>Ga0116130_1001591_pt1 | contig 12573 bp, 8 predicted proteins | sample June2015DPH_17_5_FD_89733 | JGI IMG/M metagenome (GOLD analysis project Ga0116130, IMG submission 89733) | Peatland microbial communities from SPRUCE experiment site at the Marcell Experimental Forest, Minnesota, USA - June2015DPH_17_40 | ecosystem: Environmental > Terrestrial > Soil > Wetlands >...
GGTTGCTACGTCGAAATGCCAACCCCACTCTCCGGGCAGTCGGGCGTGGAGATTCTGGTCCGCACCGCCGACACGAAATTGAGAATCAGGGGGCAGGTGCTGACCGCCCATCCCGGTTTCGGCATGGGCGTGCGCTTCATGTTCCGCGATTCCGCCGAGCGCGAAGAAATTCTGCGCCTGCTTGCAGTTCTCGCCACCGGCCCGTCCCTGGACGAACAACCCCGCTAAGCCGGCTGATCTTTCCCCGCCACCGCCCGGCGAAAATATTCCAGCGAAAGCTTCAGCCCGCTCGCCAGCTCCACTTTCGGCGCCCATCCGAGCAGCCGCTTCGCTTTCGAAATATCCGGACAGCGCTGCTTCGGATCGTCCTGCGGCAGCGCTTCGAACTTGATCTGGCTTGCCGACCCCGTCGTCGCAATCACTTTCCGCGCGCATTCCAGAATCGTGAACTCCGTCGGATTCCCAATATTCACTGGCTCATGCTCCGGTGATCGCGCCAGCCGCAGAATCCCATCCACCTCATCGCTCACGTAACAGAAGCTGCGCGTCTGGCTGCCGTCGCCATACACCGTAAGATTTTCTCCCCGCAGCGCCTGCCACATGAAATTCGGAATCACCCGGCCGTCGTTGATCTGCATCCGCGGACCGTACGTATTGAAGATGCGCAGAATCCGCGTGTCCACCCGGTGATAGCGGTGATACGCCATGGTCACGGCTTCGGAAAACCGCTTCGCCTCGTCGTACACCGACCGCGGCCCGATCGGATTCACATTCCCCCAATACGTCTCGGTCTGCGGATGCACCGCCGGATCTCCGTAGCACTCCGATGTCGATGCCATCATGAACTTCGCACCGCACCGCAGTGCTGTTTCGAGCGCTTCAAACGTCCCATACGATCCCACCCGCAGCGTTGCGATCCCGTGTTCGGTATAGTCCACCGGGCTCGCCGGACTCGCGAAGTGAAACACATAATCCAATGCGCCCCACTCGCCGGGCTGGCAGACATCTTTCTCCACAAACTCAAATCGCGAATCGTTCCGCAGATGCTCAATGTTCGCCAGCCGTCCAGTCAGCAGATTGTCCGCCGCCACCACCGTATAGCCCTCGCCCAGCAGCCCATCGCACAGATGCGATCCCAGAAAGCCTGCCCCTCCAGTCACCAGCGCTCTTCGCGTGTTCACGGCTTGCGTGTTCATGGATTCAGGCGCGCTCCTTTTTCTTCGGAAGCGTTGCCGCCGGCAACTCCTCCGTCAACGCCGCCGGACGCCCCACACTGTAATAAGAGAATCCGTGCTCCACCATCACCGCTGGATCATACAGATTTCGTCCATCCAACACGATCGGATACTTCACCAGCGTGCGCAGACGCTCCAGATCAAGCGATGCGAATTCTTCCCACTCCGTCAGGATCAGCAGCGCATCCGCGCCCGTCGCCGCCTCATACGCGTCCGCCGCGAACTCGACGCCCGATTTCATCACCTCTTTCGCCCGCTCCATCGCCGCGGGATCGTAGGCGCAAACGTGACAGCCCTCGCGCAGCAGTTCCTGCACCAGCAGCACTGCCGGAGACTCCCGAATATCGTCAGTCCCGCCCTTGAACGCCAACCCCAGCACCCCCAGTCGCTTGCCGCGGAAAGTCCACAGCACGCTCCGCACCTTGCGCAAGAACCGGTGCCGCTGATCTTCGTTGATTCGAATCACTTCTTCCAGCAGCCGGAAGTCGTATCCGCTTTCCTTCGCGACTGCCCGGAACGCCATCAGGTCCTTCGGAAAGCAGGACCCTCCGTACCCGATCCCCGGATTCATAAATCGCGGCCCGATCCGCGAATCCGTCCCGATCCCGTCGCACACCTGCTGCACATTCGCTCCCACCGATTCGCAGATCGACGCCACCGCATTGATAAAAGAAATCTTCATCGCCAGAAATGCGTTGGAGGCGTGCTTGATCAGTTCCGCGCTCTTTGTGCTGGTGACGATCAACCGCGGCGCCGCTTTGGCTGTGGCCGCTTCCGGACGCGGGATCGCATCTCCGCGCCCGTAGTACCATCCGCTCGTCAGCGGCCCATAGAGCTGGCGCATGACCTCCGCGGCCCGCGCGCTCTCGACTCCCACCACGATGCGGTCGGGATAGAGAAAATCTGTAACCCCCGTCCCTTCGCGCAGAAATTCCGGATTCGAAGCCACATCGAACAGCGACGGATCGGCCCCGTTCCTCACGATGATGGTGCGGATCCACTGGCTCGTATACACCGGAACCGTGCTCTTTTCCACCACCACCTTGTACTCGTCCACGCCCCCGGAGATTTCCCGTGCCACCGATTCCACATACGACAGATCCGCGTCCCCGCTTTCGGTCGGCGGTGTCCCGACCGCGATGAACACTACCTCGCTCTCCCGCGTGGCCGCCTGTAGGTCGCCGGAAAACTTGATGCGCTGTCCCCGGTGCCGCGCCAGCAACTCGGGCAGAAATCGTTCATGAATCGGCACCTCGCCGTTCCTCAGTGCCGCGAGTTTCTTCTCGTCGTTATCAACCAGGACAACCTCGTGTCCCAGATCCGCAAAACACGTTCCCGTCACCAACCCTACGTACCCGGAACCGACCACCGCGATGCGCATAGCGAGCCTTCTCTCCTTGAATTTTTATTTGCACCTCCGGCTCGTCGGTGTGCACTTTCTTACTGTAGCAGCCTTTCCAGCCCTGACAGCCTCTCCATCGTCATCGCCGCATCCACCGAGCCCAGGAATGGGAATTCGAATCTCACAAAAAATAGTGACCGCCATCACCGCCCCAAGGTTCGAACGGGCTCGGGTGGGGACGGGCGCCCCCGCCCGTCCAAACCGATTTCGATGGCGCCGTTACTCCTCCCCAGGGTAACCATCGCGGCGGGAAACGCCTGTCGACCCCTCCCCGGACAACAGCTAAACTACAAAGGCCGACTCTTCATGACGAGATCTGCAGCTATTTTTTTCTTTTGCGCGATGCCGCTCTTCTGCCAGAGCAATAGCGGCGAGTTGCGCCTTAGAGTAACCGATCCGGACGGTCTTGGCGTTAGAACCACGGTTCAGATCATCAGCCAGGCGAATCAGTATCGAAGTACTCCGGCAACCAGCGATCAGGGCCGCCTGGACGTGCAGCGCCTGCCTTACGGTATCTATCAGCTTGAAATCAAGCAGCCTGGCTTTGCGCAGATATCCGAATCTGTCGATATTCATTCCTCAATTCCAACCGAATACACTATCCAACTCATACTGCCTACGGTGAATCAGTCGGTAACCGTGAGTGCGGACAAAACATTGATCAATCCCGATCAGCCTGGCGCCGTTAATCAGATTGGCTCCGACCAAATCCAGAACCGCCTGAGCTCGATTCCCGGTCGTTCCTTGCAGGATTTGGTGAATTCGCAGCCCGGCTGGCTATACGAAGGCAATGCCGTCCTGCATCCGCGTGGTTCGGAGTATCAGACCCAGTTTGTGGTCGATGGCATCCCGCTGACCGACAATCGCTCGCCCAGCTTCGGACCAGCGATTGACGCGGACGACGTGCAATCGTTGAGCATCTATACCGCGGGCATTCCGGCGGAATATGGGCGAAAAATGGGGGGCGTGGTCGAGGTGAACACGCTGCAGGATTCACAGCCAGGTCTCCACGGCCAGCTAGTGCTTTCCGGCGGCAGCTTTGATTCGGCCGGTGTCGCCGCACAGGGGCAGTATGCCTGGGGCAAGAATACATTCGGCGTCAGCGCCAGTGGCAGCATGACGGATCACTATCTGAATCCCGTGGTTCCGCAAAACTATACAAATACGGGCACGCTGGGCGATTTTTCCCTCAATTATGATCGCGACTTAACGTCGAAAGATCGCTTGCACTTCATCGTTCGCCATGAGTTGTCGCGCTACGATATTCCGAATGAGCAGGTGCAGCAAGCCGCGGGCCAGGCCCAGACGGCGGATAACATTGAGACGATGGGAATCGCCTCTTACCAACACACATTTTCGTCCAATGCGGTCGCTGATTTTCGGACGATGGTCCGCGACAACGCGATTGGTTTTAACTCCAACGCAGATTCGGATCCCATCGAGGTCTTCCAGCAAAATTTCTTCCGCGAAGCATACTTCAAGGGAACCGCAACCATCAATCATGGCCGGAACGAGTGGAAATTTGGCTTCGAGTTGGACAACATATTTCTGAACGAAAACTTCCGTTACCACATCACCGATCCAACTCCGAGTGACTTCAGCTTTCTCGGAAACCGGCCCGACCTCGAGCAATCCGCATTCGTGCAGGACCAGATCCGCCTAAAAAACTGGACAATCAACGCGGGCCTGCGCTGGGATCACTATCAGCTTTTGTTGAACCGGCAAGCGGTGGACCCACGCCTTGCGATTTCGCGCTATTTCCCGTCCGCCGACCTCGTCGTGCATTTTTCCTATGACCGAGTTTTCCAGACCCCATCTTTTGAGAACATCCTGCTTTCGAGTTCCGTCGCAGTTGAGTCCATCGACCCACAGAGTTTCCTCCGGTTGCCGGTGGAACCTTCCGAAGGAAACTACTACGAAGCGGGATTGACGAAGGTGTTCCACGGCAAGATCAAACTGGATGCAAACTACTTCCGGCGCGTCGTGGCCAACTATGCGGACGACGATCAGATCGAGAACACAGCCATCAGCTTCCCGATTGCATTCCAAAAAGCCGTCATCTATGGCGCGGAAGCAAAAATCGACCTTCCTGACTGGCACCGCTTTTCAGGTTTTTTGAGCTATTCCTATACCGTCGGCCAAGCGTGGTATCCGGTGACGGGCGGCTTATTTTTAGGTGATGACGCTCAGCGATTGCCAACCAGCGGCCATTTTCCGGATTCGCAGGACCAGCGCAACACGGTTCGCGGACGCCTTCGCTACCAGGTCAAACCGCGCTTCTGGATCGCAGGCGGAATTCAATACGACACCGGGTTGCCATTCGAGTTCGATGGTACCCAACAACAGGCGCTCGCCGAATACGGTCAGCTGGTGATCGATCGAATCAACTTTGCCCGCGGGCGCATCTATCCTGTATTTCAGGTCAACGCCTCGGCCGGCGCGGATGTTTATAAGTCGGAGCGTATGAATATGCGGTTTCAAATCGACGGACAGAACCTGACCAACATTCTTAATGTCATCGACTTCGGTGGTCTTTTCTCTGGCAACGCCATCGGACCATCGCGGAGCGTAGCCATGCGCCTCACCACTGCCTTCTAGCGCATCTCGAGCTAGCTCCGCCGGCGCCTCCTACGGCACCGGGCTTCCCGTCGACGTCGACCTGAACGGCGAGAGCATTGCAACCCTCACCAAACCCTCGTCGAAGAATTCGGCCAGGCTATGAAAGGGCTGACTCCCTTGAATAAAAAAGGCACAAAATGTGCAAGGCTTTGCGCGTACGCAAAAATTTGTTTGTGATTCCATCGTCTTCCGGTGTATAAAATTCCCTAAGTGTTATAGTATCTTGCTCACCTAATAAGTCCTTTCTTCGGTGTTCCAAGTACTATTTGCCCGGGTGAACTCCTGGCGGTTGTATTTTGGAGGGAACTGGACGATGCGCCACTTTTTGTCACACGATGTTGAGAGAATCCGTTCCGCTGCGTCTTCCCGGTCCATGAATCATTGGACGCGCAGTGCGACACCGGTCCGCACACTCTGCCTGACCCTGCTCGTCGTCTGCATCGCTTTGCTGTCGTCTTCGTTCGCGCAGCTGCCCTTTTCAACCAGCCGTGGTGATAACGTCCGCGACGGCGCCAACACCAACGAAACTCTGCTCACCCCCGCCAACGTCAACCAGAGCTCTTTCGGTCAGCTCTTCAACGTCCCCGTTGACCCTGGGGTTGCACCCATGAGCACCGTGCTCGCCCAACCTTTGTATATGCCCAACGTGAAGATTCCCGGTCAGGGCAGGCACAACGTCGTCTATGTGGTCACGATGGCCGATTCGGTCTATGCTTTTGACGCTGACAACGGCACGCAACTCTGGTACGCCAGCATGCTCGACGGGGGCACAACCGCCAGCGGACAATATCTCACCTGCCATTATGGTGGTTTCTTGCAGGAGGGCATCGCCGGGACCCCTGTCATCGATCCCAACACCACACCCAATCCCACCATGTATCTGGTGGCGAAGACGGTTGTCAACGGCACCGTCCAGCATAATCTCCACGCCCTCGATATCACTACCGGCCTTGATCTACAACCCCCCGTTCAGATCCAGGGACAAACCACCAGCAATAAGGGGCACGTCACAGTCTTCAACAGTCTCAACCAGAGAAACCGGCCCGGCCTGTTACTGCTTAATGGTGTCCTTTACATCGGTTTTGGCTCGAACGGCTGCCATGTCAACGACAGCAGCGGCTGGGTATTCTCCTACCAGGAATCAACCCTGTCGCCGCTCGCTATCTTCAACACCTCGCCCGACCACGGATTGACTTCCATCTGGCAGGCCGGCAACGGCCTCGCCGCCGATGAAGCCGGCAACATCTTCGTGGAGACCGCCGAAGCCTGCCCTACCTGCTACGATGTCCCACAAGGCGGTCAGACCTACAGCAACAGCGTGGTGAAGCTTGCCCCCGATCTCACGCTTGCCGATTATTTCACCCCGTGGACCGTCGCCTTCCTCAACGTCAACGATCTTGACTTGAGTTCCACCGGAGCTCTCATCCTCCCCGATCAAGACGGCCCCTATCCCCATGAACTCGTCGCCAGCGGCAAGCAGGGCTTCGTCTATGTTCTCGATCGCGACAACATGGGAATCTACTCCGCTAACGATAGTGGGGTTCTCCAGGAATTCGCTCTGATTCCGGGGGAGAGCAACAACGAAAATAAGGAAGTCCAGTTCGGTTCTCCCGCCTACTGGAACAACACCGTGTACTTCGCCCCCAATGCCTCTCCGCTATTGGCTTATCAGTTGTCCGGCGGATTGCTCGGCACTCCCCCCGGCACTCCCACCTTCCAGACTGCCGCGGAATATTCCGGCAGTCACTCCCCATCCATTTCCGCCAATGGCAACAGCAACGGAATTCTGTGGGACATCGCCGGTCAACTCCTCGCCTTTGACGCCGGTTCTCTTCAACTGCTCTATAGCACGAGTCAGGCCCCCAACAAGCGCGACACGTTGCCGCCCGTCGGCCATTTTGTCACGCAGACCGTCATCAACGGCAAGGTCTATGTCGCCACCCAAAATAGTCTCGAAGCCTACGGACTGTTTCAAGTCCTCAACGTTATCGGCGGCAACGCCCAGACTGCGACCGTTGGCACCGCGCTGCCCGTTCCCATCCAGGTCCAGGCCGTCAACCCATATAAATCCGGACAACCCGATTTCGGCGCCACCGTCAATTTCAGTGATGGCTGCAAACCCGGCGCCAACACCTGCGGCTCATTCAATCCTCCCTCCGCCGTCACCGGCTCCAAGGGCAAGGCCTCCACTATCTATACCGTTCCGACAAAAGCTGGCACCTACACCTTGACCATCTCCGGGACCGGCTTCGGCAATGTCACCGCTACTGCCATCGCTGCGGCCGCCACCGCCGTAAAGATCGTTTCGTACGGGGGATGGAACCAGACCGGCGCCGCCGGTTCCACCCTCGCAAACCCCCTCGTCGCCAAGGCCAGGGACGTCTACAACAACGGCGTCCCCGGTGTCACCATCAACTTCACCGCCAACAAGGGTGCCGTTCCCAATCCCGCTTCCGTGGTCACCGACGCCAATGGCTTGGCTAGTACGAACCTGCTTTTGCCCACCACCGTCTCCACCGTTACTGTCACCGGCAGTTCCGCCGGTTTCAAGAACGTCTCCTTTATCGAGTACTCCGTTGCCGGACCCGCCGCCAAAATCGCCATCACCAGCGGCAATAATCAGTCCGCTACTGCCGGAACGCAATTGCCCCAGGCCCTCACCGTGCTCGTGACCGACCAATACGCCAATCCCGTTTCCGGCGTTCCCGTTACCTTTAACGACGGCGGTGCCGGAGGCACTTTCTCCGACTCCAATCCCGTCGTCACCGACACCAATGGAACGGCAACCCAGTCCTATACGCTTCCTCCGAGCGCCGGAACCGTCACCATCAACGCCACCGCCGCCGGAGTAGCCAACCCCGCCGTCTTCACCGAAACCGGCCAGTAGCCAAGCTTGTGTGGCGCGGGCACTCCTGCCCGCGTACCTCCAGGCGCAATCCGGTAGTGTCCTAATTTGCAAACTGGGAAACTTCGCCGCAAAACAAAAAAGCGCGGGTCTCTCCGCGCCCCAAATTACAAAATTGCCTAATTACCAAATCTCTCCCCGCCAATTGACTTCCCGCTCATTTCGCGGGAAACTCGCCTTAGAGCCTGCTTCCCCCCACATCACTGCAGGCTGCGGAACAAGCTATGTTCCCGCAACCTATGTCGAGGTCCGAGTTCCGCCCTGACGATTCGCATCTTGACCTGTCTCGCCTCCTCGAGCAGCACCTCCTTGCCGGTTTTCCATCCGACCTCGCTCTCGATTTAATCCTCAATGAACTCGTAGCCCGCGCTGCCGAAGCCACCCGCGCCAGCGCCGCCGCCCTCGCCCTCGCCCGCGGCGATGAAATGGTCTGCCGCGCCGCCACCGGACACCTCGCCCCCGATCTCGGCGTCCCTCTTAACCCCCGCGACGGTCTCTCCGGCGCCTGTCTGCAAACCCGTCAACCCCAGCTTTCCGTCGATACCGAGCTCGACCCACGCGTCGACCCCGCCATCTCCCGCCGCCGCGGCATCCGCTCCATCCTCATCGTCCCCGTCTTCGACAGTAACGACAAGAACGCGCAGTTCACCGGAGTCCTCGAAGTCTTTTCCACCTCTCCCGCCGCCTTCTCCAACTCCGACCAGAAACTGCTCGAAGGTTTCGCCGAGGAGTGCACCCGCGTTCGCCACGCCGCGATCGAACTCAGTCAGCGCAAGCCCGCCGCCACGCTCATCCCGCCCGATTTCATCGCAGCCGGCCCTCTGCCCGCTCGCCGCCCTCCCTACGAAGCCTGGACCCTCGTCCTCGGATCTCTAACCATTCTCGCCACCATCGCCGTCAGCTTCCTCATCGGCTCCCGCATCGGATGGTTGCGTCCACCCCAAACGGCATCCAGCAGCCAGATCACGCAGCCCATCCAAGCTGAGACAAGCAAGCCCCAAGCGCCAGCAAAGTCTTGCGTAGGGACAGCCGCCCCCGGCTGTCCTGCCGAGCGCAGCTCGACAGCCACTGCCGCCGCCCACCGCACAAATCCATCATCGTCGGAAAAAGCGTCCGCAAAAGCTTCCAAGCAGACGTCTTCCACTCCCGCCGCTGCCCCCGCCGCCGACGAGTTAGTCGTCTACGAAAAAGGCAAAGTCATCTTCCGCATGAAACCCACTCCCACCAAGCCCGACCAAGCGAAGCCCGACCTGGCGAAGCACCCTCAGGCCAAGCCCGATTCCACCAAGCAAGCCAGCGATTCCATCGTAGCATCGTCTACGACTAGGATCGCACCAGCTAAGATCGCGACGACGAAGATCGCCCCACTCCAAGGCGTCAGGCTGTCTCCCGAGAAAGCCGAAACCCGCCTCCTCAGCCGCACCGAGCCCCAGTATCCCCCCGAAGCCCTAGCCGCCCACCGCTCCGGCAACGTCGTCCTCGAAGTCCACGTCGCCGAAGACGGCTCCGTCTCCAACATCCGCACCCTCAGCGGAGACCCACTCCTAGCCGCCGCCGCCACCGAAGCCGTCCGCAACTGGCGCTACGAACCCTACCGCCTCCACGACCACCCCGCCCAATTCCAGACGGATGTAACCCTCAGCTTCTCCCTCCCCAACTGAGCGATTGCCCAACTGACGTGAGCTAGATCAGCCTTTCGGTCGTGGGAGCGAGCAAAGGAGCAAACGATGGATACAGAATCGCTGGTCATGGCGGAGGCTTACGCAAGCTTCTCACCGATTTGTGCGAGCAGCGATCTCTGCAATTCGCGGGAGCAGATCTCCTTAGGTCTCGGCTATTTGTGTCGGAAGATCTTTCATCGGCGCGGCCGGCGCGGCAGGAACTCCCCAACTCCCACAAGCCAGCTTTCAAATTCTAACGTGGAAAGATAAGAGGTATCCACAAGGCGGGGCACGAGCAGCGGGTCCGTCTTCGCAAACGCGAGCCCGGGATCACAGGTTGTGGCCGATTTCACGCCAAGTTCCCTGAGCCATGGCAAAAATTCCGGTTTGTAGCGGCCACTGGGATAACAAAAATGGTCTGGCGATGAGCCGACCAGATCCTGGATGTAAGTCCGATTCTCGTTCAAATTGCGTTTGAAATCGTGCTCCTCGTCTGGGTTGATGTGGTGATGCATATGCATCTGAACGGAAACGCCATCTTTGGCAAGCTCACGAACTTCATCCGGCTGCAGTAAATGCAGAATTCGCCGTGCCCGGATATCCTCGTAATCTGCGCCAAGAATCTCGGCCAATTCCTGTGTGATAGCATCCCTCTGCATCCCATCGAGGTTCTCCGCGTTCGCAAGCGAGACCAGTTGTTCCAGTGCTTTTGACACACCGCTATCGGTGGTGAGGTCCAACTGGGCGCGGTCGCCCAGAAACTTGGGCGCGCGATAAACCGAGCCGCGCTTTTTCCAAAGCAAATAGCTCCAGATGACGGGTACCACGGGGCGCGCCATCGTCACCCAGTAGGTGGTCAAGTACAGAGTGGCGGGATACCCGTACTCTTTGAGAATCGGCCATACGATTCTGCGGAAGTCATAAGTCCCGTCGTCAAAGGTGAGCACAATAGCGCGCTCCGGGAGCGCCCCACCGTACAGCAAGTCCAGCGCCTCGCTTAAATCGAGCACAGAGCAGCCACACTTCTTCAGCGTTTCCATCCTCGCGCGGAAGTTCTCCGGACTGAGAAAAAGACTTGGACGCCACTGGTGCTCATCCGCGAGGGACACGCCGTGGTAACCGATCACGAGCAGCCGGGACTTCCTCCGGCCGGAATCGCCCGCCAGTTCGAATAACCCACAGAACTTTCCTGCCGCCAAGCAGGCCCGCTTCGCTTGCTTTAGCATGTTCGCCGCCTCAGTTGTCGAAAGATTTCGTCTAACTCCGGTGACTCAGGCATCCGCACAGCCTAGCGGGGGTGGCCCCATCTCCGGCGAGTAAGTATAGCGCGCGTCGCTCTTAGAGTATTGGCAAAGAAGAAAACGGGGCGCCCCACTTTTCGCGCCTTTCGAAAAATGAGCCGCCAGACGGCCAGCACCGGAGTGGGCTCGGGTCTTACGCGGCCGGCGGTCGCATCTTCATCTTGAGGACTTGCCACTCGTTCACTCTCACCGGACCGGCTTCGCCGAAAGCGTAGCGGCGGAAGCTACTCCGGCACCAGAGTTCCGGGGACGCCACCAGTCTTCGCTTCACCGGGTTTCGATTCGTTCGGCAAGCCGACACCCGCCCTACGAGAACGCCAACTCCTTAGCCCGCTGCACTGCCTTCACCACCGCCTTGATCAACGTCACGCGCAGCTTACCCTCTTCCAGTTCCATGATGCCGTCAATCGTGCATCCCGCCGGAGTAGTTACCGCGTCCTTCAACAGCGCCGGATGATCCCCGGTCTCGAGCACCACCCGCGCCGCGCCCATCGTCGTCTGCGCCGCCAGCAGCGTTGCCACATCGCGCGGCAACCCCACCTTCACTCCCGCCTCCGCCAGCGATTCCAGAATGATGTAGATATACGCCGGCCCGCTCGCCGACAATCCCGTGACCGCGTCCATGTGTTTTTCGTCCACGACCACCGTCCGCCCCACCGCATCGAAAAACTTCGTCGCCATTTCCAGATGCTGCTTGGTCGCGAACTTCCCCTTGCACAGAGCCGTCATTCCCGCGCCCAGCACGCAAGGAGTATTCGGCATCGCCCGCACCACCGGCACTTCTTTTTCCATCGCCCGCTCAATCATCTCGGTCGGAACCGACGCCGCCACCGAAATCACCAACTGCTTCCCATTCAAGTGGGCGCGAATTTCCCGCACCACGTCCGCCACCACCTGCGGCTTCACGCAAAGAAAAATAATGTCCGCGTCCTTCACCGCCTCCGAGTTGTCGGTGCCCGCGTGCACCTTCAACTTCTCCTTCAGCATCCGCGCCCGCTCCGGATGCGCCACCGTTGCCCAAGTCTGCCCCGGCGACAGCAATCCATCCCGCAAGAAAGATTGCAGCAAAATCGATCCGATCTTTCCCACACCCAAAACCGCGACTTTCTTTTTCGAACTCAAACTGTGTGCCATGCCAATTCTCCCAACCGCAATTCTTCCAGCCAACTTTATAAGAAGTCCCTAGATTACACGGCTTTTGCCTTGAAACTCTGAAACCTTCCTACCTCACAATCTCCGCCGGCACCATCTTCAATATCTCCCGCCCAATCGGCAACGAAGCCGTCGCCGCCGGAGACGGCACATTCAGCACATGCAAAAACCGTCCGCGCTCCGCAAACCGGAAATCATCCACCAGCGCGCCGTCCGGCGCGACCGCCTGCGCCCGCACTCCCGACCCGCCCGGCGTCATATCTTCCATTCGCACCGCCGGCACCAACCGCTGGCAGGA
>Ga0116130_1001593_pt1 | contig 12561 bp, 8 predicted proteins | sample June2015DPH_17_5_FD_89733 | JGI IMG/M metagenome (GOLD analysis project Ga0116130, IMG submission 89733) | Peatland microbial communities from SPRUCE experiment site at the Marcell Experimental Forest, Minnesota, USA - June2015DPH_17_40 | ecosystem: Environmental > Terrestrial > Soil > Wetlands >...
ATTGTAAATAATGTTATTTTTATAAACCTTAGTGAGAGGGAATTATTATGAAATTCAAGACTACCTATTTTAGTTTTCTGCTTATTGTCTTTTTGTTTGCCGGGGGCATTACCATGGCACAGACCCCAGGTAATGGTACAACAGGAGTATCTACAACAACAAGTATTTCTTTTCCTGCTACTGGACTAGCCGGTGAGGTTTTGGAAATATGCGATTACCCTACAATAACCTCTAACAATGATGTCGCATTAGTAACATTGGGAGCTGCTGGAACTACAACTTGTACATTTAGTGCTATTCAAGCCACTTTTAGAAATGATTTGGCAAGCGCATCTGCTTTTGCAAATAATACTTCTTATTATTGGGTTATTTGGAACTCTGGACAACATATTGTTGAATATGGTAATATAGGCAGTCCTTTTTCTTTTACAACAATACCTGGTACGCCGACAGCTACTGCTGCAACTCCTATAGGTCTCACAAGTTTTACTGCAACATGGACAGCGCCTACAAATGGAGCCCCGGATTATTATCTAACTGTTGGCTCAACATCAGGTGCACACGATATTTTAAATCAACAGCAAGTTGCTGGAACTAATTCCAGTTATCCTATAAGCGGTCTTAATCCAAACAGTACTTATTATTATTCAGTTCAAGCAGGTGATGGGTTGGGTCATAACAGTGGCGCTTCAAATATTGAGCCCGTTATAACACTTCCTACTCCGCCGACAGCCGCTGCTGCAACTTCTATAACAACTACAGGTTTTACTGCAAATTGGAGTTCAGTTTCAGGCGCTTCAAGTTATACTCTAATTGTTGCGGGTGGACCTACCATTACCGGTATTGTTGGCACGAGTCAGGCAGTAACTGGTCTCACAGCAAATACTACTTATTCTTATACAGTTAAAGTGGTTGTTGGATCGGATACGAGTGCCCCTTCAAGTCCACCAATTTCAGTTACAACGCTGCCTGTTCCACCTACAGCCGCTGCTGCAACTTCTATAACAGCTACAGGTTTTACTGCAAATTGGAGTTCAGTTTCAGGCGCTTCAAGTTATACTCTAATTGTTGCGGGTGGACCTACCATTACTGGTATTGTTGGCACGAGTCAGGCAGTAACTGGTCTCACAATAAATACTACTTATTCTTATACAGTTGAAGTGGTTGTTGGATCGGATACGAGTGCCCCTTCAAGTCCACCAATTTCAGTTACAACATCACCACCACCATCAAGTGTTTCTTTAACTGGTCCTATTGATGGGATAACTGGAGTTTCAGTACTGCCGACATTTAATTGGACAAATGATTTTAGTGGAAACTCCGGATTTCAAATTCAAATATCAAGAGGCGGTTTTACAACAGGCGGTTTTAGTGATAGTGTATTTACTACGATAACAGATGATATTCCAAGTGCTACATCCTTTTCAACTTTAGCTACAATTGCCGGTCTGCCTTTAATGAATGACACACTTTATTATTGGCAAGTTACTGTTCTTGGAGGTCCATCCGGCGGCGTTAAATCGGCAATTTATCATTTCACAACAACTCAGATTTTTTCAGTAGGACTGTCTACACCGGCAGAATCGGATAATTTATGGTTAATAACGCCTGTTCATTTTTCCTGGTTTATGAGTGGAGCAATAAGTACAAATGGGCTTCAATTTATAGTTGAATATACAGATACAACGATTGCACCGACAAGTGAATCATTGTGGAGCGGACCTGATTTTCACGAATTAACTACTACGACAGGTTTGAGCAATTCAGCTAATCTTTTACCTGGTAAAACTTATTACTGGAGGGTTTTAGTTCAAAGAATCTCTGATGGTGATTATATGTATTATCCGCAGGCAACTGTATATGGCACATTTACAACTGCAGGCGGGGCAACAGATACGACGATAGTATATCCTTCCTGGCCAGTTGGCAATAGTACTGTTTATACAAATTCACCGCAGCTTAATTGGTACTTAAATCAATATTCAGGAGGACTGACTTTTCAGGTTAATTATAGTAGTACATCCGGCGCTCATGATGGTAACGATAGCCTCGATGCAGGAGCAACAAGTATTCCAACAAACGCGAATATTTCAAGCGCAACACCCAATTTTTATGAAATTCTTCCTTCGTTAACTCCGGGTACAACTTATTATTGGCAAGTAAGAGCATATTATTCCAGTACCGGAGTTTATTCCCCTTGGTCGGCAATTGATACTTTCTATACTAATGGCCCCGGAACACCGGTTGTTCCCGTTGTTTCTTTTCCATCAGGCGGGAATACAATTTATACAACAAGTCCAACATTTTATTGGTATTTGAATTCGCCATCAAGCGGATTATTATACGATATAGACCTTGCCACTGATACTCTTTTTACTCCTTCAGGCTCAGAAGTATCCGGTTATCCAATTACAACTTTTATGCAAGATGTATTAAATTATCTTATAACCAATTTAATACCCGGTCAAACTTATTATTGGAGAGTTAGAGCTGATGGTAGTACTCACTCTGCGTGGTCGCAGCCTGATTCAAATTCCAAATTTACTGTTGCAGGCGGAGTGCCGGCAAGTTATCCTGTCGCTTCTTGGCCCACTGGTACCCCACCACCGGTTTTGTTTACCACTATGCCTATAGTCAATTGGTATTTGGAAGGTAGTAATTTAGGTATAGATTATTATATAATTAAATATCAGGAAAGCACGGCGCCAACATCATGGTCCGCTTTTGCTCCTTCTCCAAATACTACTCTGGGCGGCATTTATACTGTTAGTCCTTCGACTTTTAGTGAACAAATTGGACATGAGTTAACATACGGTTTAACTTATGGTGCAACTTATTATTGGGCAGTAGCAGGACATGAAAATGCTTCAGATTCTTCTTCACCATATTCGCAGGGTTCGTTTTCAATCGTTGGCGGGTCAGCCGGTGCGTTATTAGTTTTAAAACAACCGTCAGATAGCGCTACAGTGTATTCTACTACAGATACTCTTAAATGGTATTTAAATGGGCCGGCAGTAGGAATAATTAGTTATACTGTTCGATATAGTCAATCTGATCAGTATACTCCGTTAGTTGATAGTATTACCGGAATTTTGAACCAATACCAAGTAGTTTCCGGTTTAGTTGATGGAGCTACTTATTATTGGAGCGTTGGCGCAGTATATAGTGATTCTACAATTTGGTCACCTTGGAATTTCTTTACGGTTAATACTGGGTCGCCTTCTCTTACTCAGCCATTTATAGGCAGTCCTAATAAAGTTCAAGTTAATACTTTGTCACCGGAATTGTCTTGGGCATTACCGGCTCCTTCTGTTGCAGGTACAACTTATAACGTAATGTTATCCACTAATTCTAATTTCTCCAATCCACAAACTTATTCTTCTGCAAAATCATTTATACAATTAAGTGGTTTGAATATCGGAAATACTTATTATTGGAAAGTTAGATCTAAGAATAGTGCCGGAGCTACTTCTTATTATTCCGGGGCAGGACAATTTAAGACAGGTACATCCATAACAGCAGTTGCAAATAATAAATCATCTGCAATTCCTAAAGAATTTGCAATATCGCAGAATTATCCAAACCCGTTCAATCCAAGTACGATTATCAATTATGCCTTACCTAAGTCATCATTAGTTACTTTAAAAATATATAATATACTTGGGCAGGAAGTAAAAACTTTATTAAACACTCAAAGCCCGGCAGGCTCTTACAGTGTTCAATGGAACGGCGAAAATAATTTTGGTCAGCATGTTGCAAGCGGTATATATATATACCGGATTGTTGCAGGTCAGTACATTAAATCCATGAAGATGGTTCTGCTTAAATAACGGCAAATGGTATTAGGGAGAGTCCGTTTTTAGTGTATAGTTATTAAATTACTGCCAATGATTACTAAGTAATCATTGGCAGTTTTATTTTAAAATTGTCATCTAAGTTATTCATATTTAATTTGTTAGTGGTTTATTAATAGCCTGAATAGATATCTTTTTGTGCTTTGGGTCTAATCATGTTAATACACTAATCTGGTTAATCATGGTTCAGACATTCCATGTTAATCCTCTAATCGGGTAAATCATAGTTCAGGCATTTCTTTACTTTTCCCTTAATCTAATCTCGTAGTGAAAAAATAAAAAAAATTGATAAAAGTTATTTTTTTTAGCTACTTTAAATTGAAATTCGTTCTTTTAAGTTCTATATTTGATGACAAAAACAAACAACATGTCTACAAAAAACAAAACAAAGTTTATCTTCGTCACCGGCGGGGTAGTTTCATCTTTAGGAAAAGGAATATCAGCCTCTTCATTGGGACTCCTGCTTAAGCAACGCGGTTTTAGGGTAACAATTCAAAAATTTGATCCATATATTAATGTTGATCCCGGGACAATGAATCCATTTCAGCATGGAGAGGTTTATGTAACGGAAGACGGTGCAGAAACCGATCTGGATTTAGGACATTATGAGCGTTTTCTTGATGTAAACATGACTAAAATGAACAATACTACAACCGGTCAGATTTACAATGATGTAATCACAAAGGAACGTAGAGGAGATTATTTAGGTGCAACCGTCCAGGTAATTCCGCATATCACCGATGAAATTAAGCGCAGAATGTTGCAGCTTAGTGAATTAGGCGAATATGATATAATAATTAGTGAAATAGGCGGGACTGTCGGCGATATTGAAAGCCTTCCTTTTATTGAAGCTATGCGCCAGTTGATGATGGAGGTTGGTAGAAAAAATGCATTGAGCATACACGTAACATTGGTACCATATATTGCATCTGCCGGAGAAGTCAAGACAAAACCGACCCAGCACAGTGTAAAGAATTTATTAGAACTCGGCATTCAACCGGATGTTTTAATATGCAGATCAGAGAAAAAACTGACTAAGGAACTCAGGGATAAAATAGCTCTATTTTGTAATGTAGATTCCAAAGCTGTTATATCTGCTTATGATTGCTCTACCATATATGAAGTTCCGCTTGTTTGTTATAAGGAAAAATTAGATCAGATTGTAATTAATAGGCTTCATTTAGCGGATAGGAAAATTAAACTTGACGAATGGGATAATTTCGTTATAAAAGTTAAAAATCCTACACAAACTGTTGAGATTGCTTTATGCGGTAAATATGTAGAACACATGGATGCTTATAAGAGTATTATAGAAGCCTTTGTACATGCCGGGGCAGAAAATAATGCCAGGGTAAAAGTTAGAAATGTAAGTGCGGAATTATTTGAGACAGAAGATGCTGCCGGGCTTCTGGCGGGAGTTAGCGGTGTTCTGGTTGCGCCGGGATTTGGTGGAAGAGGAATTGAGGGTAAGATTAAAGCCGTACAATATGTACGTGAAAATAATATCCCTTTTTTGGGAATTTGTTTAGGATTGCAGCTTGCTGTAGTTGAATTTGCAAGAAATATCTGCGGTATATCTAAAGCTAACAGCGCTGAATTTAAGAAAAACAACTACAATATTATTGATTTAATGCCCGATCAGAAAAATGTTAAGAATATGGGTGCAACCATGAGACTTGGCGCTTATCCTTGCAATCTTCGCAAAGATACAAAAGCCTACGAGGCTTATAAATCTGAAAGCATTTCCGAAAGACACAGGCATAGATACGAAGTAAATAATAAATTCAGAGCCAAATTAGCAGAACACGGCATGATATTCAGCGGTCTTTCCCCGGACAGGGAACTTATAGAAATGATTGAATTGCCCGAACACCGATGGTTTGTAGGCTGCCAGTTTCACCCTGAATTAAAATCCAGAGCAACAAAAGCTCATCCTTTATTCAGAGAATTTGTTAAGGCTGCATTAGAATATTCTGTAGAATAAAATAACATGCCGGATAATTAGTAAGCAACATTCAGTTTCGGGCAAAGATTAACTATGAATTTGAAAGAGATAATGCGGTTCTTCAAAATATTTTATTCCTATAACTTAAAACCAAATAAGATCATAATTTCTCTTTTTGCGGTCTTATTTTTTTTAGCGGAAAATGTACACGCACAGTATAATATACTTAGAAATGTTAAAAGGGGATTGGAATTCAGTTATGATTTTTACTGGGATAAAGCCGAAAAGACTTTTGTAAGTTTAATTCAAAGGTACCCGGATGATCCAAGAGGCTACCATTACGAAGCAAGCATTTACTTTTGGGATTATTTAAGCACTAAAGATAAAAAAAGTTATAACACCTTTATTGCTTACTCGGATACTGCTGTCGATAAAGCAAAAGCCTTCCTTGATAAGTATCCTGATAATATAGATATTCTTTATGTCCTGGGAGCCGACTATTCATACAGGACATTGGTTTTTGCTAAAGCTGAAAAATTTTTGGATGCAGTTTGGGCAAGTAAAAACTCGGAATCTTATCTTAGCAAAGCTTTAGAAATAGATTCATCTTACTACGATGCATATTTAGGATTAGGGCTTTACTATTTCGGTGTTGGGCAGATTCCTTCCTCATTAAGATGGGCATTGAATTTAGCCGGCATTCACGGTGATAAAAAGCTCGGATTAAAATATATTAAAAAAGCTGCTAATTATGGAAACCTTTCTAAAGTTGAAGCTGAATATTTTTATTCCCAAATTCTTACCGATTATAAATTTGAATATGATCTTGCTTCTCATTATTTGCAAACTTTGGCAAACGAGTACCCCGGGAACTTACTTTTTAGTTATTCTAATGCCGTACTTTATATTAAGAGAAGAAGATTAAATGATGCAAAAAGAATTCTTACTGAAGTTATAAATAGTAAAGATGACAGCTTTAAACAAATTATATCGTTTTCCAATTTCTTAATGGGTGATATATATTTTAAAATGAATCAGTTCGAAGATGCTGAAGATTATTATTCTACTTTTATATCCTCAACTATTAATCAAGATTACAAAGGGATTGCATACTTCAGACTTGCTCTTTGTTATGAACTGACAGGAGATAGAAATGATGCAGTTAAGTATTTCAGCTTGTGCGATAAAGGAAATATGGATATTGAGGACGATATTTATGCTAAAAGAGAAGGTCTTATATACAACAGCAGATCACCGGCTTCTACAGAGATGGATTTGGTAAAATATTCCAATATGATTGACAACGGTAAATTTAAAGCGGCGATTGATTCATTACTGGATTTATCGGAAAGAGTCAAAACAGATCGTTTAAAAGCTATGGTGAATCTATATCTGAGTGAAGCTTCTTATCATTTAGGTCAGTATGACGAGTCATTAAATTATGCTCTTGCTGCAATAAAATTAGACTGTGCTGAGGAAAAATGGGTAAAGCCGTATGCCTGTTATTATGCTGCAAGAGCTAATGATAAAATTGGTAATGACAGCCAGGTAAAGATGTTTGCAGATGAAGCCGAAGGCTATTCAGACTATGATTATCAGAAAAAATTGAATAATCTGCTCTCAGAAATATTAAATGAGAATTAATTTTTGATTATTTACCTTTAACGCGTAAGTATTAATTGACAATTTTTCCCTATTTAACTAATTTAAATAAACTGTAATTTAAAGTTATTTTGAAAATAGCTGTTTTTGTTTCGGGTAGAGGTTCTAATCTTCATGCTATATTAAGCTCCTCGGAAGAGAAAAAAAATATTGAAGTAAGCGCTGTTTTTGGCGACAAGATTGATTGCCCAGCATTCGATATAGCAAGAAGATATTCGATTCCCACATTTAGTTTGGGAAATAAAGAAGGCTGTGTTAACTATACGGAACTTTCGGGGGTGCTTTCAAAGTTTAAAATAGGATTTATTGTTCTTGCTGGTTTCTTAAAATTAATTCCTAAAGAAGTTGTTTTAAATTTTGATAAAAGAATAATTAATATTCATCCTGCGCTTTTACCTTCTTTTGGCGGTAAAGGGATGTACGGAATAAATGTACATAAAGCGGTGTATGAATCTTCTGCAAAGATATCCGGCGTTACTGTTCACTTTGTAGATGCTTCTTATGATACGGGAAAAATTATTGCGCAAAGATGTGTTGATATTTCAGATGTCAGGTCGCCCGAAGAAATTGCCGAAAGAGTTTTGAAAATAGAGCATCAGATTTTACCTTATGTTGTCGGCAAATTTGCTGAAAATAAGGTTAGAATTGTTAATGATCGTGTTGTAATTTTGGATTAATATTAAATTACAAAATTGATTTTGATGGATATTTGTTAATAGGTGTAGAGACGGGGCATGTTCCGTCTACAATAATTAATAAATTTATTAAGAACCGGGAAATAAGTTGAAAAAGTTAGCATTAATAAGCGTTTCGGATAAAACAAATATTAAAGAATTTGCCGGAGAGTTAGTAGAACTTAATTATAGTATAATCGCAACCGGCAACACGGCAAAAGTTTTGAATGAAGCAGGTGTTGAAGTCACAGAAATTAGTTCACTTACCGGTTTCCCTGAAATTTTTGAGGGCAGGGTTAAGACATTGCATCCTAAAATTTTCGGAGGCATTCTTTTTAGGCGTGATAATTCAAACGATCAAAGACAGGCTGAAGAAAACGGCATTTTACCGATTGATATCATTTGCGTTAATCTTTACCCATTTGTTAAGACTGCAGAAGATCCAAACTCAAGCCTTGATAAAATAATTGAAAATATAGACATTGGCGGACCAAGCTTAATAAGGGCATCGGCAAAAAATTACAAATATGTTTCAATACTTACTAATCCTCAGCAATATGGATCATTCTTGTCTGAATTAAAAAAAGGCGATGTAAGTGAATCGACACGAAAGAGTTTAGCAGTAGCCGCTTTTTCACATACAGCTTTTTATGATACTTATATATCGAACTTCCTGGAAAAGAAATTTGATATTCCATCCATGCACATCAGGATAAATTATCCAAAAGAAAAAGTTTTAAGGTATGGTGAAAATCCTCACCAGCAGGCAGCATTATATGGAAACTTCCATGAATATTTTGAAGTCTTTCATGGTAAAGAAGTTTCTTATAATAATATTCTTGATTTAGTAGCCGCAGTAGAATTAGTTGAAGACCTTGGTGAAAATTCATGCGCAATAATAAAGCATCAAAATCCTGCCGGCGCAGCTATAGGAACGGACTTATTTGATGCTTATGTGAAAGCCCTTAAATGTGATCCGGTTTCTGCATTTGGCGGAATAGTTACCTTTCCCGGTATTATTGATGAAAAGCCGGCGCAAAAATTAAACGAGATTTTTTTAGAAATTGTGTGTGCACGCGGATATACCGAGGAAGCCCTGAAAATTCTTACTAAAAAAAGAGACCGGCGGCTTCTTCGCCAATTAAAGCCGGTGAGTAATGAGAAAATAGTTTATAAAAATATTCCCGGCGGTGTAATTGTTCAGGATGCAGACAGGATTATTCTAAATGAAAATGAGCTTAAGGTTGTTACCAATAAAAAGCCTACAAAAGAAGAACTGGAAGATTTAAAATTTGCGTGGACCATTTCTAAACATACAAAATCTAATGCTATTGTATTTGCTAAAGATAAAGCTGCCCTTGGAGTCGGCGCCGGGCAAATGTCCCGGGTGGATTCCGTAAAGATTGCTTCTCTTAAAGCTGAAGAGCATGGACTTGATTTAAATAATTCTGTTGCTGCTTCCGATGCTTATTTCCCATTTGCGGACGGCTTACTGGCTATAATTAAATGCGGCGCAACTTCCGTTATTCAGCCGGGGGGATCGGTAAGGGATAATGAAGTTATTGAAGCGGCAAATCAAAATAATATATCAATGGTTTTTACAGGTATAAGACATTTTAAACACTAAGAGGATTTATGGGAGTTTTTGATTATTTTTCGGCTGATATAGCCATGGATCTGGGAACTGCAAATACTCTTATCTATTTAAAGGGTAAGGGAATTGTTCTCAATGAACCTTCGGTAGTTGCATTCGACAGGAACACAAAAAAGATTATTGCGCTTGGAAATAAAGCAAAAGAAATGCAGGGAAGGGAACATAAAGAAATCAGGGTTACGCGTCCAATGCGTGACGGAGTAATTACTGATTTTGAAATTGCAGAAGGAATGATTAGGGCATTTATTAAAAAAGCAAGAGGGGGTGCTCTTTCCAGCCGGCGTATTATTGTTGCCGTGCCCAGCGGTATAACTGAAGTTGAAAAAAGAGCTGTTCGTGACAGCGCGGAGCATGCAGGCGCAAAAGAAGTTCACTTAATTGCGGAACCAATGGCTGCTGCTATAGGTATTGGAATTGATGTTGAAGCAGCGGTAGGTAATATGATTATTGATATTGGCGGCGGTACAACAGAAATTGCTGTAATAGCTCTTTCCGGTATTGTTAATGAAGAATCAATCCGTATTGCCGGTGATGAAATGAACTATGCTGTTATGCAGTTCTTTAAAAAGAATCACAATATTTTAATTGGTGAACGTACCGCCGAAGCAATAAAATGTGAAGTTGGCTCGGCAGTTCCTTTACAAGAAGAAATTACTATCCAGGTCAAAGGAAGAGATTTGGTAGGCGGAATTCCAAAAACTACCGAAGTAAGTTCTGTGGAAATAAGAGAAGCTCTTAATGAATGTGTAGTTCAAATTGTTAATGCTGTGAGGCAGTCATTGGAAAGAACGCCGCCCGAACTATCTGCCGATATATTAGATAGAGGAGTAATGATTACCGGCGGGGGCGCATTGTTAAAGGGATTAGATGAAAGAATCAGAATGGAAACAAGTCTTCCGGTTCATATAGCAGATGAGCCGCTTACTGCTGTTGTTAGAGGAGCAGGTAAGGTAATAGACAATTTAAACCATTTTTCAAAAGTTTTAATACGGAATAGAAGATATTAATGCTTAGGTCTCTTACCAAGGTATGGGAAAATTTCAAAGAATATATTGTTTTGGTTGTACTAATTATTGTAAGTTTAATTACACTGTCGCTTAACCAAAAACCCGCTGCAAAAAAAATTAAATCACTTGCCTTTGGAAGTTTTGCCACATTTACTTCAGTTATTTCCGATGTTTTTGACATTGCGGGGGTTAAAGGCGAAAATGAGAAACTGCGTAAGTTCAATGCAGAATTAATGCTGCAGGTAAGCGAATTAAGAAAATACGGAATTGAAAATTCTGAATTAAAGCAATTACTTACGTTAAGAGACACATCAAAATTTCCCTTGATACCCGCTGCTATTATTTCAAAATCATTATCAAGATCGCAGAATACTTTCACGCTTAATGCAGGTAAAAATAACGGCTTGAGACCGGGTATGCCTGTAATAAATGATCAGGGGCTGTTAGGAGTTGTTAATTCCATCTCAGATGATTTCTCTATAGTTCAAACTCTAAAAAATGTCGATCTGAAGCTTACTGTTAAGGATGAAAGAAGCGGTGTTGAAGGGATTATGAAATGGAACGGCTCCGAATTGGTTATGGTCGATATTCCCAAAACTTATGATATTCAACCCGGCGATAGGATTGTGACATCCCAATTGAGTTCTATTGTGGATATACCCATTCCTATTGGTATGGCTCTTGGGCTTAGTAAAGTGGAAACCGGTATGTTTAATGAGGCTAAAATTAAACCTTATGCGGATTTTATTAAAACAGAGCATGTCTTTGTTATTTCTATTGTTGAAAGTAAACAAAAGAACGGACTTGAATTAAATTTTTATTACCGGAAATAAATGCGTTCAGAATATATTTGGTCTGTAGTATTATTCTTTCCCCTGTTAATTATCCAAACAACCGTTGTACCGTTTATTTCAATCAATGGCATTACACCGGATCTTATTCTTATTATGCTCGTTTTTTATACTGTAAGGAATGGGCAGGTGTACGGAACGATTCTGGGATTTGTTTATGGTTTTCTTTTTGATTTAATAACGGGTAGTTTGTTAGGGAGCGCAATGCTCTCTAAGACCATTGCGGGTTTTATTGCAGGTTATTTCTCTAATGAAAATAAAAGAGAAATTTATTTTAAAACATATATTTTTGTTCTTATTGTGTTTCTATGTTCTGTTGTTGATCTGATTATTAATTCATTTTTCTCTTCTATAGATCTTAATACCAGCATTGTATTACTGCTTTTTGAGCAGGGTGTGCTGCCGGGTATTTACACTGCTTTATTAAGCGCTTTAATTATTCTGTTCTATCCTAAGAGGAGTATAATTGAAAACTGATAATTTCTTATCGGTTACAAGGGAATCAGTAGCTTATTTTGTAATTATATCTTCCTTTGCATTGTTAGGTTTCAGATTAGTTCAAATGCAGATCATTGAACATGGTGCGTATGACGAAAAAGCGGCTAACAACGCTATTAAAGGAATAGAGCAAGTACCGTTGAGAGGGGTCTTTTATGACCGCAATATGAATGTTCTTGTCAGCAATATTCCTGCTTATACAGTAAGAATTACACCGGCAGAGTATGACACTACATTAAACAAGCTTTTGGAAGCTGTATTAGATTTTGAACCAGGTTACATTAATAAAGTTTTATTCGGTAACAGAACTTATTCAAAGTTTGTTCCTATCAGGATAAAAAGAGGAATTGATTTTAACGCTGTTTCATGGCTTGAGGAAAATTCCGCAAACTTACGGGGAGTTGATTTGATAGTTG
>Ga0116130_1001595_pt1 | contig 12540 bp, 9 predicted proteins | sample June2015DPH_17_5_FD_89733 | JGI IMG/M metagenome (GOLD analysis project Ga0116130, IMG submission 89733) | Peatland microbial communities from SPRUCE experiment site at the Marcell Experimental Forest, Minnesota, USA - June2015DPH_17_40 | ecosystem: Environmental > Terrestrial > Soil > Wetlands >...
AGCATGGGCAATCGGCCAAGCTTCTCCAGTGAAGCCAAACTTCAGTGGGCTGGATCTCGAGACCAAACCCTCGCCCTCCGGTCGAGGCAGAACTTTTTTCTTGACATCCCTTTTTATAGAACTTATTGACGGAACCCTTCGACGCTTCCTCTTGGTCCAGAAACGGGGTTGTGGGAGATCGAGGGATCATTTCCCCGAAGAGGACTTCTGGCCCGGAATATTTCCGGTTAGCCCATCAGTCGGCCACAACGCTGAGAGAGGCTGCCAATCGCACCGGGAATAAGAGGTGCGACTTTGAAAGCTCAGGGTTCCGCGCTCAGAAGTCGCAATCGCGGCTGTGTTCGTGTGCAGCAGGCAGTCAAGTTCCGGATTTTTCTATTGATCACTTGCAGACAAAGTTGGCTGCATCGTTGGTATTGCCGCTGCCCGTATACACGGCTTCGTGTGGATAGGAGCATAAGGGACGCGTAAACGCGACGCCTTGATCTGGATTGTTGTTGACATAGTGCGTCGCAAGAACTCTGTCGGGCGCAATGTCCTGCTCAACCCACTGGACGAGCGGGGTGAGCATGTCGAATACATTTGCGCCGGGGCCGCCTTTGCAGTGGTTCATGCCAGGTACCATGAAGAGTCGGTAAGACTCATGAGTCTGCTCCAATGACTCGCCGGGAAAGTTCACGACGCTCTCGAAGTAGTTGATGCTCGTCATCGGCGGCACCTCAGGGTCGCTGAATCCGTGGTACTGAATGAGCTTGCCGCCGCGCGACCGGAACCGTTCCAGCCTGGGATCAATCGAGTTCAGAACCGACGCCAACGTCTGACCGGGAACCACTACTTTGTTGTCCACGTAAGCGGGTCCAGAGATCCAGTCGAAAGTTCGAAAGTCCCAACTCGGATCGTCGAAGACAAAGTACTCGAAAAAAGGAATGCCAATCTGCGCGTGATCGTCGGTTTGCGGGGCAGGCGGCGGTTCCGGAGAGATAGTTGACGGCCAGCCATCGGCTTCGCCGCCCCGCTCAAAGGGCGGATAATAGCCCCGCTGCTGCACCATCTGATTCGGGCCAGTCCACAAATGTCGAACCGCATCCACCCGCTCAGCGGTAAGGCAGTTCGGGGGCATCTGCGAACCTGTGCACAGGAGCGCCACCGGATCAAAGTGGCAGCGTCGAGGATTATTCAGAACGCCATCCACTACTCCATCAAGAGCGTCGCACGCAGCGTTGACCGCATTGCCGAGAAGTGTGTTCTGCGTCGTGAAAACCGTGCTGGCGGGATTGTCAAACATCTGCCACACGACCCACAGATTGCCGCCGACATGATGATGCGTGTAGTAAGCGACCGGATCACCGGCAACAATCCCGTCGTAATCGTCCGGGAAGCGTTGCGCCTCCATCAGGGCCTGTCGTCCGCCGGTGGAGCAACCGGTGAAGAAAGAACGCTTCGCATCCTCGCCGTAGAAGGCAGACGCAATCTGCTTGCCGATGACGGTCATCAAATGGATCGAGCGATATCCAAAATCAATAATCTTTTCCGGGTGTCCAAGCGCGAAAGACCCATCATAACTGGAGGATCCAACTTGGCCGGTGTCCGTACCGACGGTGGCGTACCCAAGTGACACGCCCGGCGCAATCGCACTGTAAGGGATCGATCCCGCATAACCACCGTTTCCGACGCCCTCGAGCCTCCTATTCCAGCGATGTGCCGGCATCCAAATTTCAATTCCGATATCTGAATCGCTGGTCGGCGTGAGCGTGGCTGCCACGCGACAGAATGCAGGCATATTTTGGAAGACCTCACCGTCGGGCGCAGTATAGGTGCCCGCGGGTATCGACTGGGCTGCCGTGATCGTGGTGTGTAGCAGCTTAAGAAAGGCCAGACTCTCGCATGTCGCCGCCGCGACCTGATCGACGGCAAATGCGGCAATTACAAAAACGAGGGCCACGCATATCTTGAGCAGGGACGTGCTGGCTCGTCCTTTGTTCATTGGATCATTATAGAGTCATGTCCATGGGGACCGGCACACTGCACTTTTTTTGCACTCCTCGGACGGAAGAAAAAAGTTTTGTACGAAACGGCGAGTCATTCATCCAATTGACGGGTTATGAGGAGTTGGAGATCGTAGGTGCATTGCGCCCTCGTCGGCGCTGGTTCACCTCGCCGCCCGTCAATTCCGTAAGAAGGAGAATCGTTATGAAATCCAACCCCAGGGTTTTGTTGCTTTTCGTCGCCGCGCTCGTGGCAACTGCCGCCCACGCCCAGTACGGGACCACTCCGATTCAACACGTTGTCGTGATCTTTCAGGAAAACCGCACGCCCGACAATTTGTTTCAGGGATTGTGCGCCGCCAACGGTGGCGTACCTGGATGCAGCGCGACAGGCGCTGGGGGCACCTACGAGATTGTATCGACCTACGTGAATGCCGACGGTCAGACCGTGCCATTAACCCCTGTCGGACTGGCCACCAACTTTGATCTGGATCACAGCCACGGCGGGCCGAAGCTCGATGGAACCATCAGCGGGTGGGATTTCGAGTTCAAGAACCAGGGAATCAGCAACAAACGGGCAGCCAACGTTCCGACAGACTGTGGGGCCAATGTCTTTGGCTGCGTGGTTCCGGCCAACAACTATTCTCAGTTCATGTATGTGTACAACACGCCGGTAACGAACAGCAATGGCAGCAAAGGTGGCGTTCTCGACCCCTATATCACGTTAGCAACGACCTATGGTTGGGGCAATCGAATGTTTCAGACCAACCAGGGCCCGAGCTATCCGGCGCATCAGTTTATTTTTGGCGCTACCTCGGCGCCCACTGCGGCAGACGACCCGCTAGGTATCTTTGTCGCAGAGAATGGCCCGAGTACGAACTATGGCTGCGGCTCGGGAAACTCGGTACAACTGATCCGGCCGAACGGGAACTCGGAACCACCTTTTGGCACGGAGACTCCCGGCGACGAAATCGCGCAGTGCTTCACCCGCAATGCCATGGACTACCTGTTTAGCCAGCCCAGTCCCAAAATCACCTGGACCTACTACGCCGAAGGGCAAACCAGCCTCTGGGTAGCGCCGAACTCGCTCTCGAACATCTGCATACCAGAGTCGGGCGTATGCACAGGGCCAGACTGGACGAAGGGCGAGTCGAACGGTTACGTCGACACGACACCGCCGGATGTCTTGAACGACATCTCCAACTGCGCGCTCTCGCAAGTAAGTTGGATCACGCCAGCAGGACAATATTCGGATCATCCGATCAACAGCGGCCAGGGACCGTCGTGGGTGGCGGCCATCGTCAATGCCATAGGAAATAACACAAATTGCGACGACGGTACCGGCTACTGGAAGGATACGGTCATATTCATTACCTGGGACGATTGGGGAGGATGGTACGACCACGTGCGGCCCATTTTCCAGACCGGCGCCAACCAGAACGACTATCAACTCGGGTTTCGTGTTCCGCTGGTGGTGGTTTCGGCCTACTCGACCAAGCCCGGATATATCAGCAACCTGGATTACGATTTTGGCAGCATCCTGAAGGGGATCGAGGGTATTTTTGGTCTCGGCAATCTCGGGTTTGCCGATGCCCGAGCGACGAACGATCTCCACGACTTCTTCAACTTCCATCAGGTCGCATCGGCGTACAAAACAATTCCCGCTCCGCTGCAGGGAAGCTTCTTTATCAAGACTGGCGATATTGAAAGAGATCCGCCGGATACCGACTAGGCAACATTTTCGGTGGTCGCACCTCAGATACCGCACCGTCGCGATTGAAGGGGCGCACACCAACAGATTGGATCCCGACAGCAGTTCTCGATGCCGGTGGCCAACTTCTTTGTGCTCAATAGTGTGAATGGCGAGGAAGTCGACGAGCCGATCAACGCTATCCAGAACCGGGCTTCAGGAGATCAGCCGGTGAGCGCGTTCAGCAGCGCGACACTTCTCCCAAGCGGCTTCTGGACAACATCCCGAGCCAGTTTCCGGTGTGGGCCTGTGCAACTTTGTCAGCTTCGGTGCGCTGCGCCAAGAGCAATGCGAATATTCACTCTTTAAGGTCATACCCGAGCAGCGCTTCCCGCTTACCCATGCGATGACAGTCTTCGTCCGTAGCAGCGAAGTGCGACTTCTCCGATACCGAATAGCAACGGTACAGGGGTTGGGTACCGGGCTGTTCAGTGGAATATACGAAGCCCGCGCTGCGCAACCGTTCGTATCCCTGAGTTTCGCAAACACCCTTTTGGATGAGAATGTGGTCTGGATGCCCCGCCCGCTGGCTTACGCAGTCTTCGAGTTCGACCGTGGGGTGCTTGGCATCCGCCGCCGTCATCAGGTACCCGGACTGCGCCTCCAGCTTGTAGTCTTTGTAATTTCCAGGCACGGGCGCCACCGTCGACCAATGATCATGCAGTTTCGCGTTGTACCAATGTGCCAGCATCACGCCTACCTGTAGCTCATCCGGTTTGCGCGAGCGTGAAACCTCAATTTTCCTAAAAACGAGATAGCGCTTGTCGAAACCTTCTTTCGGCTGAAGGTACATATAAGCCATCAGCCAGTGATCGCTCAGTTGATTCCTTCCAGTGTCAACGCCAATCAGGTCGCCGTAGGACAACAATTCGTTGGGAGGGCCGCCACGGTCCCATCTGCCATTATCGAGTTTCATCAGCGGCTCAGGGAAATTTGTGAAATGCAAACGGTCCTGCGAGAACGCCAGCCCGAGTCCGTCCCGTACCCAGATGACTTTCACGGTTTCGCCTGTTGTTAGCCAGCTTGCTGCGGCACCGCCCTCCCCAAGATTGCTCGCGTCACCGCCAAGCCCAGGCTGGCTCCATGCACCATTAAAGTATTTCTCCCACTTCCCGGGACCAGGGTTTGATACCGATGCACGCGCTACATAGGAAACATGATCTCGGCTACGTCCACAATAAGCGTAGTAATAGCCGTCTCCGCCATTGAGTGCGTTGATGCAGCTTTCGCCTGTCATTACGCCTGGAGTCGGTTTATCGCTCGTTTTCCCCTTGATGATGAAGCCCTGTATTTTCCACGTGATCCCATTGTCCGCGGACGTGGCGATCGTCATCGATGTGTGGGTCTGGCCGTTGTTTTTGTAATCGCAATCCGTCTCGTTGTGCACCCATCCGACCAGCTTCGTCCCTGCCGGCTCCACGTGTTGTATCCACTGGCCGCAGGACGAGGGACTGTTTTTCGGCCCAGGTCTTAGGACCGTCACTGCAGGCCCGCCCATATCCCACGGCTGATTGCCGTCAATTGCAAACGTCGTCCCAGCGGCAGTAAACCCACGGAACTTGCCGTTGGGCAGTTTGATCTCAGTAAAGTAGTTGTCCGCGATGTTCGGCGCCGGGCCACGTGCGACGAATGGAACTCCGACACGTATACGAAGGTTTTCCGTGCGACTCGCCTTGTTCGGTTCTGTATCCTTCGCATCCTCGGCTCGTGACAATGGCATTATCGCAAGGCGGCCACCTTCCGTCAGCGCACCGCAGCGATACATGGCGAACTTGTCTACTTGCTTCGCCCAAGCGTCGGAATTCCACGTAAATAAGATGAGCCCTTCGATGCGCTTTTCTTTGGCGTATTCATAGAAGATCCCGAGCATCTGGCGCATCACCATGGTTCGGTTTTCCTCATGGCCTGGGCACGAAGTATCCCTGTTCGCAATCCCCCATTCCGTGATCCAACACGGCTTTCCGGCTGCACTGCCCGGAGGTCGACACTCCTTGTCGAATGTCTCCTGGTCAATAGCATGCATGCGCTGATTCGCTGGAGCTTTCGGATTGCCATTCGGATAGATATGAATTCCGTAACCGTCCACGATCTTATCGAGCCCATTGGCACGCATAAAATCAAGCGTTGCGCTGAAGCTCGCAGCGTCGACTTTTGAACCGGCCTTGATATCACCTTGCTCAGCATCGATCAATCCGGCAGTTATGACGGGCGTGTGTTGATTGAGTTTTGAGTGATCGCGGATGTCTTTGAGGACAGCCAAAACCTTCAGATACTGGAGATATCCTTTGGCAATCTGCTTCCCTTCCGTATCGTGATACAGATCGTCGAGGCTTAGCACACCCTTGCCTTCGCCGGGCAAAGGGAATTCGGCATTGAAGGCAGTCCAGTTGATCTCGTTGCCCAGTTCGAATGCGGCCAGGACAATCCCTTGCTCTTCCAGCTTGGCGAGCAGAGGTTCGAAGTAAGCCCTGAATTTGTCTGGATCAGCATAGGAAAGAGGATGCCCGGACCACATGCCAGGGAACTCTTTGGGTTGCGATTGGCGAGTCGGAGCGCCATCACGAAATTGCACGCTGACTCCCAATTCGATCTTGATGCCTTGCGCATAAACCCGCTTCGCGAAATCGAGTCCTTTGTCATCGGGCGAGACGCCGCAGCGAATGACGCGAACGCCGGCTTTTTTCATTTCACTCAACATGGCGTTCTGTTGCTCCACCTTGAATCTCCCCGGATTCACCATGTTGATGCCGACAACGACCTTATCCGGCTGAGCGAACGCGGAAAAAGAAGCCACGGCTACAAGGCATCCGGAGAGGACGACGGAACCGTAAACTTTCTTCATGCGCACCTCCCCAGTGAAACCAAGCCCCGCTTGATTGCGACCATGAGCCTCCATACCTTCACCGCAACAGAGCGCTCGACGGCTTTCAGGTTCGGTCGCAAGACGCGCCGTCACCCTCTTCACCCTGATCGCGGCTGCTAATGGAAACCCAGCTCCTGCAGAGAAGTCGTGATATTAAGGAACAGACAAGTCTTACTGAATGTTAGTCGATTTTTCCCCTCCCGCTCCGTTGCCATTGAAGAACCCGCGGCGTCGACCTCGGCAGAGTAGCCTGTCCTCGCGGTCCAGAAACGGCGTTCCGGGAGATCTCCCCCCAAAACAAGACATCTCGGTACTCGGGGTTCAATGTGATTCAGGACCAAGGGGCTTTGGCACGAGTTGGCCTGAGCAGAACGCAGCACTCCGTGTTCGCGCGCAAGATCAGCCATAAGCGGCAATCCAGCCCAGGCTATTATTCTGAAATGTGACTGAAAAGCCAGACACACACCCCAAGACACCGCTTCGCAAGGGTTTTCTCCGATCCTTTGTTCGATGGCTTGCCATCGGCGTGGTGCTTGTTTGGTCGCTTGCCGCGCTGATCCTTCTGGCCGCCCGGTGGATCGACCCACCGTCAACCGCGGTGCACATCCAGCGCCGCTTGCAGGCCTGGATTCACCACACTCCGTATCACGAACGCTACAAATTCATTCCGCTCAGCCAAATCTCGCCCGATCTCCAGCACGCTGTAATCGCCGCGGAGGATGCGCGCTTCTACCAGCACCATGGGTTCGATTGGCACCAGATCCAAATCGCTGCCGAAGACGATTTGGAAGGCGGTCGCACTCGCGGAGCTTCCACCATTACGCAGCAGTTTGTAAAGAACCTATTTTTCGGAACGGGCCGCTCTGTCCTCCGCAAGGGTGCGGAGTTCACTCTGGTACCGGTGGCCGAATTCGTCCTCGGCAAGCGGCGCATTCTGGAGATCTATCTCAACGTGGTCGAATGGGGCCCTGGTATTTATGGTGCAGAGTCGGCGTGCCGTTACTACGACGGAACCGCGGCCCGGAATATCGGCCGGCAACAGGCGGCACGGCTCGCCGCGATTCTGCCGGCTCCCCTGAAGCGACGGCCCGAGCGCATGAATAACTACAGCGCGCGCATCCTTGAGCGGATGCGCCAAATGGGTTGGTAATCGCGAGCAGCCGGCGAGACTCGGACGTTTCCCAAGCTCATGACTCGATTTCGACCGTGATGACGCGAGGGTGGGCTGCTGGTGGGGGTGGCGGATCGTCGATGGATTCGCCGGGAGCTGGCAGAGGGGTGTCCGCGGGAACAGTTGGTTCTTCTCGCTTAGGAAAGAGAGGCGCTGGCGGGGCTTCAGGGATCTCTGCGGTTTGGGTGGACTCAGCTAGTGCCATGCGGGTAAATAGGCTTCGGTAGGAGCCCGGAGCGGCCCCAGCGTTCGCATTATCCGGTGGAATCACCCGCCGCATGTTGGCGCTCTCAAGAACTCCATGGACCACGTAGGCAGCCTTGATGGTATCCAGTAGTTCCTTTGGGAAGAGATTCATATCCAGCCCGACGACCATCCGCATCAGTTCATGATCGAGGACTTCGACCTCGATCTTCTGCTGGCAGATACCAGCGACCTTCTTGGTGAGATCGTTCTGGAGGGCTTCGTGCGCGACCGCTGCGGCGTCACCGAGCAGTTGCTGGCGCATCTGTCCTAAACGCACCGGCTCCATGCGGGCCTGGATCTCCTCCTGAACTTTTTTGCGTTGCAGGATCCTGTGCCCGGTGCCGGGCTTTAGAGAGGCGCGCCGCTCCGCGTAGGGAATCTTCTCCTCTACCGCACCTTCCTTCACGTAGAGGCTGATGAAGTATTTTTCCTTCTCCTTGGCGGTAAGGTTTTGGGCCTTCACACGACGGGTCCTGAGGCCGCAGTATCTTGACTTCATAAATCCGCTTGATTCGGTGAGCCTGCCGGGGACGCTGCTGCTCTCCGTCTTGCCAAAATTCTCCAGGTTCCTAGCTTCCGATCGCGTTCGCAGTCCTCGCCACACGCCAGCGTCCGCCCCGCGGGATCAGCTTCGATAGACAGCCGACGCTTTTCAGCTTCGCTTCCAATCAGCGGGCGATAGCATACATCACAGCGCCTGAATTCCGTCTTCGTAAACTCGCTGTATCCACCTCGTGCGCGGTCGATCCGCAGTAATAGTTCCGCTCGCCAAGATAGCAGCCATACTTCGTTCGGTGCGCATGGCAACCCGCGAATTGATGCTTGCCTCGCCCAGTCTGGAACCGTCAACAGCGGCGAAACTCGGATCCTCCAGACCTCCCAGCGAAGCGGCGGCTTGATACCGCGTGCCCCGCATCTCCTGCCGCCGTGCTGCTCTCCACCGTGGTTTTCGAGACACGACCCCTTATCCCCTACTCTCTAACTGAGCAACAACCAGACACCGATCAGAAGCTAATTAGATTCGTTGAACAGTTTGGACCAATTGTGGTCAGCTCCTCAAGGACCGAGAAAGAGGATCGAGGGGGGGCACACGACCCACTCGCTGCCTATCGGCACGCGAATCACTTTGGGATGCAGAAGCGGCGAGGAAAGAACTCTCCACACATTCAGTTTGCCAACGAATTTCATCGGGGATGATGGCAGACACTTCCAGCCCATCAGCACACACCTCGACATGTTCTGAAGGTCGTTTTAAAATTCCGATAGAGAAGACAATTGTTATCGCTCACCAGAATTTAGCCGAACTCAAGAATGAGCGCCGGATCTATCGTGCGGCCCTCGCGCTCGTGGCGGAATTTGGGCGTGGAAAAGAGTGCGACCGGGTATCAGCACGCGATTGCCTGTTCGAGATTGTGGAACACGTGTCAGTTTGGCCGAAACAATGGCAGCGTGAGAGACAACTGAGACTCAGCGTTCAAGGCTATGCGCACCAACCAGAGTGGTTCTTTGGGCAAGACAATCTCAACGAATTGCAAAATGTTAGTGATTGCGTGGATTCAATACCGCCCATCTATGGTTTTTATCCCGCCTCGTCTCCTCTGTCAGACCCAATTCAGGCAGGTCACTGGGTAATCTGTGTCCTGGTGAACACGTTTCGTCCGGTTGTCTATTACTGGGGCAATAGGCCCGTTGAGGCACCGGGCTGGGATCTGACGGGTGGTATTCGGCCTATTCTCTATTACATATTGAGGAGGGAATACCTTAAGGTCCGCGGTGTCGGCATCTGCCGAAATACCGAATGCCGGGATGTTTTCGAGATCGAGCGTTCGGGCCAGGAGTTCTGCGGTGAGGAGTGCTCGCGCCGGCAGCGCCAACGAGAATACTGGCAAAACCGGGGTAAGAAAATGAGAAAGCGCAGGCTCAAGACTCGTGAATCGTCGAGTGCCCGCCAGCTAGGTAGGACATCAGCCAACAAGGGAGACCTCAAATCCCCAATTCGCAAATGAAGGAGCAGGCCATGTCACTATACCGATACAAAGGCAGCAAGGTGTGGACGATGGATTTTATTTTCCACGGGCAGCGCATCCGCGAGAGCACGGGGACACGCTCAAAGACTCTGGCAGGGGACATAGCGCGCAAGCGCCGCCGCGACTTGGAGGAGGGCTCGGCAGGCCTCACCAGCAAACGGAATCGGCCGCTGCTATTTTCGATTGCCGCTGAAGATTACCTGAAAATGAAAGAGGCCCGCTGGGAGGCAAAGACACGTCTGATTGCTGAAAACAACTTGGCTCATCTACTGCCGGTATTCGGCAAACGTCTGCTGGTCGATATTGAAGCCCCTGACATCCGGGCATATCAAAAGGCTCGACTGGCCGAAGGTGCGGCGCCGCGGACGGTGAACATCGAACAAAGTCTCTTCCGAGCCATCATGCGGCGTTTTGGCGCATGGGCACGTATTCAGCATGAGGTGGGCATGTTGCCAGAACAGGGAGACATAGGCCGCAAGATTTCCGCTGAAGAGGAGTGGCTTCTATTGCGTGAATGCTCAAACTCGCGGTCTCGGGGCCTATTTCCGTTCGTTACTCTGGCGATCGAAACCGGCGCGCGCAAGAATGTGATTCGCACGCTGCAATGGAAATGGATCAACCTCGCCAATGCCTGCATTCAGTTCGGCAAGGATAAGACGCCCAGCGGTACAGGTCGAATCATTCCGCTAAACCGGCGTGCCCTTGAAACCTTGAAGCTATGGGCGCAGCGGTTCCCCGATCGCGAGCCCGAGCACTATGTTTTTCCGGCTGAGAGATACGGGCTTCTGGCGATGTGTTCGAGGCCACGGCTTACGCCACTGACCCGACCAAACCAGTTGCCAGTATCAAGGAAGCATGGGAAGGCGCCAAGGAACGCGCGCGAGTAAAATGTCGGTTCCATGATCTAAAGCACACGGCTGTGAGCCGGATGCTAGATGCCGGCGTTCCCATCGCCAAGATAGCCAAGATCGTTGGATGGTCCCCGGCTAAGATGGTCCGCATGAGTGCTCGTTATGGGCACTTTGGCCTTGAGGATCTGCGCGGCGCGGTTGAGACCATTAGCAGGCCAGCAGAAGGCAAAATTAACCAGAGGTCCCCGGTAAATCCCCCGGGTATGAGCGAGTCTCCAGATGCGAAGGTTAACTAAGTGTATGAGAATAAGTGGTGGGCAGTGCAGGACTCGAACCTGCGACCTCCTGCTTGTAAGGCAGGCGCTCTAACCAGCTGAGCTAACCGCCCGCTCCGCGCGGATGCGATCCACGGCGCGTTTCATCCCTGCTACTCGCGATAAACTTTCTGCAAAAACTTACGCCGAGGATACTCGACCCTTCCCTTGCCGGTCAAACCGATTCCCTACTTCTTCAAGCAAACGGAAACTCCATCGCGGATGGGCAAGATGGTCGTAAACACATCTTTCGACTCGCAGATCAGTTTGTTGAATTCGAGGATGGCCTTGGTTTGGGCGTCGGGGTTGGGCCTGCGGAGCTTGCCGCTCCAGAGAACGTTATCGGTGATAAAAAGGCCGCCGCTTTTCAGGCGCGGGAGCGCTAAACGCAAGACGCGCGGGTAGTCGATCTTATCGACGTCGTTGAAGATGATGTCGTACGGTTCCTTCTCCTCCGAAAGAATTTCGAGCGCGTCGCCCACGCGAACCGTGATGCGCTGGCTGACGCCGGCGCGATCGAAGTAGCGGCGGGCCTTCTCGGCGCGCTTGCGGTCGCCGTCGGTGTAGACGACGCGTCCGCCTTCGCCCACCGCGCGCGCCCACCAGATGGTCGAATAGCCGATAGCCGAGCCCATTTCGAAGATCTTCTTCGCGCCGCTGATGGTGGCCAGTTGATAAAGCACGCGAGCGACGGCGGGGCCGACGATGGCATAGTCATTCCTGGCGGCATCCTCTTCCATCTCGGCGAGAACTTCGTCGCGCGGCGGCAGCATGGCGTAGAGGTAGTCTTCGACTTCAGGAACTGTGATTCCACCCATGCGCCAGTCGGGAAGTGCGGCTTGATCGGTCATGTTTCTCCTTGCGATCCAATTTTTCTGGTGGAGAGCCGGGCGTCCCCGCCCGGCTGGACGGGCGAGGACGCCCGTCCCACCACCGTATGCCTTTTGCGAAATTGTCGGTTTACGAAATTGTCTTCCCCGGTTTTAGTTCCAACACTTCCACGTCCGGCGCCAGTTTCTGCAAGTCGCCGGGCTTTCCCGTCAACTGCGGAAACGTACCGAAGTGCATGGGGATGACAGTTTCCGGCTGCAGCAGTTTACAGGCATAGGCAGCCTCGCGCGGCGACATGGTGAAACGGTCGCCGATGGGCAGCATGGCAATCTTCGGCGCGTAGAGGTCGCGGATGATGGCCATGTCGCTGAAGACGTTGGTATCGCCCGCGTGGTACAGCTTGACTCCGTTCGAGAACTCGAGCACGTAGCCGCAGGCTTCGCCGCCGTAGACGATCTGGTCGCCATCCTGAATTCCGCAGGAATGCACCGCGTGAACCATG
>Ga0116130_1001596_pt1 | contig 12532 bp, 13 predicted proteins | sample June2015DPH_17_5_FD_89733 | JGI IMG/M metagenome (GOLD analysis project Ga0116130, IMG submission 89733) | Peatland microbial communities from SPRUCE experiment site at the Marcell Experimental Forest, Minnesota, USA - June2015DPH_17_40 | ecosystem: Environmental > Terrestrial > Soil > Wetlands...
ATCCGCGTCGGTAAACAGCAGAATGTCGCCGTTGGCGTGCAACATGCCGTTGCGCACACTGTAGCCTTTGCCGCGATTACCCGGATTCTCCAGCAATCGAATCTCGGGACATCGGCTGGCAAAGCTGCGCGTGATTTCGGCGGTGCCATCGCTGGAACCGTCGTTTACGACGATCACCTCAGCCTGGATTTGCCGTTCCCGGATGTAGGCAAAAACTCTGGGAAGCGAAGTAGCCAGCCGTTCGCTTTCGTTGTATGCCGGAATTATGAAGCTGTAATACATCTGCACCTTAGACGCTGGCTTATTGTATTCCAGTTGTCAGGAGGAAAAGTTTGCTCTGGGGAGTCGCTATCTAATCGTGCGCTGGGTGGGAAATATCCTTCCGCAAAGGATAGTCTATGACGATCGCCTTCCCGGATGAGAGTGCCTTAACGGTATGCAGGGTATTCGGTGGGACGATTCCGACAGAGCCGGGACCTGCGCGCTGGGCGACCCCAGCGATGGTGATTTCCAGTTCTCCTTCCAGGATTTCCCAAACCTCTTCCTGGGGGTGGGAATGCTCATGGATCGAGGCCCCAGCGTCGAACTCGTAGTGTCCGAACGTCAGGTTGGCGGAATCGAAATAGCGGCCCCTCCAGCCCGGCAAGCGTTCGATGGTTGGCAGTTTGTTGGTATCGATGAATGTCATGTCCACACCTCAGGCTTCTGTTTTCTGATTTTACGCCAGCCGATCCGAAGGCCTAGCTCGTTTCTTGTGGACGGGACTTGCAGGGGCTGCAAGCGGGGATTAGCCTTTCCTTAGCGATGCGCACCGCTCACCTTCTCGGCGTCCTGCTGTTGTTGAATGTTGCCGCCAGCGCTGCTTCCAAGCCCCACGTGGTAAGCCTGGGAAAGCCGCAGCCGGTCAAGCTGTTCATCGGCGCTGCGGAAACCAAGACGATGGACATTGCGGTCCGTCCGCTCTTTGTGGATGCCAAGCTGAAGGAGTACACGACTGGCACGTCCCACGACGTCACCGACCGCCAGTTCGTGGTGCGGCGGGCTTTTCGCATCAATGACGCGCTGCCCGACGAGGCGCGCAAGTCTCCCAAATGGCTTTGGCAACTGGGTGGGTGGCTGCTGGTGGACCGCAGTTCTGGGAAGATCACGCCCATCAAGTTGCCCGATTTCGACCCGTTCTACTCGGAGGTAAGTTGGTACCGTGACTATGCGGCGTACTGCGGCACCACCGCCAATGGTGAGAAACTCGACGCCGTGGTCGTGCAAATTGGCGTTAAGAAGCCGCTGTATCGCAAAGAGCTGGGGAAGGCGAATGGCGGAGATCAGCCCGATTCCGATTGCGCCGCCCCGCACTGGGATCGTCAACCCGCGCGTGTGACCTTCCTTCCCAAAGTTGGTGACAAGCTTAGCGTGACCGTGCGGGGCCACTTTGTTGACGAGGTGGCCGACGACGATTCCGACGAACCTTAATTTAGATCAACTTTGAGACGGAGTACGAGTTTCCATTGAAGAGCCTTGACGAACTGCTGCGCGACGCTGAGGAAGCCCACGGACATCTTTGTGCCGGGCAGGTGCTGGGCGTCCGGCTGGCCATGCTCGGACTGGAACTGCTGGGCATCGACGATCCGCGCGGCAAAGATCGCAAGCGCCTCATCACCTTTGTGGAGATTGACCGCTGCGCCACCGACGCGGTTGCTGTCGTAACCGGCTGCCGGTTGGGCAAGCGAGCACTCAAGTTCCGGGACTGGGGTAAGGTGGCCGCGACCTTTGTCGATCTGGCCTCGCAGCGCGCGGTGCGGGTCTGCGCCCGCGAAAGCTCGAAGGCGCTGGCGCGGCAGATGCATCCTGAAATCGAGAACAAGAACCAGCAGCAGATGCTGGCCTATCGCGAGATATCGAATGACGACCTGTTCACGGTGCAGTGGGTCAAGGTCGCGTTGCCGCCCGAGGAGTTGCCCGGTTACAAAGGCGAGCGCATCGTGTGCCAGCAATGCGGTGAAGGCATCAACTTCCAGCGCGAAGTCCGGCGTGACGGAAAAATCCTGTGCCGTGCCTGCGCCGGCGAGAAGTATTACGAAGAGATTTCGTAGGCTTTGAAGGGGCACGGCAGCCGTGCCGTAAGCTACTGTTTTTGCGATGGCTTTAGCCACCGAGGGACTTCGGGGTTGGAACGAAGGGCGACTTCCCTCAGGGGCTGAAGAGACTGTGTCACAACCCTCGGCCCGACTCCGCAGGTGGAATAAACAGCACGAAAACCAGCGCCGTAGGCGCGAAAGAGCTTAGCCCAGCGCTTGAGCGCTGGGTAAAGCAGGAAAATTATAACGAGTCCCGTAGGGACGGCAGAGGTTGGGACACAGTCTCTGAAGCCCGCTCGTGATGACAAGAATAAGAGCTCAACGGCGCACCTAAAGGTGCGCCCCTTCAACAGCGCGCCCTACTCTCCCGCCCTTCCCGCCAGCGCGTGTTCCGCCGCATGGCCCACGCGCAACACCATGGGCTCGTCGAAGTGCTTTCCGAATATCTGCATTCCAATCGGCAAACCGTCTTTGCTCTTGCCGCAGGGAATGGAAATTCCCGGAATGCCGGCCAGGTTCGCTGTCACCGTGAAAATGTCGGCCAGATACATGGCGAGCGGATCGTCGGTCTTCTCGCCGAGTTTGAATGCGGGCGTCGGCGCGGTGGGCGTAACGATGGCATCCACTTTGGCGAACGCCTGATGAAAGTCGTTCGCCAGCAAACGCCGTACCCGTTGCGCCTTCAGGTAATAGGCATCGTAATATCCGGCGCTGAGTACGTAGGTGCCCAGCATGATGCGCCGCTTGACCTCCGCTCCGAACCCCGCGTCCCGCGTGCGCCGGTACATTTCCGCCATAGTCTTGCCGTCCGTCGCGCGGACCCCGTAACGCACGCCGTCATAGCGCGCCAGGTTCGATGAGGCTTCGGCAGTGGCGACCACGTAGTACGTCGGAATGGCGTATTTCGTGTTGGGCAGCGATATCGGAACGATTTCGCAACCGGCATTAGCCAGTTCCTGAATGCCGGCTTCGACCGCGCGGCGAACTTCCGGATCGAGTCCCTCGCCGAAATATTCTTCCGGAACTCCGATTCGCAAGCCGCGCACCGGCTGTTCAATCTGGTCGAGATAGTTGGGCACGGGCACGTCGGCAGATGTCGAATCGAGCGGCTCGCGGCCGGCCATGTACTGCAACATCAAAGCTGCATCTTTCACGCTCTTGCCGAACGGCCCCACGTGATCGAGCGACGACGCGAAGGCGATCAGGCCGTAGCGCGACACTCGTCCATAGGTGGGCTTCAGACCGACGACGCCGCAGAACGCCGCCGGCTGCCGAATCGAACCGCCGGTGTCGGAACCGATCGAAGCCACTGCGGTTCCCGCAGCCACCACCGCAGCCGATCCGCCCGAGGAGCCGCCGGGCACGCGCGCGTGGTCGCGCGGATTGTGCACCGGATAAAAGCCGGAATTCTCGTTCGACGAGCCCATGGCAAACTCGTCGCAATTGGTCTTGCCCAGAATGATGGCGCCAGCTTCCTCCAGCCGCGCCACCACCGTGGCGTCGTAGGGCGCGACGAAGTTCGCCAGAATCTTCGAACCCGCGGTGGTGCGCACGTCTTTGGTCGCGAAGACATCCTTCACCGCGATGGGAACGCCCGCCAGCGGCGGCAGCGCATCGCCTTTATCGGCCAGCGCGTCAACCCGCGCTGCCTGCCGATACGCGCGCTCCTTGCACAAGGTGAGATAAGCGCCGATGGCGGCATCTTCGGCGTCGATCTTCCGGTAAAATGCGTCCACCAGCGCAGTGGCCGTGGTCTGCTTCTCCAGCACCGCGGTTCGCGCGGAATCAACTGTCAATAGGTCGATGTTCATCTGAAGCTATCTTACAAGTCGCTTAGGAAGAGGCACAGCTTCACGGCTGCTGAAGAAGTTCTTGTGGTGTCACCCTGAGCGAGCGGCCGCATATGCCGCGAGTCGAAGGGTCCCTATGATCGCCCTGGTCTCATGGATCCAATAGGGGTGCTTCGACTCGCGCGGCCAACTGCTGCCGCGCTCGCTCAGCATGACAGAAGGTTTGGGATGTGCTTACTTAAGCTTTCCGCTGCACGTCCGCCCAGCACTACTCCCGCTCCAGTTCGTCGAGCATGGCTTCCATCTCCGCCAGGGCGTGCTGATTTCGGGTGCGCCGGGCGCATTCGATGCCCTGCTGCAACAGCGACTGCGCTTCCTCTTTGCGCTCGGCGCGTGCCAGCGCCTGCGCTGCCATAAAGTATCCGTTGGTGTAGTCGGGGTGGGCCGCCAGCAAGCGCTGAAACTCGGCGAGTGCAGCGTCGGTCTCGCCCGCGCCCGAATACTCCAACCCCAGAGCGTAGCGCGCAAAGGCGTCGTCGGGATTGGCGTCCAGTATCTCTTTCAGCGCCGCCACGCGGCCCTCGTCGGGCATTATGTGTTCTCCAGCCTCGAACGCATGGTACTAGAGCAGCCAATGAGGGCTCAAGTTCGATCAGGCTCGGTGCACTGAGGTGGCAGCGCTTTTGCACTGCCAGTACAATGGCGTTTAACTCTTGCCGGCATCACCCGAGGATTTTGTGGCCTGCCCCTTCTTCATGCCCGAACAACGATTCGAGTCCGACTGGCCGTTTCCGCAGCGGCTTCCCCTGGGCGCAGGATGGGCGGGCACGTGTACCGCTCCCGGTCATGAGGGCGCGCGGCCCAGTGACGAAGAACTGAAGTCGGGCTGCAATCTTGGTTATGCCAACGCCTGCAGCCGGCTTCCCGCCGAGCGCCATGCCGATGCGGTGCGATTTATCTTGGGCGAGGAGCGCGACGGCATTCTGCGCGTGCTCTTCGTCTGCGAGCGCGACTACCTGCCGGCGGGTCACGGAGAGTTGCTGTACGAAACTGCGAGCGCATCGTGGCTCCGGCCGCATGACGACCCGCGCGTGCAACGCATGGCCGAGTGTTATGTGCAGGCGCAACGAGCGCGCCGGGGGAGTTGCGGCTTGTGAGAAACGGCGGGTCCCTCGATTTGCTCCGCTAAAAGATCATTCACTACGGAGGACACGGAGAGCACGGAGAAAACTCGATAGAAACCAAACCCCGTGACCTCCGTGATCTCCGTGGTGAACTTTCATTAACCGCAACCCACAAGGAACGCCATGGAACAGAACGACGGCAATCTGCGACCGAGACCGGTGAGCGACTCGAAATCAGAAATGATCGAGCTCGTGTTGCCCAATGACACCAACCCGCTGGGCGCGCTGTTGGGCGGCCGCTTGATGCACTGGATCGATCTTGCCGGAGCGCTGGCGGCGCACCGCCACTCGCACTCCTACGCCGTGACCGCTTCCATGGACCACATCGACTTTCTGGTACCGGTGCACGTTGGCGACATGGTGCTGCTGCAATCGTCGGTCAATCGCGCCTTCAATACTTCGATGGAGGTTGGCGTCCGGGTGCTGGTGGAGAACTACATCTCGGCGTCGCGCCAGAAGGTCGCCACCGCGTACCTGACGTTTGTTGCCGTGGACCGGCACGGCCGAAGGCTGAAGGTGGCGCCCGTGGTTCCCGAGACCGAAGAGGAGAAGCGGCGCTACGAAGGCGCTCTCCGCCGTCGTGAGGCTTCGCAAGCGGAACGCGCGCGCCGCAAGGCGGACAGAGGGGACGAGTGAAAACCCGCGGAGCATGCCATATGTCGATGATCTATGGCGTTGCGCTCCTGCTTTGCGCGAGTGCGGGGAACCTACATGGGCAAGCAACGAGTGGGAATGGTGAAACCCCTTGCTTCGCCATTCATGTTCGCCTCAATGGGAAGTTGGTCGATGGTCCACAGACAGTGACCTTCAAGACCAAAACGACCGAGAAGGCGGTGTCCCTAGAAGGGAGATGCTTCAGAGTGCCCCCTGGTGTGCTCAACGAGAAAAGCGTTGATGTTCTCTTTCAGGTGGCGAGGAACAAGATCCACCTGTCTTCAATTCTCGCTGGCTTCTTCGCTGGGCCTTGGGACATCGACCTAGAAGATAAGCGGTTCGGGAGAGACGTAGTTCTTCCGAAGAATGCCCGAACGAGAGAGGTATGTGCTGTTATCTTCCATGTCGGAGAACCCGAAACAGGCATTATGCAAACGGGCTGTCGCACGCCGTTCTGATTAGCAGCCGGGTGCCCGACCCAGGCTTCTTTTGCTTGGGTGGGAGACGCTACCGGCCCTGCTCGGCGCGCTTGCCCGTGAAGCGGTAGGTGATGCCGTTCCATTCGTAATCGAAAACTGCATAGTTGGCATACCCGTTGGAGGCGTCCGGCGCCTGCGGCACGCGCACCGCGATCACGCTTTTCACGACATCGGCACTGGCGTTGCCGAACGGACTATCGCAGAATCCCTGACCATCGGGACCTTGCTCGACTGACCACACCTTGGAAAATGCCGTTGCCGAGTATTGCCGGAAGACGGTGAGCGTCAGGCAATTTTTCTCTCCCGTGTAGGTGACCAGCAGAACCTGAGTTCGCTCGGAGAGGCCCTCGACGTCTAGGTCGGCGATGCGCGACTCATCGTCGTTCTCATTTGCGACATGCGAGGCCTGACGCCACAGCTTATGGATGGTTCTGGGATCGAGCCCGGTGGTTTTTGCCCACTTGATCTCGTCGGCCTTGCGCACCTGTTTCCAGTCCTGGGTGAAGGCGATTGTCGAACACACCAGGCAGCACAGGACGATAGCGGAACGGAGACGCATGACAGATGATGATGCCGCAGAGATACCAGCCGGGCAAGTGCCAAGTTTGCCGATGAATTGTAAGAGTTTGCTAAATGCTAATTGCCAAGTGCTAATTGCTTCTTCTAGTCATACCGCTCGAACACAATCTGCTTGCGGTCCCAGCCCATCTCTTCTTTGAGCAGCTTGCGATTAGCGTCCACCATCTGATGCAGGCCGCAGATGTACGCCTGCAGGTCGCTGCGGCCAGCGACGATCTCGCGCACATGATCCTGCACATAGCCGCGGCAGCCAGTCCACAGCTCGCCGCAACGGCTGAGCGTCGGCACATAGTGGAAGTTCGGGTTGTCGCGCGCGATGCGCTCGAACTCGTCGCAATAGTAGAGGCTGTGCTCGTAGCGCGTGCCGAAGACCAGCCAGTATTCGTGGGCGCGATTGCGTTCCGGCTTCTCGAACAGCCAATGAATGATGCCGCGGATGGGCGCGATGCCGGTCCCGGTGGCGATGAAGACCGCGTCCGTGCGCGGCTCGCGCAAGGTGAAAAGTCCGTGCGGGCCGTGAAACTGGACGGTCGCGCCCTCCGGCAGATCGCACAGCCAGTTGGACAGGAAGCCCTCCTCCACGCGATTGAGGCACAGATCGAAGGTGGCGTTCTGGCGCGGCGGCGACGCGATGGAGTACGCACGGGTGTGTTCCTTGGCATCGGGCCGGGGCTGCTTGATCGAGACGAACTGTCCCGGAACGAAGCGGAATTCTTCCACTCCCTCGACGCTAAGCTCGAGATGCTTGGTCTGCGGCGACAGCAGGACCGACCGGCTCACGCGGGCGGTGAACATCTGCCGCGCGACGGGCGGGCGCGCTTGAACTTGGGTTTCCATGATTGTTACTCATATAGATGCAGCGAAGACGCAATCAGCCTCTACAACCATGGAATGGCTTGATCTCAATCCAGAGCTCCAGTTGAAAGCCTTGTGCCAGGGCCTGTTCACACTACGGCTCCTCCTGTACCACGAGATCGTCCGCCAGCTTGAAGCGCACAATCGCCTCCGCCGGTATGTCGATGTCCCGGTTGCCGGTCAATCCCGCGGCGGCGGTTCCAGCGCCACCACCCACCAGGCCGCCCACCACCAGCCCTACGCCGCCGCTGGCCACGCCACCCACCAGCATGCCCAGCCCCGACCCTCCGGCAATCAAGGCCGTGGAACGTCTGCCCTTGCCCTTCTTGCTGCGCGCCAAGTCCCGCGTGGTCAGCGGATACTGTGTCCCATTCAGCGTCAATGAGGTCAACCGCAGCTCCAGCAGCGATCTGCCTTTGAAGTGTCCCCGGCGATGCGCCACATCCACCGCGCCACCCACCAGCGCACCCTTCGGCACCAGCACACTGTTGTCGCCGGCCAGCACCGGGTCCACCACCTCGCCGGTGAACGTGTCCCCGGCGCGGCTGGTTTTTACGCTGATATGCTGATCGATCCGGATCGTCAGCATCGTGCCCGCCGGAATACTCACGCTGACCGGTTGCGGCACCGCGGAAACCGTCGGCCCCGAGGGTGCTGGAACCGGCGCCCCAGCCGCGAGCGGTGTCACCGTCGTCGTTATCTCTCCGCTGGTCTGGCCGGCCGCCGGAGGCTGCACCACCGTCGTCGTCGTGGTCCCATCCTTGTCCACAGAAACCACCTGCTGCGCCTGGCCGGTTGCAGACGCCTGCTTCTTGGCCTGATCCAGCGCCTGTTCCTGCTTGGAACTGCATCCCGAAAGGATGGCCGCTACTACCAACACCAGCACCAGCACCAGAATCCGCCCGGCGCGAGCCAATGGGCCTGAGCCTGACTTGAGCATAGTTGGTCCTCTTTCGCGCGTGCTTCAGTGACGCCGGCCCTCTGCCGCCGCCGCTTGGAGGATTCAGGATTGGCGTGCGGGCGTTACGGCACGAACACGATCGCGACGCGAACGCCGGGATAAAACGGGTTAAACAGGAAATACTCGCCATCGATGTAGTCAACGTAAACCTGATCGGTGTAATACCAGCCCTCCGGCCACGGCTCAGCAAATCCGAACCAATAGCCGCCGTACTGGAAGCGAGAGTACCCGCCGACCATCACTGGTTGGTTGATCGCGAACCGGTGCCCTTCACCAAAACTGGCACGGAACCGATCGTCAGGTATGCGACCGCTGCCTCTGGCACTCAGCCGCAGTGCTGGTACGGCGCGTTGCCTCTGCTCTTCGGCCGCGCTTCGCTGATGAGCAGGTTGCTGCCCCGCGGGCTTACCGGGTTCCTGTTTTGCCTGCTTGGTCTGTGGCGCCTGCTGTGCTGGCTTGTTGGCCTGCTTCTGTTGCTGTGCGGGCTTGGCCTCTTGCTTTGGCTGTGCTGGCTTGTTGGCCTGCTTCTCTTGCTGCGCTGCAGGCTTGGCCTGCTGCGCCGGCTTGGCCTGCTGCGCCGGCTTGGCTTGCTGCGCAGGCTTGGCTTGCTGCGCCGGCTTGGCTTGCTGCGCCGGCTTGGCTTGCTGCGCCGGCTTGGCTTGCTGCGCCGGCTTGGCCTCTTTCTCTTGCTGTGCCGGCTTGGCCTCTTGTTGCGCTTCCTGCGCGAAGGCAGGAACAACGGTTCCGAGGGACAGGAACAGGACTCCTACTCCGAGAGTTGTAAGTGCTTTCATTGGTGTTTTCCTCAACTTAGAGAGTAGTTGTACGAGCGACGATTAACTGTCTCCTTTTGACCACTGAGAAAAGTTGCTGGTTGCGACTACTCTTGCGCCGCGGGGGCGTGCTTTTGTTTGGGAAGAGGCTGAGCCTGGATTCGCCCGCCCGAGCACCTCTGTTTCGCAGGGGTCTCGCGCGGTCATGATATTCTTATATCTGCAGCTGCGACCCTCCTTGTAGGCAATTTCCCGCAGTTCCCTTAAGAAACCATGATCTCAGTCAGTAATGTGTCCATCCGCTACGGCGCTAAAGTTCTGTTCGACGAAGTGTCCACCGCCTTTACGCCCGGAAAACGCTACGGCCTCACCGGTCCCAATGGGGCGGGGAAGTCCACTTTCATGAATTTGTTGACCGGCGAATTGGAGCCGCAGAAGGGCACCGTGGTGCGTCCGCGGAAGCTTGGGGTGCTGCGCCAGGACCAATTCGCCTTTGACGCCTATCGCGTGCTCGATACCGTAATCATGGGCAACCAGCGCCTGTGGGCGGCGATGGAAGAGCGCGACCGCATCTACGAAAAGCACGAGATCACCAACGACGATGGAATGAAGCTGGGAGAACTGGAGGGCATCGTCGGCGAAGAGGATGGATACTCCGCCGAGACGGATGCCGCGCTCCTGCTGCAAGGCCTGGATATTCCGGACGAAGTGCACCAGCGTTCGATGAGTGAGTTGCAGGGCGGGCAAAAAGTTCGCGTGCTGCTGGCCCAGGCGCTCTTCGGTCATCCGCAGGCGCTATTGCTGGATGAGCCTACGAACCACCTCGACTTGGACTCGATCCATTGGCTGCAAAGCTTCTTGAGAAACTATGACGGAGTTGTGATCGTCATCTCGCACGACCGCCATTTTCTGAACAGTGTTTGCACCCACATCGCTGACATCGACTACGAAACCATCATCACCTACACCGGCAGCTATGACGAGATGGTGATGGCGAAGACGCAAATTCGCTCGCAGATCGAAGGCCAGAACGCACAACGGGAAAAGAAAATCGACCAACTGAACGAGTTCATCGCGCGATTCTCTGCCGGCACTCGCTCCAGCCAGGTGCAGTCGAGGCGCAAAGAAGTGGAGCGCTTGCAGGTCACCGAACTTGCGAAGTCCAACATACAGCGCCCGTTTCTCAAATTCGAACAGAAGCGGGCGTCGGGCAAACACATCCTGGAATTGGAAGGGGTGAGCAAGTCGTACGGGGAGAGCGAGATCATCCGCAGGTTCACGGCCAGTGTGACCCGGGGCGAGAAGATCGCATTGATGGGCCGCAACGGCGCCGGCAAGACCACGCTGCTGAATGCGTTGCTGGCCAACTCGCCCACCATTCCGGAAGCTGAGCTGCGCCAAACCAGCGGCTATGACGGTCCATTTTTAAGTGACGGCGAAGTCGTCTGGGGGCATGAGGCATCCGTGGGATATTTCGCCCAGGACCACCGCGCGCTCATCGAAAAGGGAATGACCGCGTTTGAGTGGCTGCATGGCTGGGATCCAGGCGCTGCGAACGAAGACATACGAGGCTTACTGGGCCAGATGTTGTTCGCACGCGACGACGGCAACAAGCGTACCGAAGTGCTTTCCGGTGGCGAAGCGGCGCGGCTACTGTTCTGCAAGCTCATGCTGCAAAAACCGAACGTCCTGGTTCTCGATGAGCCCACCAACCACTTGGACCTGGAAGCTATCAACGCGCTGAATATTGCGCTGCAACGCTACGCCGGAACCGTGTTGCTGGTGACCCATGACCACGATCTCATCGACGAAGTCGCGACCAGGATCTGGCATTTCGAGGGCGATCACAACGTGACCGACTTCAAGGGCGCGTACGAGGAGTACCAGTCAGTTCTTGCGGCCTGATGCCCCGTGGCATCGCAGAGTCGATGTCGAGCCCTTGGCAACGCGCTCATTTCGTTGAATCCGCTCGGGTTGTTCGCTGTATTTCAGTCACAACATTCCGCTCGGATTGCTTCCCCTTTTCCCCTTTCGGTCATGGGCTGCGAAATCAGTCCACCGTGCTCTTTTCAAACGCGCGGGCGCCGCTCTATATTGGGACATGGGACCTGGCTCGATGGGCTCCCGAGGCCACAGTCTTCTTAATTCCCGCTTTGATCATGATTCCTGCGGCGTCGGATTCGTTGCGACCCTGCACGGCGCTCCCAATCACGACATCCTGCGGCTGACCCTCACTGCGCTGGCACGCTTGGCCCACCGTGGCGCGGTCGCCGCTGATCGCAAAAGCAGCGACGGCGTCGGTGTCCTGACCGCAGTGCCTCGCAATTTCCTGTTCAGCCAGACTGCCATCACGCTGCCGCCGGAACGCCCGCTCGCCGTGGGCATGTTGTTCCTGCCGCCGGAAGGAGTAACCAGCCGCGACGCGCTGCGCTTCGAGGAGTGCATCGCGGCCCAGGGTCTGCAATGGCTCGCTTGGCGCGAAGTTCCTATCCGGCGCGAAGTGTTGGGTGAGCTTGCGCTGGAGTCGCTGCCCGTCATCCGTCAGGCGCTAATTACCGTCCCCGATTCGGCACAGTGGACCGAGGCCGAAGTCGAGCATCGCCTCTATCTCGCGCGCAAAGCCTTCGAGCGCGGTTCCGAGGGAAGCTATGTGTGCTCGCTCTCAACGCGTACGCTTGTGTACAAAGCTATGTGCGCGGGACGACTGCTGCACGAGTTCTATCCTGACTTGCAGAATCCGGAATTCGTCACGCCGTTCGCCATCTTCCACCAGCGATACGCGACCAACGTGCTACCCTCATGGCATAGGGCGCAGCCGCTGCGAATGTTGGCGCACAACGGCGAGATCAACACCATCTGGGCCAATCGCGCCCACATGGAGGCCCGGCGCGCGACCCTTCCACCCGAATGCGAGCCCATGCTCACCGCCGATGCCTCCGATTCGATGAGCTTGGACGAAGTTGCCGAGTTGCTGGCCAACCATGTGCGCAATGTGGCGGAGGCGATTCGTATGCTGCTGCCGCCCGCCACCGATGGTAACGAGACCGCCTTCCATCGCTATCACGCCGATTGCATGGAGCCTTGGGATGGCCCGTCAGCGCTGGTGTTCAGCGATGGTCACCTGCTCGGGGCGGCGCTCGATCGCAACGGCCTGCGGCCCTGCCGTTACGTCATCACCGACA
>Ga0116130_1001598_pt1 | contig 12526 bp, 9 predicted proteins | sample June2015DPH_17_5_FD_89733 | JGI IMG/M metagenome (GOLD analysis project Ga0116130, IMG submission 89733) | Peatland microbial communities from SPRUCE experiment site at the Marcell Experimental Forest, Minnesota, USA - June2015DPH_17_40 | ecosystem: Environmental > Terrestrial > Soil > Wetlands >...
AAGTGCGCGGAATTCCCACTTTCCCACAGCGACCACGACGGCTATATGAGTAAACCCAAGAATCAAAACCGGACATTTCACTTGCTACAAAAAGCGGACATTTTGACTTGCTACGAACACCAGCAGCACCGACTGTTATGGACACCGGAAAGGCGGCATCAGGTTGAGTAGCCAAGTGGAAGTTACCGCACCAGGAAAAGAGCAGGCGAGCGTGAAGGGGATGGCAAGCACCATCGCAGTGGGGCCCAAAGACGGGTTCGACGACGAAACGCTGGAGCAGCGTCAGCTCAACTGCCTCTGCATTAACACCATTCGTACGCTCTCGATGGACGCGGTACAGAAGGCCAACAGCGGGCATCCGGGAACTCCGATGGCGCTGGCACCGCTCGCGTTTACGCTGTGGAACCGCTATCTGCGCCACAATCCCAGAAATCCGCAATGGCCGGGCCGTGACCGCTTCATTCTCTCCAATGGGCATGCCTCCATGCTGCTTTACTCCATGTTGTATTTGACGGGCTACGATCTTTCGCTCGACGACATCAAGCAATTCCGGCAATGGGGATCCAAGACCCCGGGACATCCGGAGTACGGAGTGGTACCGGGAGCAGAAGCCACGACAGGCCCGCTAGGCCAGGGCGTTGGCAATTCGGTCGGCATGGCCATTGCCCAGCGCTGGCTGGCCTCGCAGTTCAACAAAGACGGCCACGACGTTTTCGGCTACCGGGTTTACGCTTTTTGCGGTGACGGTGATTTGATGGAAGGCGTGAGCAACGAGGCCGCTTCCATCGCCGGGCATCTTGGACTCTCCAACCTGATCTGGTTCTACGACAACAACCACATCACCATTGAGGGCAACACCTCGCTGGCCTTCAGCGATGACGTAGGCACGCGCTTCCTCGGCTGGCACTGGAACGTGCAGCACGTGAGCAACGTCAACGATCTCCCGCAGCTTGATCGCGCCATCCAGACCGCGCTGAAAGAGACCGAGCGTCCGTCGCTGATCATCGTTGACACCCACATCGCCTATGGCTCACCCCATCGCCAGGACACCAAGGAAGCGCATGGCGAGCCTCTGGGCGTAGAAGAAGTCCGCCTCACGAAAATGTTTTATGGCTGGCCGCCCGATGCTCAGTTCCTGGTTCCCGACGAGGTGAAGAGCTTCCTGGGCAAGGCCCTCGAGCGCGGCGCGCAGTGGGAGAAGGACTGGAACAGTCGCTACAGCGCCTGGGCGAAAGAGTTCCCTGATCTGGCGAAGACCTGCCAGCAGATGCTCGATCAGGAATTGCCCGATGGCTGGGACAAAGACATTCCGTCTTTCCCTGCCGACGCTAAAGGTCTGGCTACGCGCGAGTCGGGTAGCAAGGTGCTGAACGCAGTGGCGAAGAACGTGCCGTGGTTGCTGGGCGGGGCCGCTGACCTGGATCCTTCGACCAAGACCAAGCTCAGTGGCACTACAAGCTTCGAGAAGAATAGCTATGGAGGCCGCAACTTCCATTTCGGCATTCGCGAGCACGCCATGGGCTCCATCGTCAACGGCATGGCGCTATCAAAGCTGCGTCCGTTTGGATCGACCTTCTTTGTGTTTTCCGATTACATGCGGCCGGTACTTCGCCTGGCGGCGATGATGGACCAGCCGGTCATCTTTATCTACACGCACGATTCCTTCTGCCTCGGCGAGGACGGACCCACCCACCAGCCGATCGAGCATCTTATGTCCTTGCGCGCGATTCCGCGGCTGCTGCTGATCCGTCCGGCGGATGCCAACGAGGTCGCCGAGGCTTGGCGCTACATCATGCCGCTAAAGACGCGACCGGTGGCGTTGGTGCTTACCCGCCAGGCCGTCCCCACATTCGATCGCACCAAGTATGCGTCGGCGGCCGGCCTGGCCAAGGGCGCGTACATCATGGCGGATTCCGGTGGCACGCCTGACATCATCCTGATTGGGACCGGCTCAGAGGTGCAGCTTTGCGTGGGCGCGCATGAAAAGCTCACCGCCAACGGCGTGAAGGCGCGCGTGGTTTCCATGCCCTGCTGGAGGCTGTTTGATGAGCAGCCCGACGAGTACAAGCGCCAAGTGTTCCCGCCCGAAGTGCGAGCCCGGGTGGCCGTGGAGGCGGGCACCGACCTGGGCTGGAGTGAATACGTCGGAGCTGACGGATATGTTGTCGCCAGGACCGACTTTGGCGCATCTGCTCCTTATAAAGACCTGCTGAAGCACTTCGGCTTTACGGTGGATGACGTGGTGGCGAAAGCCCAGGACGTCATGAAGAGAATCAAACGTTAATCTTGCAGGCGTAGGATGAGCATGAAGATAGCCGTGGGCGCTGACCACGCCGGAGTTCCCCTCAACGAGACCGTGATTGCCGAGCTCAAACGGCTGGGGCACGAGGTGGTGGACTGCGGGACCCACGACGCCAGCAAGCCCGACGACTATCCCGACTACGCGGAGGCGGTCGACCGCGCTGTGCTCGAAGGCAAGGCGGAGCGCGCGGTACTTATCTGCGGCAGCGGCGTGGGTGCCTCGGTGGCGGCCAACAAGCTTCCCGGCATTCGCGCTGCGCTTTGCCACGATTGTTATTCGGCGCATCAGGGCGTCGAACATGACAACATGAATGTGCTCTGCCTGGGCTCGCGCGTCATCGGACCGGAGCTGGCATTGGACTTGGTACGTATTTTCATTGGGGCGAAATTCAGCGGAGAAGAGCGCCACCGCCGGCGCCTGGCGAAGATTACCGCGCTCGAACAGCAAGATTTGCGAGGACTACCAAAATGAGCAGCAACCCCTTACTGCAGCTTCGTGAGTTAGGTCAAAGTATTTGGCTCGATCAGCTGAGCCGGTCTCTGTTGACGACAGGCGGACTCAAGCGCCTGATCGACGAGGATGGTCTTCGCGGGGTAACGTCGAACCCTACCATCTTCCAAAAGGCCATCAGCGGCAGCCAGGATTACGCCGAGCAACTGGAAAAACTGGCGCGCGGTGGCAGTAACGTATCGCAGATTTATGAAGAACTCGTCCTCCAGGACATTGGCAACGCCGCGGACGTGCTGCGCGGGGTTTACGACGCCAACGACGGCGCCGACGGGTTCATCAGCCTGGAAGTTTCTCCGCTGCTTGCCAACGACACGAAGGCGACGATCGAAGAAGCCAAGCGGCTGTTTGCCCACCTGAATCGGCCCAACGTAATGATCAAAGTACCGGCCACACCTGCCGGCCTTCCGGCCATCGAGGAGTTGCTGTTCTCTGGCCTGAACATCAATATCACGCTCATCTTCGCGGTCGAAGTGTACGAGCAGGTTGCTGAGGCATACCTCAAGGCGCTGGAGCGCCGCGTCGCCGCCGGACTGCCGGTGGACCGTATCGCCTCGGTGGCCAGCTTCTTTGTCAGCCGCATCGACAGCATGGTGGACAAGCAACTTGGACAGCTCGCCGAAAAAGCCAGCGACGATCAGCAGAAGCAGCGCATCAACGCTCTCCTGGGCAAGGCTGCGATCGCTAATGCCAAGCTGGCTTATGAGTCCTTCAAGCGCATCTTTGGCAGTGGCAGCGAGCGTTTCGCCAAGCTGAAGGAAAAAGGCGCCAGGGTGCAGCGTCCGCTTTGGGCGTCCACCAGCACCAAGAATCCGGCCTATCCCGACACCATGTATATCGATACCTTGATCGGCGCCGACACGGTGAACACGGTCCCCCCAGCGACCTTGGACGCCTTCCGCGATCACGGCATCGCAAAGCCGACGCTGGAGGCAGGACTCGACGAAGCCCATCACGTCTTCGACGAACTGAAGGCGGTCGGCATTGATATGACGGCGGTCACTACCAAGCTGACGGAAGAGGGCGTGGCCTCTTTTTCGGACTCGTTCGACGAGTTGTTTGAAGTGATCGAAGCACGTCGTGTCGAGGTAATGCGCTCCATCATCGCGCGTCACAGCGCGGCGCTCGGCCAGTACCAGGCCGGTTTCGAAAGCACCCTCAAAGACCTCGACAAACAGAAGGTTGTCCCCCGCATGTGGAAGAAGGACCCCACGGTGTGGAAGGACGATCCCGTACACGAGAAGATCATCGGCAACGCGCTGGGCTGGCTCAAAGTTGCAGAGACTATGCAGCCGCATATTGCTGAACTGGTGGCGTTCGCGGAGGAAATTCGCAAGGCCGAATTCGAATATGCCGTGGTGCTGGGCATGGGCGGGTCGAGTCTGTGTCCAGAGGTGCTTGGCCGCACCTTCAGCAAGAAAGACGGCTACCCGCAGCTCTACGTCCTCGACTCCACCGTGCCTACAGCCATACGTCACCTAGAGCAGAAGATCAATGCCGGCAAAACGCTCTTTATCGTGTCGTCGAAGTCGGGCGACACCACCGAACCGCAAATGTTTCAGCGCTATTTCTACGATCGGGTGAAGCGGGTCAAGGGTGACACAGCGGGTGAAAACTTTATCGCCGTCACCGATCCTGGAACCCCGCTCACCAAGGACGCCGCGCACTATCGCTTCCGCCGCGTCTTCCTCAACATGCCCGACATTGGCGGGCGCTACTCGGCGTTGTCGTATTTCGGCATGGTTCCATTCGCCGTAATGGGCGGCGACGTAAAGACCTTGCTCGACCGTGCCCGGCAGGCTCAGCATGCTTGCGCCGGACCGGTCGGCGTCAACGAAAATCCGGGCGCTCGGCTGGGCGCGATACTGGGCTCGCTTGCCAAGGCGGGACGCAATAAGGTGACTTTCGTTACGCCTGCGCCTCTCGATTCGCTGGGCCTCTGGATCGAACAGCTCATTGCCGAGAGCACCGGCAAAGAAGGAAAAGGCATTGTGCCGGTTGCCGGCGAACCGCTGGGTTCGCCCGACGACTACGGCGACGATCGCGTGTTCGCATTCATTCACACCCAGTCGTCCAAGACCGGAGATATTGAGGCCAAACTGGCGGCGCTCGAGGCCGCCGGCCATCCCGTGTTGCGCCATGCGCTGCACGATCCGCTCGACCTGGGCGAGGAATTCTTCCTGTGGGAATTTGCCACCGCGATTGCGGGAGCGCTGCTCGGCATCGATGCCTTTGATCAACCCAATGTGCAGGAATCGAAGGACAACACCAAGCGCCTGCTCGGCGAGTACGTGCAGAACGGTTCGCTGGCGCAGCAGAAGCTGATCATTGCCGAGGAATCGATGCGCATCTTTGGTGACGAAGCCACTCGCGACCTGCTGCGGCGGAGCGGCTCGTCGATGCAGGAGATCGTTACCGCGCATCTCTCGCGGATCAAACCGGGCGACTACTTCGCGGTCACCCAATACATCGAAGAGTTGAACAACTACGAGGGACTGCTGCAGCAGGTCCGCATCGCCGTGCGCGATGAAAAGAAAGTGGCGACCACCAGCGGCTACGGGCCTCGCTTCCTCCATTCCACCGGGCAACTCCATAAGGGCGGTCCCGATACCGGCGTGTTTGTCCAGATCACCTCCGAGGACATCAACGACATCGAGATTCCCGGCGAGAAGTTCACCTTCGGCGTGCTCAAGCAGGCCCAGGCGCTGGGCGATTTCCAGTCGCTGGCGGCCCGCGGACGCCGGGCCATTCGGGTTGATCTCGGACGCGACGTGGAGAAGGGCCTGCGCCGCCTGCTGGCGCTGATCAAGGAAGCGGTGTCTCAGGCCACCGCCGCCGAAGCCGGCATCCGCCACTAAGGAGCGCCTCATGCCGACCACGAGTCCAGCCGTGAAGACGGCGCAGTTCGGCATCATCGGTCTTGGCGTCATGGGCGAGAACCTGGCGCTCAACCTTGATGACCACCATCACAGCGTCGCGGTGTGGAACCTGGAGCCGGAGTGGGTTGAACGCTTCGTAGGCAAGAACTCTGACCGTCATTTTGTCGCAGCCAAGTCGCTGCCAGAATTCTGCCACTCTTTGGAACGGCCGCGCCGCATCTTGATGATGATCACGGCTGGCGACCCGGTTGACCAGACGCTGCAGAAGATCATTCCGTACCTGACGCCCGGCGACATTGTCATGGACGGTGGCAACTCTTTCTTCAAAGACACCATGCGGCGCGAAGCCGGCGCGCGCCAAACCATGGTGCATTACTTCGGTATGGGCGTTTCGGGAGGCGAGGAAGGCGCGCGTCACGGTCCCTCGCTAATGCTGGGCGGACCGCAGGCCGCTTACGATCAGGTTGCCCCGATTCTGCAAAGCATTGCCGCCAAAACCGACTCCGGCCCCTGCGTCGCTTACGTTGGCCCCGATGGCGCCGGGCACTTCGTAAAGATGGTCCACAATGGCATCGAGTACGGCGACATGCAACTCATCGCCGAGGCTTACGAGATCCTTCACAAAGCGCTCGGTTTGGATGCGCAGGAACTCTCCGACATTTTCGACGAATGGAACCGCGGCCCGCTGGAGTCGTACCTGATTGAGATCACCTCACAGATACTCAGTGTCGTCGATCCGGAGAGCGGCAAGCCGCTGGTCCACATGATTGTCGATAAGGCCGGACAAAAAGGTACTGGCAAGTGGACAGCCCAGGTCGCCCTTGACTTGGCGGTGCCGATTCCAACCATCGCCGCCGCGCTGGACGCGCGCATGATCTCCGGCATGAAGGACGAGCGGGTCATCGCCAGCCGCCTCATCAAGTCGTCCGCGGCGGTATCGTATTCCGGAGCTAAGAAGGAATTGATTCAAGCCGTGCACGACGCCCTTTATGCATCCAAGATTTGCTCGTATGCGCAGGGCATGAGCCTCATCCGCGCCGGGTCGAACGAATGGAAGTGGGACATTAACCTGCGCGAGATGGCGCGCATCTGGAAGGGCGGGTGCATCATTCGCGCACGCTTCCTCGATGACATCATGCGCGCCTTCGAACGTCAGCCCGGCCTGCCCAATCTGCTGCTGGATGCGGAGTTCATGTCGTGGGTGCAGAGGTTCGAGGGAGCCTGGCGCAAGCTGATTGCCACCGCCGTGCAAATGGGAATTCCCGTTCCGGCGATGGCGGCGTCACTTTCGTATTTCGACAGCTATCGCAGCGCGCAGTTGCCGCAGAACCTGACCCAGGCGCAGCGCGATTTCTTCGGGGCGCACACCTATCAGCGCGCCGACCGGCCCAGCGCGGAATTCGTCCATACAGACTGGCTCAGCCTTCTGCCTAAGGCGCCAAAGCCAAGCGGAGCGAAATAGAATATGGGCACACTCGTTCAACCGAAGCCGCACAAACTGGCGCAGCCTTCCCTGCCCCAGGGTGACTCGTGTCTGCTGGTCATCTTCGGCGCAACCGGCGACCTCACGCATCGCAAGCTGGTCCCTGCGCTCTACGATCTGGCTTGTGTCGGCTGTACCAGCCGCAACTTCGACGTGCTCGGCATCGGCCGCACCAAGCTGACCGATGAGGAGTTTCGGGAGCGGCTCCGCGAAGGCGCCAACTCAAAAGACGCGCGCAACTTCACCGCCGACGGCTGGAACGATTTCGCCAAGCGCCTGCACTTTCTGGTCGGCGATGCCAGCCAGCCCGAGTTCTATCCTCACCTGAAGGCGAAGCTGGAAGAGATGCAGAAGAACGGCGCAAGCAAGAATGTGCTGTTCTACATCTCGACTTCAGCCTCGCTGGCGCCGCCGATTGTCGAAGGTCTCGGCGCAGCGGGCCTGGCGCGCAATACCCAAGGCTGGACACGAATCATTCTGGAAAAGCCCTTCGGACGCGATCTGCAAAGCGCGCATGAGTTGAACGAAATTGTCTCGCGGGTCTTCGACGAGCCATCGGTTTACCGCATCGATCACTACCTCGGCAAGGAAACGGTGCAGAACATCATGATGTTCCGCTTTGGTAACTCGATGTTCGAGCCGGTTTGGAACCGAAATTACATCGAGTACATCGAGATCACCGCCGCCGAAACTCTGGGAGTGGAAAATCGCGCGGCGTTCTATGAAGAGACCGGCGCGCTGCGCGATATGGTGGCGAATCATCTGCTCCAGTTGCTGACGTTGACGGCGATGGAGCCGCCCGTCGCCTTCGACGCCGACGCCGTCCGCGGCCACAAGGTGGAAGTGCTGCGCGCCATTGCTCCCCTGTCGAAGGATGAGGTAGCTCGCCACACGATTCGAGGGCAGTACGGGCCGGGACAGATCGAGGGCAAGCCGGCGCCCGGCTATCGCCAGGAAAAAGGCGTGGATCCGAATTCGCGCACCGAGACTTATGTTGCGGTCGAGTTCCACATCAACAACTGGCGCTGGGCGGGAGTTCCGTTCTATGTGCGCGCCGGCAAACGGCTGGCCAATCAGCTGACCGAGATTGCGGTCCACTTCAAGCGCACGCCGCAGGCGCTCTTCTCTCGCAGTCCCAAGGACGTCCACCACAACGTCATCACCATGCGCATTCAGCCGAACGAAGGCATCGCAGTGAGTTTTGGGGCCAAGCAGCCTGGACCACAGATGCGCGCCATCCGCGTGAATATGGACTTTTCGTATCGCGATGCTTTCGGCGGTGAAACGCCCGCGGCCTACGAAACGCTCTTGCTCGATGCCATGCGCGGTGACGCGACGCTGTTTACTCGTCGCGATGAAGTGGAAGCCGAGTGGCGCATCATTACGCCGATCGAGGAGGCCTGGGCCGAGTTGCCGCCGCAATTCCCCAACTACGCCGCTGGCAGTGAAGGGCCTGAGGCTGCCGATGGGCTCATCCAGTACGATCGCCATCGCTGGCGGCGGCTGAAGCCGAACGGTCCTGAGGACTTGTAATGGCTGGCGCGAACGCCCGGCCGGGCGTGGCATTGGTGGTGTCGGATGTTGACGGCACGCTGCTCGATCCAGAGAGGAACCTCAGTCCCGGTGCGCCCGCCGCGGTCGAGCACCTCAAGCAGGCGGGAATTCGGTTCACGATTGCCAGCGCACGGCCGCCGCGCCTCACGCAGCCATTGCTGCGCGATCTCCATGTCTGCGAGCCCTCGGCGTGTTTCAACGGAGCGCTGCTGATTGATCCTGACCTCAACATCCTGCACCAGTTGCCGATGACTTCGGCCGACGCGCAGACCGTGGCCGACCACATCTGCAAAGGCGGGCTCGACCTGTGGGTCTATACCGAGACGAATTGGTACGTCAGCAATCCGGCTGGTCCGCACGTGGAGCACCAGGAAAAGCTCATGCAGGGCAAAGCCGCGCCGCTGCTCAGCTACGATATGTCGCAATTTCATGTCTTGAAGCTGGTCGGCGTCAGCGACGATTACGGCGCGGTAAAGCGCGCGCAGCTCGAACTTGACAAATTGTGCGGCGCCGCAATTTCTGCCACCTGTTCGTCCGACTACTATCTCGACGTGACCCATGCCGACGCTAACAAAGGCACGGTCATCCTCGCGCTATCGAAGATGTTGAACATTCCCGCGGAACAGATTGCGACCCTTGGCGATATGCCGACCGACGCGCTGATGTTTCGCCAAAGCGGCGTCAGCATCGCCATGGGCAATGCGACCGACGAAGTGAAGAAGCAGGCGACGTACGTTACCAAGAGCAACTCGGAAGACGGGTTTGCTTACGCCATCGAACATTTCATCCTTGGTGGCGAGCAGAAGCGGGCCGCCGATTAGGTTGGTCACGGTTATCGGCTTGCTAGCCCGCCTGCGGTCTCGGCACCGTCGATCACGTACACCTGCCCGTTAACGTAAGCGGCATCGTCAGAGGCCAGGAACGCAAACAGCGCGGCCACTTCTTCCGGCTGGGCGTGGCGCTGAAGCGGGATCTTCCGATTCACTTCCTCCAGCATGTCGTCGGAGTACTCGGCGCGCTGCATCGGGGTCAGAACATATCCGGGCGCGACCGCGTTCACCCGCACCTTGGGCGCCAGCTCCAGCGCCATGGAGCGCGTCAGCTCGATCACTCCCGCCTTGGTGGCGTTGTAATCGGCGTAGCAGGGATAACCCACGATGCCGTTGGTGGACGCGGTATTCAGGATGACGCCGCCGTCGTGCTCCATCATGAAGCGGGCGGCGGTTTGCGCGACATGGAAAACACCGGTGAGGTTCACGGCGAGCACCCGGCCCCATTCGTCGGGAGTGATATCGAGAAACTTATGACGAATACTGATGCCGGCGTTGTTGATGACGACGTCGAGCCCGCCCAGATCGCGCACCAGGGCCGCGAAGGCGCGCTGCACTTGTCCGTGGTCGGCGACATCGGCGAGGAATGTTCCCGCGATGCCGGGCTGTTGCGCGCGGAGCTTTTCGCACGCCGCAGGGTCGCGGTCGAGGACCGCAACTAGCGAACCTTCCTCCAGGAACCGCGCCGCCGTGGCCGCACCGATGCCGCTGGCGCCTCCGGTGATAACCACGCGCTTGCCTTTGAGTCCCCGCATAAGCTCCTCGATTGGCGCGGCTGATCTCCGCCAGACAGAATAACAAACGCTGTCTGCCCGTTGTCGGTCCCGGTATAAGTCAACATTTGTTACACTCTTGCGCACACCAATGGCACAGCAAGCGCAAAGTCTTCGTACCCGACTTTACGGCAATCCCGAGGGCAGGTTTGTCCACGATGTCATCCTCGATTCCTGCCGCCAACATGCGGCGAAGGTCGCCATGGTCGATACTTCCTGCACGCCCGCGAGGCGCATCACCTACGCGGCGTACGGCGAACTGGTGGAACGCGCCGCGCGCGGCCTGGTCGCGGCCGGGGTTCGCCCCGGAGAGATGATTGGGATTTACCTGCCGAATTGCTGGGAGTTTGGCGTTGCCTACCACGCTGCGACCTTGGCTGGGGCCGTGCCGACAACCATGAACCCGACCTACCGCCAGCGCGAAGTCCGCTATCAGTTGGAGACAGCGGACGCGGTCGCTCTCATTAGCGACGGCGCATTGCTAGCCGGCATTGATCTCGCGGGGCTTCCCGCGTTGAGGAAGGTCTATACCATCCGCAATCCGGGGCCAAGCGGCTCGGAGATGTGGGAGTCTCTCCTCGAGCCAAACCTCAGCGTGCGACTGCTGGAACCGCAGCACGATTCCCGCCTGGCGGTGGCCACTCTGCCCTTCTCCAGCGGGACCACGGGCCTGCCCAAGGGCGTCATGCTGTCGCATTTCAACCTGGTCGCCAACGTTTTTCAGACGCTCACCCCGGGCGAATTTGGGGCCATCAGCGACCCGGATGTGCTGTTGTGTTTCCTTCCGCTCTATCACATCTATGGTTTGACGGTGGGCCTGAATCTCACGCTGATACGGGGTTGCACCGTGGTATTGATGCCGCGTTTCGACTGCGAACGTTCGCTGGAAACCATCGTGGAGGAGGGCGTGACCGTCACCCTTTGCGTGCCTCCCACGCTGCTGGCGTATTGTCAGGCGGCAGAACAGGGGAAATTTCCGCGCCAGCATTGCCTGCGCTGGGTGAAGTCAGGAGCAGCTCCGCTGGCCCCGGAACTGGCGCGCCGTTTTACTCAGAGCACCGGCATTCCCATCCGCCAAGGCTACGGGATGACGGAAGCCTCGCCGGTTACGCACATGGGATTTCTGCTCCCCGAGCTGTACAAACCCGATTCCGTCGGCGCACCCGTGGCACATACCGAGTGCCGGATTGTGGATGAGAAGGAGAATGACGTAGCGCCGGGAGAAATCGGCGAGTTGGTAATGCGCGGACCGCAATTCATGCTGGGCTACTGGAAATCTCCCGACGCCAGCGCCGCGGTGTTGCGCGACGGCTGGTATTGGTCCGGCGACATCGTTCGTGTGGACGACAGCGGCCAGTATTACGTGGTTGATCGGCGTAAGGAAATGATGAAGTACAAAGGCTTCTCGATTGCGCCGGCGGAGGTGGAAAGCGTGCTGCTGGAACATCCGGGAGTGCGCGACTGCGGCGTCGTTTCGCGAATCGATAGCGCGGGCGAAGAGATTCCCTGCGCCTTCGTGGTGTTGCGCGAAGAAGAGTTAGCCAGCCAGCAGACCGCGTCTCGCCTGCAGGAGTTCGTCGCCGACCGCCTGACCCATTACAAGATGCCGCGCGAAGTCTATTTCGTGCAAACACTTCCGCGTACCGCCTCCGGGAAAATCCTGCGGCGCGAGCTGCGCAAGCTGCTCTAAACACCCGTTACGCCCGCAACTCACATTGCCTTGTGATTGGCGGCACACCACTTTTTGGCCAGTTTATCTACACTGAACTTGGACTATTACCGCCCACAACTGATGGGCTTCATTGGAGGCATATGTACACGCGGAAAAGAATGTTCGTCGTCCTAATCGGACTGGTCTTGGTGCTGCTGGGCAGCATGGCGGCAAAAGACAATCCCATGGGCATTGCTACAAAACAAACTCTTAACTTTACGCAGCCGACCGTGGTTGCCGGAACCTTGCTGCCGGCGGGCGACTACAACGTCACCCATGAAATGCAGGGCCAGACCCACATCATGATCTTCAAGCAGAAAGGCGGGACCGCCGAGGCCAAAGCCAAGTGCACGCTGACGCCGCTCGCTTCCAAAGCGACCGTGTCGGAGCAGCGTTTTACAGAGAACGCGAAGAACCAGCGGGTATTGGTGCAAATGACATTCTACGGTGACAAAGCAATCCACGTGCTCGAACCGTAGCGGTCTGA
>Ga0116130_1001603_pt1 | contig 12503 bp, 10 predicted proteins | sample June2015DPH_17_5_FD_89733 | JGI IMG/M metagenome (GOLD analysis project Ga0116130, IMG submission 89733) | Peatland microbial communities from SPRUCE experiment site at the Marcell Experimental Forest, Minnesota, USA - June2015DPH_17_40 | ecosystem: Environmental > Terrestrial > Soil > Wetlands...
CAAGGGCAGCGCCGACATCGCCCTCAACTCGCTGGTCGCCGACACCGTGGTGGCTCTCGAGCGCGATCGCGAACTCACGGTCACGAAATCGGACGGCACGATTTACGCCTATCTTGCCATGAACTTGCGCGATCCCATCCTGAAGGACGTTCGCGTTCGCCACGCCATCGCGTATGCCATCAATGTCGAGCCTATTATTCATTACCTGTTGCGCGACCAGGCACGCCTCGCGTACAGCGTCTTGCCGCCCCAACACTGGGCCTACGACACCGACGTTGCGAAGTATCCTCACGACCCAACGCGAGCGCGGCAGATTCTGGACGACGCAGGCTACCGGGCAACCAACGGTATTCGATTTCACCTCGCGATGAAGACTTCCACCGACGAGTCAACGCGGCTGCTGGCGGTGGTGTTGCAGCAGCAACTGCGCGAAGCCGGCATCGCGCTCGATATCCGCACCTTCGAATTCGCAACGTTCTTTGCGGACGTGACCAAAGGCGCTTACCAGATCCATTCCTTGCGTTGGGTCGGCGGCAGCAATCTCGATCCTGACATCTTCGAACACGTCTTCAATTCCGCCAGCTTCGCCCCTAAACGCGCCAATCGTACGTTCTACGCCAACCCGCGCGTGGACGAACTGATCCGGGAGGCCCGCGGCACTGTTGACCAGCAGAAACGCAAAACCATCTATGACGAGGTCCAGCGCATCCTCGCCGAGGACCTGCCATACATTAACCTTTGGTATCTCGATAACGTGCTGGTGCACACCAACCGGGTGCGGGGAATCGAGCTGAGTCCCTCGGGCAACTACGATTTCTTGCGCACGGCGGAACTGGCCCACTGAGCTGAAACCCGATCTTCAGAACGCGTGTTAACATCGAAATACAGCGTTACTCAAGGACTGCAGCAGCTTGCGCATACTTTTCGTCGGTGACATTTTCGGGCGTCCTGGGCGCACTATCGTTCACGAGCGTCTGCCGGAATTGCAACGGCAACACAGCGTCGAACTCACCGTCGCCAACGGCGAGAACTCCGCCGGCGGCTTCGGCATCACTCCACAAATTGCCGAAGAGCTGTTCGAGCTCGGCATTGACGTCATCACCACCGGCAATCACGTCTGGGACAAGCGCGAGATTATCGATTACCTGAACTCCGCCAACGGAAATGAGGCGTCGCTGGCCCGCCGTGTGCTGCGACCGGCGAACTTTCCGGCGGGGTCCCCAGGCTTTGGATGGTACGAAGGGCGCACGCGTAGCGGTGTCGCCTATTGCGTCATCGACCTTCAGGGCCGCGTGTTCATGACCAACAACGACGACCCCTTTCGCGTTGCCGATCAACTGCTCAAGCAGATCACGGCCAAAGTGATCCTGGTGGACTTCCACGCTGAAGCTACGTCGGAGAAGATTGCGGTCGGCTGGTATCTGGAAGGAAGAGTAACGGCGGTGCTTGGAACGCACACGCACGTTCCCACAGCCGACGAGCAGGTGCTGAAGGGGGGCACCGCCGTGCAAACCGACGTGGGAATGACCGGCCCCTACGACGGCGTCATCGGCGTGCAGAAGGAACAAATCCTCGCTCGCTTTCTGACTAATATGCCGGCTCGCTTCGAGGCGGCGACCGACGACGTGCGCTTGTGCGCAACTCTGATCGATTGCGATCCCGCGACCGGCCGGGCAAGTGCAATCCAGCGCATCATGCTGCGCCAGCAATAGCATCAGCGGTTGCTAATTGCGGGTCGCTGCATTAGCCTCTTCGCCATGTCCCTCTCCGACGAATTCTGGATGGAAGAAGCGCTTCGTGAGGCGCAACGTGCGCTGACGCTGGGCGAGGTTCCCGTCGGAGCAGTCGTGGTGCGCGAGGGCCGAATCGTAGGCCGGGGATGCAACCGTCCTCTGTCTGCCAACGATCCCACGGCCCACGCCGAGATCCTCGCGCTGCGCGAAGCCGGAACCGCCGTCGGCAACTATCGTCTGCTCGACTGCGATCTCTACGTGACGGTTGAGCCCTGCCCCATGTGCGCCGGCGCTATCACTCACGCCAGGATCCGCCGCCTGATTTACGGAGCGGAAGACGCGAAGGCGGGCGCGGTACACTCCACGCTCCAGGTCCTCAATCATCCCAAGCTGAACCACAAGGTCGAAGTCAGATCAGGAGTGCTGGCAGCACGGTGCATGCACCTGGTGCAGAGCTTTTTCCGGGAGCGGCGGAGTGAAGGCGATAACTCTCCATGAGCGCTCAAGCGCCAACGGCGACTTGGCCTTTTGCCGCCCTGACCAGCGCCAGCGCAGTGAAATCGTTCTGTGCAGGCGCCGCTCGCATGAACTGCTGCACACCGTCGAGGATGGCGGCAGCCATACCTTTCGCGCTTTCGACTGAGGAGCGCTCCATTTGTTGTTTGACCCGCTCCAGCCCAAACTCTTCCCTCTTGTACGCAGCCTCCACCACACCCCGCGACACCAGAAGCAACGACGCGCCAGGCTGCAAAGCAGCGGTCGGCGCCTCATAGGTGGACGCAGAGAACAGTCCCAGCGGAAGGCCGGTAGCAGGCAATTCGGTGATTCCCGAGGGATCGCGCAACAATCCCGGGGTGTGCCCCGCGTTGGCGTAGCAGATGGTGCCGAGCTCCTCGTTATAGCAGCCCAGAAAGGCAGCACAGGAGCGGACTCCGGCGGCAGCGCGGCGAATACTGAGGTTCAGTTCCAGGCAGAATTCCATCATGGCATCGGCCTCGTTGATTTCCTCGTCAGCAAATCTCTCGCTGCCCAATTTCTGGAATGTCTGCCGCGCTGCCGACACAATCTGCTGGTTCTCTTCGTGACTTCCGGCAACGTCGAGCAAGCCAAACACAACCCGGTTGGGGTTGGCACGAAGGAAATGATAAAGGTCACCACCCATTCGTTGCCCATGAACCATGCCGGCGATGTCGGCGCCGGAAACAGCGGGAAAATCTGCTTGGGTCGGAACAGCGCGGGAAGGCGCTTCGCGCTCGCGTTGAAAAGATAGCTTCATAGAAGGCGTTAATCATAGCCGAAATCCTGCGGATTGCAAGAGCGGTGTCAGGCCCTTTTTCATCACAGCGTCTGCTCATTCCCCCTGTGGAGCGGGCGCACAAGTTTCAAGCGACCGAGCCAGGAGATCCTGCTCTGTTAGGATTAAGACTATCGATGAGCAGCGACTCTGAAGCGACCCCCGAAGATGTCAAAGGCCCCCTTACACCCACAATTTCGCTATCCTCAACCACTGCTATGACAAGCGCCCTTAACCTTAGCAAGACAAGCGAGTTACAAGACCATTCGCTGCTTGCCGGGACGGCCGCCAAGCGCCTCCAGGAGGAGGACGATAGGCGAGATCTGTTTCAGCACCTGCCGGAATCGTACAGCCTGTCGCATCGCCTCAGCAGGCATGGCTGGTCCACGCTTCGCTACCTGATGCAAACCGAGGTGCATACCTACGCCTTCTCGGTGGCGGCCAATGCGATCCTCTCGTTCTTTCCGTTCATCGTCTTGCTGTTGACCCTCATCCGCCGGGTCATTCGCTCCCAGGCCATGTACAACGTGGTGCTGGAGCTGCTGCGCGACTATCTGCCGAGCAATAAGGATTTCGTGATCCGCAACTTGCAGTTTCTCGCCAGCGTGAGAGGACGAGGCCAGGTGCTGTCGTTCGTGATGTTGCTGATCACTTCGACGGGCATCTTTCTTCCGCTGGAAGTAGCTCTCAACAGAATTTGGGGCTTCAAGAAGAACCGGTCCTATCTAATGAACCTGGTGGTCTCGCTAGGACTGGCCCTGGCCTGCGGTTGTCTGGCAATGCTTTCGATCGCCTTGACAGCGCAGAACCTGAAGATACTGGGGCTGGTGATTGGCGGCCAGAACTTCGTCTTCGCAGGACTGGGATTCGTCGTGATGAAAGCCTCGGCGATTCTGGCTACGATTGGAATCTATTTCCTGATCTACTGGGTGCTGCCGCACGGGAAGGTCCCGGCGCGCGCGGTGTTACCAGCGGCGATCATCACCGGCCTGGTGTCGGAAGCAGCGAAGTATATCTACATCCTGCTGCTGCCGTGGCTGAACTTCCAGGAAGTGTACGGTCCATTCGCGGTTTCCGTGACCTTGATGTTCTGGTCATTCTGGAGTGGAATGCTGTTGCTGGGCGGCGCGTATTTGTCGGCGGCTGAGCACAGTGCTCGCGTCGAAGCGAGAAGAGCAACAGCGGCGGCGCAGCGCTGATCTCTGGCCACCAGCGCTGCCGATTGTTCATCCATTCATTCACAGGGAGATGAACACCGATGATCCGCAAATTGAAGTCCGGAGAATACCGGCTCTACTCACGCAAGAAAGACCCCAAGACAGGAAAGCGCCCAAACCTCGGCACCTTCAAAAGCCGCGACAAGGCCGAAGCCCACGAGCGCGCCGTGCAATACTTCAAGCGGGCCTGAACGGCACAGAGGTGTCATCCCGAGCGAGCGGCTTGGCCGCGAGTGGAGGAACCTGTTCTTCGCGCTTGACAGCAGGTCCCTCGACTCGGTCGCCGCGGCGACCTCGCTCGGGATGACAAATCTACTTCAGTGTCGGCTTCGTCCACTGGTCCACCCAGTCATTCACCATCTGGTACCACAGGCGGCTGTTCTGCGGCTTCAGCACCCAGTGGCCCTCGTCGGGGAAGTAGAGCATCTTTGACGGAATCTTCAGCCGCTGCACGGTGGTAAACAACTGGAAGCCTTCCGAGACGTCGAGCCGGTAATCGAGCTGGCCATGCACCACCAGGATCGGCGTCTTGAAGTTTGTCGCCGCCAGATGCGGCGACCACTTGCGGTACATCTCGCGGTTGGTCCATGGAGTGCCCTTGAACTCCCACTCGTTGAACCACAACTCTTCCGTCGTGCCGTAGGCCGACTCGGCGTTGAACATGCCATCGTGCGACACCAGGCACTTGAAGCGCGCGGTGTGGCCCTCGATCCAGTCGATCGCATATCCACCGTAGCTGGCGCCCAGAGCGCACTCGCGGTCTTTGTCAACGAATGGATAGGTCTTCTCGGCATAGTCGAGGCCCAACATCAGGTCGCGGAAGGGAGCGCCGCCCCAATCGCCATTGATGGCGTCGATGAACTTCTGTCCATAGCCAGTTGATCCGTGGAAGTTGATCATGATCACTACGTAACCGCTGGCGGCGAACAGTTCGGGATTCCAGCGATACGACCAGTCGTCGCCCCACGCGCCTTCTGGGCCGCCGTGAATGAGGAACTTCACCGGATACTTCTTGTTGGCCTCGAAGTTGGGCGGCTTCACCACGAAGCCCTGAACTTTCTCCTTCGCCGCGCCGGTGAACCAGAAATTCTCCAGCGGCTGCATCTGAACCTGGGAGAGGACGGGTTCGTTCAAATGCGTGAGCGGGTGAGCTTCGTGAGGAAGTCCAATCACGAACTCGTCATGAAGCATATGTCCTTTCCACTTGCCCTTTTCGACCGATTGCACTTGAGTTGCGGTGAGTGCGACATCCGCGATGTAGATTTCATTAGGTGCCGCGATCGACATGCGATCGAAGACCATTTTCTTGCCATCCGGTGTCGGAGAGGGACTGTCGTTGAAACCCTCAACCAGCACCCAGGGGTAAGGCGCTTTAGAAGTCAAATCCACCGAATAAATCGGCGACTCGCCTTCGTTTTCCGCCGTGAAGTAAATGGTTTTCGAGTCCGGCGCCCACACGATCGAATCAACCCCGCGATCGAAGTTCGGCGTCAGGTCGCTGATGTAGTAAGAAGTCTGACAGCCCTCAACCTGGCCATTTGCCTTGTTCACTACTTCACAGGACATCGTTTGGAACTGCATCATCCTCTGACGATCGATGAGCATCAGGCGAAAGCGGTCGCTCTCATAGCCGCCGCGCAACTGCGAGCGATAGGCGATGTACTTGCCATCCGGCGAATAGATTGGCGTGCCGTCGCTGCCGGGATTGGTGGTGATCTTCTTCGGCGTTCCCCCTGCTACAGGCACGAGGAAGATGTCGCTGTTGGTGCTGGTGGCTTGCACCTCGTCGATGTTGCTGGTGAAGGCAACCTCCCGCCCATCCGGCGAAAATTGATACTGGTCCTGCCCACCGAGGCTGAAGGGTGGCACGTCGTGAGCGCCGGGGGTTAAGTCGCGCGCCACGCCCCCATCGGTCGAGACCAGGAACAGATGGCTGTACTTGCCATCGGAGTAGTGGTTCCAATGCCGAAACATCAGTTGGGTAAAGATCCTGGCCTTCACCTTAGACTTGGCTTGCTCCTCGTCGCGCTGCTTATTACACGCATCGTCCTTGCAATCGGGATAGACCGAAGAGACGAACAGGATGCTCTTGCCGTCAGGCGACCAGAGTCCACCCGAAGCCTCGGTCGAGATACTGGTCACCTTGCGCGCTTCGCCGGTCACCGAGCCACTGGCAGAGTCGAAATCCTGAACCCAGATTTGCGAAGCCCCATCACGCGACGACTCGAACATGACGTGCTTGCCGTCGGGCGAGAAGCGAATACGATCCTCCTCGGCCCCAGTTGCGGGCGTGAGGCGGCGCGCCTCGCCGCCGTTGAGGGGAACGATCCACAGATGCGGCTTGCGCGTGTTTTCATCGAGACTGACATCCACCGCCGCAAATCCGACCCACTTGCCATCCGGCGAAACAATGGGCTCGCCGATGCGCTTGAGTTGCATCATGTCTTCGAAGTTGAAGGGGTGCTTGCTCTGTGCCAAGCCGCACAACGAGCAGAATAATAGGAACAACGCGAGACGATGTATCATGAGACCTCCGGGCGCGGGCACGGAAAATATGCAGGAATGGGAGTGCGCCCTAAAGACTGGTTAGTCTAAATCACTGGGACGAATGTATGAAACTAGAACCGAACTTAGGTATTAGCGCGGTTTGAAGCTGCCATTCGTCGAGCCGCACTTGACCGGGAATCGATCGAGGACTTGTACGGAAAGCCCGACAGCAACCTTCAACCCATACCCCGTGACTGCTGTCACCGACCGCGATCTGCGATTGCGTGATAATTGATGTTAGCATTGGGTCCTTTTATCCCGCTTGACGGCGGTCGACTGATCGCGCGAGGCAGGGCTTACGCAATCGGTCGAGGCCTTGAAATTGGCAGCCAAGGCTATTGGGTGACTTTGTCATGAAATCCTGCATCCTAAACTTCGCGGAGAAAAACCCTATGAGCAAGACGAGGAAAGCACTTTCTCTTATCTTTCTAGCAGCCACATCCATCGCACTGACGTTTGGGGTCACCGGATGTAAGAAAAACGACGCCCAGCAAACCAGTGCCCAGAATCAACCGGCACAGACCGATCAGTCGCAGGATCCCGCAGCTGCGGCCAACCTTGCCCCCACAGACGCCACCCAGGCGACGGGTACCAATCAGCAGCCGCCAGCCAGTCAGCCGGCGCAGCAGACCTATCAGCAGCCTGCGAACCAGCCCGCACAGCAGCCTGCGCCGTCGGATCAGAGCTATCAACAGCCTGCTCCCGCGCAGGACCAGAACTATTCCGAGAACGACACCGGCGATCAGGACACAAACTACGGCCAGCCGGTGCTTCAGGCCCAACAACCCCCGCCACCGCTCCCGGAGTATTCGCAGCCGGAATGCCCGGGCGAAGGCTATATCTGGACCCCAGGATATTGGAGCTATGCTCCCCAGGGTTACTACTGGGTGCCTGGCGTCTGGGCGCAGCCGCCGGTCGTCGGCTTCCTGTGGACGCCTGGATATTGGGGGTTCGTCGGCGGCAGGTATCGCTACCACTACGGCTTTTGGGGCCGACATATCGGCTACTACGGCGGCATTAACTATGGATTCGGTTACGTCGGCATCGGTTATCAGGGCGGCTACTGGAACGGAGATCGTTTCTACTATAACCGGGCCGTCAACAATGTGAACGTCAGGAATGTTAACGTGTATAACCGCACCGTAACCAACACGGTGATCAACAACGTCACCATCAACAACACTACAATTAATCGTGTCAGCTACAACGGGCCGGGAGGCGTCACTCGTAGGCCTCTGCCGGCGGAAATCGCCGCAACGCGTGAGCAGCGTGTTCCTCCGATGACCACTCAGGTGCAGCAGCAGCGGGCGGCAGCACAGAACCGCCAGCAGTTTGCCTCCGTCAATCACGGGCGTCCAGCCGTAGTTGCAGCACCGAAGCCCATCCCGGCAGGCAAACCGATCGCTCCAGTGATTCCTGCTCGTCCTGCTGCGAGCACGAGACCAGCTCCGCAACAGCGTCCTGCTCCTCAGCCACAGCAGCAGGCTAAACCTGCACCGCAGACGCGTCCGGCTCCTCAGCCACAGCAGCAGGCTAGGCCCGCGCAGCAGCAGCATCCGGCTCCTCAGCCACAACAGCAGGCTAAACCCGCACCGCAGCAGCGTCCTGCTCCTCAACCACAGCAGCAGGCTAAACCTGCACCGCAGCAGCGTCCTGCTCCTCAACCAAGGCCACAGGCACAGCCACAGCAGCAGGCTAAGCCTGCGCCGCAGCAGCGTCCTGCCCCTCAGCCACGGCCGCAGCAGCAGGCTAGACCTGCGCCGCAGACGCGTCCGGCTACTCAGCCACGGCCACAGCAGCAGGCTAAGCCGGCTCCGCAGCAGCGTCCTGCTCCTCAGCCACGGCCGCAGCAACAGGCTAAACCTGCGCCGCAGCAGCATCCTGCCCCTCAGCCACAGCAGCAGGCTAGGCCAGCACCGCAGCAGCGTCCTGCTCCTCAGCCGCGGCCACAGCAGCAGGCTAAGCCGACTCCGCAGCAGCGTCCCGAGTCACATCCGGCGCCGAAGAAGCAGCCTCCAGCCGAGGAGAAGAAGCCGCCGCGGTAGTGGCGATCCGCTGCGTTCAATCGCGGTGCAAACAGGATGGGCGAAGCATCGGCTTCGCCTTTTCTCTTTTGTTGTGTGACGCGCGTGTTCGACAATTGGGGTGCAAAGTCCTTGCCCAACCTTGCCCCTCTGGCCCGCAGCGGAGTGCCAGAGGGATTGCATAGGCGGACCCAGCGCCCGGCGGCTGCATCGAATACAATGGATTCCAAGGACCTTCCCTAATGAAGTTTCACCCAATTCCCCTGAGTTTTCTGACGTTCTCGCTATTGCTGCTCGCGTTGTGCCTGACCATTCCGGCGCTGGCGTCCGACCGGGGCGAGGGCCCACTCGACCCTTCGCAGCCGACCGGCATCACGGTGGATGCGATCATCCAGCAATTCGCCGCCAAGGAAAAGCAGTTCAAGATTGCGCGCGAGCAATACACCTATCGTCAGGACGTAATGGTGGAGACGCTTGACGGGGACACCGTGGACGGTGAGTTCCGCCAGGTGGTCGATGTGTTGTTCGACGACCAGGGCCGCCGGAGTGAGCAAGTCGTGTTTGCCCCGCAGTCGACCTTGCAGCGGATTTCCATGACTCGTGAGGACTTCGAGGATATTCAGCATCGCCTGCCTTTTGTGCTGACCAGCGACGAAATTCCGGAATACTCGATTCTTTACGTCGGCAAGCAAAAAGAAGACGAACTCGGAACCTACGTCTTCGATGTGGCGCCCAAGCAAATCGAGAAGAACAAACGTTATTTCCAGGGGCGCATCTGGGTCGATGATCACGACTTCCAAATCGTAAAGACCTACGGCAAAAGCGTTCCCGACATAGGCATTGGCAAGCATCACGGGGACAACGAGAACCTGTTTCCTAAGTTCACTACCTGGCGGCAGCAAATTGACGGGCAGTACTGGTTCCCGGTTTACACCAAGGTGGACGACGAACTTCACTTCTCTAGCGGTGACGTACACACGATACAAGTTGTGAAATACGCCAACTACAAGCGCTTTGGAGCCAAGTCGAAGATCATCTACCAAGGCCAGGAAATCCCGAAGGACCAGCCGCAGCCGGGCAAGACGCCGCCACCTCCGAAGCCGTAGAGCCGCTGTTGCTATTCGCTTTTCGCCGGATGGCTTGGATGACCCAGGCCTTTTAAGCCGCGCCAAAACCATCGAAGTTGTCCGGCAACCTTCAAAGTGTGCCACGCTGTGGGACTCATTCTAGGGGTGTCAGCTACGACCAGGTTCTCGCGAATAGCGAAAGGCGAAGCGCGGGTTCTTTCACGCCGCGGACGCCATGGAGCGCTCGACCGCCTGCTGGATGAAGCGCTTCATCACGTGGGCCCACATCACTTTCTTGCGTGCTGCAGTCTCCTGGATGGCTCGCCCTTGCGCAAACATCTGGAGAAGCACCCTCATCTTCAGCACCGCCAGCAGCGGCTTATCCTGCTCACTGATGCCGTAACCCTGCACGAATGCTTCCTGCACCGGGGTGGTGATGCTGCGATCGCAGAACGGGTATTTCTCCAGCGCCTCAACCGCAGCCAGAAACATTGCGGCGTCATGCAGCGAACTGGCCTGCTGCTGCAAGTTGGCAAAGGCGGAGAAGCCCACGCCGGGTTGCGCCACTAGCACATTGAGCGGCACAAAGTCATTCAACACCGCAGAGGCGCGTACCGGTTTCTTCTGTTGACTCAGCGTCATTCTGGCGTTGCTCAGGATGGCCTCGGTCGATTCCGTGGGTAGCCCGTCCTCCTGCGCTTTGAGGCAGAGCTTTTCCATGTGCGTCAGAATCTCGCAGCTTCCCAAGGCGGTGGGCGTTGCTGATGTCGCTTTGTGGAATCGTTGCAGCCAATCGCCGGCTTGGCTCGCGGCCGTTTTCAAAAGCCGATGATCGGCGGACTCGGGTAGCAAGGCCGCTTTCATAATGATGCTTTGCAAGGGCAGGCCATTGATTTTGGTACTCACCACGGCGCCCAGTTCTGCGAAATCGCCGACCAGACGCGGCACTCCGCTGAGTTTTCCTTTGACGGAAGCCTGATAGGCAAACTTCAAATTCTCAGCTTCGCTCCTGGCCAGCCCTTGCGACCCTGGTGACGCCGATTTTCCCGCGCGATAAACCTTCGCGTTGACACGTTCGCTGGCGCGCTCAAAGTCCAGCACAATTTCGTAGGTGCAGCAATCCGGCTTAGGCGTGTGCCCAACCACGCGGATCGCCCGCAACTCTGAATGTTCGGGAAAGTACCGGGGACCTGAGGTCCGCAAACTATCTACGATCTGGGCCAGAACGCTATCTGACATTGACTCTCCGACTTGGATGCACGCCTTATGTGGGATGCCTGCCATCAGAAAATGGCAATACCCGCGGCAATGCCCTGTCCCTTCAGGTGCAGGTTGAATGCCATCGTTTCGAGCGTAAATTACCTGTAAGTAGTTGATTGATTTAGGGGCTAAACTGCGGGTTTCCTGCACATAAGGATGCTCGATGGGGACGTTGAGAACTCTGATGCACAACCTTGGCAGCATCAGAAACGTAGAAAAAATACACACGAAAATTGCTGCCGTCGCCAAGCCGCAGGAAAAATATGGGGTATCAACTCGCCGTCAGCGGCTTGCCACGAAACCGACCGCCGGGCTCAATAGAAGAGGTACTTACGCCACTTGGAGTCGGACCGCCCCATCATGCGCATGATGTGACGGCTGGTATGCAGGTTGAAAGCGCGTGGCTCGCGCATAAGTTTCATGCTGGCCTCGTGGGGCAGAAGATTGCCCTTCCGGCGATTGCAGGAGTGGCAGCAGGCCACCAGGTTCTCCCACGTTGAGGCTCCTCCCCGCGAACGCGGGATGACGTGATCCAGGGTCAACTCGCCGGCAGCCAGGATCTTCCCGCAATATTGGCAGGTGTTGCGATCGCGCAGCAGAATGTTCTTGCGCGAAAGGGCGCGCGTCTGGTGCGGGATGCGCCGGTATTCCAGCAGACGGATGACGGACGGCACGTGCATGGCGATACGCGCCGCATGCAGATAATGTCCGTTGGCTTCCTCCATCATGGCCACACCCTTCAGCACAAGAATGACGGCGCGACGTGCGGCACAGACATTGATGGGCTCGTAGGATGCATTGAGCACCAGCACCGGTGCGTGCATCGCCGTCCACTGCGGCGGCTCATCACCGGCGACACGGGCGTGCTGCATGCATCCGGCAAGCGACTTGCCGTATCGGGACGCTGCACTCTGGGCCGACATGGACATACCCGGTTATGCCGAAGCCGTGACTGCCACCGCTTCGATTTCCTCCTCATCCCCATGATTGGCAGCTTGCCGTGTAGCCGCAGCCTGAAAAGCGCGGGCCACGGTTGCCGCCCAAACTCGTTCGGCGCCAGCCTGCTTTAACACTCGGGCGCACTCGGAAAGCGTGGTCCCAGTGGTCATGACGTCATCCACTACGATCACCGTACGGCCTTGCACACGGCGCCGGTCGCGAACGCGAAAGGCATCGCTCACATTGGCGATTCGCTCCTCGCGGCTGAGTCCCACTTGCGAAATGGTCGCTCGCCGACGAACCAATACTCCGGTTGCTAACTCAATCGGTTGCGGTAAGCGCTTTACTGCGGCGCGAGCGATCAGCTCTGTCTGATTGAAGCCACGCTCGCTGCGCTTGCTCTTGTGCAGCGGAACCGGGAC
>Ga0116130_1001605_pt1 | contig 12503 bp, 10 predicted proteins | sample June2015DPH_17_5_FD_89733 | JGI IMG/M metagenome (GOLD analysis project Ga0116130, IMG submission 89733) | Peatland microbial communities from SPRUCE experiment site at the Marcell Experimental Forest, Minnesota, USA - June2015DPH_17_40 | ecosystem: Environmental > Terrestrial > Soil > Wetlands...
GACCGGCGTATCGGCAACATCGCTCCGCTCGACACGGCGCGAGCGTCCGACATCAGCTTCCTCGACAATAAGAAATATCTCGGTCAATTGGCCGTGACGCGCGCCGGAGCCTGCCTGCTGAAGCCGCATTTCGAGGACGCCGCGCCGGATGCGCTCGCGGTGCTGGTGACGGCGGAGCCGTATTGCGCCTTCGTCGCGGTGGCGCGTGCGCTGTTTCCCGAGGCGTTGCGACCGTCCTCGCTGTTCGGCACGAGCGGCCGCGCGGCGAGTGCGCAGGTGCATGCCACGGCGCGGATCGAGGCGGGCGTGACGATCGATCCGCTGGCGGTGATCGGGCCCGGCGCCGAGATCGGAGCCGGCACGCTGATTGCGGCCGGGGCGGTGATCGGCCCCGGCGTCGCCGTCGGACGCGACTGCGCGATCGGCGCCGGTGCCACGGTGCTCTGCGCCCTGATCGGCGACCGCGTCATCGTTCATCCCGGCGCGCGCATCGGCCAGGACGGCTTCGGCTATCTTCCGAGTCCGAAGGGGCATCAGAAAATCCCGCAAACCCGCCGCGTCATCATTCAGGACGAGGTCGAGATCGGCGCCAACAGCACGATCGACCGCGGCAGCACCCGCGACACGGTCATCGGCGAGGGCACCAAGATCGACAATCTGGTACAAATCGGACACAACGTCTCGATTGGGCGGCACTGCCTGATTGCCGGGCAAACGGGCATTTCCGGCAGTGCGCAGCTGGGAGATTTCGTGATGTTGGGCGGCAAGGTTGGCATTGCCGATCATGTCACGATCGGCACGGGCGCCAGCCTCGGCGCGCAGAGCGGGGTGATGGCCGATGTTCCCGCAGGGGCGCGCTATATCGGTTCCCCGGCCCAACCCGTGCGCGATTTCATGAAAGGCGTGGCGGTTCTGCGGCGGCTTGCGCGCGGCGGCAAGCGCGAAGGAGAGGCGGAATGACCGAAGAGACGCTCGGCGTCGCCGACATCCACGAAATTTTGCGATTGCTGCCGCATCGCTACCCTTTCCTGCTGGTGGACCGCATCACCGGCATACGCGGCGACGAGCATGGCGTTGGCATCAAAAACATTACGATCAACGAGCCGCAATTTACGGGGCACTTTCCGGAAAACCCGGTCATGCCCGGAGTCCTGATAATCGAGGGCATGGCGCAAACGGCGTGTGTGCTTTGCCTGCGGCAGATGCCGCCGCGCGAAAAATCGCGAACGATGTTCTTTATGACCATCGACAAAGCCAAATTCCGCAAGCCGGCGCTGCCGGGCGACACCATCGAATATCACGTCAACAAGATCGCGCACCGCCGCAACATGTGGTGGTACCGGGCCGAGGCCAAGGTAGGCGGCGTGCTCATCGCCGAGGCCGAGCTCGGCGCATTCATGTCAGAGGCCTAGATGCCCATCGATTCCACGGCGCGCGTGGCTGACGGCGCGCGCATAGGGGAGGGTGTGGAGATCGGGCCCTATTGCATTATCGGGCCCGATGTCCAGCTCGGCGGCGGCGTGCGGCTGATCGCGCATGTTCACGTCACCGGCGTCACCACGATTGGTGAAGGCACCGTCGTCTATCCTTTCGCCTCGCTCGGAACCCCGCCGCAATCGGTCCATTATCGCGGCGGCGCGACGCGACTGGTGCTCGGGCCGCGCTGCCAGGTGCGCGAGCACGTCACCATGAATACTGGCACTGAAGACGGCGGCGGCGTGACTCGGGTCGGCGAGCGCTGCTTTATCATGGTAGGTTGTCACATCGGGCATGATTGCCACATCGGCAATGCGGTGACCTTCGCCAACAACGTCGTGCTTGGCGGCCATGTCTCTGTTGGCGATGACACATTTGTCGGCGGTCTGACCGCCGTCCATCAGCACAACCGTATCGGTGAAGGCGCTATGATTGGCGGAATGACACGGGTTCGTGCCGACGTCATTCCATTTGCCTTTGCTTATGTGGAGAACTTGGTCGGACTTAACGTTGTCGGCTTACGCCGCCGCGGCTCCACGCGCGCCGACCTGCGCCGGCTGCGTCGGGCTTATCATGCGCTCTTCCACGGCGAAGGCGTGTTCGCCGATAGAGTTAAAGCGATCGCAGGCGAATTCGCCGGCGATCTGTTGGTGGAAAAAATTGTCGCCTTCATCCGTGCCGGTAAAACGCGGCGTTTGATGCGACCGCGTGGTGGACAAGAGACCGATGCGAACGGCGAAGATACGGCCTGACGAGCCAAGCACGGTTCGCGCATCCCCTGGCGGCGAGCCGCTAGCGGTCATTTGCGGCGGCGGCAGCTTTCCCGGCGCGGTCGCCGACTCCGTGGCTCGGCGAGGCCGACGGCCGGTGATGTTCGCCATCAAGGGCTGGGCCGATCCCAAGGTGGTCGAGCGCTACGACCATCACTGGATCGCGATCGGACAGGCGGGGCGCTTCTTCCGGTTGGTCCGCGCCGAGCATTGCCGCGAGCTGTTGTTCATCGGCACGCTGTTGCGGCCGCCGCTCACGCAAATCCGTCTCGACTGGCGGTCGATCCGGCTGCTGCCGCGCATGATCCGCATGTTGCGCGGCGGCGATGACCGCCTGTTGTCCTGGGTCGCGCGGGTGGCGGAAGAGGGCGGCTTGCGCGTCATCGGTGTCCAGGACGTGGCGCCCGACATCGTCGTGCCCGATGGCGTGCTGGGCCGCTATCAGCCGTCGCCGCGCGACCGTGCCGACATTGCGCGCGCGCTCACGGTGATCGCAGCGCTCGGGCCGTTCGACGTGGGCCAGGCGGCGGTGGTCGCCGACAACCACGTGCTCGCGGTCGAGGCGGCGGAGGGCACCGATAATCTGCTCGCCCGCATTGCCGATTTGCGACGCCAAGGGCGGGTGGTGACGCCGCCCGGCGTCGGCGTTCTCGTCAAGGCGCCAAAGCCGGGCCAGGATCGCCGCTTCGATCTGCCGGCGATCGGTCCGCAGACAGTCGAGAATGTTTCACACGCCGGCCTTGCCGGATTGGCAGTCGCCGCCGGCGGCACGATCATCGCCGAAGCGGGCCAAGCCGTCGCTGCCGCGGACCGCGCCAAGATTTTTCTCGTCGGGGTTGGCGAGGACCGAGGCTCATGAGCCAAACGGCCGCCCAGCGACCTTTGTCGATCTATCTTGTCGCCGCAGAGGAATCCGGCGACACGCTGGGAGCTTCGCTGATACGCGCGCTCAAATTGCGCGAAGGCGCCGCGCTTACGCTCGCCGGCGTCGGCGGGCGGGCCATGGCCGCGGCTGGGGTGGTCAGTCCACTTCCCATCGACGATCTCGCGATCGTTGGCTTGACTGCGATCCCGCGCCGCCTGCCCACGATTCTGCGCCGTATCCGCGAAACCGCCGACGCCGTTATCGCCGCGCGCCCCGATGCGCTGGTGATCATCGACAGCCCGGATTTCACACACCGCGTCGGGCGCCGCGTGCGGAGGGCGGCGCCGGCGATTCCAATCGTCGATTACGTCTCGCCGTCGGTCTGGGCTTGGCGACCGGGACGCGCGCGCGCGATGCGCGGCTACGTCGATTGCGTTCTCGCCATTCTGCCGTTCGAGCCGGCCGCGCATCTCCGGCTCGGCGGACCGCCCTGCATCTATGTCGGTCATCCGCTGCTCGAGCACGTCGCGGAGCTGCGTCCCGATGCGGAGGAGGCGCAACGCCGCCGCGCCGATCCGCCGCTTGTTCTCGTGCTGCCCGGCAGCCGCTCGAGCGAGATCGGCCATCTGCTGACGATCTTTGGTGCCGCTATTGCGCGGGTTCGCGACCAATGCGGGGCGCCGGAGCTGGTGTTGCCGACACTGCCGCATCTGTCGGCGCGCGTGCGAGACACGGTTGCCGGCTGGCCAATCGTGCCTCGGGTTGTTGTCGAGCCCGCCGAGAAATGGGCGGCGTTTCGTTCCGCACGCGCGGCACTCGCCGCTTCCGGCACGGTGACACTCGAGCTTGCGTTGGCCGGCGTGCCGACAGTAGCCGCCTATCGGGTAACGCTGTTCGAGGAGATGGTCGCTCGACTGGCGCGGTTGCAGGCACGGCTCACCACTGTGATCCTTGCGAATCTCGTTATCGGCGAGAATGTCGTGCCGGAATTCCTGCAGCGGGACTGCACCCCCCAAAAACTTGCCGATGCGCTTGTTCCGCTCTTGTCCGATACGCCGCAGCGACTGCGGCAGGTCGAGGCGTTCGGCAGGCTCGATCGCATCATGGCGCCCGACGCCGCGGTGCCGAGCGACATGGCCGCGGCGACCGTACTCGATATGGCGCGCCGCGGCCGCCGCAATCTTGCTGCCACAACCGGCGCAAGTTAACAGCTTGTTGTCAGCAGTGCACTATCTATGCATTAACCAACTGCTAGCGAGAGCCGCGGTGTTCGAGCAAGCCCAACGGTTCAAGGGCGCATGACGAAGACGCCCAAACTGCAAAAATCCGCGGTCCGCGCCGCGATTACCGGGGTGTACGGTTACGTGCCGCCCGACGTGCTCACCAATGCCGAGCTGGCGCGCATGGTCGACACCACCGACCAGTGGATCGTCGAGCGCACCGGCATCAAGGAATGGCATATTCTCAAGGGCAAGGGCCTCAGCTCGTCGCATATGGGCGCCGAAGCCGTGCGCGGTCTGCTGCAGAAGACCGGCGCCGCACCGGGGCGACGTCGATCTTCTGATCTGCGCCACGACGACCCCGACTTCGTGTTTCCCTCGACCGCCAATCTCATTTGCGACATGGCGGATATTCGCAACATCGGCAGCTTCGACGTGCAGGCGGCGTGTTCGATGAAGCACGCATCGTTATGCTCATCGATTACCGTGAAGCACGCCACCGGGCAGGCGCTCGGCTATTTTTATTTTGAGGACGAACCGCAGCGCCCCTCGGCGGATGTCCGCTTTAAGGCAACTGCGGTCATAGGTTGCTTTTCAAGCGAGACGGCTCCGTCGCGAATGACCCATAAGAGACATCTTCACGCAACGCACCGTGGCCATAAGTGGCTCGCACTTGAGATATCAGCGCCATTCCAAGACCGTCACACCAACGCGCTGTGGCGGGCTTTCTCCAGGCGTAACTCCTGATTGAGATAGGCCTGTGCCGCGTCCGTCTGGAAAATCTCGCGGGAGGTCTCGTCGTCGGAAATTGGCGTCATCGCGAGGTCGGTGTATTCCAATCGTCGAGGGTTGTGCTTGATGCGCAGATAAATCCTGCGCAGGCGCAGATAGAGCGCGCCCCAACGCACGAGCTTGACCGCCATCTCGAAATAATATCGCGGATAAAAATTCCACACCGGCTCGATCGGACGGCCCGGCCGCCGGTCGCGGCGAACCTTCAGCCGCAGGAAGCCGGCTTCAAGCGGATGAACTCCTTCAAAATCGACGCTGCCCTTGAACCATGTGATCAGGAATAGTGCATTGCTTGCATTGGCGCCAACGGACGCCACGCGACGTAGCACCGTCTCGATGTGGTCGGTTGTATAGTAACGCTGCCATGCGAGCTGGTACGCGCGCTCCCATTCCTCGCGCGACATTAGCGGATGCGTCGTGCAAACGTGAGTGGCGTCGTATCTGTTCATGTCAGGATCAAGCGGAGCGCCCGCGCGAAAAAGCTTGAGATGGTCCTCCGAGCCAGGCAGCGGTGTCAAACAGAAGAATTCCAGCAGATCGACGGGCAACTCGCGCTTGATGATGTCGATGTCGCGAAGAATTGAATCGACCGTATCGTTCGGGAAGCCGAGAATATAACCCGCATAAGTGATGATGCGCGCGGCCTTCCAGGCCAGCAGCATCGTGCGGTATTCGGTGATCTTGTTCTGGCGCTTCTTGGCGCCAAGCAAATTATCCGGGTTGATGTTCTCGAGGCCGATGAACACGCGCCGCACGCCGGCCAACGCGCATTTCTCGACGAAGTTCGGCAGTTTGTAGCAGAGCGTGTCGACCTGGATAATGATACCGATGTTGAGCTTATCCACCTGGCGCAGGTGAATGAGGCGATCGAGGATCGGTTCCCAGTCCTTGTTGCGGGCGAAATTGTCGTCGGTGATAAAGAAGCTGCGCAAGCCCTGTGCGTAATTAGCGCGCACGATTTTCTCAATATCGTCCGGCGACCGCCGACGCGATATTCTCCCCTGCACATTGATGATCGTGCAGAAGGAGCACTGATACGGACAGCCGCGGCCGGCATCGAAGGTCGTCGTGGCCCCCGCTGTGCGCTGTGCGCGCGCGGCCGGCATCAGCGGGATTGGCGTGCCCGCGAGGTTGGGGAGGTCGGTCATGAAATTGTACAATGATTTGGGTGCGCCTGCGGCCGCATCTTGTAGCACCTGTTCGAGTCGGCCCTCGGCTTCGCCGGCGAACAGCGATACGCCCATGGCCTTGGCGCGGTCGAGATCGGGATCGGCACCATCGAGCATGCTGATTGTGCCGGAGACGTGAAAGCCGCCGATGGAGACGGTAATGCCGCGCGCACGCAACGGCGCAGCGATATCGAGCGCACGTGGAAACTGGTTCGACTGGACCCCGACTAACATCACCATGCCGGCGCCCGCGCGCTCGATCATGCGTGCCAGGCGAGTGGGGCGGATGCGCGCATTCGTCTCGTCGTAAACGTGGATTTCAAATTTGACGTCTGCCCCTAGAACGGCGCGGTCCGCGCAATCCGTCGCGAGACCATAGAGCGAGGCGAGCGAGTTCGAGGGAATCGGCGAGCGCAGCCATTGGATGACGTACCCATCATCGTCGTAATGCGACGGCTTGATGAGCACGAGACAGAAGCGCCGTAGAGGGCGCGCGTACGACACAAAGGGCAAATTCATACGAACTCCCGAAGAAGGCAAACTACATCAGCATTGTCGCCGGCGCTACCCTTGCTATCCGTGGTGCCCAATTGCGCTCCCGCAGTGGCAGTCCAAAGCCTCGAACCTACGCGGATGATCAGCGAAAAGGCCTGCCATTTTGCTGCGGTGCATGAGTCCGCTTGTGATGTGGTGGACGGCGCCCGCTCTCGGCATCCTGGGACCTACGCCACAATCACGGTAACGTTCCCAGCTTGCGATTCTCAGACTGATCTGGACAGGCTCCTAGAATTCGCCAAAGCCAAAGACCAACTCGGGTTGTCCTCGTTCGTCGCGCAGCGGATGGCAACCAAAGAATGTGTCCTCTTGCTGCTCGGCGACAAGGTGCGGATCGACGCGACAACATCCGACCTTCCGCAACGCATCTGCGTCCGGCCTGCAGGGCAAGTTACCTGCTTTTGGGCGCTGAGAGGTGTGATCGATCAGAAGCCCTGAATCAAAGCGTCGGGCTCGTCCTTGCGTTCCGCAAGGAGGCCGCGAAGCGAGACGTTTCGACTGACCGGCTGATCCGCGATCTCCTTGGCGTCATCGCCAACGACCAGCTCACCGCCGCGATCCTCGACGACGATTAAGCGCAGGCTGCGCTTCATAGCGGCGGGTCAGGGTTACGTGGCCCGTGTGGTCAGGTAGGGGGATGCCCGGGCCAGGCCAATGCCCACCAGCGGGGTCCGCAGCGACCCACCAAAATCCCTTATTCAGACCCCCAGCCAAATAAGGAATTGTGCAAGTTGTCCTTTGTTTTCAGGCTTTCTGACGGTGCAGGCAAGATAACGGGTTAATGATGCGTTAAGTACCGCGCGCTAGTCTTTCGCCCTCATTGCGTTTTGGAAGCGGCCATGGCCGTCGAGCCCGGTTTTCAAGTTCGCCTCGGAATCTACGAAATTGACGACGACGTCGTCGAGCTGCGGGCGGAAATCTGGCGGCTGCTTGCCCCTCGTCTCGATTCGATTATTGCGACCTTTCTGGCGCATATCCTCAAGGTAGCTCCGCTATACCGCAAAAAGATGGAAGAGGGCCGCAAGTCCTATACCGACACCTTCAAGTATTTCACGGAAAGGCTCTTGAATAATCCGTTCGACGAGGAGTGGGTCAAAGACGCCTACGATCGCGCGACGTTCGAAGCCAAATCCGGCCTGGACATGAGATCGCGCAGCGCCAGCGCGATTGCGCTGCTGAACGACTTGAGCAAATGCATTTACGAGCATCATCGGTTCTCGCCGCGCAAAGGCCTTCGCCTGTTGAACGCGGCGACCCGCATTTTCATGCTGGACGCCGCCAACGCGGTGGCGTGTCACAACAGCATGGAAGTTCAACAAGCCAAGGCCCGTTCAGAAGAGTTGGCAAATTCCATCAAGAGCTTTGCCGGTTCGGTCGACGGGGTGCGCGAGGTCATCGCCAATGTAGCCAAGTCGATCAGTTCGACGTCGGACCGTCTCGCCGAGCTGGGCAAGACCGCGTCGGGCCAAACCGATATGGCGGCCCACGCCGCCGAGGATACCGCGTCCCGGATCGGCAGCATCGCCGCCGCCACCGACGAGCTCAACGCCTCGATCGAGGAAATACATGCGCAGGTCATGGGCAGCGCCGAGACGGCGCAAAGGGCCGTGTCGCATTCGGCGCGCACCGATACCAACATTCGCTCGCTTTCGGAAGCGGTCGAGAAGATCGGCTCGGTCGTCAATCTGATCTCGAACATCGCCGCGCAAACGAATCTCCTGGCGTTGAATGCGACGATCGAAGCGGCGCGAGCCGGCGACGCCGGCCGCGGGTTCGCCGTGGTTGCTTCAGAAGTCAAGTCGCTCGCCGTGCAGACGGCCAAGGCCACCGACGATGTCGGCAAGCAGATCTCCGTGATTCAGGAAGCCATGCGACGGTCGATGAGCGAAATCACATCGACCAATCAATCGATCACGGAGATTTCCGGAGTGTCCAGCTCGCTCGCCGAAATGATCATGCATCAGGCGCACGCCACCAATGAAATCGCCAAGAACGCGAACAGCGCCTCGTTGAACGCGACGACGGTCACCGATGCCTTGAAGACGATGCAGGATACGATCCGCTGGACGCAGGACGCGACCAATGTGGTGCTTGGCTTTGCCGCGGACTTGTCGAACCGCTCCTCGGAGATCGGCGAGGCCATGGACACGCTTTTCAAGGCGGCCGCGCAAAGTTCAACCGTCAAGGAACTCGCCAACCTGGCGCGCACGTCGCGGCGTTGAAAATACAAGGCCGCTACCGGCAGGCCCGAAGATTTTCCGATAATAGCATCGCGATCGAACGGGCTATAATGGAGGCTCTCGCAACGACTCCGCCCATAGGGAAGCCCCATGCACGACCGGGCCGCCGCCGTCACAGCGCAGCACAGGCTGTTTGCGGGCCATAGCGGCAACCCGCGTTATGCGGAGCTGCATCGGCATTATCCGAGCATCGACTATCTGCGGCGGCGTGCGCGCCGCCGCATTCCGCATTTTGCCTTCGAATATGCCGACGGCGGCGCCGGCAACGACGATGCCGGGATCCGCCGCAATTGGGCGGCGCTCGCCGCCATCGAGCTGGTGCCGCGCTATGGCGTCATGCCGTCGCTGCCGTCCTGCGATGTCGAGCTGTTCGGCCGGCGCTATTGCGCCCCGATTGGGGTGGCGCCGATGGGCGGGCCGGCGATCGTGTGGCCCGGCGCCGATCTGCATCTTGCCCGCGCCGCCCAACACGCGCGCATTCCTTACACACTCGGCACTGCCGGTGGCGCCACGATCGAACAGATCGCCGAGGTCGCCCCCGACGTCTTCTGGTTTCAACTTTATCGCTTCGCTCGGAACGGCCATGCGATCGGCCTCGACCTGGTGCGGCGCGCCGAAGCCGCCGGCTGCCGCACGCTGGTGCTGACGCTCGATCTGCCGGTGCGCACCACGCGGCCCCGCGAGGCGGCAACCGGCATCGCCGGCGCGTTCCGTCTTGAGCCCGGCATCCTGATGCAGATCGCGCGGGCGCCGGCTTGGATCGTGGCGCTCTGGAAAAACGGCATCCCGCGTTTTGCCAGTCTGCGCTCCTATGCCGGCGACAACGCCTCGCTTGCGGAGATCTTCGGTTTCGCCCGGCGCGAGATGGGCGGGGCCTTCACCTGGGACGAGGTGAAGATGTACCGCGACCGCTGGAAGGGAACGTTGGTCGTCAAAGGCATCATGCACCCGCAGGATGCCGAAAAGGCGGTATCACTCGGCGTCGACGGCATGTTCGTTTCCAATCACGGCGGGCGACAGATCGACGCGCTGCCGGCGGCGATCGACGTGCTTCCCGCCATCGTCCGGCAAGTCGGCGGCAGGGCAACCGTCTTGATGGATTCCGGTGTGCGCAGCGGCAGCGACGTGGTGCGCGCCTATGCGCTCGGAGCCACGGCGGCTTTTGCCGGCAAAGCGTTCTTGTGGGGTCTCGGTGCGCTCGGCGAGGACGGCCCCGGGCACGTCATCGACCTTTTGATCGAGGAGACGCAAGGAACGCTCGCACAACTCGGCGCGCGCACGGTCGATGAGGTGCGCTCGGTGACGATCCGGCACCCCGGCGCGCTGCAGTTCTAACTCGTGCTGCGGACGGAGCGGCCGTTTGTCTGGCGACTGGTGACTCTACGGCGATGTTGCGCTGCAAATCACGGTTGGATTTACAGAGACACGCCCTGGCTCCGCGCCGGTTCGCCCGCTAAAAGGTTGTCTCAGACGGAACATGCCCCCATGGCGGTCATCGCCGAACCGAGCACCGAGGTCACCGACGACCGGCTTGCAGCCCGCAACGCGCTGGTGCTTGCTGCGGCGCAGGGGCTTGCCGGCGGCAACTCCACGGTGATCGTGGCGACCGGGGGCATCGCCGGCGCGATACTGGCGCCCGATCTGACGCTGGCGACGCTGCCCATCACCCTGATGGCGGTCGGCATGTGGATCGGGACGCTCCCCGTCGGCATGCTGGCCAAAGCCTACGGCCGCCGCTTTGCTTTGCAGATCGGATCGGCTTGCGGCGCGCTCGCGGGCATCATCTCGTCCGCAGCCATGCTGCGGGGATCGTTCGCGCTGCTGCTCATAGGCACCTTCTGCGCCGGTCTCTACGCGGCGGCGCACCAATCCTATCGGTTTGCGGCGGCCGACACCGCGAGCGTGCAATTTCGCGCCAAGGCGGTGGCCTGGGTGCTGGCCGGCGGCATGTTTGCCGCAGTGATCGGGCCGCAGCTCGTCATCCTCACCAAGGATATTTGGCCCGCCTATTTGTTCGCGGGAACTTTTCTGGCGCAATCGGCCTGCGCCGTGCTCGCCGGCGCAGTGCTGAGCTTGCTCAAGCTGCCGCCGCCCGCCGTCGCGGGGCCGCTCGGCGAGGGGCGGCCGCTTGCCGAAATCATGGGCAAGCCGCGATTTATCGTCGCCGTTGCCTGCGGCGTCGCCAGCTATGTCGTGATGAACATGATGATGACCGCGGCTCCGCTCGCCATGGTGATGTGTCACCATTCGGTCGGTGAAGCCGCGCTGGGAATTCAATGGCACGTGATCGGCATGTATGCCCCGAGCTTCTTCACCGGTGCGTTGATCGCCCGCTTTGGGCTGCGGGCCGTCGTCGCCACCGGATTGCTGCTGATCGCCGCCGCCGCCACGATCGGCGTGCTCGGCATCGCGCTGTGGAATTTCTGGGCGGCGCTGGCGCTTCTCGGCATCGGTTGGAACTTCGCCTTCGTCGGCGCGACCACGCTGGTCACCGAATGTCACGGCCCGCGCGAACGCAACAAGGTCCAGGCGTTCAACGACTTTCTGATATTCGGCTCGATGGCAGTCGGCTCGTTCTCGTCCGGCGCTTTGCTGGCGAGCTACGGCTGGACGGCGGTCAATGAGGTGGTCTTTCCGGTCGTCGTCGTGGCCGGGCTGCTGCTTGCATGGGGCACGCTGGCGCGGCGGCCGACGCTGGTCTGACGAGCGAGGGAAACGCTGACGAAGCACATGATGCCGTCCCCCTCGCTTACGCGCGACCTGCCGATCCTCGCTGAGCTCGAGCGCAAGGTGCTGTGGCTGGCGAGCTGGACCATCCACCACGCCAACCATGTGCGGGAAAACACCGACGGACTTAAAGTGGGCGGGCACCAGGCCTCCTCGGCGTCGCTCGCCACCATCATGACTGCGCTTTATTTCCACAGCCTGCGGCCGGCCGATCGCGTCGCGGTCAAGCCGCACGCCGCGCCCAACTTTCATGCCATCCAATATCTGCTCGGCCGCCAAAGCCGCGACAAGCTGGAAAATTTCCGCGGCTATAAGGGCGCGCAATCCTATCCGTCGCGCACCAAAGATGCCGACGACGTCGATTTCTCGACCGGCTCGGTGGGCTTAGGCGTTGCGCAGACGCTGTTCTCGTCGCTGACCCAGGACTACGTGCGCGCCCACGGCTGGGGCAGAAGTCGGCCGGAAGGCCGCATGATCGCGCTCCTTGGCGACGCCGAACTCGACGAGGGCAACATCTTCGAAGCGATCCTCGAAGGCTGGAAACAGGGTCTGCGCAATTGCTGGTGGATCGTCGATTACAACCGGCAGAGCCTCGATGCGGTAGTGCGCGAAGGCCTGTGGGAGCGTTATCAGAACCTGTTCCGCAACTTCGGCTGGGACGTGGTGGTGGTGAAATACGGCTCGCTCCA
>Ga0116130_1001619_pt1 | contig 12451 bp, 10 predicted proteins | sample June2015DPH_17_5_FD_89733 | JGI IMG/M metagenome (GOLD analysis project Ga0116130, IMG submission 89733) | Peatland microbial communities from SPRUCE experiment site at the Marcell Experimental Forest, Minnesota, USA - June2015DPH_17_40 | ecosystem: Environmental > Terrestrial > Soil > Wetlands...
CGGCAATCGCAGTTGCCGACGGAAATCCGACCAGCCCCAAATGCGCGAGCAGCAAGGGATGCCGGGTAAGCAAATGGACCGGCCGCAGCACCTCGGGAGCGAGTTCCGCCCAGCGCTCGGCAAACGGACCCATCAGCCTGCGCCACTGCTTGCCGTCTTCGCCAAGCGCAGCTTCCGCGGCGTCAAGATCGCGCTCCAACATCACCGCCGTACCGTCGTCGAGCGGATGCGCCAACGGCGCCGGCGGATGGATCCATTCCAGGCCGTGTTCGCGCAAAGGCAGCGAAGAGAAGAATGGCGATCCCGCCGCCATGGGATGCACGGCGGAACCGAAGTCGTGGAGGAAGCCGGGCAGGGTGAGCGCCATGGTGCGCGCGGCGCCGCCGGGCTGCGCCTCGGCCTCGAATACATCCACGTGCAAGCCCGCCTGGGCGAGCACGATGGCCGCCGCCAGACCGTTGGGGCCTGCGCCAATCACAGCGGCTCGTCGTGGCGTCGCAGGCATAGAGAATAGTTTAGCTTGCTGCTTGCGCCAATCCAAAAAGCGGCGGCGGATAGGACGCGGGTGGCAGTCGTCGGCTAAGCGTTACTGCCGCGGCGGCAGCGGCTCCGGGTATTGCACAACGTCAACTTTGCCGTCGGGAGTGCGTTCCAGCGCCGGAGCATACAGTCCGATCAGCTTGCGCTTCCACCACATTCCCGTGGCGCGCTTCTCCGCCAGCGTGGTGAACCAATATTGCCAAAGCACGGCGCGAAGTTGCTGCGGCGGGGCCTGGGGAAACGGATTTCCGGCAAACAGCGCCAGCACATCGGGAGAGCCCGCCAGCAGACGCTCTTCGGTGCTGGGCACGATCATGTTCTCTCGCCACGAGCCCAGCGACGCGAACCACAGGTTCCAATCGAAGCGCGGCTGATAAGGCGCATAAATCCCCGGCCGTTGACTCGGTTCCTGCGGCTTGTAGCGGAACGGATAGGCCACCCAAGTTTGCCCGTCATTCGAGCCCTGGAACTCGATCTCCCAACGGCCGCGCGTCATCACCGCAAACAGCCCGTAGCGATTGGCGATACGAAATGGATCGAGCGCAGCAACCGGCGAGACGGGCATTGGCAGGCGGGGGAAAATAATCCAGATCATTTGCGCGGTCGTGGCGTAGAAGATCCAGATCAGCATCACGCTGACCAGGGACAAGCGCAGCACCTGCAAAGGCCGCAACGACTTTCGTTCGGGAAGCGAAGATTGAGAATCCTGCGATTCCACATCTTTCTCCGGCAGAACGCCGGTCTGCGGAATGGGAATGGGAGTGGGATTGATGTAGGCGCGCCACCGCGCCGGCATAATCCGCAGCAAGAAGCGGTCGTCCAGCAGCAGAAAGCCGAGCACGAGCACCAGATAGTTCAGGAAGGTGTAGTTCGCGGTGAGGATTACCGGAATCTGCCAGGCGGTAACGATGAAGAAGCACACAATTCGCCAGCGCCGCGGCAGGAACAGCATGAACACCAGGCCGAGTTCGAGCCCCAGCGTAGCGCCGGTGGCGAAGGCGTGGAACCAGTGCGGAAGATGCTGCACATACCAACCAATCCAGGTGGGCAGCGGGCCGTTCTCGTAGTACTCGTCCATGGCGGTGAAATTGCGCCATTCGGCATCGCCGCTGGCCAGCTTCACCATGCCCGACTCGAAGTAGATGCGGAACCACTCCCATTGCAGCAGAAACAGGCTGGCACGCGAAGGCGGATGCGCTCTGCCCAGCCCGGGAAGAAATCCCGGTGGCGCGAAAAACAGGGAAATGAATCCTGCCTCCAGCAACATGCCGTCGGATTGATAGCCGGAAAAATCCTGCGCGGCGCTCACGAAAGAAAGAAAGCACACCAGGCAGATGAACAGCGTTGCGCGCGGCCACACGTTGCAGATGACCAGCAGCGAAGCGATCATCCCGACCCAGCAGATTGCGCCGAGCATGTGCGGGCCGGTGGAGAACCACAGCAGCGTCGGCGCAAACCAGAAGCGGGCCACCCCGAACTGGTGCGCCACGGCTTCGAGGTATTCGTTGGAGGGAAGAATGCCTTGGGCGCCGATGAGTCCCCGGATCTGAAATACGAGGGAGAAGAAGGCGGAAAAATAAATCACGCCGAGCGCCCGCAGAAAGATCCAGCGCGGAAGCAGGCGGTCCGCCGCCCCATACTCCGGATCGAACCACCGGCGGATGAAAGACCCAGGCCCCAAGTCCATGGCGGTCGAATTATATCGAGGACGCCGAGACGGCGTCTTGCGGTGCAATTGATCAGCGCGGTAACAAGCGCAAGCGACGGACCGCCAATCCGAGCATGCGCGCGTCGTCGCTCAAGCCGGCGGCCGCGGGCGAACCCGCTCCGCTCACGCGCAATCGAATGACAACCGGAAGCGCCTTGCTCAGCGCCTTCTGGCTCAACACCAGCCGATAGGTCTGGTACTCTGGTGCGCCGCCTTTGGACCGGAAACTCCACTTGCCGGCAACTGTGTCGTTCACCAGCACTTCCACATCAACCGCTGGATTCTTTTCGTTCACGAACGCTGCGGCGATGGCTTCCATCACCAGGTCCGACTTCACCTCTCCACTAAGGTCGATCGTGAGGCCGGCTTGTTCCGCCGTCCATGTCCCCCAAGGCTCCGGCTTCCACCAGCCGCCGGTTTCATAAGGGAGCGCATTGCCGCCATCACTGAAGTCGATCCACTGACCAAGTTCGTAAGGGCTGGTGTTGGGCAGGGCCGCCAGATAATGGCTGTAGTCGATGTGAAAGCGTTGCAGATGCGGCAGTGCCGAAGGAATGCGAGGATCAAATGGGTAGAACGAAGTACTCGGCGGAAGCAGAATGGCCTGCACGTTGCCTTCATCGGCATACACAATGCTCAGCGACAGCAGCGGCCAGTCCGCGTGCATCGCACGCATCGGCTGCCCGCCCAGTGTTGGCCTCGACAGCAGACTGCCGTTGAAAGGTACCAGCCCGGTTTGGGTCCGCAGTTCAGAGCGCAGGACAGTCAGCATGAGCGACCACTGCACGCTGGCGACCGCGCTCCATGCTGATTGGCAGATGCCCAACATCGCGGCAATAACAAACAGTCGCTTGTATTTTGCCGTGTCCAGTTGCAGGAGATTGAAATACACTGCCAGAAAAGCGGCTGCCAACATCAGCGGAACACTGGCGTTCATCGTCCGCGCAACAATGTGGTCGTCGAGACTGGTCAATTCCGGATGGATAAGAATGAAAGCTGGAATCGCCAATGAGCAGACGATGGCGAGTCCCACCAGCAGTTTGAGCGTCTTCTTAGAAATCGCTGGAATCACCACGACCAGCGCGCACAGGATCAGCACTAGCCATGAGAGGCGCGCCCCAACATGGCGGTAGTGAAATACGAACAGCAGGCCCTTGAAGAAATCCGCACGCTGCGTGGGATCGCGAGGAAAGATGATCGCCAGCAGGGCGAAGATCACCCCTAGGCTGTACCAAACACCGAAGCCGAATGTCAGCCATTTCTCCCGCTGACTTTTCGCAATCGCACGCCGCCGGTAAATGCACGCCCCGACCAGCACCAGTCCAAACATCGCCATGGTTTCGTAGCAAAGAATGAGCGGGGCCGACACGATGATCATCGCGGCAAGATCAAACCATCGGAATTCGCGCGGATATAGCAGCCCAAACAGCGCCGCCCAAAACAATGCGCTCATCAGGTGAGTTTCGGAAATCAGATAGCCTTCGCTGTTCATCGTCCCCGCGAAGAGCGAGAGCAGCGGGAAAAGCACGTAGCGTTTGTCGCGGGCAAAGCGGTAGCAGAGCACGAGGCTGAGCGGCTTGAAGGAAAACAGTGTCACGCCAAAGACGACGGACAGGACCTTCAAGCTGCGAACGCCCAAGCGCGCCGCCAGCAGCGTGGGAAACTGCTGGTAGGTGAAGGAGCCGAGACGCCCGGCGAAGAAATCGTTCCAGGTATTGCTGTTTAAGTGGGTGATGTGGTTTTCGGCGAGCAGTCTAAGCAGCAGCCACGAGCCATCGCCGAACAGGTGCCGGCCGGTTGCAATCGCAAAGCTGGCCTGCAAGAGGTACACGGCAGCCGCCACTGCCAACAGCGCCATCACGCGTGTGCCCATCGAACGCAATCCGACGGGCCGTTCCGGCGCAATCACTGTGTTGTCCATGTGATTCCACCATTGGTTGTCGCCCAGCGAGTTCCGCTGTCGGAGGCGACAACTCCGTGTTGCGAATCGTCGAAGCGAATGGAAACGATGGCGCCGTTTTCAACGTTGGAATTCGTAGCGAGTAAAACTTTGCTCCAATGTTCGCCGCCATCGGATGAGTGGAAGAGCGTACCGCCGTTGCCGCCAGCCCAAACGTCGTTCCCAATGACCGCCACCGCATGAAACGTGGTGGGTTGATCGTCGAGCGCGCGGGTCCATTGGTTGGCAGCCATCGAGCGCTCAAGGTGGCCGCTCGGGCCGATGCGCCATTGCGGCCGCACCGCGCTCACCGCTTTCATTGCCATGCCTGATTTGCCGAACAATACCGGAGCGCGCTGCTGTAGTTGCAGCGACTGCGCGGCTTCACTTTTCTGCGCGGCTTCACTTTCCACGTATGAACGCTGCGGACGGCCCTCGGGCGCCGCCGCACTGCTGAGGCCACCGACAGCGGCGCCCGCAGTTGCTGATGAAGCCGTCGCTCGCGGAACAGGCTGCGCCGCTGGCGCGGACGGGAACTGATCGGCGGCATTACGGGCGAGGGTAGTTTGTGCAGGAACTTTCTTAGCTTGCACCGCCGGCGTGGGGCGCGGGGCCGTTTCGGCGAACATCTCGGCAACAGGGGTCTTCGCGGTAGTTTCCTGCGAACTTGGAGTGGCCGCGTTTTGCTGCGCCTGTGGACTTGCCGGCGCCGGACGATTGCTGGCAACCGTGAGCGGCGCGGTCTGGTATCCGCTGGTAGCGCGCCAGTACTTCAGAACCAACCCCGCAGATACGAGCACCACAGCGGCGGCACTCAACACGGCCCACCGGGTTCGAATTGTCCATCTACGGCGAGAGGCCGCAGCCCGAGCAGTATCCAGGCGTGAAGTAGCGGCGTAAACCGGCATGGTGGCCACTCGACTGATGGAAGCGGCAGCCACCAACTCCTCCTCGTCACCGACCTCATCTTTCGCCGCCTCGCTCGCCAGGAACACGATCTCCCGGCATTCCACGCACTGCGCCAGATGGTGCGTTACCGCCTCGCTCTCCGGCGGAGCCAACGTGCACTCCATGAACGACGTGAGCACGTCAGGCGAAGGATGAACGTCGCCCACCGCTTGCCGGGCCAGCGCGTTTCGCAGCGGCTTGGGAATTTCCTGGTTCATCCTTGGTTCCCGCTCTTCTCTTTATAGAACGATAGATCTTCCGTTCCTTGCCTTAAAGTTTCGCGCACGGGCACGCGCAGATCGCGGACATCCACGTCCTGCATGGCCTCGTCCGCCTGTCGCGAAGACATTCCCGCCGCAATCATGCGTTTGCGAATGCGTTTGCGCAATTCCGACGTCACGCGTTCCAGTTTGCGGCTGATGGTGGACTCGTGCACGCCTTGCAGTTTGGCAATTTCCGCCAGAGTGCGGCGATCAAGATAATAGGCGGCCAGCAGGAAGCGCTCTTCCGCGGAGAGCGCCGCCAGTTCCTCCGCGGCCGCGGTCTCGGCGCGAGGATCGGCGACGCTGAGGTCCGTCTCCCCGGCTGCGAACTGAGCGCCCTCGTCCAACGCCGCGTCCAGACTGGTTTCGCGCCGCGTAGCCCGGTACAGGTTGACATACTCCTGCGCGACCACCGTTCGCAACCACCCTTGCAGCGAACCTCGTCCCTGATAGGAGCGAAGCTTGGAAGTCCGCTGCTGTCCCTTGGCGTCCACACCATAGAGCGCCGCATACAGCGAGTCCGCCAAAGCGCGGGCGGCACTTTCTTCCTTCGCGATCTTGTAGGCCGACTCGTACAACGTAGCTCGATAACGATTGAGGAACACTTCCCAGGCGTGATTGTCGCCGGCGGCGCAGGCGCGCGCCAGCACCAATTCCTCCAGCCGCAACGTTGCAAGAAAATCGCGCACCGCGATCTCGGACGCGGCGTTATTCCCATTCCCATTCCATTGACACACGACTTCCGCGAGAACCTCTGCGAGGTCGGCCGGCGACATACCAAACTGCGGCGCGCCACATTCCCCGTAGTGATGCGCAGAGAATTCCTTGATCACCGCTACCACCTGCGGATTGAGCGGAGCGGAAACCGGAGCGGAGGCCATCAAGCGAATCGTATCAATTCGGGCGCAAGAAAAACACTGTGCAGCGTTCTCTGCTTAGAAGAGACGCTCCAGCGCCTCCGGAGGTCAACCATGAATTTCAGAATCCTGGCGTCGTTCGCATCGGCCATGCTGGCGGCAACATTCGCTGCCGCTGGAAACCCAGCCCATTCCGAGCTGCATGTCCTGTCACCCGTTACCCGAGGAAACCTGACTATCTTCCCAGTCGTTGGAGGCGCGGAGAACGATACCGGCCGCCTGCTGACGCTCGATGAAGGGCTGCGCTCCGGCGCGGTTGTGGTAACCGAGGCGGGTTCGCTTCGGGGATTGATACGGCCAGGCTCAACGCCTCCGCGGCAATCCGGGGCGGAGGTGAACCGCCTGGTGCTGATCAACAACTCCGACCATCCGCTGCTTCTGCTCGCCGGCGAGGTGGTGACCGGCGGCAAGCAGGACCGGGTGATCGGGGTGGACCGCATCGTTCCGCCCAAGTCAGACCCCATTGATCTGTCGGTATTCTGCGTTGAGCCGGGGCGCTGGGTGGCCTCGTCGGAGCACTTCGGCTCCATGAAATCGCAGATGGCGCAGCCCAGCGTGCGCACTCCGGCCATGGCCGACCGCAATCAGCAGAAGGTGTGGGCAGAGGTGGGCTCGGCGATGGCAAGCATGGCCCAAGCAGTTCCGCAAGCCAGCCCTACGATGCAGGCGTCCACTTCCTATGCCAAGGCAATGGAGAATCCGGATGTGCAGAAGAAAGTTGAATCCGTCGCCGCCGATTACGACGGGATGCTGCGCGAGTTGAGGAGGGAAGGGGCCAAAGGCGTGGTGGTCGCCATCAATGGCCGCATCCTGTGGGCCGACGTCTTCGCCAGTACCGAACTGCTGGAAAAATACTGGCAGAAGCTCATCCGGTCCTATGCGGCCGATTCGCTGACAACCGCCAGCGAACGCCGGCAGGCCGATCAGAAGTCGGCGCAGCTATTTCTCGACCAGATGCACGGAAACCGTGAGGTCACGGAGACGGAGCCGGGTCTGTTCCGCCGCACCGAAATCAGCGGCGATGGCTATCGGGTGTTCAGCTTGACCTCGCTGGTGTCGAAGCCGGAGTACACCGTGCACCTTGCCAAGATGGTGTACAGCGGCGATGATCGGCCGAAAGCGTATCCGGTAATGTACCGCTAGTGTGCCGGGTGGCGAAGGACCCTGAGGGTGTGCGGTTTGAGGTAAACCTGCATCCAAGCAACACCGGCTTGGATGGGGCACCCAGCCGCCCGCCCTCGCACCCATTTTGGGAATCCGACACACTTTTTAACAAACATGTTCTGGATCTGCCCCCCCCAAGTCTTACGCTTAAAGTTGAACGGAGGAGTGATATGGATTCCAACTTCGGGAAAACCATTGCAGACGTTAAGCAAGGCCTGAATTCGGTGAGTCCGAAAGGGAAGCTACGATGGTGCATGGCGGCGGTGGGATGCCTCGTCCTGCTACTGGGAGCGGCCGCGCTCGCACAGGAGGATTCGGAATGTCAAGTGTTGGCCCGTGAAGGCCCCCAGTGCGAGGTCGAGGGATGTAGAACCCCGCCAGCCTATACGGCAATCCAAACCCTGTACGGGACTGCATGCTACGACGTTAACCAATATCAATGTCCAGCTCCTTGCCAAACTACCACCTATGACAATGCCACGCCCGTCCCCAATCTCGTCTGCGTGCCTGATAACGGGTGGAATATCTGCAAGGGTGACCAAGGTTTGGGTCCGATTAGTATAGTCCGCGAAGAGCGACGCTCCGGTTATTGGCTGACAAATGTGAACCTGCCGGAGTGCACAGGAACGGGATGGAGACATGTCCCCATTCAAGCCGTCTTATAGTCCAGGAGGATAGTATGCGCAAAAAGATCGTCTCGGGAATCGGGTTGCTCCTCTGCAGCACGTGTACGCTGTTTGCGGCGGAGAACCAACAAGTGTCCGCTTTGGATTTGCATGGCCAACCGATGACAACGCAGGCGCAGCGTCACACAACGTTCGGACCTGTGCTGTGCGATGAATCGGGATCTACCTATCTGCGCTACACACCCCAAGAGGGAAGTGCTTTTTCTGCTGGGATAACTCGGATCGACTCCAAGGGTGCTGTGACAACTATCCCGATTGGCGCACTGCCGGAGTTGAAAGGGACCAAGTACTTGTTCGCTTTTGCGGTCGGGAGCGATGGGTCCTTGTATGAAATCCTTCGTTCCGCGCACGATGAGAAGGGGAATCCTGCCAAGGTGTACTATGCGCATTTCGCGAAGGATGGGACGACGCTGATTACGAAGGCTGCGTTTGATATCGATTACGTTCCTTATGCGCTTGTCCCGCTGCCGACAGGCGATTTCTTCGCAGCGGGGGTCCTGATGAAGCACCAAGACACCAAGGTGCAGCGTGAGCCGCTCGCCGGTATCTTCTCATCGAACGCGAGGCTTAAACGGGCCTTGCCCAATGAGGGGTTAGTTCCTACGTCGGAGGCCGAACGCAATCAGGGCTTGGTCGATCCGGCGATGCAGGGCGGTGTCGCCAGACTGGGTGGGGACGGCAGTATCTACATTTTGTTGGATACTAAGCCAGCCAAACTGAGGGTCGTCACTCCGGAGGGCCAAGCGCTTCAAGAGTTAACCTTGGAGGGGCCGTTCCCGAATGCCAGCCCCACCAGCATGGTGTTGTCCGGCAACCGGATGGTCGTTCAGTATTATCGCGAGGATAACGATCCGCAAAATGCTTTTGCTGTGGTCGCGTACGATCTAAGGACGGGCGCTACGGAACGCGTTTATCGTCCGACCTTCCGAGGTCTCTTCATCGGTTTAGAAGGCGATAGCGTCAGGGTTTTGATGCAGCAGAAATCGGTCGGGGTGCTCGCAATCGGGACAGCGAACCTCGACTAGTAGTGCAACGAAATGAGTGAGTATGGAGTTATGGGTGCCCATCCTCCCGCCAACTACGGGAAAGACAGGCACCCGGTTTTATTTGGATTCCTCGAAGGAGTCGGCACCCTCAGGATTCGAGCTATCCCTGCACTTAGCGCGCTACTGCACCTCGAAGTCGGCGGTTCGCGGCTGCGAGGTGTTGCCGGCGGAGTCCATCGCCTGTAGCTCAAGACGATACGAATCCGGCGGAAGCGTATCCACCGGCAGCTTCAATCCCACCGGAACCAGCGGGCGGTTGGCCCGGCCTTTCAGTGCAATCCTGAGTCTTAACTTGTGGGTGGGCCACCCGCCGTCGCCAGCCTCAGGAACATAACGAAACTCGGTACTCGATTAACGATGCCCGCCACCGCCGCCGTGAGATCCTCCGCCGCCAGCTGACTGCTGCATGTGCTGCATCTGCTGCGTGTGCGTTTGCTGCAATTGCTGAGTCTGTTGCTGGTGTCGCTGCTCCACCTGCTGCTTTTGCACTTCATTAGCCTGTTGTCTTGCCATCTGCTGATGTTCGTTGTCTTGCTGCTGCTGGAGTCTCTGCCGATCCTGGGCCTGCTTCGCGACTAGCTTCTCCTGCTGCTGTTGATATTTTTGGGCCTGCTTCGCGTTCCCCGTGTTCGGTGGAGCGGGCCGTTCGATGGGTGGCAGGTCCTTAGGATGGACTGCCATGTTGGCGTGAGGAGTCGCAGCCACTGGAGGCGTGCCGTGGTTCGCAGAAAACCGTTGTTGGGGATTATTGCGGGCCGACCACGCATGTTGCGTCTGAGCGGCTACAGGCCCAATATGTTTTTCATGGGCAGCAGCCTCTTCTTGAGACGTGGGGCGCGCATCGATCCCGCCCTTACCGCCGTTGTAACTGACATGGTTGACCGTGGTCTCGTTCACCCGAGTGTTGTAAACGTTGTGGATCGAGTTGACGTTCACGTTATTCATGGTCGTGTTGTAGAAAAAACGCCCGTTGTTCCAGCGTCCGCCCTCATAACCACGACCGAAGTAGCCGAAGCCATAGTTGACCCCACCATAAAAACCTACGCCCAGGCCCCAGTAGCCTTCATTGAAAAAAAATCCTTCGCCGCCCCAACCCCAATAGCCCGGAGTCCAGAGGAACCCGACTTCCGGAGCCATCACCCATGTGCCCGGTACCCAGTAATAGTCGCCATCACCCCAAGCCCAATACCCAGGCGTCCAGATATAACCGTCGCCGGGGCAAAGAGGCTGCTCGTAAGCCGGTAGCTCAGGGGGTGCGACAGTGATAGCGACGCCGACTTGCGCGAAAGACGCCGTCGCCAGGAATGGCATTGCTAGTGCCAACAATAACGAAAGAATGACGCGGATACGCATAATGTCTCCTCTTGCCGATTGTCGATCGGCTGCCGCCGTTTCAATGGCGATTTCTCGTCCCTGGCCTGTGTTTGACACGTCCGTTCCCTTTCAGTCAAATGAAGGTGGCCCGCATCAGAAAGCAGGTCAAGATTCCCGAAGGGTGTTCTTCATGCGGTAAGCGAGCATGCTTCATGGTCGCACGGGCACGCAATCTCGACCTCCTCGGATCCCGCTTCCTTACAGGCCTGACTGCAGTATTTTTCGCCAGGTTGCACCATGCATCGGCATGGTAGGTGCGCACACTTGGTCTGCTCATTTGTCGTCATCATTGTTCTCCTTTTCCAACCAACGTCTTAAGTCGGGATCTCCATTTTGGGTCTCCGAGTGGCCGACGGTATACGCACGGTTTGCATTTTGGAGCCCCGCGCAACCATTAATGCATTGGTGGGGCCGTCGGGTCTGTTCACATTTGCTCAAATCCCTAGACCTTAGTCGCTTGGAGTCCACTATCTAGGCGGGTGGCCGGCCTTTCAGTGCAATCCTGAGTTCTAACTTGTGGGTGCCCCACCCTTCTCGCCGTCCTTTGGCGAGAGGGTGGGAATTAGAACTCCGTGGCAATCTACTACCTACTGCACTTCAAAGTCCGCGCTTCGCGGCTGCGAGATGTTGCCGGCGGAGTCCATCGCCTTTAGCTCCAGACGATACGAACCTGGCGGAAGCGTATCCACCGGCAGCTTCAGCCCCACCGGAACCAGCGCATTGCCAGGCTTTGCGTCAGCGGCCGCAATACTACTCTCCATCTTCTTATCACCGGATTTCCGGTCGATGACGCTCAGCTTGATCCCGACTTTGGGGGGCTTGTCGCTGGTCAGAAGGGAGTCGTAGATTTCTACATAAAATCCGGCGCGATCGCTCTTCTTGAACTGGTCGCTGCCGGATGGCACGAGCTGCAATCCCTGGGTCACGAGGGGGGTGCGGTCCTCGAGCAGCGCGGCATCCAGACGCTCTCCCATCTGCGAAACCGGATGAATCTCCTTGCTCAGCGCAACCGCGCTCAGGGTGAATTGCTTGCCGTCATAGGGGTCAATCACCAGCGGCATCTCCAGTTTCGCGAAGCTGTCGGCGCCGTGGGGGTTGAACACCACCTTCAGGTTGTAATGACCCGAGGCAACATCGAATTGGGTGTCGTAATGCGATGGCTTGGCGTTGAATTCCTCTACTTCCTTCTTGTCCTCGAAGGTGAGGCTGAGGGTGTCGCTGAAGCGCGCCGCCACGGTTCCATCCAGCGTGTAGGCAACGCCGACTACATTGAGCGTGCCGTGCAGCTTGCCATTCTGTTTTTCGAACTTGATGGTGTTCGGCGGGATCTCGATGGCCAGGTTCACGCGGGCGGTGTTCACCGAAGTGTAGAAAAAAGGGGCCAGCATGGAAGCAGTAATGGTCCCCGGCTGCGAACCGGTAAGGCGGTCCTGCAACTGCTTTTCTTCCGGCTTGCCCGCCAGCAGGTCCGTGGGTCGCACATTGCAGTATCCACTGCGCCAGCGCGAGACCGTTCCGCTGCGCTCGACCTTGACCTTCAGGGTGTGGCAGGCGCCTTCCTCCGACGGAGGCGGCGCATACCCCAGCACGTAATACTCGGTTTGCTCGCGCGCGATTTTCTGCATACCGCCCAGCAGATCGTTGGAGTTGACGATCACGAAACCGCCCGTCCCCTGGGCCAGTTGATAGAGGACTTGCTGGTTCTCGACGACGCTCGGAATGGTGGGAATGAGCTGGTGGGACAGATTGTAGGGGTTGGGATATATCATCGGGGTGTTCACGGAAGCGCTGCCGGTGCGACTGCCGCCCGTTCCCGTGCTGCCACCACCGCCCTTGCCGCCCCCGCCCGTTCCGGTGCCGCCACCG
>Ga0116130_1001637_pt1 | contig 12370 bp, 9 predicted proteins | sample June2015DPH_17_5_FD_89733 | JGI IMG/M metagenome (GOLD analysis project Ga0116130, IMG submission 89733) | Peatland microbial communities from SPRUCE experiment site at the Marcell Experimental Forest, Minnesota, USA - June2015DPH_17_40 | ecosystem: Environmental > Terrestrial > Soil > Wetlands >...
CCGGCGTCGCACGGGTCCTCTTGGCAGGTGATGGCGGGTGCCAGCGATGCCGCGGAATTCGTCGCCCAATCGCTTCGCGCCAAGGGCTTTCCGGTAACTACGTGTCCCGTCCGGGCGGACCGGGCCAGCCTGACACAGGTGCTGGTGGGACCGTACCCGGACGAAGCTTCGCTTGACAAGGCGAAGGCAGCGCTCGAAGCGGCGGCCTACCATCCCGTCCGAACGCAGTGACTGTTCTCTCTGTGAGGGCCACGCATGCCCGGCCGCTACAAGCCGGGAAGTGCCGCGATGCGCCTACTGGCCCTTCCCCGCCCTGTCGAAGTCTTCCCTCAATTGCGATGTAATCTTCTCCGCTACGTCGGCGCTGGCGCCGTGGAACCTGGCGCCTAGGCTTTCCTGCGTGGTGGACCAGATGACATCGCCATCCTTGTTGACTAGGCGGACGGCGGCGAGCGCCTCATGGCGGCGTTCGGCGGAGTGGTCCGATTCGTTGTCGCCGATCCCCAGGCCGGCTGCGTTGCCCTTGGAGTAATACCCGGTACCCGCGCGCGTGCTGAGGTTCATGTGTGCGTTGATGCCGTCGGACGATTGGTGCGTTTCGGTGAAGACCAGGTCTTCGGCCGCACCGCGCAGCACGGCGTCGGCGCGCTCCTCCTTTTCCGTCAGGACGAAAAGCTTGGAGGCGGCCAGGCTGCTGATGAGGATGTCGCGCATTTGCGCGGCCGTATCGCCGCCGGTGAGCCGGTCCACATAGATGCGGTGCACCGTCAGCAACTGCCGCAGATTGCCGGCTTCGATAGCGGCAGTGGCGGCATCTCCAGCAGCGCTTATAAAAGAGGCGGCTAACGCGGCCGCCAACAACAGTATCGGTTTCATCCTTTACCCGCCTTGCGAGCGTCGTCGTCGAGGAACTCGACGCGCCGGCCGGTGCGCGCCTCCAGACCGGCCAGCACGCTGCGTATATCGCCCTTATCCACGCGCAGCACCAGCGCCTGCTGTTTGCCCTCCGCATCCGTAAACCCCAGGGTGACGAAATGTTTGCGCGACTTGCTCAACAGCAGCACCGGAGAAATCAGCACCGCTGCCGCGTACCGCCGGCTGACGGTCTGGCCATATTCGAGCGTATTGACTTTTTGATAGGACACGCGCAGCTCGCTTTTGCCTGTGCGCAATAGCATCGTCTGGTCGTCGGAGAGGTCCAGGCGGACGATTGTTTTGGTGGGGAACTCGCCCGGAGTTCCGCCTACCAGTTCGGTCTTGAATCCCGGCTCGGCGGCCGCCAGCGCCAGCGGCAACACCATGCCGGCCAGCACCACTACCAGCTTTTGTACCATTGGATGTTAGGTAGTGCCGCGGCCGCGCGGCGGTTCTCAGGATTATTGGCGCCGCCCCCGTGGCGCACGCACTCGTGCGCAATGCCACTTAGTTTTCGAAGCCGCCGTCTAACTAGAACATTTTGAGGCATTTGTGTTTCGCGGCATAAATCGAGTCGATTCCGAGCCGCTTACGGACTCTACGCCAATTGGGCGGGGCGTAACAGGCGCGCCGCGCGCTGGGGAACCAGTCGCTATCGATGGCCAAGCGGAATCAATGAGTTGCAGGCCACCTCGAAAACTAAGTGGCATTGCGCACTCGTGCGTGCCACGTCGGCAATCTTGCCGACGCAGGGCCGGCCACGCTTTTGCGGCCATCAGATGTTCGACCACTCAACGCATTCAATTCCATATCGAAAACAATCCGGTGAACGCCGCGCGCGCGGAAGAATACCGCTGGTCGTCTCAGTGGAACCCGCCGGGCGCCCTCGCTCGCGTCGGCCCCCCCTAGTCCGACAGCCGAGCCAGGGGGCTCGGCGCGGGTCGGGGATCCGCGCCACTTACTCCGCCCGCAGTGCTTCCATGGGGTCCACGCGCGTGGCGCGGCGCGCGGGGAGCCAGGCGGCGGCCAGCGCCAGCGCTATAGCGGCAACGGCGCTGAGAACGTAGGAAAGCGGATCGAGCGGCGTCACGCCGAGCAGCATCGAGCCCGCGAACTGGGCCGCGGCCGCCAGCGCGGCGAGACCTATGGGCACTCCGATCGCGGCCATGCGCAGCGATTCACCCATCACCAGGCGCTCGATCTGGCGCGGCCGCGCGCCCAGCGCCACGCGCAGCCCGAATTCGCGCGTCCGCCGGTTCACGGCATAAAGCAGCACGCCGAACAGCCCGCCCGCGGTGAGCAGGACCACGCTGACGCCCAGCGCACTGATGGCGGTGGCGACAAAACGGTCCATCGAGAGGGCGCCGTCCAGGGTCTTCTGCAAAGTGGTCGATTCGTAAACGCGCGCCCCGGGGTCGAGACCATGGATTGCGGCGCGGGCAGCGCGGTCGAGCGCGGCCGGGTCGCCCGCGGTTTCCACCAGCAGAGTGATGTCGTCCGATACCGCCTGGGCGTATGGGAGAAAGATGAACGGCTGCGGCTGCTCGTGCAAGTCAATCGAAGGGCCGTCCTCGGCTATGCCGACAACCTGGCGCAGTTGGCCATCGATGCGAAGCCAGTTGCCGAGCGCGTCGCGGTTGCCGAACACAGTGCGGGCAAACGTTTGCGATACCACCACCGCCAGCGGCGCGCCCGCGCCATCCCGGCTGTCGATGCTCCGCCCGGCCACCACGCGCGTGCCCATCAGTCGAAAGTAGTTGCCGCCGACGTTGTTGAGGAACACGCCCATCGGCGCCATCCCCGGTATCTCGACCCGCGCCGTGAGCCCGCCGCCGGAACCGCTCAGCGGAAGCCGCCGCGCGTAGGTGGCCCCGCGCACGCCGGGCAGCGCGGCCAGCCGCTCACTCGCCTGGTCGCACCAGCCAGCGCGCGGAATGGGAAGCTTCGGGATTACCGACAACGCCAGCAACTTCTTGTGCGGATCCATGCCGGGCCGGATTTCGGTGGCGTGGTGCAGGCTGGTGAGGAACAATACCGCGACGCCGAACAGCGCCACGCTCACCGCGATTTGCGATATGACCAGCCCTTTCTGCTGCCAGCCGCGCCGCCGCATCGTTACGCCCTGAGTCTGCTTCAATACGTCGGAGATGTTGAGCCGCACCGCGTGGAGCGCGGGCCAGACGCCGGAAACCACGACGGCGAGGAGGAGCGCACCGGCCGAAAATGCCAGCACGCGGTAATCCAGCCGGATACCGTAATCGGTAGTGGGGTCGATCGCGCTGGCGAACTGGGTGACCTTCTCGATCAGAGTCTGCGCCAGCAACAGGCCCAAACCGGCGCCCGCCAGGCTGAGCAGAACGGTTTCCATCAACAGTTGGCGCGCCACCCGCCAGCCGCCCCCGCCCAGCGCGATCCGCACGCCCAATTCCTTGCGGCGCGCCTCGCCCTGCGCCAGCCGCAACTGGGCCACGTTGGCGCAAGCCACGAACAGGACCAATCCGAATACGGCCAGCATCCCGCCGCCGAATATCACGTCGTTCAGCCAGGGCCGCGCGAAGCACTCGAGCGCCGTTCCCGCAGCGCCGCGCGGCGCCTGCTTGTGCTTGCCCGAACCACGTATGGCGGCGTCGAGTTCCGCCTCTGCCCGCGCCGCGGTCAGTGGAGCGCGGAAGCGGGCCGCGATTTCGAACTGGCCGTCGCGGGACTGCTCCTCGTCCCTGATGCCCAGCGTGTGGAACCAGGCATCCGCGCTTACCCAGACGCCGATCAGAAGGCCTCGCGCGAGACCGGTGAACGCCTCCGGCATCACGCCCGTTACCAGGAATGCTTTGTGATTGAGCAAGACGGTCTTGCCGACGATGTGCGGGTCGCTCGAAAAACGCGTTTGCCACAGCCGGTAACCCAACACGGTCTCCGGCCTTCCCGCGGCCTCACCCAGCGATGCGCGGCCCAGCGCAGCCCGCACACCCACCACTTGAAAGTAGTTGGGCGAGGCGGGTTGGATGATCACGAGCTGGCTGTTATCGTCCGAGCCCACCTCGACGCCGCGGCGCTGCGAAGCCACAAGCTGCGCCCGGCCTTCCAGCGCCTTGGCCATATCGAGGTAATCCGGCCAGCCGTACATCATGAAGTTGCCGTCGTCGCCGCGCGAAGTCACCCACCACAGGTCCTGCGGTTTCTCCACCGGCAGGGGCCGCAAGAGGGCGGCATCGCCCACGGCGAACAGACCGGTAGTCAAGCCGATCCCCAGAGCAATCGAGAGCACGGCCAACGCCGTGGCGCCAGGATTCTTCGCGAGCAGACGAAGAGCCAGCCGCAGGTCGCGGATCCATTCGGTGGGTGACATAAACCGAAATCAAATGCAATTCAAAGGCCAGGGCTGGCTTAGTAGAATCAACAGCGTTTCAGATTTGATTGTCTGGAATGCGCACTATCTGTCCGGTTCTGGGAAAGGATTTCCCTGAAACCGACGTAGAGCAAACCGAGAGGCCAGTCGCAGCCCACTTAAATCCAGTACTACTCACTCAAGTCGTGGCGCTGGCTGTCAAGCCTGCTGAGCCGAGAGTCATCTCGGCTTTTCTTGCCATTATTGAAGTGAACAGCACTGAGTGGCGCTTCAGCCGCTGGCCGCCACGCGATCGCCTATGCGAACTAGCTCCAGAGCAGCATGCGCGACAATCTGCGCATTAGGCGCGCTACCGGATGAGGTGCCTCAACCGAGCGGCGTAACCGGCCGATGGCAAGCGCTAGCCAGACCAGGCCGCAAGCGAACCAGATGAGGCCCGTCGCGTACCGCCCAATGGCAAACCAGACCAGGGACACGACCAGTGCAATGACGGCAGTTATCAAGTTCAACCGGCTCAATTTCATCTGGTCCTTCCAGGCTCATTCTACGCTCCATTAGCGCAGCCGCCAGCGCAGCGGCTTTCCGGCTTCGCTCCGGCCTGCCAGCTCAATCGCTCCGTCGGCGGCTTTGGCCGGAGTCACGCTGACTCCGTTGACTTCCGCATGAGACAGCCGGGCGGCTTGTTCGGCGGGCAGCCACACGGCGATCTTCCATGCACCGGCTTGCGACGGTTGATACCAGCCCTCGTAGGAACCACCGGCCGATTTGATGACGCCGACCAGTGGTGATTCGAACCGGTACGATTCCACCGGCAAGCCGGGCCGCAGCTCGATGCCGCTTTCCGTGAACTCGAGCCCGATCAGCTTGGCCGCCGAGTAGAGCGAGCAGGCGTGCGAATGCAGGTTGAGCACCGGGAAATCGGTGTAATGCAAGTAGAGGTTGTCGACCGTTGCGCCGGGGTGCTTGCTGAGCGCGGAGTTATACGTGTCGGGACCGCTCAATACGCCGTACCAGATGCCGGGATAGTTCTCGGCGTGGCAGGCCAGCGAGTTCTTCTTCCACTCATCCCAGGCCATGGCGGGATCGTGCCGCGCCAGCGCCCAGACCAGCGTCTGATTGAGCGAAGGCCAGATGCCGCCGCTGACCGAGGTCCCCGCCTCCCATGGGCCACCCTTGGGAGCGTCAGGCCCTTGATTCATCTGCACGGCGCCGATGGGCGATGGGCGGCGCAGCAGTTCGTCCATGGTGCGCACCAGCTCGTGGCTTTGCTCGGGCGTGGTCACTCCCGCCAGCAGCGCCCAGGGCTGCGGCTCCAGCCACAGCGTGCTTTCTCCCACCCATCCCAGCGTGGGACCGAGCCAGGCGCGGCGCAGCCACTTGCCGGTCCACTGCCTGGCCGCCGCGGCGCGGTGCACGTCCGCGCTCTTGCGCACGCTCGCCGCCAGGTCTCGGTCGCCGGCATAGGTGAGCAGGCGCGCATATAGATCGAAAACCCAGGCCGCCATCGCCGAGTTCAGTACGCTCTCGCCCTGTGCGACGCATTCCGCGAAAGCTCGTTGCGCCCACACACTGAGCAGGCCATCGTTCCAATCGTCATTGAGCATACGCATCACGCCGTGCGCGCCCACGCCCACGCCATCGACTTCGTGGCGATAGCATCGTTCGAGCAGCTTGCGCACGCGCTCTTTCCCGGCGGTGGGTCCGTAAAGCGGCCAATTGGGAATTTCCTGGTCGAGGAACTTGAGGTCGCGGGAAGCCAGCACATATTCGCTGGCGGTCCATAGCAGCCACAACGGCAAGTCGCTCGCGTTATCGGCAACCATGGGGCTCACCGCGCCGTGACCGACAATAGCGTACGGAATGGACCCATCCGCGCGAACCTCTTTCAGTGTGTAGCGCAGGACCGTCTTGACGATTTCCGGATCGCTGAACAGGAAGGGCAGGCAATGCTGCAGCGGGTCGCGGGCCGCGCCGTTGAATCCTGTCACGTATTGATAGATGCCGTTCTGGTTGAGGATGTGCTCGTGGAAGTAGTCGTCATAAGTCAGGCTGCTGCGGAGGCAATAGTGATTCCAGATCGTCTCGCGCTCCACCCACGGGTCGGAGCCGACGCTGAAACGCATCCCCTTCTTTTTCCATTCGGCGCTCGAATCCTTCCAGGTGGTGGCGGCGCGCGCGCGGTATTTCGCAGCCAGCGAATCGAGCTCGAAGCCGGCCGGCAAGTAACCATAGAGGAAATACAGCGTGCTCTGCTGCCCGGGATCGATGTGGATCGCGCGTTCCAATAACAGCGCGCCTTCCGGACCGTTCGATGCCAGATCTCCATCCAAGGTCAGGCCGATACCATCCGGCTTCACCGCGCCGCCCGATCCGAAGAACGCTTTTCCATTGGCGCTGAGGCTGGTGTACGGAGCGTCGAGCGAAATCAGGAAAGTGGCGGGAGGGTTCAGGTCGTCGTAACTAGCCTCGGGCACGGTATCCGGAATCGCTCCCAGAAACGAATTCGGATGAGCGGCCAGGTTCACCTTCACCCGCTGCCACGCGGCTTCTTCCTGCGGCGCGCGCCCGGGAAAGTACTTGACTTCCATCAAGCCGTGGCCGCCCTGAAATTCCGGATAGCTGTGGGTGAAGCGCTGGCCGAAGCGGCGGCGCAGATCCACCGGCCTGCCGAAGCCGCCCATTTGCTCCACGAACGGCCGGAAGGAAAATTCATAAACCAGCGTGCCCCAATATTCGATCCATCGCAAAAAGGCCGGCGCAGCGCCGTGATTAGTGATGGTCACCTGCGAGAGCAGAACCGGATCGTCGCCGAACGGCGCGCAGATCACTTGATCGACGCTATAGTTGCCCCGCGCCACCCGCTTGCGCAGATAGCCGGCGCCGAACACGCGGTCGAAACTCGCGCCGCTTTCCGGGTACAGCGTGCTCAGCGTTTCCTTGCCGTCGATGAGGTAGCCGAAGCCGCCGGCGAACTGGTTCATCTCCGGCACGTAGTCGTTCAGAAACTTGGGCGCGCCTTCATCCTGGCGGACGCGTACGTGGCCGTAGTTGGAGACGATGGCGATGATGCGGTCGTTGCCCACCTGGTGCACATGGTCGGTAGCCGACAGGATGCCGGGAGTCACCGGGCTGACCGCCAGCGGATCGGCAATCTGGTCGCAGGTGTAATGAAACGCCGGCAGCCCGAATTCGTCCTGCACCCATTCGCCAAAATGCCCCGAGCCATAAGGCTTGGTGTTCGAGGCGCCGGTCTGCCCGCCTGCCAGCGCCGAAATCGCGCCCGGCCCTGCCAAAGCCCACCCGGTGGAAGTCATCACGAAACGTCTGCGATCCATCGCCATAATTCCCTCGCTATCATTCCGACGTGGCGCACGCACTCGTGCGTGCCGCGTCGGCACTCGTGCCGACGCCTGGCGCCTCGGGCCCAAAGGTGTCGAGAAGAGTCTCGACACGGCACGCACGAGTGCGTGCGCCACGTCGGCGCCAGGATTTGGCATGGTTATTTCCCGAAAGGCCCTTACAGCCCTCGCGTGCCGTTTTCGAGGAAGGCGCGCAGGCGGTGGCTGCGGCTGGGATGGCGCAGTTTTCGCAGAGCTTTGGCTTCGATCTGGCGTATGCGCTCGCGCGTCACGGCGAAATTCTGGCCGACTTCCTCGAGCGTGTGCTCGCTGCCGTCCTCCAGGCCAAAGCGCATTTTGATGATCTTCTCTTCGCGCGGCGTGAGCGTCTTCAGGACCTGCGCCGTCTGCTCGCGCAGATTCAGGTTGATCACCGCATCGGAGGGCGAAATGCCGTTCTGATCGACGATGAAATCGCCCAGGTGCGACTCTTCTTCCTCGCCGATCGGGGTTTCGAGCGATATCGGCTCCTGCGCCACGCGCAACACTTTGCGGACTTTCGACACCGGCAGTTGCAGCCGCTTGGCCAGCTCTTCGTTGGTGGGTTCGCGCCCCAGCTCCTGCACCATCTGGCGCGAGGTGCGAATCAGCTTGTTGATGGTCTCGATCATGTGCACCGGAATGCGGATGGTGCGCGCCTGATCGGCGATAGCGCGGGTGATGGCCTGCCGCACCCACCAGGTGGCGTAGGTCGAGAACTTGTAGCCGCGCCGGTATTCGAACTTATCCACCGCTTTCATCAGCCCGATGTTGCCTTCCTGGATGAGATCCAGAAACTGCAGGCCACGGTTGGTATAGCGCTTGGCGATCGAGACCACCAGGCGCAGGTTGGCTTCGATCAGTTCCTTTTTGGCGGCTTCGGCTTCCTGATGGCTCTTGGTGATGATCTCGAGGGTGCGGCGCAGCTCCGCCGCCGGCGCCCCGTACTGCTCCTCGAGCTGCTGTAATTGTTGGGCGAAGCTTCGCTGCTCCTTGCGTAGTTCCTTCACTCCCGCGGCGCGGGCTCCGGGCCAGGTCTCGAGCCGCCGCTGCACGCGGGCGATCTCGCGCTCCACCGGCTTCATCTCTTCCACCGCGGCGCGGATGCAATCGATCAGGTGGCGGATCACCGGGCTTTGCAAGCGGACCGCCCGCACCTGGCGCGATACCCGCACCATGAGGCGCGCCAACTCCCACAATTGGCGGCGATACTGTTTGGGCTTCAAGGCGCGCGGAGTGGCCTGCAACTTCTGCCTGCACTGCATGGTCTTGCGGTACTGGCGCGCGATTTCCTCGGTGGAGCGCACAAATTCGTCGCGCTTTTCCTCCACCAGTTCGTCGGTGAGGATGGGTTCGGCGATCTGCACCACGTCACGCGCCGAGATCGTGTCGCGCGCCATTTCTTCGCCCATGCCGATGATTTCCTGAACGGCCAGCGGCGCGCGCGCCAGCGATTTCAAGACCGTGTTCTGCCCGCGCTCGATGCGGCGCGCGATTTCCACTTCGCCTTCGCGGGTGAGCAGCGGGACAGTGCCCATTTCGCGCAAATACATGCGCACCGGGTCGTTGATCTTCTCGCCGACGCCGGCGGGCAATTCGAGGTCGATGACCTCCTCGCCCTCTTCCAGCTTTTTATCGAAATCCTTGGGCTCTTCCAGGATTTCGATGCCGGCCACATCGAGGCCGGCCAGAACGTCCTCGAGCTCAGCGCCGACGCCCATATCTCCGGGCAGAACTTCGCTAACCTCGTCGTACAAGACGTAGCCCTTCTCCTTGCCCATCTGTACGAGCCGCTGCAATCCCTCGAACTTATCGTCCAGCGCCACTGAGCCCCGCACTCCCGGCGTTTCCAGCGAGTCCAACACATTGTACCCCACGGCGCGGATGCCCTTGGGTGGGGCATGCTTGCCCTCCAATAAAACGCCGTCCTTGCGCCACGCACCTCGGCGACTCGCCACTCTCCATCAACCGCGGCCGCGCGCCGCCCGATCGCTTCCCTCCAACTCCGCCGCCAGGCGCAATGCCTCTTCCCAATTGCCGCCACGCTCCGCTTCCCGAATGCGAGCTTTGATCTGGTCGCGGAGGCCGCGCTCCTGGCTGCGCCGAATGCTTTCCATCGCCGCCGCCACCGCGCCTGGCGTAACTTCCGGCTCGCCCTCAAGCACCGCTTCGGCGAGCAAATTCTGGTCGGCTTCCTCCAGACGGGCGTGCAGATTCTCGAAACTCAACCGCCCGCCCGCGGACACCAGCGACAACGCCGCCTGAAATACACGGCGGGACGCGAAGCCGGCGACCGCATCCGATTGCTGTAACTGGCCGACGATTTCCTTGCCAACATCCTCATCGGCCAGAATCGCATTCAGCAGTAGCCGCTCGTCGTGCCGTAGCGCGATTTTCGGCCGCTCCATCGGCTTCTCCTGGCGGCTCGCCGCGGTCTTGCGGAAACTGTCCAGCACCATCCCTTGCGGCACGCCAATGTACGACGCCAGGTCGTTGGCGATGGCGCTGCGCTGCAACGGGTCGGTTACCTTTTCCACCGCCGGCAGCAGCGCGTTCAGCACCGCTACGACGCCTTCGCTCGAACGCACGTCGTGTTTAGCGCGCGCGCGGTCGGCCAGCCAGTAGAAATAACCCTTGGCGTCGTCGAGCCGCTGCTGGTAGGCGGCCGCGCCGCGGTCGCGGCAATACTCATCCGGGTCGAGGCCGCCATCGAGCTCCACGATCCGCACCTGCATGCCCTCTTCGAGCAACAGTCCGATGGAGCGTTCGGCCGCGTTCGCGCCCGGCGCGTCGGGATCGAAGTTCACGGCGATGCGCGCCGAGTGCCGCTTCATCGCCTGCACCTGCGGCGCCGTCAGCGACGTGCCGCAGCTCGCCACCACGTTCGCGACGCCCGCCGCCGTCACTCCGATCGCATCCATGTAGCCTTCCACCAGGATCACGCGGTCCTGCTTGCGGATGGTTTCTTTGGCGCGGTGCAGGTTATACAGCACGGAGCTCTTCTTGTAGATCGCGGTTTCCGGCGAATTCAGATACTTCGGCGTGTCTTCGGCGGAGAGCGCGCGTCCGCCAAAGCCGATGATCTTGCCCGATTCGTTGTGGATGGGAAACATCAGGCGGTTGCGGAAGCGGTCGTAGAAACTGCCGTCGTCGCGCTTGCCCACCAGGCCGGATTGCTCCATCTGCGCGCTCGGGAAATTGCGCTTGCCGAACATGCGAACCAGCGCCTGGCCGGAGCGCTCCGAGTACCCGAGGCCGAACTGCGCGATGGTCTCCTGCGCCACGCCGCGCCGCGCCAGATACGCCCGCGCCGTCTCGCCCGCCGCGCTCTCCAGGTTGCCACGGAAAGCCTCCTGCGCCATTTCGTGCATCTCGAAAGCGGAGCCGCGCTGCCGCGAATCTTCGTCGGAATACTGCGAGCGCTTGGGCAGTGGAATGCCGTAACGTTCGGCCAGTTGCTTAAGCGCCTCCCAGAAGCTGAGGCCCTCCTTCTCCATGACGAACTTGACCACGTCGCCGCCCGCGCCGCAGGAGAAGCACTTGTAAAACTGGTGCACCACGTGAACCGTGAAGGAGGGCGTCTTTTCGTTATGGAACGGGCACAGTCCCATATAGCGGCTGGGCCCGGACTTCCGCAGCTTCACGTACTCCCCCACCACATCTTCGATGCGCACCTGCGACTTGAGCTGATCGACGAAATCCATGGAGGCCTGCGTGTATTATCCCGCAGCGCCTTACCGGCCGGCGATGGCGCCCGTGCGGACCGGCGGTCACCGTCGCCATTCTCCGGAGACTGTCTGAAACATTGCTGGTACAATTGATACGGAGTCAGGCCGTGACCGATCGCGTAGAGATCAATGCAGACGTCATGCAGGGTAAGCCCGTGATTCGCGGAACGCGGATACCCGTGGAGCTTGTGCTGCGTAAGCTCGCTGAGGGTGCGACGACCGAAGATCTTCTGGACGCATATCCCCGTTTAGCGGCGGATGACATTCGGGCAGCGCTGGCCTACGCAGCCGACACCATCGCGCACGAAACCGTCACGGCGCTCAGCTCCCAGTAAGTCCGGCAAACCTCGTGTTGCGCTTGCCCGAATCCGCTACAATTAAGTGGAACAAAGGAGGCCAGAAATGCAGCCGGTAATGACTGCGGGCATTTCAATTGAACATCTTCTTCTCTTTGCCGCGATCTTCGTGGTGCTATTCGGCGGCAAGAAGGTAGGGGAGTTCGGCAAAGGCTTGGGCGAAGGGATTCGCAACTTCAGGACGGCCATGAAGGAAGACAAACCGAAGGACGGCGAATCCCCCAAGGAGCCAGACAAAATCGAGGCGAAGTAGCAATCCGGCTTCCTCGCGGCCGCCGGCAAGCTCGGGCGGCGCGTTCCACCAGTTTTCGCTTCACGCAACAAAAAACCCCGCAGGCTCAACCGAGCCGGCGGGGTTTCTTGCTTTCCCGGATAGAACTCGCTGCCTATTTCTTCTTCGGCGGAACGATCGAGTCCTTGGCGGCCTTGGCCACGCGGAACTTCACGACCTTCTTGGCCGGAATCTTGATGGTTTCGCCCGTAGCCGGGTTGCGGCCCAAGCGGGCCTTGCGATCCACGCGCACCAACCGGCCGATACCGGGCAGCACGAAAACGCCATTCTTCTTTACTTCGCTGATTGCCGTGGCGGCCAGTCCTTCCAGGATGTCCTTCGCCACCTTGTTGGTGACCTGACCGTGCGCGGCGAGC
>Ga0116130_1001638_pt1 | contig 12369 bp, 8 predicted proteins | sample June2015DPH_17_5_FD_89733 | JGI IMG/M metagenome (GOLD analysis project Ga0116130, IMG submission 89733) | Peatland microbial communities from SPRUCE experiment site at the Marcell Experimental Forest, Minnesota, USA - June2015DPH_17_40 | ecosystem: Environmental > Terrestrial > Soil > Wetlands >...
ACATCATCTGTAAATGGAGCAATAGTCATCAGCCCGATTAAAGATATATTTTCAAATTCTTTACAATAGTCAGCCAGGTCTTTAATTTCGCTATATTCATTGAGTCCGGCTTTAGAATCTTCAAAAGAAGTTTTAATTTCCAAAAGAACCTTTTGGATTTTATTTAAAGAAGCCGCCCGCTTATTTATTTCAACAGCAAGCATAAGAGAATCGACTGAATGAATATAATCTGCTGAATTGACAACAAAGCGAACTTTGTTTCTCTGAAGGCTTCCAATAAAATGCCAAGAAATTTTATTCCCCAGTTGTGAATATTTAGAATCTAATTCCTGAGCCTTATTCTCACCAAAGTCAACATTACCCTGGTTAAATACATGATTTATTGCTTCAATTCCGAAATTCTTGGAAACAGCTATAAGCTTGATTTCCGAAGGATTTCGTTTAACTTCGGCACATTTTCTTTCAATTCTTTCCTTAACTAACCGTAAATTTTCTTCTACCATAAAAAATTAAGAATGTGAATTTATAGGTTTTCATATCAATAATCAACGTAAAATAAACATCTATTATATATATATTAATTATTACTTTCTTGGAATAATAAACAAATTATCAATAAAAATACATATTCTGAGTATATCTTGTCCGGATTACGGAAAAAATTAATAATGTTTGTTTAACATTAAGAATCTCTTCAATTAAGGTTTTCCCGAATTATAATCCCATTCGATTAATAATTCATGTTATGCAGTTATTAAAATTTTATTAAATAGCCCGAGTTTTGTAGGTTGTGTGAATAATATCCATGCAATTTTGGCTAAAGCCCTGATTTCCCTTATCAGGTTTTTAATCTACGCTCTAAAGGGCGAAGTTATTAAAAAAATAAAATTTGCGTAACATGAGTTAATAAGACAGATTATAGCTTCAGCGATGAGTATTGAAAAAAGTTTAGAAAAAATAGAAATTTTTTTAACGCTTTTCAGTAATCTTCATATCTTAAGGTGAATCTTTGAATTTTTGACAAACTAATACTAAATTTTCTTAATTTTACCTGTAAAATTTAATTATAAAACAGGATATATTATGGCAAATAACATATTAGCTATCACAAGAAAAAAAGCCGGTGCGCTAAAAAAGACTATTATTCTTCCTGAATCGCATGATGAAAGGGTTTTACAAGCAGCAGAAATTCTTACGAAAGAGGAAATTGGTTCGGTAATTACTATAGGCGACGAAAGCAAGATTAAATCAGACGCTGAAAAGCTTAGTGTTGATTTGACAGGCGTTAAGATAATCAATCCGCTTAAATCAGAAAAGTTAGACGAATACGCAAATACCTTTTATGAATTACGCAAGAAAAAAAGAATCAGCCTTGAAGACGCAAGAAATACAATAAAACGCGATTTATTTTTCGGCGCAATGATGGTAAGAGAAGGCCTGGCTGACGGCAGTGTTGCCGGTTCTACCGCTTCCACTGCAGATGTTTTGAGAGCAGGAATTCAATGCATAGGTATGCCCGAAGGGATTTCAGTCGTATCAAGTTTCTTTTTTATGGTTTTCCCGGATAAATCATATACTTTTTCAGACTGCGGAGTTGTTCCGGACCCGGATGCACTACAGCTTGCAGATATAGCTATTTCTGCTGCCGGCAATCATGCTAAATTAACAGGTGAAAAGCCATATATAGCAATGCTTTCTTTTTCAACCAAGGGCAGCGCTAAACATGAATCAATAGATAAAGTACTTGAAGCCTTAAGCATTGTTAAAAGTAAACGTCCTGATTTGGCAATTGACGGCGAACTTCAATTCGATGCCGCTATTGTTGATTCTGTAGGTAAAAGAAAAGCTCCCGGCAGCGAAGTAGCAGGCAGGGCAAATGTATTAATCTTCCCTGATCTTAATGCAGGAAATATCGGTTACAAAATAGCACAAAGACTCGGGGGCTGCGAAGCAATCGGCCCGCTAACCCAGGGTTTAAAAAAGCCATTTTTTGATTTAAGCCGCGGATGCACTGCTGAAGATATTGTAAATAATGCAGCTATAGCAATTGTTCTAAGTTAAATTAAAAATTAAGGAGAAATATTATGGTAATTATGTCGTTTGCAAAACGCTTCTTTTATTGTCTATCCTTTATTTTGATTATTACTTTATCAACTTTTGCTCAAGAAAAATTTAACGGCATTGACGCCAATTTGAGTAACTTGTATAAGCTATCTGATGCCAAAAGCCGCTCTATTGGCCCGGAAAATTTTACAGGCGCTAAAGGACAGGGGGGTATGGCAACGGATGGTACGGGCGCTAAAGCTTCAAAGGAACTCGGGCAGGGGTGGAAAGTAAGTCCAAGTGTAATAATAAATCCGCAAACTACATTTACGTTGGCAGAGATTGAAGGACAGGGTTCTATCCAGCATATCTGGATGACACCTGCCGGTAACTGGCGATTTTCAATTTTGCGAATCTATTGTGATGATGAAGAGAATCCGTCTGTATAATGTCCCGTGGGGGATTTTTTCGGTATGGGATGGGGGCAATACTCGCCTTTACAATCATTAGCCATAGCAGTAAATCCCGGCAGTGGATTCAATTGTTACTGGATAATGCCTTTTCATAAAAAGTGTAAAATAACGATGGAGAACATTGGTGATGATGCTATGACTTTATATTACCAGGTTGACTATATTCTTACCGATGTTCCGGATAATGCCGCTTATTTTCATGCGCAATTTCGGAAAGTGAATCCTATCCATTATAAAGAGGACTACATAATAGTTGATAATATTAAAGGCAAAGGACAATATGTCGGAACATATTTAGCGTTGGAACCTCATAATAACGGATGGTGGGGAGAAGGCGAGGTTAAATTTTATTTAGACGGAGATACTAAATTTCCAACTATCTGCGGTACCGGTACAGAAGATTATTTTTGCGGCTCCTATGATTTTAGTACCAAACAAAAAAATGCTGCCGTTACAGCAACATCTGATTATACTGAATTCTGCAGCCCTTACAGCGGACTTCCTCAAATAATACGCGGCGACGGGCATTATAATGTAATGCAGCGTTTCGGAATGTATAGATGGCATATTTCTGATCCAATACGGTTTGAGAAAGATTTAAAAGTTACAATCCAGGATTTAGGCTGGCAAAGTGGCGGCAGGTATCTTCCTTTGCAAGATAATATTTCTTCAGTAGCGTATTGGTATCAAACGGAACCGCATACGCCTTTTCCAAAACTTCCGTCAAAGCAGGAATTAGAGATAAATTAAATAATAAAATACAACACATCAATCTCTTTTTGCAGTTCAATTGTTTTTGATAATGCGGTTACAATTTTGCAGTATACTGTAATTTCTTCTAAGGTAAGCGTTCGTCCTTTTCTATCTTTAAGCCATTTATCACATACCCGGTATCCGCCGATTTGATACTGCCAAACTTCTTCCGTTATACCATTGAAATATTGTTCTTTATTAATATATAGAGACGGGGCAGTCCCCGACTCTACGGGTTTGTATATTAATTTTTCAACCTTATTGTTCCCTTCAACGGGGAATTTTGCAATTGGATTTTCCAATTCTTTTGATTTAAGAAGATGCAGGTCGGCAAGCTGCTTACCCAGTTTGCCCAGCTTAATAAATATTTTATAATCATCAGTAAAGGGAATGCGTGGAAAATCCATCTTAAGAAATTCAGAGTACTTTGTTCTGTATATATTGCTATATAAAACAGCATAGATATAATAAAATATTTCTTCCGGTGTTACTTCATTTTTATACTTAACTTTTAACTCTTCAAATAATTCAGGCTTGATATTTGGCTGCTTAGCCTGATAAACCGCTGCCGGTTCAAACATCATTAATTGTGAATGAAAATATTTTTTCTTTCTCTGTCTATCCAAATAGATATATAATGGAGATACTAATTCTCCGCCTCTCCTATATAAATTTAAATCGACAATTTTATCCGAAATAAAAACAATATCATAATTATTTGATCCTATAACACTACCCTGCCTACCAATACAGATAGACAAATTATCCAAAAGCAAATGCTTCATTATGTCACCACGGGGCATACAATGAAAACCTCGTGATCTTCCCGTATAGTATGTATAGCGAATATCAAAGGGTCTGTAAAGAATTGGCACAATATTATTTTTATCTATACCACTGTCCTTCAAATCCTTTTGTGCAAGTTCTACCTTCCAATCTCTTACATCTTTCCCAAGATTATATGTTTCTCTTGCTAATTCAACTTCGAGATTAGAAAAATTCCTAACAGTATTCCAAATGCTTCCTTTTGTAAAATGTATAGTTAACCCATCTCTTGCCGTCGCAATCCCCACACTATTGACCGGGAAAATATCACTAACCTTATAATACGACTGATATTGTTTTAGGTTTTTTTCGTTCTGAGGTCTAAAAAGGTAAAATTCTGTTTTAGGATTCAGTCTCTTCCATTTTGTTGAAGAAATATTATGGCTGTTAAGCCAATTGTATTTACTTTCCCGCGTACCGAATATTTCAGCGTGAAAAACTTTAGTCATATTGATTATCTTTTAATAAATTACTTTTATAAAATATTTTTAATGCGCTATTTTATCTTCCTTACTTACTATTTTTTTCTTTTTAATCATAAAAACAACCGCAACACCCTGCATAATATCAAAGACATTTTCGTCCTTAGCGCCATCCGGCGCTTTTTCTTTTTTTAACGAATTCCCATGTAAATCTAATATATAAATTTCATCAAAGCTGTTCATCAGAGACTGCCGCATACCGCGGAATGTAGGGTTATCCAAATAGCTGTGATTCGTTATAAAGCCGACCACACCTTCACCCGCCTGATCTATTTTCCATTGCGCAAAACGGATAAATTTAACATAATCATCCTGCAGCCATTTAGGATTTTTTTCGCCCAAAGGTTTGCCGTCAACTTTATAATATTCTTTAATCTCCCCGGAAATCCATTCACCTGTGTTTGAAGAATGGCCTGAATAAGGCGGATTACCAAGCACAACAAGGATAGGTACTTTCTTTTTAACTTTACCTGCTTCATGAGATTCATGTGAAAGCGAAGACATTCCCGGAAATTTTGCAGAATCAAGTTCCTGCATATCGAGGGTATTTGTTAAATAATACTTTACCCTTTCGTCATCCTTCATTACATAGCCCAACTCTTCAAGAAGAAAAGACATCTTCATATGCCCTATTGCATAAGGCGCCATCATTAATTCAAATGCATAATAATTTTCAAGCACCTGATATTTTAGAAAATCTTTTACGACACCTTTACCGTATTTCCCTTCAAATTCTTCTACTGCAACCCGAATTGCATAGGCGAGAAATCCGAGTGTTCCCCCGGCGGGATCCAGAAGAGTAATATCTTTTGAAGCAAGTCCACCGGCAATTTCAAATTTTTCTTTAAGGATTTCATGCAAAGAACGAACAATAAACGAAACAGCCGGCTCGGGAGTGTAATAGACACCTCTTTTTTCCCTTGTAGCCGGATCGTATTCTTCAAGAAAAGTTTCATAAAAGTGCAGAATAGGATCGCTTCCTTTGCCATCGTGATAATATTTATCAAGTATTTTCTTTGCATCGGCGACAGCAAGCACTTCGGCAATATCATCAATTATTATTTCCATCTGCTGCGGAAGGTCTTCCAGAGAAATAAATCTGAAAATATCCCTCAGAATACCGATTGTTTTTGGAATAAAATCAAATGCAAGTCTTCTTGAAAACTCATCACCCGCACGAAGCCTTGCGGCAAATAGCCCGTAAGTAATTGTCTGCGAATAGAGGTCAGAAAATTCATCTTCCGAAATCCCCGCAATTAAAAATTCTTTAAACGCATTATAAAAACCATGTATAGACTCATCGTTTCTTTTTAATTCTTCAATTATAACTTCATCTTTAAGGAATTTAGTACGCTTTGCCAGTTCAACAGCAAGAGTTTTGGCGGTGTAAGTTTTTGGCAGAGAAAAATCCAAAAAATTTTCAAGCAGTGTAAAAAAACCGTCCTCATTCTCAACAGGCGGAATTGTTTTTAATTTTTTGAAAATAAAAGGACGCGCTATTGAGACCTTATCAATGCGCTCGCCGTCCCTGAACAGCCTGAATTCCGTATAGTTTGTAAGCAATACATTTGGAAAAGTTGAGATGTATCTTTTTATCTGATCGGAATCTTCAATTTTATCTAAGTCAATTCCCAAATCTTTTGCTTCAATATAACCGATTATTTTCTGCCTGCCGTCCCAAATTCTAAAGTCGGGATTTCCTGCTTCGGTTTTCTTGGGAATTGTAGTAATCTCAATTTTCTTTTTTCTCTTAGATTCGGAAAATTCTTTTACGAATTTCTCAAGAGTTGAATAATAAGAAATTTCAGTAGCATCGCCCTTTTGATATTTCTTAAAAATCTGATGAAGATATTCTGCCGTCAATAATTTATCCCCGCAATATATTTAGTTAATTTTTTTCCCAATATCGCTTTTTATCTACTTGTAAAATACAAAATGCTGTATTTAAAAGCTTAGTAGACGAACCTTTTAGAGCCAATACAGGAAAACCGGTAAACATTAAGTCAATATGTCATCCCAGGCGGGATTTAAATTTCTTCATCCCACATAGTGACTCCAATGGAGTAAGTCTTTGCAGAGTGCTGCAAATTGCTTTGGCTTAAAATAATTACCGATAAATTAATTAGAAATTGATATCCTTAGGTTGACGCCTATTCGTTTTTACGTATGACAGAACAAAAAACATTAATGCAAGTACAAGGTAAGCAGCAGTAAATTGATACGGAACCTGTCTGAATATTCCTTGTAAATTCCATGGGAAATATGAATCGCCGTCGGGAATTGCAGAATGAATTATTCCAAAGAATGTAAACACTGCCATTATTACCAAATACAAAGACGCCTGTCTAAGTTTTCTGTCAATCAGCTTGGCTACAAAAGCGCCCCATAACATTGCAGTTAAAATAAATCCATTTCCGAGCGCAACTATTATCAGCATTTCAGGTAAAGTTTTACCGGGAACCATCATAAGCAGGTTAAATTTATCAAACGGGATAAAATCAGTATTGCTTAGTTTAATCTGCAGGAGCCTTGCCACATTAGGAAATAATGAAAATGCCACGGCTGTTGTATGCGCAGGCGGCACGGTTCGGAATGCCTGAACAATTATTTCAAGCGCAACAAAGATTAATATTGGCGCAAGAACAGCACGGGGAATCAATTCAACAAAGAATGAAACATAGCCCAGCATACCGCCCAAACCAATAAATAATCCCGTAAGTACGGTATAGCCAGAGCGGCTTCCCATAGCTTTATAAGCGGGATGACCGATGTAAGGCGTTGTTTGCGCAACACCGCCGCAAACTCCTGCTATAAGAGTTGAACATGCTTCAGTAAGTAAAATACTTCGTGTATTATAATCATCGCCGGCAACTTTAGCGCTTTCTGCTACATTTATACCTCCCACAATAGTTAAGATTGCAAACGGCAAAGCAATCGGCAAATATTTCAGCGCTTCTACAAATCCGTGAATAAACCCTAATGTCGGAACAGGTAATCCGAAATGAAGCTGCATTGAAGGAGGAGTAAAACTTCCCCCGGCTAATCCCATTGGAGCTAAAATATAATAAAGCGCCGTACCGATAAATATTGCCGCAAATACCCCGGGAAAATTTTTCGGTAATTTAATTTTTGCAACAAGAGTATATAATATTAACCCGAGAGAAATCATTCCAATTACAGGGAGACCGAATATATCAATTAAAGGAATAAAGCCAATTAATGCCAAACCGATACCAGCAAGACTGCCGAGCAATCCCGCCTGCGGAACTACCTTCCGAACCCACCCGCCGATAAAAGAAAAGATTAATTTGAAAATTCCTATTATAACCATTGTCGCCATACCAATGTACCAGGTCATCATTGCAGCATCATACTCTGCAATTCCTTTCCCCTTCAGATAGATAAAAGCAGGACCCAGTACCGTAAGCGTAATACCGATAGTTGAAGGAGTATCAATCCCGAGCGGCATAGCAGTTACATTAGTATTATTGTTCTTTTTTGCAAGCCTAAATGCCATCCATGTATAGACAAGATCTCCGAATAAAACTCCGAATGCGGTACCCGGAAACATTTTACTAAAAACAATATCTGCGGGGTATTTAAAAGCAAAAATTAAAATGAAGGCTAAAAAAGAAAGGACTGTAAGATTATCAAACATTAAGCCGAAAAAGCCGTTTATATCTCCCGCTACGAACCAACGATATTTAAAAACCGGTTTATCCATTTATGCTCCTGAAAAATTAACCTCACATCAATTTATTTGCAAAAATTTTTTTCCATAAAAAATAAACCGGTATCCCCAGCAAAACAATAACCATTCCGGGCCAGGTATACATAGGTTTAAATATTAAAAGGTCGATGGAAATAGCGGCAGCACACAGAATGTACAATGCCGGTAAAACAGGATAGCCCCAAGCTTTATAAGGGCGGTCGGCATCAGGCTGTTTCTTCCTCAATAAGAATAACCCGATTATAGTCAATATATAAAAAATCAGTACAGCGAATATTACATAATCAAGGAGATTGCTGTATGTTCCGGAAAGGCAAAGAAGACTTGCCCATACTGCCTGAACAATTAAAGCAAACCCGGGAACGGAGCTTTTATTTAACGTCCCGGTTTTCTTAAAAAACAAATTATCCTTAGCCATCGCATAATAAACACGGGCGCCGGAAAGTATTAAACCATTATTGCACCCGAAGGTAGAAATCATTATCAGGACTGCCATAATTACAACAGCAGGCTGGCCAAAAATCATAGATGATGCAGCGGTTGCTACCCTGTCACTTAATGCAAATTGTATTCCTCTTCCCATAACACTTGCCGCACCGGGGTTCCCTTTCAGCGGAAGGATAAAAATATAAGCAAGATTAGCGGCAATATATATAATTGTTACAATCAACGTTCCGAGAAAAAGACTCAGAGGAATATTTCTTTTGGGATTAACAACTTCCCCTGAAGTAAAAGTAATATTATTCCAGGCATCGCTTGAAAACAGGGACCCGACCATTGCAACGCCAATTGCCGCAATCAGCAGTGTACCGGAAAGCGGTTCAACGGAAATAATTTTACCCCCGGCAGTATGAGTCCAGCTTGGATTCCAGAAGTTGGAAAAGCTTGCAGTTAATGAACCTATATGTTTGCTTATTATAATTACAAGAATAATTAACGCCATCATTGCAATTGCTTTAGTAGAAGTAAAAATATTCTGAACAATTTTACCTGAACGGAGCCCCCGCATATTTGTATAAGTAAGGAAAGTTATATTTGCTATTGCTAAGATTTGCGCCGCTGAGATTTTTAATCCTAAAACATTCAGCAAAATATTTTTTTCACTAAACCACGGAATAATTTCCCCGGTATATTTAGCAAAAGCAACGGCAACTGCCGCTATAGTACCGGTTTGAATAACAAGGAACAGCGTCCAGCCATAAAGAAATCCAATTAAAGGATTATATGCTTCGCGTAAATAGACATATTGACCTCCAGCATGCGGAAGCATACCTGCAAGCTCACCGTAACTAAGAGCCGCTATAATGGTAATTGCCCCGGTAATAAGCCAGACTAATAACAGGTAGCCGGGCGAGCCTACAGTTCTTGCGATATCTGCGCTTACAATAAAAATCCCGGAACCTATCATGGAGCCGACCACGAGCATAGTAGAATCGAACAAACTAAGCTCGCGCTTGAATGATCTTGAGGCTTTTCCGTCTGCAGCAGGGTAATTATCTTCAGTCATATATTCCTAAAATAAAAAATGATTTATTTTATGTTTATTTCATAGGAAATTTAGTAAAAGTAAAACGGAACAACAATGAGGGCGACGGGAGAACGGAAACCGGAACTTTTAGATGTGAATGAAGTTGACTGATTTAGTGTAGTTGTAAAAATAGCAGAACAATTTTTCAAAGCCCTCAATGAAAATGCGGACGGGTAGAAAAGCCGGTTATATTTTTTTACTCATTAAGTTACTGAAAATTAGTTCGCAGATGTTTATATTAAAAGAAGAAAAAATAATTTTAAGAGTAAAAAAAATGATTAAAGTTATGAATAGCGAGAAAAAAAGAGCACCTTTAAATCGAACATTACTATTAAATGATAGCGAATTATCAAGATTCGGGGCAAAATTAATTAAATTAAATAAAAAAGTAACTTTAGACGAAATAATTAACAAAACCATACATCAAGATTTATTTGAAGTTTTAGATTATTTGCCGGAAAATTCAATTGACTTGTTTTTTGTTGACCCGCCGTACAATTTGTCAAAAGATTTTAATGGACACAAATTTAATAAAATGACTATTGATGCATATTGTGATTATATAGAAACCTGGTTAAAAAAAATCGTTCCTTTATTGAAAAAAGACGCTTCTATCTATATATGTGGAGATTATCATTCTTCAACTTCCATACACCTAGCTGCAAGTAAATATTTTGATGTATTAAATAGAATTACCTGGCAAAGAGAAAAAGGTAGAGGCGCCAAAAGTAATTGGAAAAATTCTACTGAAGATATTTGGTTTTGCACCAATTCTTCAAATTATAAATTCTATGTTGAAAGAGTAAAAGAAAAAAGAAGAGTATTAGCGCCTTATAAAATTGACGGTAAACCTAAAGATTGGGAAGAAACTGAAAATGGTAATTTCAGATTGACCCATCCGTCAAACATTTGGACCGATTTAACAATACCATATTGGTCGATGCCAGAGAATACGGACCATCCGACACAAAAACCAGAAAAATTATTAGCAAAAATTATTTTAGCTAGTTCGGATGCAGGAGATATTGTATTTGATCCATTCCTTGGCTCCGGGACTACATCGGTTGCAGCAAAAAAATTAGGAAGAAATTTTATCGGTATAGAAAAAAACCTAAAATATTGTTGTTTGGCAGAAAAAAGGCTTGAAATTGCAGAAAGAGATAAAACAATTCAAGGATATGAAGATGGCGTTTTTTGGGAACGCAATACACTAGCGTTGCAGAAAAAAATAGTTCCGACAATTCTGTAAAAAAACGAATGAAAAAGTTCTTAAGCAACAAAACTTATTTTAACTATAAATTTATTAGTTTTTCAAGAAAATTTTTCGCTTGTTTTATATATATTTCATTTTGAAAAGTATTCTCAAAAACGTTTTTAATATTATCTGTTAGTTGAGCATTACCCCGTAAAGTTACATTATCAATTGAAGAAGTTTTTAATATTTGGTCTTTAAGTTCTTCTATTTTTTGATATAGTTCACCCCTCAATTCAATAAATTCAGTTTCTTGTTCAATTCCTTTTATAGCTTCAGGAGATTCCCTAATGATTTGTAACTGAGATTCAATGGGATTAAATTTTTTTACGATTGAATCTACGATAGTTTGTTTATTATATGGTACTGAAAAACTTTTTGACATTTTAATAATTTCGTCAATAATTGAAAAATCCATATGATCTCCTTGAATTTGGGAAAAATAGTTATGATATGAATGCCTGTTACCCGACATTCCCCCCGCAGATCCCGACGTGCGATATTACTGCACCCGGCTATTTAATAATATTCGCTTCTGTATTCGACAAAAACCATCTCAACGTTCAAAGGACAAAGGCAAAAGGTCAAAGGAAGTTGTAGGTTAGGTTAGCAACCTGACTTACAAATTAATTTTCTTCTACTTCAACTACTTTTTCCGGTTTGGGAGGTCTTTCGTATAGGGTTGTAAGTTCTTTATAATATCCTGCAAGGTCATACGGCACCTGATACCACGAAAAGCGCCAAGCCCAATTCCCTCCAAGCTTACCAGGGAAGTTCATTCTTGATTCACCTCCAAGATTCAAAATATCCTGCATTGGAATAACTACAAGATCAGCAACAGAAGAATAAGCTGCCCTAATCAATTCTTTAACCATATCATCCCCATAGTAATTTAAGTAACGCTGTGCATGCTGATAAATATTATTATCCTCTGTTTTGGCTTTTTCAAAATAAGCGCGGGTTGTATCGTTATCATGCGAACCTGTGTATACCATACAGTTAGGTGTATAATTGTGAGGGAGGAATTTCCTTTCCATCTTAGTTCCAAAGGCAAACTGGAGAATCTTCATTCCGGGAAAATTAAATTTATCTCTTAGTTCTGCAACGGATTTTGTTATAACACCAAGGTCTTCCGCTATAATAGGCAGATCGCCTAAATATTTTTTCACGGTATTAAATAATTTTTCTCCCGGCGCTTTAACCCACCTTCCTTTTTCAGCAGTAACAGCTCCGCCGGGAATTTCCCAGAAAGCATCAAAACCGCGGAAGTGATCGATACGAAT
>Ga0116130_1001644_pt1 | contig 12345 bp, 7 predicted proteins | sample June2015DPH_17_5_FD_89733 | JGI IMG/M metagenome (GOLD analysis project Ga0116130, IMG submission 89733) | Peatland microbial communities from SPRUCE experiment site at the Marcell Experimental Forest, Minnesota, USA - June2015DPH_17_40 | ecosystem: Environmental > Terrestrial > Soil > Wetlands >...
AGGCTGGGTGAAAGCCCAGATCCACAAGGTCATTCTCTTATACGTTCGTACATATAGATCCATAAGCACATCTGCCGCAATGGTTCTTCGGGTCGATCGTGGGCACGAAAGCCCTATCCGGATTCACGATCTCTCTCAGAAGACTGAAAATAACCTGGCTCAGGTTCCCGAAATGCTGGTTGAACTCGGCTTCGTCCTTGAAAAGCGGAACTTCAATGTCGGAGTCGATCCTTGTTTTTCCAAGGAGTAAGAACATACAATCGATCCTTTCCGGATCCTCTCCTGTTAACATAGAGTAAAGGAGGAGATAGAATGGAAGCTGGAGACTCCCGATGGCTTCGCTCCAAGAATCCCTGTTGTTCAGGTCGAGCCTATTGTACCGGATGGTGAAGTAATTTCTGTTGGCCGAAGTCTTATAGTCGAGAATCGCCGTCCTCTCTCCCCTCTTCTCGACCCTGTCGAGCCGCGCCCGGAGTTTGAACGAATTCTTCGTCACATCGATTTGCTGCTCGAGGCTCAGGATTCTTGTTCGAAATGCCCTTAGCTTCGGCATCTGGTAATACTTGATGAAATCCTTCAAATGGCTCTCCACCTGGTTCCTGAGCAGATAGATTTCACCCGTGGGGTCTTTACCGTATTGCTCTTCGAAACGCGTATGGATGATCTTCTCGAATTCCTTAAGATTCATCTCCTTCTCCGTCAGAACTGATCCCATTTTTCCCCTGAAGTAGTCCCAGAGGACCAGGTGGACAAAGGATCCGATCTCCTCCTTCTCGAATTCTTCTGAAATGACCTCTCTTTCCCTCAGGCCGAGGACGTATTCGTAATAGAACTGGAGGGGGCAAAAGAGATAGGTGTTTAAAGAACTGGCGCTGAAACGATAGCCCTTTAGAAAACTTATCACCTCCGCGGTCTTGTTGATGGGATGAGGGTTTTTCTCTCTCAGGTTAACGGCGTACTGGATGGTCTTCACATACCTTTTATCATCCCTAACTTTTTCCGTCTTTTGCCTCTCCCAGAGGAGCCTCTCAACAAACCTGTTCCTCTCCTTCTCATCGTTTTCAACGTAAAAAAGATGACATTGTTTTCCTCCCCTGATCAGCGTATCGAAGGTGTAAAACATGATCTCTTCCCGGTCCAGGTACGTAGGGAGTCCCAATATCTGCCTGACCTTGAACGGCAAGAAGGAGTCCTCTCTCGTCGTGTCGGGGAGGATGCCCTCGTTCGCGTCGAGGAAGAGGACGCTCTCGAATTTCAGATTTCTCGTCTCCAAAAACCCAAGAACCTGCACCCCTCTCAAAGGCGTTCCTGTAAAAGGAGTGTAAGAGGCCGCGATGTATTTCTTGAAAAGAGTGAAATAACTTCCGACGTCCTGGAATTGGATCCCTTTCATGAGGGATCTGGAAAGGATCTCCAGATGGGTGATGAAAGATTCCGAGTAGGGGTAGAAAAAGGGATGGAGACGGGCGGTGCTGTTCTGATAGAGATATTCGACCACCTCTTTCAGTTTCCTGGCAAAATCTTCCACATCTCTAAAAGAAAGCATCTTCCCGATGGTTTGGCCATGGATTTCCTCTAAGTGGTCTCTCATCATCTCCAGGGTGATCCCCGGCTCGACTCTTAACACTTTTTCTTTGATGGAAGCGAGTATGTCCTCATCACTCTCCAACTCTGACAAGGATAGAAACTTCCTGGCTCGCCTCTCCGTAAGGGTTTCCTCGATCGCATGGAAAAGAATCCTGGTGATGTCTGCCCTTCCGTCGAAATAGATGTTCTTCGTGTAGGGATGGAGAACGAACTCCAGGTAATAAGGGATATAAAGACGATCCCCGTCCATCGTGGTCACCACTTCCATGAGGTTGTTGAAAAAACCGAAGAGAGGAGTCCTCTGGAGAGGGTATCCGAGGGAGACGTTATAATTGTCCGGATCAAGGAGGCTCAGAGCCTGGTGGAAAAGGGGAAGCAAGGTTTCCGAAGTGGGAAGGACAATGACCGTGTTTTGGTCAAGTTTTTCATTCCGGTCGATCCTGTCTTTCAACAGGGTGCTAATACCGAAGACCTGGCCATGAGAATCCGGGCTCTGATGGAAATGGATTTCAGGCTCGGCTATAGGGAATCCTTTTGGAGCCGTCATTCCAAGGTCGGACAACTTCTTTTTCATCCCCTCTCCTTCCTGAAAAATGAAAAGAGTGTTTTCTTTTTCCATGAAGGATCTAAAAATCTTTTTCTCCGACTCCGTGAGGGCAAAAAAACCTGTGAGGATGACTCTTCTAAAACGACCAAGATTTATACGGTCGATATTCTCTGAAACAGCCCGGTATCTCGAAGACCTCGTAGAAAAATGGCTTTCCTCTATCCTCTTGTAGAACGTCTCATAGAAATAGGAGAGAGATTGGATGCTTTTTGCTGTGGGTTCGGGTATGTTCTCTCCTGCGATGCTGTCGATCTCTTTTACTTTCTGGGGGAATATCCTTTCGATATAAAGTTCTTCAAGGTCGTTGTATAGTTTCATCCCGACAGGGAAGAAGGTGTCGGGAGTGAGAAAGTGCTCCCTCCCCAGGAGATCCGGCGAGGCTGCATGAATGGCGTAAAGGATCGCGATGGCATCGATGGCCTCGAGCTTTCTTCCTTCGAGTCCCAAGGATTCGTCATGGACATGCTCGATGAATTCATCCATAGAAAGAATGACAGGCGGGATGAAACTCGATTTCTCTCTATCCGCCAGGACTTTCCTGAGAAAGTGCGAAGGCCTTTTCCCGGGAAAGATCACGAGACTCGAAGAATAGTCCTTTCCAATCGGGGTCAGATGCTCGGCTACCTTCTCAATCAGATTTTCTGACGGTGAAATCAAAAGGAAGTTCATTGTCACCCGCAGTCACTTCACTCTGGTTATCGCTTTCAGGTCTACGTAAGCGATGATTCCTTCGATATTCCTGTCCGGATAGATCTCCTTCAAGATACGCATATAATTTTTGATCTGGGAGACGTATTCTTTTTCAGCTTCTCGATCCGTCCCCGTTTTATAATCGATCACAACTATCCGATCTTCTTCAAAGATCACCCGGTCCATCCTGAAGAGATTTCCCCGGAGGTCTGAAAAGCCTTGCTCCTTTTTGACGACCCTGGCCGGCGTGGCCCGAAAATAGGGGCTTATCTCTTCATGGCTCAGGAATTCAAGAAGATTTCTCTTCATGGCTTCTATCGGATAGTCAGTCATCAATTCATCATTCACCCGATTGATGATCCGCTCGATTTGCAGCTCTATGTTCTCTAAGCCATCGACAAAATAGAGAACCCTGTGAATAAACTCGCCTCTCCGCCTCTCCTCCAGGTTGAGCTCCTCGACGGCTTCAAAAGGGAATTTTATTGGATCAGGATGGTGATAGAGTTCCATTCTCTCGTGAGTCGTTTCAAGGGAACGGGGGCGAGGAACATTCTTTGATCCGACCCGAGAATCCATAGCCTGAAGAAGGTCAATCGGAAATTGACTTCTTTTTCCCTGAACCCCGACAATATAAAGCTCATCCTCCGCCCGCGTAAAACCCACATAAAGGGTGTTGAGCTTGTTCACCAGATCCTTGAGTCTTTCTTCTTCATATTTCTGTTGAAGAAAGCGGCTCGCTTTCATGATCTGCTGGTTGATCTTGAGCAAATGGACTCCATCCGCCCCCTCGTCAAGGATATATTTGAAACCCCTGGGGATCTCCTCATACACGAGAATAATGCCTACCGGGAACCCCAAACCTTTCGCCTTGTGCAGGGTCATCACCTTCACGGCATCGATTCCTGCCGGGACATCGATCGTCCAGTCCGACTCCCCTGCTTCTTCGTCAGAAGCGTATTTTAGAAAATCACCCGGATTGTTTTTGCCTTCTCCTTCAAAATTTTTTATCACCTCCAGGATCTTGACGAGGGTCGCCTCTTCTTCCCTAAAGTGATCAAAAACCCTGTAGACACGATAAATCTCGTTCACCAGGTCATAGAGGGGCTGATAGCCTGTCGATTTGAAAAGGGCTTCGAAATAACTTTCCCAGACATCAGGGAATTCCTCGCGGAAGGCTTTGTAAAGGGGGGCCTTCTCACGGTTCCTGAAGAGAAATTCATGGAAGGCATCCAATTCGGAGGCCTTTCCATCCCCTCGCAAGGCTTTTCTGAAAATCTCGCCCAGGATAAAGCCCGCGAAGGAAAGATCATCGGGCGGCGAATCGAGGAAGGTGAGCAGGGCCACGATCTCAGCCGTGAGCTTCCTTGTCCTGATGTCAAGGCTGCTGTAAGAAATGAAGGGAATGTCCACCTCGTTGAGCCAGGCCGTGATATTCACCACGTCTTCGTTCCGATAAGCCAGAACGGCAATATCCGAGTAAGCATATCCTCTCTGGATCAAATCCTTTATTAAATCCTGGATCTTCTTTTTTTCGGCCGGTCCGTCATCTTCCTTTTGGCATCCGATGACTTCCACGTAGCCAGAACCCCTTCGGTCTTCCTTTACCGTCTGCTCATAACCTATCAGCCCACTTCTCCTGGCGGGCTCCCGGTATCTGTCATGATTGGCGATCACCTTTTTGAAGAAGACCTTGCTGAAATCGACCACCGCCCCCAGGCTCCGGTAGTTGACCTCGAGCTCTTTCACCTTGTGGAGAGCGGAGGAAAAAGGATTGGTCGATTCGAGTCCTTTCATAATTCCATAATCCGCATTCCTGAAACCGTAGATCGCCTGTTTGGTGTCACCCACCGCAAAAAGACTTCCACCCTGAGAAAGGGAGTTCTCGATCAGCGGAAAGAGGTTGGCCCATTGGATGGAAGAGGTGTCCTGAAACTCGTCGATCAGATAGTGGTAGATCGTCTCCCCGATCCTGAAGTAGACATCCGGTACGATCTCACGGTCGAGATAGTCTGAAAGCTTCTTGTTGATGTCGTGAATGAAGATGGTCCCTTCCCTTCTCTTCACTTCCTCGAGGATATCTTCGAAGGCCTCATAAGTCCTCAGGTAGGGACCGTAGTAGGTCGTCGCATAAAGCTCGATATATTTCTTTATTTGATCTGTGAGGAGGTCCCATTGCTCGGATATCTTTTCATACCGGGTCATCTCCCCTTCTTTCTTAGGTTTGATAACAGGAACATTGAAAAGACCTTTATCGACAAGATCGGGGAAGGCATTGTTCCTCACCCTTTCAAGAATCTTGTAGAAGGAGCTACCTTTGCTTTTCGTGAGTCCTGATTTTTCAACCAACCCGCCCAGGGTCTCCGCCGTATCCCAAATCTTTTTCTTGATCGACTCGATCATCTTTTCTGCATCGATGATTTTGGCCTGTTTGGCGATGCCGGAGAGTTGATGGTAGAGCTCCACGGTCTCCTCGAGAAAATCCTTTGAGGGATCCCAAGGATAAGCAGACTCCCCTCCTCTGTTCTCCAGAATGATCTTGGAGAGTTCCCTGAGGAACTCAGCCTCTTGAGTTCCTTCCCGGACCCCACGCAGAAATCGATTGAAGGCGTAGGCCATGATGCTCTCCGGGGCCATGACCATGGAGAAGTCAGGGCTGTAACCGAGGTTGACTGCCGAGGCCTTGTAGATGGAGGTCATGAAACTGTCAATCGTCTTCACCTGGAATTCCGTATAGCTTTTTAGAATTTCATCAATCGCCGCCCCGGCCTTTCCTGCGAGGTGGTCTTTTTTCACGGAGACGATCTCAGAAAGGGCCTCCGTTTTTTCAGGGTCTTTGAAATAAAGGTCCTTCAGCCATGAGAGGATCCTCCCCTTCATCTCCTTTGCCGCATTATTTGAAAACGTAATGGCGAGAATATTTCCGAGATGGTTCTGAGGAATTTTATCGGAAAGGAGGAACTGGACGAATCGCTCCGTGAGCGAGTAAGTCTTTCCGGAGCCCGCAGAAGCCTTCAAAATGGTCACCTGCGGAAAGGGGATGGATAAATCTTTTTCAAGAACTGTATCGGTCATGGTCTTAACAAAATTTACATCCTCTAAGACACCCTGTCAATTCCCCTTCCGTTTGGAACAACCTGTTTGAAACCTCATCAATCGCCGGGTTAAAATAAAAATGCCGCGATCCGAAGTGCAGGTCGCGCCACGATTTCTACAGAAAAATGGGGAAAAGCGGACGATTCGGCAAATATGGTGAGATCAAAAGATTCGAACGACTGCGCCCAAAAAACCGTGCTGTCCTTCCTCTGAAACCCCTCAAAAGACTCCCCGGCAAAAAATCTCCCAAGGCTTAGAGAAATCGAAGGACTGGAATACCAAAAGAGGAAAGGGCGGTGTGTCTGAGTCTATAAGGTCTTGAGCATCTCTTCCGCAAAATCTCTTAGATCGCTGTCACTGGCGGTCATGGCCAAAATGTCCACTTTGGCTTTGAAGCCCTGTTTCTCAATCGGACTTCTGGTTTCATAGAGATCCTTCATCGCCGCAAGGGCCTGCAACACCTTCTCGGGATCTGAATAATCCAGCAAAAGCGAGAGGGTGCTCCAGTCGTCCGGCAGACCGTACTGATCCAAATAAGCCTTTACCGTCGCTTCAAACTGATCGGTGCCATGATAACGATCGATGTCGTTATGGGCCTTTTGATGTTTCTTGGTTCCTTTCTTTCCCATGAAAAGTTTATCAGCCTCCTTCCGATACTTTTTCATCACCCATTCGGAACGACGGGACCTCACTCGTTCCTGGGGAGTTTCTTTTGGAGCGTACGGACTGCGGTCCCTTCTTCGATCAATCTCTCTCCACGAAATCTTTTCTCTTTCGTCTTCGTCGTGATGCCCAACCATCCTCTCCTCTATCTTTCCGACTGGTCACTCTCTTGGTCCCCCCACGGGAGAAAATGAAAAAGTGAGGAGAAAAAAGCTACGGGGATTTCATTTTCTCTCCGCTTTTCACCTCAACCCCTTGAGGGGTCAAAACGAGAGTGACGACCTCCCCCGACTTTCCAAACTTCCCCAACGGCTTTCCATTCAGGACCAGGTCAACGCCACCAGCATTCCCGAGTTTCATGCGAATTCGATTCGCCGCCTGAACGGAAATACCGTCTCTTGGTTTGAAGGTCATTTCTTTCTCCGGTTGATCATCTACCTGAAGGCTCACCCATGTCTCCTCGACTGCTTTAAGCGCGACGGAGAAAGGCTTCTTTTCCTGAACTGAAGTGGTCGCGGCAACGGGAGGAGAATGGGCAGGAGACTTTTTCTCTTCGGCAACACGTTTTTCTTCTGGTAGACCGGTTGTCGCCGGGGCAGGAGGAGAGGGAGCGACGGCAGGTTTTCCCCCGACAGATTTTTCAGGGAGGGGTTCCACAGGAGGGTTCGAAGAGTAGGGAGAGAAGAAAAAGAAGATGACAAAGCTTGCTACGATGACCCCTACGACCACCCATGTCTGCTTTGTATTCCATGAAATTTTCTGCTTGGGTTTTGAAGGTGGCGTGGCCGAAGCCTTCTGCTTGCTTTTCACGGGTTGAGGGGAAGGAGGGGCGGTGGGTTCTCCTTTTAAAGCTCTTTCATAACGAAGAAGGACATCGTTGGGGTCGAGCCTGAGATACTTGGCATAGGCTAAGAGAAACCCTTTCACATAGGTGGCAGCCGGGAGGAGGTCGGTTTGATCCTCTTCGATGGCCTTAAGGATGTACTCTCTCACCCTCGTGTTTTTCGACACCTCTCTTAACGAAATCTTTTTGGATTCCCGCTGATTTTTAAGATATTTTCCTAACGTTTCCCTCTCATCCACAGAGAACCCCCTCAAGGTGAATGGTTCAAGGCCAATGGATAGCCCAGCCGATCCAGGGCGCGAGGGTTTCGAGTCCAGTCCTTCTCCACATTTACCCACACGTCTAAGAAGACCCTTGTCCCCAAGAAGGCCTCCACTTCTTTCCGAGCAGCCTCTCCAATCTTTTTCAATTTCTGTCCACCTCTTCCGATGAGAATCTTCTTCTGAGAATTTCTCTCGACATGGATCGTTCCTTTGATGACCACGAGGTTTTTTTCAGGATGCTCTTCAAACGCTTCGATCGTGACAGCCGTTGAATGGGGAATCTCTTGATAGCACTCCCGGATCACCTTTTCTCGAATGATCTCGGAGACCCAGAAGCGTTCGGTCTGGTCAGTGATCATGTCCCCCGGATAATAGGGCTGCGATTCGGGAAGGACTTCCAGGATTTCGTCCAATAGAATATCTGTCCCTTCCCCGGTAACGGCCGAGACGGGAAATATTTCTTTGAAGGGGAAAAGTCTTTGATATTGATCCATGATGGGGAGAAGGCTTTTTTTCTTCACCAAATCAATTTTATTGAGGACCAGGAAGGGAACGCCGCTGCTTGTCCGGAGGGGGTCCACCATCTCCCGGTCTTTTTCGGCGCGAGGAGATGTTGCCTCGACGAGGAAGAGAAGGACATCCGCATCCCGAGCCGAAGCCATCGCTGTTCGGACCATCCGCTGGTTCAATTCAGATCCACCATGGTGAATCCCCGGAGTGTCGAGGAAGATAAGCTGACCTCCTTCCACGTTCTTAATGCCGAGAATTCGGTCTCGGGTGGTCTGGGGTCTTTTCGCAACGATGGCAATTTTATCACCGAGGAAACGATTGAAGAGGGTCGATTTCCCAACATTCGGCCTTCCTAGGATGGAGATAAAACCGGATTTGAAGGACGCCATTCTCCTCAGCAAACTTGCAGAGTTATGAGTCAGGAGTTTTTGGTTCGGAGCATTTCATTATCTCCGAACTCATTACTCCGAACTGTTTCTCCCTAAGAGGGCAGGGTGAGATCCACTACCTCCTGGATGTGTTCGACTAAGACGAAGCGCATTTCCTCCTTGATATAGTCCGGAATATCGTCGAGATTCTTCTCATTTTTCTTGGGCAGGATCACGGTCTTCACCCCGGCCCGCCGGGCAGCCAGTATTTTTTCCTTAATCCCTCCCACCGGAAGCACTCTCCCGCTCAGGGTTAGCTCGCCGGTCATCGCGATCTCACGGGGAACGGGTCTTTCCTTTAAAAGAGAGAGAACGGCTGTGGCAATGGTGATCCCGGCAGAAGGTCCATCTTTGGGAGTCGCCCCAGCCGGGATGTGGATATGAAGGTCGCACTCCTGATAAAAATTCTCGGGGATACCGAGGGAGGAAGCATTCGTTCGAATATAGGAGAGGGCTGCTTGAGCGGATTCCTTCATCACCTCTCCTAGGGACCCCGTCAAGATAAGCCCTTTATCTCCCTTCATTCTAGAAGTCTCGATAAAGATGATGTCCCCACCATTTTCTGTCCAGGCCAATCCTGTGGCCACGCCGATGCGGTCTTTCTCCTGAGCGACTTCGCGGAAGAATTCTCGCGGTCCCAGAAGCTCCTCAACGGCCGCCTCGTCGATGCTCTCCTTCGGGGTATTCCCCATGGCCACTTCCTTGGCCACTTTTCGACACAGGGTAGCGATCATCCTTTCCAAATTTCGAACCCCTGCCTCCCGGGTATATTCTCGAATGATCTTGTGAACCGCCTCCACGGTGAAAGAAAGAGGGGTGTCTTTCAACCCATTCTCCTCCTTTTGGTGAGGGATCAGAAATTGAAAGGCAATCTTCTCCTTCTCCTCCTCGGTATATCCTGCCAGATGGATCACTTCCATCCGATCCAATAAGGCAGGAGGGATGGGCGACAGGGTGTTGGCCGTCGTGATAAACAAGACATGGGAGAGGTCAAAAGGGACATCCAGGTAATGATCGGTAAATGAAAAATTTTGCTCCGGATCAAGGGTTTCAAGAAGGGCCGAGGCCGGATCTCCCCGGACGTCTTGACCGATCTTATCCACTTCGTCGAGCATAAAAACGGGATTGGACGTTTCCGCCCTCCGGATCTCTTGAATGATCCGGCCTGGAAGAGCTCCTACATAAGTTCGACGATGCCCCCGGACCTCTGCTTCATCCCTCACCCCTCCTAAGGAGATGCGGATAAACTTCCTCTCGAGAGCACGGGCGATGGAGCGCCCCAGAGATGTCTTGCCCACACCGGGAGGACCGACGAAACAGAGGATGGGGCCCTTCATGGGTTCCTTCAATTTCTTAACGGCCAAGAACTCTAAGATCCGCTCCTTCACTTTTTCAAGGTCATAATGGTCTTCATTCAGGATGACCTGAGCCCGGCCGAGGTCAAGGTTGTCCACGGTTTTCTTATTCCACGGCATCGTGATGAGGTAGTCGAGATAAGTTCTGGAAACGGTATATTCCGCAGAGATGGGATTCATCCGCTCCAGCCGGTTGATCTCTTTATGGGCAATCTCTTCCACCTGCTGCGGCATCTCGGCGTTTCGGACTTTCTCCCTGAGCTCGTGGATCTCAGCCAGATAAGGATCCTCTTCAGGCGCTTCCCGCTGTCCCCTTGGAGGAGGACGAAAAGAATGATCCTTCAGAAATTTCCCTCCCTCTTTCCCAGGGTTGAGGAGGGGATGAGGTCTGGTCGGGGAGGACTGGATTTCTCGATTGAAGTAATGAAAAACTTTTTTCAGTCGTTCCATGGGATCAATGGTCTCGAAGATTTCTTGCTGCTCCTTCAATCCCAAATGGAGGGTAATGGCGATCAGATCAGCGAGTCTCCCAGGCTGGTCGATTTTGTCTAGGGTCTTCAATATCTCGTCGGGAAGAGGTTTCCCCATGGAGAGAGAAATTTTAAACAGGGCTCCTATGCTCTGAACCAGGGTTTCAGAAAGAACCGTCCTCTCTTGCTGCTCGTTGATCTCACTGACGTCTGCCTTGAAATAAGGCGGCTCTCGGGTAATGTCGAGGAGAAAGACTCTGGAAAGCCCCTCCACCAGAATCTTCATCCCTTTGTTTGGCAACTTGACCAGTTGGAGAATCTTACAGACCGTCCCAACCGAGAGGAGATCCTTGGGTTGAGGGTCTTTGAGAGAGGGGTCACGCAAACCGACGCAGCCGATCAGACTATTTTCCAACAATACCTTATTCAAGACGGCTAAGGCCTCATCAGACTGGAAAAAAAGAGGGGCAACGACGCAAGGGAAGATGATCGTCTCTTTCAGGGGGATGAAGAGAAGTCGTTGCGGGATGGAAATGCTCTCTGACTTATAAAGATACCTCACAAGAAACTCCGGCTCCGAATTGGAAAAACAGAAGCTATTATACGAAAACCATGGAATTTGTCAACGAAGTTCAAAGAGCTCCTTCAGACAAGACCAGGCTTCCGGTGCGACCCAGTCCCTTTGCCCCACAATCTTTCCAACCAACATCCCTTTTTGATCGACAAGGAAAGTAAGAGGGACCCAGCCCTTCACCCCGTATTGGTCCATGACCTTCTCCTTGAAGAGCAAAAGGACAGGAAGGGTAATCTTATTCTGGCTGACGATTTTTTGAGCGGCTCCTTTTCTCTCTCCATCTATGGTAATTAAAAGAATGGTCAACTGATCTCTGTTCCCTGCGGAAAATTTTTCCAACACAGGAAGCTCCTCCTTGCAGGAGTCACACCAGGTGGCCCAAAAGGTGATGAGAACCGGCTTTCCTTTGAAGTCACTGAGACTGACTTGCCCTCCGTTCAAACTCTTGAGAGAAAAAGCAGGTGCTTCTTTTCTTTCCTGAAATCTTTGGACACCAAAAGAAATGCAGGAAGGATATTCCCGCCCAGAAAGGGCGGCAGCCCTTCCGGCTTGGAGGAAGGGGTTGGGCAAAATAGCGGTTCCCATCCCGATCAACAATAAAAGAGCAATTTTTCTTTTCATTCCCTTCTGCAACTGGAAAGACCCATTGAAGACTAAAATATATTCTCACCTCCGTCAACCCTCGGGATACGACGAACGACAAACGATGAGCGACGAACAAAAAACGAATCAAAAATATTTGAAATTTCCCCATGGGTACCCCCCCTTGACCGGGAGGGCGAGCCTGCCTGCCGGTAGGCGGGGATGCGGGTGTCCGAAGGGAAAGGAGGCACAGGGCGGAGTTATCTTCTAAGCAATCTCTCCTTGAAAAGAGCCCTTAGACATGATAAGGTGACGTATTAAATCTTGGATGCGATTTGTTTAACATCAAACTCTAATCAAAGATGAGGCAACGTCAAAAACGCCATTCCTGCGAAACCTGCCCCGGACAGCGATCCGGGGGCAGGAATCCAGAAGCCCTAACGGTACTGGACTCCCGCGTGCGCGGGAGTGACAAATTGGTAATTATTAGAGCCGCCCATAGCTGTTGGAAGAAAAACCGCGGATTCACATGGGGGAGTCCAAGCAATATGGAGGGATAATCGTTTCTGCCTTTTTTAGCACGGATAGGAGGATTCTATGGCGGGAGTGAACAAGGTCATCCTCATCGGTAATCTAGGTGCAGATCCTGAGGTGAAGTATCTGAGCAATGGCACAACGG
>Ga0116130_1001645_pt1 | contig 12343 bp, 12 predicted proteins | sample June2015DPH_17_5_FD_89733 | JGI IMG/M metagenome (GOLD analysis project Ga0116130, IMG submission 89733) | Peatland microbial communities from SPRUCE experiment site at the Marcell Experimental Forest, Minnesota, USA - June2015DPH_17_40 | ecosystem: Environmental > Terrestrial > Soil > Wetlands...
CTCAGGCCAATCCCAACAGCTAACCGGAAAGACCCGCTGACGCCACGCGCCGCGGGTCTTTTCTATTTGCAAGCCCAGATGCGAGGCAGCCGCGGCACTTCACTGCGGCGGGGTGGCGTTGGAGGGCACACTCTTCGGTGCGGCTGGCGCTTCCCCGGCCTTCAATATGCGGCAGCAGCCGCTTAGCATGTCGCCCCCCGGCAAAGTGACCACCACTGCGAAGGGGAACGTTCCCTTGCGCCCTGGATCGGTGCATGACGCGTTCTGGACCCTGGCTAACAGCACATCTCCGCCGCCCACCGACGCGATGTTATTTTCCTGCTGCCACAGCCAAACCTTTTGGTCCGGTTGCCAGAAAAGGCCGCCTCGGAAGTCTTTGTCCGGCTGATTGATGCCGAGATATCTGGCGCCCCACGACACGAACTGAATGCTGAACTTGGGCCCGTCGCCGAAGCAAACCATGTCGGGTGGCTTGTCGGGTGGGTTGGGCACTTGCTTCGGGCGTTTTACCTTCGGAACTTGTTCCGAGGGGTTCGTGGTATCTGGCGCCGTCGTATCTTGCGCCTCAACCGAAATCACCGTAAAAAAAATAAGCGAAATTACGATACAGCCAACGAAGGTCCGCGACATTAACTCCTCCGGTAGAAGCATGTTCCTGCGCGACTGGCATGGCGTCAACTGATATTTTGTTCGACCCTCCTGAACCCGTTGTGCACCACCTGCGCAATGGAATCTCGCAACCCCATCGCCGCCAGCTCGTCCTGTGGCACCCATCTGACCTCGCTGACGTCGCTTCCAGCTCTCGCGTCTTCTGCGATGCAGTGGCAAAGATAGTCGATCAGGACATAGTGGTACTGGGTACGTCCCTGCCCATCCCGGAAGATGCTGTCAAAGACATCCAGGACGTCGCCCGGTTCGACCTCGAGCCCGGTCTCTTCCAATACCTCGCGGCGTACGCCTTGGCGAAGCTTCTCGCCGAGTTCCAACACGCCGCCGGGAACAGACCACTCTCCTTTGAGCGGCTCGGTTGCGCGGCGCACCAGCAGCACGCGGTCCCCACGGATGATCACTGCGCCAACTCCGATGATGGGCCGTTCGGGATAGTCGCGTTTCATAACAGGTCCCCGCGATCAGGCGGAAGGCATCGCGCTGGCGTCATTGGGCGAAGAAATTGGCGGGAGCAAATCCCACCAGCTTCCAGCCCTTGCGCCCCAGGATCAGGCGGAAGCGCATTTGGGTCTCGCGCCGCAGGGTAATCTGCGACGGGTCCGCGGGCGTGGCCTCCATCTCGATCTCGGCGACCGCGGAGCCGCCGTTCTTATCAGATGTGACCTGCAGCAGTTGGTAACGGAAGCGGATGGCATCGTACTGAGCGAAGAAGGCGCTCAACTGGTCGCGGACCTGGGCGTAGTCGGGCGTCTGTTGCTCGTTGAAGAGAGCCAGTACCTGATCGGAATTGTGGCCCTCCATTCCACGTTGCAGAGGCCCGAAGACGTCCCGTATGACCTGGTCGCTGAGATCCAGCTTCTCTTCGGCCGGCGGTGGCGCGGGCCCGGGGGACGGGGGCTGCTGATTCTGTGCCAGAAGACCGCATTGCAACCCGGTAGTCAGCAGAACGCCGAGAAGCAGTGTAAGCCAGCCAATAGACGACATGCGCTTTTGCATCAGAGGATTACCGGGGTGCCTGAATTCGTACACTCATGCATAATACTGTTAACCCTGCCGGGATGCAGCAGGCTGCTACATGGCGATGGACAAACCCAAACGCGAATCGGAGCTGGCTGACTCCTCCGATCGCAGTTCCGCCCGGCCCCCTCGCGGGCCGGCGGAAAGCCGTGCTGCTCCTACGCAACTTTCTGGAGGCAGAAGGGTTACAGCCGATGTGAGCAGCATCGCACTGGATCGGCTCTTGCTGGCCGGGGGCTCCGCTAAGGGGACGGCGGAGTTACCCGCCGGATTACGGGGCGAATTGATCGAACCTGTCGTGCTGGAGATGCTGAGCGACGCCGAGGTCATGCTACGCGTGGCCGCGGGCGACGATGTTGCTTTCAACTACCTGGTGGAGAAATACCGCCGCCAGATGATCAGCTTCATGTACCGCATGACCCACAATCAGCCGGTAGCGGAGGAGCTGGCGCAAGAAGTGTTTTTACGGGTCTATCGCTCGCGGCAGGGCTATGCGGCGAGCGCCAAGTTCACCACCTGGCTCTATCGTATTGCGACCAACCTGGCGGTGAATCACGCGCGCGACACCAAGCACCAACGCCCCGAGAACATGGTGAATCTGGATGAACCCGATGCCGATACCGGCATGACGGTGGACTTGGCCGACGGCGGCTTGAATGCTGAGCAAATTATCCTGCGCACGGAAAGGCTGGCGGCCATTCGCCGCCAGGTCGAGGCGTTGCCCGAGCGCCAACGCATGGCCGTGATCATGCACAAGTACCAGAACATGGATTACAAGCAGATCGCGGCGGTATTAAAGTTAAGCGAGTCGGCAACCAAGTCGTTGCTGTTCCGGGCGTACGAAACGCTGCGGGAGACATTGAAACAGTTCTTATAGGTAGGAAGTAGGGTGCGGTTATGATGTGCGAGAAGCTTCGCGGCGATTTTATGGAAGCGGTGCTAAGCGGGCCGGAAACGGCTTCGCCTCAATTGCAGGAACATTTGCGGAGTTGCGCGGCCTGCGCACGTGAACTGGCTTCGTTCCAGCAAACCATGTCGGTCCTGGACGAGTGGCAGGCGCCGGAGCCTTCCCCGTATTTCAGTTCCCGCTTGCGGGCGCGGATGCGCGAGGCAACGGCAATGCAACTTGGCGGCTGGCTGGCATGGTTGCGCCGGCCGGTGGCCGCGGTGGCGGCTGTGGTTTTGGTGGCGGCTGGCGCCGGACTGTTGGAGATGGGCCGCGTGAATCACAACCGCAACACCCTGGCGACCAATGACCAGCCCGGTGTGGTACGGGTGAACTACAGCCCCGGGACCGCGGTTGGCGATTTGCAGTACCTGGACAAGAATGCCGATCTTTTCTCGGATTTTGACGCTCTTGATGACCAGCAATCCTCAACGGAGTAACTAGAAGTGGTGCGCGCCGCTAAATCCATCCTGGCAAGCCTGGTGCTGCTGTTCAGCGCAATTCCAGCGCTGGCGCTTTTTCCCCATTGGCAGCATCACGCTCCGCCCTCAGGATCGGCGCAGCAGGCGCCACCTGGTTCCCGGCCCATGAATGGTCCACCGCCAGCCTCGCCGCAAAGCTCTAATGGTCCACCGCCGGCTTCGCCGCAAAGCTCTAATGGAAGCAACCAGCTTCATCTGAACGGTCCCGGTCCGCATCGCGGCGATTGGCTGCGAAAATATATGGCATTGCCGCCACAGCAGCAGGAGAGGCAACTGCAACAAGATCCCAGTTTCCGCAGTCTTCCGCCCGAGAGACAAAACCATCTGCTCGATCGTTTGCGGAACTTCAACAGTCAGCCTCCGGAGCAGAAGACCAGGATTCTCAATCGGATGGAAACCTTCGAGCACATGACTCCGGAGCAGCAGACGGCTGCGCGCAGTCTGTTTCAGCGGTATCGCAATCTGCCTGACGACCAGAAGAGCAAGGTTTCACAAGCCTATCGAAGGTTGCGTGGTATGCCGCCCCAGGCGCGGAATCGGTTGTTGAGTTCGGACGAGTTCCGCACCAACTACACCGATGATGAACGGGACCTGCTGCGCGGAATGACGGACCTGAATGTGGAGCCGTCGCACTAAGCCAAAGACGAAGACAAGGTATCTCCCACCCGTCTTGCCACGATCGGAAGCACCGCTCGGCAAAATAATTTAACATCGAGCTTCGCCCCATTGCCGCGTTGCGGTTAGCGGGACGACGGACGAAGATTGTTTATCTATGATCGAACTGGTTCGCGACACCTACCGCTATCGGGAGTTGATTTGGGCGCTGGCCCTCAAGGAACTCAAGATCCGCTATAAGCGGTCCGTCCTGGGCTTTATGTGGGCGCTGCTGAACCCTGCCCTGCTTATGGTTGTACTGACCCTGGTATTTTCCACGATCATGCGGTTGGCCATACCGCATTACGCGGTTTTTCTGCTCAGCGTACTGCTTCCCTGGACGTTCTTCTCGCAATCGCTCTCCTATGCCGTGGACGCCATCGTAGCCAACGGCGATTTGATCAAGAAGATCGCCGTACCCAAGATGGTGTTTCCCGTGGCAGCGGTGGTCTCGAACATCATCAACCTGCTGCTTTCTCTTATCCCTCTGGCGTTGCTGGTTCCACTTTTGCGGCACCCCTTCTATTGGACCTGGGTGTACTTGCCGGTTCCGCTGCTGGCCCTGGCAATCTTCACCTTGGGGATGACCTTCTTCTTCGCCGCGGCCAATGTGTACTACCGCGATGTGGCGCACATCCTGCAGATCCTGCTCACGGCGTGGTTCTACCTGACTCCAATTATCTATCCCCTTGAACTGATACCGGCGCGGTATCAATGGATTTTCAAGCTGAACCCAATGATCTATGTCATTAACGGGTTTCGCCTCGCGGTGTACTACGGCATGTTGCCCAAGGCGCCTTCCATTGTGGCCTCCTTTGTTTGCGCTTTCTTGAGCTTGTTCCTGGGGTTTGCCATCTTCCGTAAGTACCAGGACAATTTCGTTTTCTATGTCTGAGCCAGGAATGTCTTCCAGTCCGGTTGCAATTCGATTGCAGAACGTCACGCAGCACTTTCGGGTGATCCAAGAGCGCCCCGATACGGTGCGCGAACTGTTCTCCAAGTTTTTCCTGCGGAAGTCCAGCTTTCACGACTTTGAGGCGGTGAAAAACGCCTCCTTTGAAGTCCCGAAGGGCCAGATGCTGGGATTGATCGGGCGCAACGGATCGGGCAAGAGCACGGTTTTGAAGATCGTTTCAGGCGTCTACCGTCCATCTGCCGGGACGGTGCAGGTGCAAGGCTCGTTGGCGCCGTTGATTGAATTGGGCGCCGGCTTCCACCATGAATTGACCGGCCGGGAGAATATTCTGCTCAACGGTCTGCTGATGGGTTACTCCAAACGCGAGATACTCGCGCGCCAGCAGGGCATTATTGACTTTGCCGAGATCGGAGACTTCATCGACTCGCCGGTGAAGCAGTACTCGTCGGGAATGTACATGCGGCTGGCGTTTGCCGTGGCCACCGAGGTAGATCCGCAGATCCTGGTGATCGACGAAATCCTTGCCGTCGGGGATGCGGGATTTCAAGACAAGTGCTTCGAACGCATCCGGAATTTTCGGCGCGCCGGTAAAACCATCCTTATGGTGACCCATAACATGGCACAAGTCGCGGAGCACTGCGACCGCGCGATTCTTCTGGACAAAGGACGCATCTTGGCCGACGGCCTGCCGGAAGACGTCATCGAGGTGTACAAGAGTTTGCTGGCGGTGGAGGCGGTGGGGGCCCATTGATGCCGGCGAGGAAAGCCGCCCTCCCCACGGCCACGCTGCATTCGTGTTATATTTGCGCCAATCTATGCTGCACGCATTGGCTCCCTGGCTTCACGAACACGCAAGGTTTTTTGAGATTGTCCTGGTCATTCTCAGCGCCCTGGTGGCGTTCTATGCTGATACACTCCGGCATTTTCTGTCCCTGCCTCCCCAGAAGCTGTCGACCTGGATATTGAAGGCGAGACTGCTTTCGGTAAATTCCAAGCTGTTCAATCTGTGTGAGTGTCAGAACAACGCATTCTCGACCCTGGTCTATATTTCCCGTTTCCTGGTCTTTGTGTTGCTGCTCACCAGCCTTTTCATCGGCGGGATTTTCCTGGAGGTGGTTTCGATCCGCGTGGAAAATCGGGGAGATCCCGGCGTGTACAGCCGCTTCCACGCCAATCTGGACATCACGCTGGCCTTGCTGTTTGTGGTGGTTGTCTGTTCCCGACTGCTGCTGCTCGGGGAGTTTCTCTTTCGCCTGCGCAACTTCAAGGGATACGACAGTCGCCTCATGGAGCGGGTGGCCGAACTCGAGGGAAAACTTGGGATTTCCGACACTACCCCGGCGAATTCAATCAGCGATTGATGCCAAGCCTGACGGAAATCATTCGGCGACAGAAGAAGCGGGTCCGCACTCTAATCCGCGCATTCCGGCGGGCGAATGTGGACGACCGCTACCAGGTTGTGCAGGGTGTGTGTGCCCGGCTGCCCTTACCGGTTCGAACCAGACAGCGAGTGTCGTCCTGGTGTTTGGACCGCATCACGGGGCGCACTTGGAGTGCGCGGCCCGCAGCCGTTCGGCCGGCCCAGAAGGCATGGGACAAGCAGGGACAGGCGCGGCTGCGTCAGCTTCTGCAGGCAGGCCAACAACTTGCCTGTCCGGCAGTTGAGAATCCCACCGTATCGTTCATCGTAGTTCTGCATGACCGCGCCCACCTGTCACTGCTCAGTTTGGAGTCCGTCATCGCAAACGCTGACGCCAGCTATGAACTGATCGTCGTGGACAACGCGTCCACGGACGAGACGGGGCTGATGCTGGACCGGTTGCAGGGCGCGAAAGTGATCCGCAACCCAACCAACGTCGGATTCGGTCGGGCCTGCATGCAGGCGGCGGCTTGCGCTGCCGGAGAGTACCTCTGTTTCTTCAACAATGACGCGCTACTGGGCCCCACCGCGATCAGCGCGGCACTGGCCAATTTCGCGAAAGCCAGCGTGGGCGCGGTCGGTGGAAAGATTCTGCTAGCTAATGGCGCGCTGCAGGAAGCCGGCAACATTGTGTGGTCTGACGGAAGCGCTTTGGGCTACGGACGAGGCGATGACCCGCAGGCTCCGCAATATGAATTTCGCCGCCCGGTGGACTACTGTTCTGCCGTCTTCTTGCTGACGCCGCGACGATTGTTCGCCGAAATGGGCGGATTCAGTTCCGAGTTCGCGCCCGCCTACTACGAAGATACCGACTATTGCATGACCCTGTGGCAGAGAGGTTTTCAAGTCATCTATGAGCCGCTGGCGGTCATTCGACATTATGAATCGGCAAGCTCGGGAGGAAATGAGTTTGCCCAGGCCCGGATGGCGGAACATCAGAAGAAATTTCTGCATAAATGGGAGCCGGTACTAAAGCAGCATCATGCTCCCGGCTTGTCGCAAATCAGCGCCGCACGCATAGCAGCCGGCGCCAGCGGTTTACGAATACTCTATGTTGACGACCGCATACCCCACAGGAACCTCGGTTCCGGCTATCCACGAAGCAACGACATTTTGCGCCAGCTCGTGGCACTCGGTCATCACGTCACATGTTCAACACTGATGTTTCCGTTGCTGCGGGATGAGTATTCCGATATACCCCGCGAAATTGAGCTGTTTGACGGCCTGCGCAACCGTGCGGCATTGACGAAAGACTACTGCCGGTACAGCGACGTCGTATGGGTCAGCCGTCCCCACAACCTGCACGTGCTGCTGACGCAATGCCTCGCCGTTGCGGGCCCTCGAAATTTTCGCCTGATCTATGATGCGGAAGCGATTTTCTCGGAGAGAGCGCAACAGAAGCAGGCATTGGGCGGAGCGAGTGCCGACGCCGTTGAACCCTATCATGAATTCGATTTGGCCGGGTCGGCGGACACCGTAGTTGTGGTTTCCGAGAATGACAAAACAGCCATGCTTCAATCCGGTGTCCACTCGGTGCATGTGGTTGGATTTCAGTTCTCTCCGTCTCCTGCGTCCACTGGGTTCGCGCAGCGCCCTACCTTTCTCTTTGTCGGAGGAGTACACGGTTCGGACAATCCCAATGCCGACTCCATTCGATACTTCTGTCGCGCAATTTGGCCAGCGGTGCAGCAGGCGACCGGAGCAAGCCTCATCGTCGCGGGCTACGGAACCGACCAGGTGCTGGGCGATCTGAATAGTTCCACGATCAAGGTGCTTGGAGCGCAGGAAGACCTGAGGCCACTTTACGAAGAGGCGCGTGTGTTCGTGGTTCCCACCCGCTATGCCGCAGGTTTGCCGTTCAAAGCCTACGAGGCAGCTGCGTTCGGGGTGCCACTGGTGGTCTCTGACATCATTGCGCGGCAAATGAAGTGGCGGAACGGTATCGATTATCTTGTCGCCGGCGATGCGGATGCATTCGCACAACAGTGCAGCCGCTTATACAGCGATGAAGCCATTTGGCAGGCCCTTCGCGCAAACGCCTTGCAACGCGTGATCGACGAACTTAGTCCTGACGCGTTCGCCGAGAGCATACGGTCGGTGTTGAACGAACGGCCGGCAGCGATGCCTTAGGCGGCCCATGGTGTGTACAATCGCGAGCATAGCCGCGTGAAGACCGTCACCATAGCAATTCCCTCGCTGCATCGTCCCGACCTCACCGCGCGCTGCCTCGATTTCATTCAGCAGCAGACGCTGCCGCCTGACACCTGGGACGTCGTGGTGATTGAAAACGAGGCGCGTCCTGACAGCATCCTTCCCGATCCCCTGCCACCGAATACGCAGCGCATCGAACTCTCGACCAATGAGGGAACGACCGGCTCCATCAATCGAGCCGTAGCGCAGACCGAGTCGCGTTACGTTCTGCTACTGAACAACGATGTCGAGATGCACCCCGACTACCTTGCGAAGCTGACGCAAGCGCTCGATTCCGATCCGAAACTCGGATTCGCCACCGGCAAGCTACTACGCGCAACCCAGCGTACTCATCTCGATGGCGCCGGAGACGCCATGCTGATGTCCGGGGCCGCCTATCGGCTCGGACATTTCGACCCGGACAATGGCCAGTACGATCGCGCGATGCCGGTTTTGAGCGGCTGCGGCGCCGCCGTGCTGTATCGCCGCGAGGTCCTCGAACTTTGCGGCGGACTTGATGAAGAGTTCGTTGCCTATCTTGAGGACGTCGATCTGGCGTTGCGCGCGCATCTCCTCGGCTACACGGGAATCTACTTGCCGCAGGCCGTTGCGTACCACGTCGGCAGCGCGACCCTGGGCGATGTGCTGCATCCGCGCATCGTCGAGTACCTTACGCGCAACCAGATCTATCTGCTGGCCAAGGATTATCCCAGCTCGGTATTGTGGCGGCTGCTACCGCGAATCGCCGTCTATCAGGGTTTGTGGATGATGTATGCCGTGCGCCGCGGGAGACTGGGCTCGTCCCTGCGGGGATGGTGGGCGGGACTGCACGGTCTCGCCAGAATGCGACGCAAGCATCGAGCGCTGATGGCGAATCGTCGCATCACGGACGATGAATTTCTGGCGCAGTTGCGGCAGTCGGAGCGCCAGATTTATGACTGGCAGCGGTCACTGCCCCCAGCGGAGCACTCCGGTCTGTTGAAGCTCTATTTTCGGCTCTTCGGAAAACCGTGAAGCACCATCCCTAGAGCGGTTCCACAATAGATGTACCCGTTTTGTACGGGTAGTGCGGCGCTTCAGCGCCGCGTTTCGCCGCGACCAAACGTTCCGCTTATGCCGCTGAGGTCGACGACCTCAGCGGCATAAGCGATCTTTCTTCCTGCCCCTCTACGCGGGCCTGAAGGCCCGCACTACCCGTATGGGCGGACACACCAATCTGGAACCGATCTAGAAACTCGTCTGCAAGCGGACAGAATAGCTGCGCGGGGGGGCGATGGAATTGCCCGAGAACAGTCCTGCAAAGTTTATAAGGTTGAGCCCATTGTTCATGTTCTGAACGTCGAATTGCATTCGCATCGCTCGGTTATCTTTTTTCCAGATATCGGCGCCTATGGAGGCGTCCAGCGAGAACCAAGGCTTAACTCGGTTGCGCTCGAAATTAACCCGATCGACTACTTGCTGGCCGTATTGCGCCAGCGCTTGTTCATACGTGCCGTCGAAATCGACCGGCAGGCCGCTGCCATATTCTCCGCCCAGCGCAGCCCAGAACCGCGGCAGGAACTGGTAGCGGAAGCGCGTCCGCACCGTGTTGCGCTGGTCTTGCGAGACCCAGAAACGGCCACTCAGTTGGGTGAGCGCATTGGTCGCCGACTGCCCGAGAAAAAGTCCTCCCGCCACCGGGAAATAGGCCGAGCCCACCATGTAGGAATAGCTCACAAACCCTGACAAATGTCCCCAACGTGGAAGATTAACTTTTCCTTCCGCTCCATAGATCCGGGCTTTGCGAAAGGCGATGGGGAAGCTCACCGAAGTATTCAGCAGCAGGTCGTCGTCGGCGAAGTTGTTCATATCGCGGAGATACGAATTCACATCTACGCTGACCTTCCCCATGAACCCCTTCGTCAGGCCAAGCTCGTAGTAGTTGCCATGCGATGGCTTGACCGGCAGGCGCAGCACGTTGGGGTTCAGGACTGCAACATCGGGAGAACTCGACAGCAGGATGTTTTCGAAAGCGGGAGTTTGGAAAACCCGGTCATAAGCGGCATGAAGCAGTAGCTCGTTCTTGGTGAAGTAGCGCGAAACTCCCAATCGCGGACTCACTGCATTCTGATTGACGACGAGCTGATAGTGGTCCCAGCGCACACCTGCGCTGACCGTCCACTTGCCCAGACGAATCAAGTCCTGCACAAAAGCGGACTGCTCCAGGTCCGGGCGATTGCCCACAAAGCTAAACCGGGTCGGCGTACCCGGATCGAACTGCGAGGGGTCGGTGATGACATCGGCGAAACGCTCGTGCAGGAAGATGCTGTCGGATTCCACACCGGCCTTCCACTCCTGATTGCCGCGATGAATCGAGACCGTTGCGTTGAAATAGCCCTCGGTAAAGTGGTTGGCTTGGAACGCGATGATCGGCGTGGACAGCAGGTTGGATGACAGGCCACTGGAGTTGTCGCGCACCATGGCTCGAACATCACCCACCATGTTGGAAGAAAAAATGTGTTGGTAGGTGATGGTCCCCATGTTCTCGAAGTTGTCGCCATCCTGCCGTTGGCCTGTAGCTTGCTGGACCTGCTCGTTGGGTATGTCGTAGCGAGCCAACTCGTGGCGGAACATCAACGTCAGGCGGTCGCTGGGAGTGAAGTCCCGCTCGTATCTGCCGGCGAAGTCCCCCGTAGTTCCAGTGTTGGTGAAGTTTTGCGGAACGGGAGGGCTGAGATAGTAGCTTGTCATCGCGCCGCTGGCACTAATGCCGAACAGGTTCCTGCCCGACAGATACTGCAGCATGGTGTAGGCGCCGGCAGTGTCGAAGCTGCCCCCTGACAACACCACTTGCCCATGAAAACCTTCGCGGCTGTCTCGCGCGGTGTTGACCTCGACAATGCCTCCCATCTTCCGCCCATATTCAGCGGGGATTCCGGCAGTGTAAACGCTTATCGACTCGACATTGTCCGCTTCAATCTCTGGGCCTGAACCGGGCGAACGGTTGTCGGTGAGCGGAATTCCATTGATGACGAACTGGGTCTGGTACTCCGATCCGCGCGGATGCAGCACCGCGTTGCCTTCATACAGCCATCCCGGCTGCGAGTTCACCAGATCCTGCAAGGAACGTCCGGGCAGGGATGTGGCTCGATCGGCAATCGCCTCGGAGCCGATTTGGCTGACGGCGCCAACTCGTTCGGGGTCGATGAGCGTGTCCTGATCACTGACATTGATCGACGTATTTATGCCGGCAACGCTCAGCTTGATATTGAGCTCTCGCGGAATGGCGGAGCGGATCTCCAGCGATTGCGAAACGGGAGCGAATCCCTCGCATTTCACCTCCAGCCGGTACATCCCGAAGGGCAGGCGCTGGGCGTCGAGTGTGCCCGCTTCGTCGGTGCGAAACGTTTGGCGAAACTGGTTCGACTCACTCACCAGCTCCACCGAACTCTTCAAGCCGAGTCCGGCCGGATCGGTCACTCGCAGGCGCAGTTCCCCGGTCTTGCTCTGGGCAAAGAGCGGCAGGGCGCACAGGAGAACGATGAGGACCCTTTTCATAACGGCAGTGACGGGGCCTGCTCCATTTTGCGAGCAGATGGCGGTGGAAATCATTGTACGGGACGACAACCCGCGTGCTGGTGTGCGCGCCCAAATCAAAAAGGGCCGTCCAAATGGACAGCCCTTTGGTTGTGCAACTGGCTCCGAAAAACAGCGATCCGGTTCGATCCTGCTGCCCGGAGAACGTCAGTCTCATCCAACCGGGACCGTGCTCAGCACCTGCTCGCGGACCTCTTCGTCCTGCTTGGCTTCCGCGCGACTGGTGGGCAGAGCAATGTCGAGCAGCTCCTGAATGGTCTTAACGTAATGCATGCTCAGGCCCTGCAGCTGCTCCGGCGTCAGGTCCTCGTCAACGTTCTGGCGGTTATCGGCAGGCAGGATAATGTCCGTCACGCCCGCGCGTTTTGCCGCCAGCGTCTTCTCCTTGATGCCGCCGATGGGAAGCACATTGCCGCTCAACGTGATCTCACCGGTCATCGCGGTCAGCGGCCGGACCCGCCGATCGGTGAGCA
>Ga0116130_1001646_pt1 | contig 12341 bp, 11 predicted proteins | sample June2015DPH_17_5_FD_89733 | JGI IMG/M metagenome (GOLD analysis project Ga0116130, IMG submission 89733) | Peatland microbial communities from SPRUCE experiment site at the Marcell Experimental Forest, Minnesota, USA - June2015DPH_17_40 | ecosystem: Environmental > Terrestrial > Soil > Wetlands...
CACCATTGGATCGAAATGGCCGCCGTCCACGTGGGCCGGTTATAGGCGCATTTCTCATTGTCATAAAACATTGATAGCTGGTTGAAAGTTTTTACTATTCTTTTAGTTAATTTTTTCTGACCTATACTATGTCCATTTCTATAAACCAGGATATTTTTTCCAATTTCCTCGTTTGATAGATCTGAAGGTATATATCATGAGAATCAATCAGACCATAGCATTTGTGCTGCTTATATGCAGCAGCGTTCCCGAGATAGTTGTATGTCAAAGTACTGTTACAATTGACACGTCCATACTGCATCAGACAATTTTCGGTTGGGGAGCAGGTTTACGCCGGGGCACAGAACAGTTTTATGCTTCTTCTCCCTCGCTTGTAAGCCAGGTGGAGGATCTTTGTTTCAACCAACTTCACATTAACATTTTGCGTACCATTTGCGAACCGGTTATAGAGCCTGTTAAAGATAGCAGCGTTAATTTTTTAATCGATACTGCAAAACTTGATTGGACCTATTACGACTATACCACAAAAGATATTTACGCTATTAACCGGGCAGTAACTGTAAGTAATGACCGCGTCAATTATATTTTTTCAAGCAATAATTCCGCCCCTCCCTGGCAGAAAACCAACAATAGTATTACATGGGGAGGTTCTATTTTACCCACAATGTACGATGAATTCACGGACTTCCTGTGCGCTTACATTCTCGGGATGCAGAACCGTTACCACATCAGATTAAACGGTTTCAGTGCGTTTAACGAACCGGGCGACTCTGCCTATTTTGAAACTCTTACATCGTCTCCTGCGCAGGTAAGATACATAATTATAAATCTGCGGCAAAAATTGGATTCGCTGGAACAAGCCTCTTTACTTCCACACATAGATATCATCGCGCCTGAAAGTCCGGTGGTAAGCACTACTGATATTCCTGCCGGCATTGGAATGAACTGCATCTATTATTTGGATCCGGCGCAAGGAGGGATTTTTGCTGACACTGCGGCTGTAAGCAGTGTTGACATTGTCGGTACTCATGATTATTTCGATGAAGATAATACTGCCGACTGGACAAAGCTGAAGAGTGTCAGCCAAAACAAGCCTATCTGGGTAACGGAAGTCAGCACTCCTACGTTTGATCCATACGATATCACATCAAAAAATGCAGTAGTGCAGGCGAAGTGGATCGATCGCAGTTTTACATTGGCTGATGTGAGTGCGTTTGCAATGTTTGCATTTTACGATTCGCTGGCGCCTTCAGGCAACGTTACATCTCTTGTTATTTACAACGGCAATTCGATTATCATTCCGAAGCGGTATTATGGATTTAAACAGTTTGTGAATTTTGTACGGCCGGGATATGTAAGAGTAAATGCAGTGAGCGATAATCAAAACATTTACGTTTCTTCGTATATTAATCCTGCAAAAGACACCCTGGTTCTTGTAGCAATTAATGATACGGACATAGTGTTGTCCAATATAACGTTTCATTGCCCGGCTTCAACTTTACCTGTACTTCAATACGAGACCTGCGATGTTCCTGACTACAACACGACACAATTGGATAGCATCGCGCCGCCTTTCGGCGGGATTTTTACTGCAGATATGCAGGCAACGAGTATCAAAACATTTGTAATTTTGCTAAACCAACCGACCGGAATATCCAATAAATCAGTTTCTCTGCCGGTTACATACAGTTTGAGCCAGAACTACCCCAACCCTTTCAATCCAACGACAACAATAGGTTACTCAGTTCCGAAATCAGGTTTAGTTACAATAAAAATTTATGATGTTTTGGGCAGAAAAGTAGAAACTTTGATTAATGAGCAGAAAATACCTGGAAATTATAAAATAGCTTTTAATGCAGGTAAGTTATCCAGCGGCATATATTTCTACCGGATGCAGTCTGGTAATTTTTCACAGACAAAAAAACTTTTATTGTTAAAATGATTTTGTGATAGGATTACTTATGAGAGGCGTGCAATTGAATGCGCCTTTTAATTACTTGATCCGATCTCTCTAAATCGAGTTTGAAACTTTAATTTTTAATCATTAAATTTATAATAATGCACAAAGCATAGTTCGGGAATTTATTATTTCAGAATAAATTGATTTAATGCTTTATCATAAGACAATCTCTCCCCGTATTTATTTTTTTATTTTCAATAAATAATAAACAACTATAATCAAGAGTACAACGATGAAACTGGATTTTCGTCAACTGACAATCACGTCAATTATTTTTGGTTTCTTTCTCATACCTATTCATGAGCTTGGACATGTTATTGGTGATTGGATAACAGGCCATCCAGCCTCGATTGGTGTTTTTGTTGTTGAACGCTACGTTTTCCCGGCTCAATTTAAAATACAATTCGGATGACAAATAAACTTAACGCATTGTCAGGCGACATGTTAACTACAATATTACAAAACTACCGATTTTATTATTATAGAATAAGTGCGGGAGATCGTAAGTAAGTAAAGAAGCTGATGCTTTGCAGAAAGACTTCTTATTGATGATGGACTTGTAAAAGAATTGTCCGATTTAGAAAAGTAGTACATTGCTGAAATTACTTACATTTTATTTTACTAAATAATTAATATTAAATATGAGCTATTTTAGTAGTATTTTAGACAACGATGTATTTCTTCAAAGCAGGAAGAATTTTGATGAGTTCTCAAATATGATAATTTCACATTACTATTTGCTGATATTTTTTTACAATTTTATTTGATTTATTCTTTTTTTTTATAAAATTAAAATTAAAAAAATAAGAATTTTCTTAAGTAATTCCGGCGGCAATAATTTCATTTAGCCAGGAATATTATTTGTGGGTCATTAATTTTTTTATTTTCATTCTATTGAGGATATAATCTCCCGACTTTTATAAAATGCAATATGTGTTTTTGCAAAGGAATTAATTTTATTTATTAATTAGAGCGAGGAACATTTTATGAAATTAAGATTGAACTGTTTAAGCAAGCCACTTTATTCCAACCTTAGCCGTTTTTACAATATAAATATACCGGGAAATTTATTAATCAAATAATCAGGAGTTACAGCATGAAATCAAGAATTTCTGTTTTTTTTAAAAAATTTATCTCTAACAAAAAAAGAAGCCAGGCTTTGTTAATTGCAGCTCTGACTGGAATATTAATAGCAATTATCAGTTCCCAGGAGTATGCCACACCAAGTTTTGCCAGGCAAACAAATCTTTCGTGTAATTACTGTCATTATACATTCCCCGCACTTAATTCATTCGGCAGAATGTTTAAAATGAACGGCTATACATTGACTAGTGCTGAAACGATAGAAGCGGTGTCGCCGGACAGCGAGCGTACTAACATGAAAATTTTAAATTCGCTTCCGTTGTCTGCAATGATAATGACCTCTTACTCATCTATTAATAAAGCCGTTCCCGGAACAAGTAGTTCCTTTGCGCAATTGCCTCAACAGATCAGCCTGTTTGTTTCCGGCGAAATAACTCCAAGAATCGGCACCTATCTTCAAGTAACATACGATCCAACCGTTGGAACTTTTGGTCTTGATATGATAGATGTCAGATATGCAAATCATACTACTCTTGATTCTAACGATTTGCTTTATGGATTAACATTAAATAACAACCCCACATTGCAGGATGTCTGGAACACTACACCGGTTTGGGGTTTTCCTTATGCTACGTCAAGTTCGTTACCTTCGCCCTCTGCCACTACGCTGCTGCAGTTAGCCTCTGGAAATGTCGCAGGCTTGGGCGCATATGCCTTATACGACAAATTAATTTATGCGGAAATCTCTTTTTATCATTCTACCCCGCAGGGCGCTGCTTATCCGCCTGATTCATCATGGACCGGTAATATTAAAGGAGTATCGCCATACTGGAGACTTGCACTTCAACATCAATGGCAGGACCAATATTTAGAAGTCGGGACTTTCGGTCTATACTCAGAATTGTATCCTTCAGGAATAACCGGCTTGACAAATAAATATACCGATATAGGATTTGACGCTCAGTATGAAAAAAATCTTGACAACGGAGGTACGTTGATTTTACATACTGCTTACATAGCCGAAAAACAGAATCTGGATGCTGCATACAACGCAGGCGGTTCAGCCAATGCAAGCAATAATCTTGGTTCATTTAAAATCGATGCTACATATAATTTTCCGGAATATGCTGCTTTGTCAGCGGGATACTTTTTAACCAGCGGTTCAAGCGATGCAATCCTTTATACTGCTAATGCCGTTACCGGAAGTAATAACGCTACACCAAACAGCAGCGGCGAATTATTGCAATTAACATTTATACCCTGGCTTAATACTCAGTTTGCCGTTCAATATATTTTGTACAATCAATTCAACGGCGACACCAGCAATTACGATGGCTTCGGCAGGAATGCATCCGACAATAATACATTATATTTAATGGGATGGTTTGTTTTTTAATTGTAAAATATTATTCAATAATAAAATCTTTGGAGAAAAAAATGAAAATAAGTTCAATAATTCAATTTGTATTCTTCATCTCCTTCATTAGTCTTTGTGGATTTGAAGCGAACAATTCTATGCTAATAACGCCGGCGGAACAGCAAAAGAAAAACTCTTCCCAGTTGGAGGATAAAGGTATCGGGCCGGTGAAAGAAGTTAAGCTGGGCAGTATTGACTCAAAACTGGTTGATAAAGGCATTTCAATATTTAACGATAAATGTTCTGCATGCCATGATATAGATGATATAAACTTAGCTCCCGCTCTGCGTGGAGTTACAAAAACTTTATCACCTATTTTCATTATGAACTATCTAATGAATACCGCCGAAATGCAAAAGCAAGATCCTAATGTAATAAACCTGATTCAGCAGTGGAAAAAAGTTCCTAAGATGAAGGATCAGAAATTAAAGCAGAACGATGCAAGAGCAGTGCTGGAATATCTGAGGTCACTTGATAAGTAACCTATGAATTGTTTAAATCTTAACACAGCGGACTTAATCTAATTTGCATGACTAATCCGCTGAGTTGGATTGAATCTAAACATTAGGAATTAACAGAACAAAACGTAATGAAAAATAAAATACTTATTTCCCTTCTTTCATTAATTTGCTTTGCTGCCAGCTATTATTTTTTTTCCAACCGTCCATCACAACACGAAGAATTTGCCACTGTGTCATTCAGCCATTACGTTCATACAAAAGAGCACAAAATAAAATGCGTGAACTGTCATCGCGGCGCTGAGACTCAAATGCGTGCCGGCATACCTAACACAGATTATTGCAGCATGTGCCATTCTACTTTGATAAATCCTTCCTCAGAAAGAGAAACGGTAATTTATCAAATTGTAAAAAACAATAAGACAATACAATGGCGGACATATTATAACCTTCCCGATTACGTTTACTTCTCACATAAAAGGCATGTTAATCTTGGCAAGCTGGACTGTACTGCCTGCCATGGCGATATGAGTGAACAAACTTCACCGGAACTGAAAAATTACAACCCGATAGAAATGCAATTATGTTTTAATTGTCACGAAGACAAAGGAATAACAACCGACTGCGGCAACTGCCATCATTAATGATTTAATAACTATGATAAAAAAAAGTAATGCTTCAAAGGAGATTTTTTTGAATGGAAATTAATAGACGCGATTTTATGAAACTTATAGGCGGTTCTTTAGCGGGACTTGCTCTTGGCGGGGCAGCCGGAGCGATGATGAAGCTTCCCAAATCGATGGAAGCGGTTCTTTATTCCGGTCCGAGAATAGAATCCTGGAAGCTTACTGCATGTACAAAGTGTCCCGGGGGCTGCAGCTTGAAGGTACGTCTCATAGATAATTTTCCTATCCAGGTTTTCGGCAATCCTCTCTCGCCTGTAAATGAAGGGGGGATATGTTCAATGGGGCTCGCATCAGTTGCAAGTATATATCATCCTTCCCGTCTGACCGGTCCGGTAAAAAATGTTAACGGCGAGTTTGTCCCCATATCATACGATGAAGCATACAAAATACTTTCGGATGAATTGAAAAAAATTATTTCTCAAAATAAGCACGATGATGTTTTCCTGGTTACTCAAACCGAATCAAGACTTAGGGCAGGTATGTTTAATAAATTTTCGGAAGAAATTGGCTTTAAAAATCTTATTCTTGATAACTTCAGAACCGCCAGCTCTTTTCCGTACAAAAATATTTCCGTTGATGCGCCAGATTTTATTGACTTTGACAAATGTGACTACCTGCTGAATTTCGGTTCGCAAATGGCTGAGATTTCAAACAATCCTCTTTATTATACACGCAAGATAAATGAGCACAGGTCAAAAGGATTTAAGATCACTTCCGTTCAGCCAAAGCTGACTCCGGGCATTGCAAAGTCTGACGATTGGATTCCTCTTCTTCCTGTTTCATTTAAAGATTTTGCACTGGGAATTGCTTATGTCCTTTTGAGGGATGAAAAGTATGATAAAAATTTTACCGGGAAGTATTTTTCAGGATTCAACGATTTTAGACAATATGTATTGGATAATTACTACCCTGATAAAGCACAAGAGTTAACAGGCGTACCTTCCGATAAAATTTTACAAATAGGCAGAGAGTTCGAGAATGCTTCTGCGCCCGCCGCTTATTTTGATGAGGCTGTACTTTATAATTCAAACGGTACCCAAAATGCTTCAGCTATAATAGCTCTGAATGCGCTGAAGGGTTTTAGAGGCTTCGGCAAAATTAAGGATAATTTTTTCTCATCAATGCTGGGGAAAGATAATGAATCCATTGAAAATATTTCCTTCGCAAAGCTGAAAGAACGGCTTTCCGGAAACGAATCCATTCAGGCTTTAATTATTTCAAGCAGTAATTTTGTTTTCAATAACCCCGGGCAGGAAGCGTTGAAAAAACAATTAAGCTCAATTCCTTTTATTGTAAGCTTTTCTTCTTTTGTTGATGAAACTTCCTCATTTGCTCATCTTATTATTCCGGATCATGATGATTTTGAAAAAATTGATCTATTATTCGATGAATCGATGGGCATACCTGCCATAACAATACGACAGCCAGTTGTAAGCCAATTTTTTAACACGGTTGATACAGGCGATATACTAATTTCTTTAATGAAAGATCTTAAACCAGGCATTAAAATTCCTTTCCAGAATTACTCCGATTATATAAAGCAGGCCGCTAATAAAATATATTCCAACCGCGAAGGTATTCTAATGGACCAGAGTAAACCGACTGCAATTGAAAAAGGTTTACGAAAGATCGGGTGGAACACTGAGCAGTACCCAAGTTTCGACGACTTTTGGGACAGCCTGCTTGAAGCCGGAGGCTGGTGGAATCCGTTTGCCGATAAGGAATCTTATAACCCTAAAATTGATTTTAAACAAATATTCAATAAAGGCTCACTCTTACCGAAGAGTTCGTTATATTCTTTACCCAATAACAACCTACGTCTTAATATCTTCAGGAAAAATTTGGATTACAAAGGGAGCATGAGCATCTACCCTGTTTTAGTAGAACAGTTTGGCAGCAATTGGTCGGTATTCTATGAACTATGGGCAGAAATTAATCCTGATACTGCCCGCAAGTTTTCTGTAAACAATCGAAGCAAAGTAGTATTAAGAACAAACAAAGGAAAATTTACTGCAATCTTAATTTATAATCCGGCTGTTATGCCCGGAAATCTTGATGTTCCGTTTGGACTGGGGCACGTTGATTTTGGAGATAATTGCGGAGTTAACCCGTTAGCTTATTCGGATGATTTATCCGACAAACAAACCGGCAAGGCTACTTTCTCTGAAACATTAGTGGAGATTGTATCAGCTTCACCAGGAGATTCGCCTTCTTCTGCACAGATAATGACAAATGAAAATAAAATGACCGGAACTGAAAGCAGGAGTATTTATGCCTAAATATGGAATGGTAATAGATCTTAACAAATGCACTCAATGCGAGGCTTGTATTACCGCCTGTAAGCTTGAAAATAATGTGCAGATAGTTTCAAAAGAAAATGCAGCTTTGGGCAGAGCTATGTTCTGGATGAAGCTGCTTGATTCTAATTTCGAAGGAGCTTATCCTGACATAAGACCTACAAAAATTCCAATGCTTTGCCTTCAATGCGATGAACCTCCTTGTACAAAAGTTTGTCCTGTTCGGGCAACTTATAAACGAGATGATGGAATTGTTGCACAGATTTATCCTCAATGTATAGGCTGCAGATATTGTATGGCAAATTGTCCATATTCCGCCAAAACTTTCAATTGGCTTAAGGATGAACAACAGATCGAAAACGAAAAGTGCTATAATACCGATGTTTCTGTTCGACCCAAAGGTGTAGTTGAGAAATGCACATTCTGTATTCACCGTTTACAAGCAGCAAGGGAAAAAGCTAAGTCCGAGCACAGGAAATTGCAGGAAAGTGATTATATCCCTGCCTGCGCAGAAGTCTGTGCAGCGCATGCAATTTATTTCGGAGATTTAGACGATCCTCACAGCCAGGTCTTTAAACTGATAAATGACTACAGAAAGTTTACCCTGCAGGAGGAACTTGGAACCAAGCCCAAAGTTTACTATCTCAGCGCTAAAGCCGAGTGAAGATTTTCAATTTAAATAATAAAGGTTTTAAAGATGGATAATCATCAGATTCTTGATGAAGATGAAATATTATTCAGACCAATATATCAAACCGGCAAAGGTTTTTATGTTTTAGCGGCAGCTTTATTAACCGTGTTTATGTTTGGCGTTGTTATGTATATCCGGCAGCTTATTTTCGGGCTCGGGGTGACCGGTATGAATGAGCCTGTTACCTGGGGATTTTACATTATTAGTTTTGTATTCTTTATTGGAATTTCACATGCCGGAACATTAATTTCAGCAATTCTTCGTTTATCTAAAGCCGAATGGAGACGTCCTATAACCAGGATGGCAGAAGTCATAACGGGGATTGTACTTTTAATTGGCGGGCTGCATCCAATAATTGATCTTGGCAGACCGGACAGAATACTGAATATATTTGAAAGAGGCAGATTACAATCACCACTTCTCTGGGATCTAACCAGCATTACAGCCTATTTCACTGCTTCCACTATTTATCTTTATTTACCATTAATACCGGATATAGCACTTCTCCGGGATAGAGGGGGGAGATTCAATAAGCTATACACAATACTTTCCTGGGGTTATGAAGGTACAGAGAGACAGAAGCATGTATTGGAAAGAGCAATAAATATTCTTATGATTATGGTTATTCCAATCGCAATTTCCGTGCATACTGTAATTTCATGGATATTTTCAATGACATTACAACCGGGCTGGCACAGTACAATATTTGGACCTTATTTTGTAGTGGGGGCAATATTTTCCGGCATCGCAGCGCTTATAATTGTTATGATTGCTTTTCGTAAAACTTTCCACTTTGATGATTACCTGAAAAAAATACATTTTAATTATTTAGGGACACTTTTGTTAGTAATGTCATTATTGTGGTTTTATTTTACTTTTGCCGAATATCTTACTACATTTTACGGGCATGAACCACCGGAGATGCGCGTCTTTCTTTACAAGTTTACAGGCGGTTACTCCCCTTTCTTCTGGCTTATGGTATTTTGTAATTTTATTGTACCTGTAGTTTTTCTTAGTAATAAAAAGCTGAAAACGATACCCGGAATATTAGTTGCTTCAATCGCAGTTGTAATAGGGATGTGGCTGGAAAGATTAATAATCGTCGTTCCATCATTGGCGAATCCAAGATTGCCGTTTCCAACCGGAATATATATTCCATCTTTAACTGAGATTTCACTTTTAGCCGCTGCAATCGCTGCATTTATTCTTGGGTTTATGGTATTTTCTAAGCTTTTCCCGCTTATTTCTATATGGGAAATCAAAGTGGGACGCGAAGAAAGTGTTCGAATTGTTTCAGAGCGGCTAAATGAATACTTACCCTCAAAAGGTCATATAAGAAAACAAATTGTATGAGGAAATTATGCCAGGTAAAATAAAAAGTTTTTTTGGAAAGCTTATCTTTATTCAAATTATATTATTATCCTTTTTGTGGATGCTTGCAGCCGGGATGACACTTCTACTGATAAATTTGGTACATGTCTCTTATGAAGTTAATGATCACCAATCTGCTTCAATTGCTATAAGTATTCTTGGGATTGCTATATTCTGGGTATTAGCAGGAATTTTAACATATGTTTTGTTTGGACTATACAAAGGAAGAAAAAAAGGAGCTTGATAAATGAAAATCAGAATTTTGTTTTTTATCTTCTTAGTAACTTTACTAACATCTGCATTTATATTTTATGGATTTACGGCAAATAATTATTTTATTCAACAGGAGAATTCAAATAAAGAGTATCAACATAAAAATCCATTAGATGGTCGAATTGTTTTTGAACAAAAAGGATGTATTAACTGCCACGCAATCTACGGCAATGGAGGTAACACCGCTCCGGATCTCGGAAAACATAATTTTTTCGAAAGCAACTATGATTTGATTTCCGAGATGTGGAATCATTCTGCGGGTATGCTCAATGAAATGGAAGTAAAAAATTTCAACCTGCAGAAATTTACCGCTAAAGATTTTCGAGAACTTCGAATATTCCTGCACTATTTACGTTACCTGGAGGTCAGCGGAAATGTTAACGCAGGAGAAAAACTTTTTGCTAAAATGGGGTGTGATAATTGTCATTCAATCGGTAAAGTAAGCCCTAATAAGATTAGATTAGATAAATTAGGTGTTCATGCTTCGCCCGTATATCTTGCTCAAGAAATGTGGAATCACGCCGTCGAAATGCAAAAAATGCAGAAAACATCAAACGTGAGAGTTCCCGTTTTCATGGATGATGAATTTGCCGACTTATCATCCTACATTACTGCTGTTAGTGTTTATAATAAGAGGCAGAAAATTTATATGACACCGGGTAATCCAATCAGCGGAGAAAAAATATTTTCAGATAAAGGCTGTTTTTACTGCCATAACGAAAAGCATATCGGGCCTGATCTAATGAAAGTAAATTTAAATAAGAGCGTAATAGAAATTGCCGGTTTAATGTGGAACCATTCTGTAGAGATGGAACAGTCAGTTCAAAAGAACAAAATTGCAATGCCTGCTTTTGAGGGAAACGAAATGGCAGATCTAATTTCTTTTCTTTATTTTAATAATAAAAGTGAGATCGACGGCTCGGCTGAAACCGGAAAACAGGTTGTCCAGGATAAGGGATGTATTAACTGCCACTCTACAGGCAACTCTTACAATGCAATTGATGCTTCTGCAATAGGACCATTTAGCAGCGAAGATGATTTTTTCAGCGAATTATGGAATCATCTTCCATTAATGGAAAAAAATTTATATTTAAAAGGCAGATCGCTTTCGAAGCTATTGCCATCAGAGATTAAATCTTTGTATCTTTACTTCAACAGCAAAAAACGTTGAACCGTTTTTTATTTAAGATACAAAGTATAATTTAAAAGCGACCAGGCGATTTTGTTGTGTATTCTCGCCTAAATAGCTCTAAAAAAAATTTCAGCATGAATTTAATATAGGAAAGTACCTGTCCGCGGATTTTCAATCAGGAGAAAGGGCGGATAAGGTTTCCTGTTAACGGCAACAACCCGTGCGATATTCAGGTAACATTTTAAGTTCATATTGATGACTTATAAACTACGAATATATACTTAGGAAGGATGTAAATATTCAAAGCTTTGTAAGACTAGAGATGAAAAAACAATGCAAATAAAATAAATTTTCACAAATCCAAAACATTGACAATATATGGTCATATAGTTAAGTTAAAATCTCATTTTCAGTGCTACTATATTAGATGAAATTAGGAAAATTAAAGAGTTCGGGTAGGCATATTAAATACCAAATAAATACTATTTAGAACAAAATTCTATTCTCGATTTTATTTGATACCATTGAACTTTGCCGTAGCGGGCTGAGATATATGACAGAGTAATAAATAGTGATAAGTTGAATAGACAAGGAGGATTATAATGGGAAGTGATACAATAGATTTATTAGTTTTAGTAATTGTTTTAATAATTATTATAACAGTATTTATTCGTATTGCTATAAAAATAAGAAAGTATGGTGGAAGTATGACAACCACGATGTTTGCTGCAACTTTTGAATTTCTCAACAAAGATAAAAGAAACGCCGTAAAAGAGATTGTGGAATTAAAAGCGGGTAAAAAAATGTGGGAAGGTTCCTTAGATAAACCAAAAGACAAATAAATAATTATTTTCAAAATAGACTTTGATGTAAATAACGGGATAGGAAGAATGTACCTGGTTCATTTGAGGTTTATCAAATCTATAGATTTAGGGTTGATGCTTCCTGTTCACAATAAGCCGCAAAATATGCC
>Ga0116130_1001649_pt1 | contig 12335 bp, 7 predicted proteins | sample June2015DPH_17_5_FD_89733 | JGI IMG/M metagenome (GOLD analysis project Ga0116130, IMG submission 89733) | Peatland microbial communities from SPRUCE experiment site at the Marcell Experimental Forest, Minnesota, USA - June2015DPH_17_40 | ecosystem: Environmental > Terrestrial > Soil > Wetlands >...
AGGCTGAGCGGCGCAGAGAAGGGAAGAAGGTTATGTCACTCCGGCCAGTTAAACAAATCATTCAACCAAAACCGACGATCGAGGGTGCGGGCGTCAAACTGCAACGTGCCTTCGGCTTCGGCAAGACTAAGGATTTTGATCCTTTTCTTTTGCTGGATGATTTTCGCAATGAAAATCCGAAGGATTACTTAGCGGGATTTCCCTGGCATCCGCACCGGGGTATCGAGACCATCACCTATGTCCTCGCCGGCTCGGTCGAGCATGGCGACAGTCTCGGTAACCATGGGAAGATGACCTCCGGCGATGTGCAATGGATGACGGCCGGCAGCGGCATCCTGCACCAGGAGATGCCAAAAGGAGACCAGCAGGGTCGCATGCACGGCTTCCAGCTCTGGGCGAACCTGCCCGCGGCGCTGAAGATGACCGATCCGCGGTATCAGGACGTTCCGTCGAGTGCGATTCCGGAAGTTATCGACGACGATGGGACGCGTGTACGCGTCATCTGCGGTGAGTTCTGGGGTAAAAAGGGACCGGTGGAAGGCGTCGCTGCCGATCCAAATTACCTCGATGTCTCGCTTGCCCCAGGCCGACGGAAGCGGCTCAAGATCGAAACCACGCGCAACGCCTTTGCCTACGTGTTCGCAGGCTCAGGAACGTTCCGCGACTCCTCAGATCCCCATGCCGTTTTGACCGAACGAGTCGATCAGCCGGATGCGCCCCCCGTATACGACGCCGGTAATCACTCCCTGGTGCTTTTTGACCGGGGAGACGAGATCGGCGTCCAGGCGGGCGATGAGGGCATCCGCTTCCTGCTGGTATCGGGTAAGCCTATCGAAGAGCCGGTGGCGTGGTACGGCCCGATCGTCATGAACACGCAGGAGCAGCTACGCCAGGCGATGGCGGAGCTGCAAACCGGTGGGTTCATCAAGCATCGCTGAATCGCCGCTAGCGGAAAGGCCCCGTGCAGATCGTCTGTGCGGGGCGTATCTTTGGTTGACCCGGCAGGGGAAAGTCTTCGGAAAAATCGGTTAACTCAGGGGGTTAAACCGTTTTTTCGAGCAGCTCTCGTGTCAGCGTTAAGACTAGGGTCGAGCGTACGCGGGACTGTCAGGATCGGGAGGGTCGTAATCGCGACCATACTTGTTCTTGTGCGCGATTTCGAGGCTGGATTCGGACAGTGTGAAGGTTCCCACAAAGGTATCGTCCGAGGTGACGGTAATTTCCCGTTCGACGGCATGCAGTTCCTCTGGTGAAACCGAAGGATGGAAAACATGCATCTGGTAACGGCCGGGTGCGACTCCGCTCAGGCTGATCTCGCCGCGCTCCTTGGAGATTGCGTAATACGGGGTGTTCAGCGCAATGACCACGGCGCTCATCTGCGGGTGAATGTTGCAGAAGATAAAAGAAATGCCCGGCTTGTCGAATTTGACGAATTGGGTTGAGCCGCCCTCGTAAAGTCCGAGGTCGAAACGTTTCCCGTCGAACAAAGAAAAGACATTGTGAAAAAAGGGATCGTGATTGGGGAACTCGACCTGCCCACCCGCCGGGATCACCAGCAGCGAAGGATGGAAACTCTTATCTCTCTGCACCAACTGAGGGATTTGTGATGTCTGCTGCACGGGCGGCGGTGGGGCGGGAGTGGTCCCCAAGGGAGTGAGCCAGACCACAACCTTCGCAGCATCGCTTACGTGGCGACCGTTGCGCGTGAGTTGCACCTTACCCTTGAGTTCCGCATTTTGTGCTGCTGCCAGGAGGCACGGTAGTAGCAGGATGCAGAACAGCGTGCGGCCACGAGCGAGGCAAAGCACTTTCAAAATAGTATCCCCATAGCAAGATTGATTTGATTCGTAGCGCTGGCGCTGCTATAGACGGGAAAGGTATGCAAACGTCTGAATTCAGCCGAAAGCAGCAGGTCCGATCGCGGCCGATAGACCAGGTTTTCGAGCGTGCCATGATTGCGGCCAAGAATAGTGCTGAAGTTGTTGGCATCCACGGCAAAGCCGCGAATGTCGTTGACGAATGCGTTGTCTTCGGCAAAGACGCCATTTAATTCCAGCTTGGGCGTGAGCTGAAGCTTGAGTTGGCTCCACCCGCCAGCGGAGTCCAGACCGCGAATGCTGGTCGACGCATAATAAGGATTGCCCCCGAACAGAACGGCGCGGCCGATCCCCGCTCCCAGGCCTCCCACACCGCGGCCCCGATAGAATTCGCCAGAGAGAGTCAAGCGGCGAAGGATGGGGATCTGCCAATCCGCCAGACCAGCCCAAGCGTCGACGAAACGGCCCCACGACCAGTTCTGGCGCCCGTAGTAGCCAGCCATGGCAAAGCTCAACGGGTGATCGAATAAGGGCTGAGACCACGCGGTGCGCAGGGCATACGCCGGCTGGCCGGAATATTCGCCAGACTGGGCGGAGCGATAAAACGAGTTGTAAGGAGGTTCCCAATCGAGGTTGTCGAGAATCCCGCCCTGCAGCGTTACCATCTGCTGGTTCGGGAGATCAAAACGATGCTCGATGCGAAGCTGCGGCGTCCAGCCCCACAGATTCCCTGCGTAGGCAAAGGCAGGAATCGCCAGCGACGCGAAGGAGGTAGGAGAAAGCGGAGAGATGAACAGCGAGTCCTGTCCGCCGATTACGGACGTGTCTTTCCAATCGAGCCGCAGGCTGGCAGTCTGCATCCGGGCGATGCCAAAGTTGACGCCATTGTTGGTTGCGGGGAACCCACCGGCGAAATCAAACTGCACGCTGGCGGAACTCTTTGCCCCCGCCAGGGTTGGCCCGAAGAGTTCCAGACCAATTTCGCTTTGCCGCAACGTGGCCCCAGTGCTCGCCTGCGGATCACCCGGCATAACCGGCTGCGCGTAGTTGGGGAAATCCAGATTGTCGGAAGCGCCCACGTTGTGAAAGGCGTTCATCAGCACAATTCCGGAAAGCCGGGCACGGTACTTGGCGGCGGTTTCCACTTTAGTTTGGTATTGTTCGTTAATCTTTGAACCCAGCAATTGGGTGGATTCTTCCAGCTTCTGAACCCGGCTTCCCAGATCCGCAGTTTGTGGCTCGGAATCAGCGGCCAGGGCTGAATGCACTGCGCTTGGCGCAGATTCCACTTGAGCGGAGGAAGGAGGGCTTACCTGCGTCGAGGCCGCGAGTGGGGCGAGAAGCTTGCGCATGTCTTGCAATTCCTGACGCAGTTCCCGCATTTCCTCGCGCGACTGCGCATTCTCCGCGCGCATCTGCTCGATCACGGCGCTTAACTGGCGTACTTGCGAATCGAGTTCACGCAGCGATGCTTCCACCGGCTCAGAGGCTGTCGAGGGCGCAACCTCCTGCGCTATGCCGGAAGTGATCAAAAGCATCAAAATAGGTGCCGTTATAACACTTGCACGAAGGGCGAGGACTCCAAGGTTCTTCACACATCCTCCTGCGCGACCCGCGGACCGTCGGGAAATCGAGAAAATGAAAACGAGGACTACCTATCCCAATGCCGAATTGAATTTTCCGTCTCTCCCTCGCCATTTACGGGCAGGAAAGGACGAGCGCTCAGCTCACCGTCGCTGGCATCGCCCGGGTGTTGCGGGGCACATGGGATCATGATCGTAAAGACTGTCCGAGCATCCGAAGTACGTTCCACCGCAACCTGGCCACCGTGATCCTGCACGATCTTGTGGACGACCGTAAGTCCAAGCCCAGTGCCGTTTTCTTTGCCAAAGCTGACAAAGGGATGAAAAAGCTTTTCACGAATAGGTTCCGCGATGCCAGGACCGTTGTCCGAAACAGAAATCGTGACCGAGGCACCAGCCCGGTCGACCGTGACCTCGACTCTGCCGTCGCTGCTGGGCGTTGCCTCGCAAGCGTTGAGCAGAAGATTGTATAGGGCACGCTCGAGTTTCCGAGAATCGAACCAGGCCAAACCCTGACCATCGCTGTGCACTTCGATCAGAGTGCCTTGATGGCGCGGATGCAAACGCACCGCCTGCATGGCACGCTGCACGGTTTCGAGGATGCTGGCGTAAGCCGGGTTCAGAGACTCTCTCGTCCGGGCAAACTCCAGGAGGGAATCGATGAGGTCGGTCATCTGATTTACGCCGGTTCGAACCTCCTGATACAGTTCTTCGCGTTGTGTAGAAGTCAATCGTCCGTCACAAAGAAACTCTGAATTAGCCACTACAGCGGCCAAGGCGTGACGAAGGTCGTGAGAAATCGAACTCGCCATGCGTCCGATCGTAGCTAACTGTTCTGACTCCAGAAGATCCTGTTGAGTCTTGAGCAGACTGGCGCGCATCCGGTCGAAGGCGGAAGTGAGTTCGGCGACCTCGTCACTGCCCCGCGGATCAAGAGGATGATGAAAGTCTCCATGCTCCAGAGCACGAACACCTTCCACCAGGCTGGCTAGCGGGCGAGTGAATGTATAAGAGATGAGGAAAACCAGTCCGCTGCCGACCAACACTGCACCGAAACCCAGTAATATCAGCAGACGGTTGAGGTTTTCGAGGAACTTGGCGGCCTGATCGTAGGATTGCAGTACGGTCAAGCCGACGGGAGTTTGTTGTTGGCCTGATAAGTCAATCGAAGTGGCAACAAAATTTTCATTTCCCACTTCAACATCCCGAGGTCCGCTTTGCGCGGACCGCGTGGCCAGCGCGTGCACACCCGCGGTTTGCGCCTGAAGGGGCGTCAGGGTGGTGGCCACGATTTCATCGCCATAGGAGAACGCTACCTGGCTGGCCGAGACCTTGCCTACTTCATGGGCCAATCGGTCATCGATTTCATAGCCGATGATTAGGAACCCGAGCAGTGGCCCTTCCGTCTTGGTACCGAAATAGACCGGCTGCCCGAAGGTCTGATAAAGATGGTGAGCTCCGAACCACCAATGACTGGACTCCTCTTCGCTCAGCGCTCGTTCGAAGTACTTTTGCGCTGCCTCGCGGGTGAATCCGGCCGACTTTGTGTGAAGAGCAACTACCGCACCGTTTCGGTCGGCCAGCACAAGAAGATCGCTCCCCGTCAACGGCCACAAGTCTTTGGAGGCGTCCTGGATAGTAGCTGGATCGGGAGCTGTCATGATGGCTCGCGTGATCGGCAGATAGGCCACCAGTTCCGCGGCGCCTGACAACATTACTTCGCGATCATGTTGAAAATTCTGGAAAGTGATGACGGAGTTTCGCAGATCCTGCGTGATTCCTTCCCGCACATGTTTGCGGACGCTATGCCGTACCACCAAAAGAGCCATCGCCGTGAGGCCGGCGGTGATCAGCACCATCGAGAGCAGAAAGCGCGTGCGCAGCCTTGTTCTGGACACCAGGGCGCTTCCAGTAATTCCGGAGAAAGTTTGCGAGACGGGTTCTGATGAGGCAGCCAAGGCATCTCAGCGAACGAACTTGTAACCCATTCCGTGTACGGTGCGAAAGTGTACCGGACTGGCGGGGTCGCGTTCCAATTTTTGACGAAGCTTCAGAATGTGATTATCCACGGTGCGGGTCGAAGGATAATTCTGGTATCCCCAAACATCGTTCAGCAATTCGTCGCGGCTGATCACCCGGTCGGCATTTTCCACTAGAAACTTCAGTGTCTTGAACTCCTGCGCGGTGAGAATCACAAGCTTGCCGCTACGCTGAACTTCCATTTTCTTGAAGTCAATCGTGATGTCGTCGAAAGACACAACCGTGATGCTGGGCCTTCTTAGGGTGTGTCGCAACGCCGCGCGCACGCGCGCCAGCAGTTCTCTGGGGCTGAAGGGCTTGGTTACGTAGTCGTCCGCCCCTAGTTCGAGCAGCAGAACCTTGTCGGAGACATCGCTGGTTGCGCTGAGAACTACGATCGGCAAAGCCGGGGCCTGGGCCTTGATCTCTTTGCATAGATCGCTGCCGGAAAGCTTGGGCAGGCGCAGGTCAAGAATGATCACCGCAGGAGGGGCGGCCTGGAAACTTTCCAGCGCCGACTGCCCGTTGGCCTGGACCTCCACCGCATATCCTTCAGACTCAAACAAACGCCGTAATGCCTTTTGAACGGCGGGATCATCCTCGACTACAAGAATTCTCCCAATTGGTTGCGCGGAACTCATTGGAGCCGCCGATTTAGCCGTGCTCATAGGAGTGGCGATTTGACCCATAAAAGCTAACCTCACGCTTAGATTCGAGACCGCCTGCGCGGACGCACAGCTTCTGGTCTGGCTCCAAGATGGCCGACCTCAAACCACTGAAGCTTACAACGTTTCCTCCCATTTTCCGCGCAGGGGCAGAAGTTTGACAAATTCTTTACATTTGCAAACTGGAGAAAAAAGAGGCTCCGGCAGCAGGAATGCAGTTGAATTTGGCTTTGTGATCCTGTTTTTGAGGAGCCGCAAAGGAACACTGCTCTCGAGATTAGCCGCCGCCAGAGATCTGACGCGCCCGTGCGTGACGCAGACAGAAATTGTACAAACTGATGACATCACGATGACACATTGAGAGGATGTCGGTCCTAGGATCTTCCGACTGGGGGAGAAAGCGTCGTTCTGCCTTGCGTCCGACTGTCCCACCGCTTTCGAGGAGAAATCGACATGTCTCGCTTGTTGGCTTCGGTTCTTGCGCGCGTATCTTTGGCTGGACTTATGCTGGTGTTTTTTTCCAGCATGGCCGCCGCACAATACAAACTCACCAATCTGGTTTCCAATCAGGAAGGAGCAGCTGCACACACCGATCCTCTACTCGTGAATGCCTGGGGACTCGTTTACGGACCGGGCGGACCCTTCTGGATCAGCGACAACGGCTCGGGGTGGTCAACGCTGTATACCGCCACTGGAGTCAAGGAACCCTTTGAAGTTCAGATTCCGACAGCGGGCGCTGATGGACCCGGCTCGCCGACCGGCATTGTTTTCAACGGATCCCAAGATTTCCAGGTGCAGGGATGGCCTGCGATCTTCCTGTTCGCTACGCTGGACGGCACGATCAGCGGCTGGGCTCCACAGTCGAACCCGAACGCTGCAATCGTTGCCGTCACCACTCCTGGCGCGGTTTATACAGGCCTGGCGAACACCAGCGACAGTTCCGGTAACTTTTTGTTGGCCGCTGACAACGCCAACAATAAGGTGGATGTATTTGACGGCACTTTCAAACTGGTCAATTCGTTTACAGATACCACACTTCCCGCGGGCTTCGCCCCCTTCGGCATCCAGGATTTCGGTGGCTTGGTCTACGTTTCCTTTGCCAGTTCCTCGGGTGCCTCGGGTGGATACATCGATATCTATAGCGAAGGGGGACATCTTGCTGAAGCGATTGGCGCAAGGCAGCCCGCTGAATCAGCCGTGGGGCTTTGCCATAGCGCCCAAGAATTTTGGGCCTCTCAGCAACACTCTGCTGGTCTCGAATAACACCAACAGGGGCACGATCAACGCCTTCAATAGTGTGACCGGACAGTTTGTGGGGACGATTAGGGACACCAACGGCAAGAACATCGTGATCGACCAGCTTTGGGGAATCGAGTTTGGCGGAGGATCGCCGAAAGATGGCTCCAGGAACGAACTCTTTTTCACCGCCGGTCCCGATAACAATTTAGCGGGAACATTCGGCAAAATCGCGTTCGAGTGATTCGTGTGGCAAGTGTTACCAAACCAGGATCTAAGGAGGAAACATGCGCTTTCAATTTCACGCTCGAATTCCGGCTCTCGTGGCCACTACGGTGCTAGCTCTTTCATGGCTGGCACCGTGCGGCGCGACCGCTGAGTCACCAGCATCCGCCTCAGCCCACACCATCTCAGTCATCGCTTCGACCGTCCCTTCGAATGGCGATGTAAACCCATACGGGATCTTCGTGGTTCCGAACACGGTTGGAAAGTTGGTGAGGGGAAACTTGCTCATCAGCAACTTCAACGCCGTCTCCAACGAGCAAGGAACCGGAACGACGATCGTGCAGATATCCCCGGGCGGCAAGGTCAGCCAGTTTGCCCAGATCGATGCGTCCAGTCTACCCGGCACTTGCACGGGCGGCATCGGTCTAACCACTGCACTCGTTGTACTACGCAGTGGATGGGTGATCGTCGGCAGCCTGCCCACCACAGACGGCACCTCGGCAACGGCGCAAGCAGGCTGTCTGCTGGTGTTGGATCCTTCGGGAAACGCATCTGAAACAATCTATGGAACGCTGATCAACGGACCTTGGGACATGGCCGTGCTCGACCATTCCGCCGATAATGGCGGTGGGAACGCAGCACTATTCGTCACCAACGTGCTCAACGGTACGGTCGCGGCGGGGGGAAGCGTCGTGAATCAAGGTACAGTCGTTCGAATCGATCTCACCCTTTCGAAGGCCGCCCCTCCTTTTGTGGAAGGGATGACCGTGATTGGCTCTGGGTTCGCCGAGCGTACCGACTCTGCGGCCTTGGTGATCGGCCCGACCGGGGTCGCTCTAAGCCCGGACGGATTCTCACTGTATGTTGCCGATAGTCTCAATAACCGGATCGCCGCCATCCCGTTTCCCGTCTGGCGGCAGAGCACCGCACACAGCGGAATTACGATAACGAAAGGTGGGAGCCTGAACGATCCGTTAGGCCTGACGGTTGCGCCCAACGGTGACATCCTCACTGCGAACGGAGATGACGGGTACATGGTCCAGACAACTCCGGACGGGTTGCAGGTCTCGAAGACACTGCTCGATAGCAGCGGCAGTCCTCCCGGCAACGGTGCGTTATTCGGCCTGGTTACGGTCGGCGAAAGTGTCTATTACGTGGACGATGCCGGCAATACCCTGAATCGCTTCCACTAGGGCAGTGACATCTGAACCGCTAAAACGACCCGGGATCGGAAAACCAGACGCTCCCGGGTATTGTTTTCCTCCGGAGTGCCACTCGTTGAACCGTCCTTTACCAGACTCTGCATGCCTTGACGGCCACCATCGGCTGCCCGGCTTTACAACCAAAGGCTTTTGCAAACTCTGGCATGTTGACCAGAACGCCGTTGGCCCGGAAGCGATCTGGCGAATGAGGATCGGTGGTGGCGATCAGACGCTCCAACTCCGGACGCCACACGGCGCACCAATCTTGGGCAAATCCTACGAAAACCTCCTGAAGCGGCGTATATCCGGTACGTGTTTTTTTATCCAAGTTGAGGCTCTCTTCTGCGGCGCGAGCCAGAAACGCCATGTAGGCCAGGCGCATGCCGCCATTGTCGGCGGCATTCTCGCCCAGGGTGAGCTTGCCGTTCAGCTTCGTGTCGCCCACACTGAACTGGCCGTATTCGTGCACAAAGCAATCCGCCTTCTCCGTGAACTTCTCCGCATCGTCCTTCGTCCACCAATCGTCAAGGTTTCCGTGGCCATCGAACTGACGCCCTTCATCGTCGAATCCGTGGGTAAGTTCGTGGCCCATGAAAAGGCCGATGTGTCCGTAATTCAAGGCGTCCGCCGACAACGTAGCGAAAAATGGGGACTGCAGCACTCCGGCAGGAAAGTTAATGTCGTTCATGCTGGTGCTGTAATAGGCATTTACTGTGGGTGGCGACATCTCCCACTCATCGCGATTCACCGGCTTGCCAATCTTCGCCAGTTGACGATGCGATTCGAATTCGGCCGCGTGGAAGCTGTTGCCAAGAGCGTCTCCACGTTCGATCGTCAATCTTGAATAGTCTCGCCACTTACTTGGGTAGCCCACTTTGTCCGCGATCCAGTGCAACTTCTCTTCGGCTCGCTTCTTGGTTTCCGCGCTCATCCAGTCCAAGCTGTCGATGTCCCGGCCCAGAGCCGCTTCGATCTCGTGAATCATCCGCAAAGAGTTCTCTTTGCTGGAGGCGGGAAACTGCTGCTCAACATACGCCTTGCCCAAAGCCTCGCCCATTGCCCCGTCGGTGCTGGCTACACAACGCTTCCAGCGCGGCTCAAGTTCGGGAGTGCCCGCCAGCTTACGTCCGTTGAAATCAAAGTTTTCTTCGTCCAACGCCTTGGGCAAAACCGTTCCCGGAACCGACTCCACAAGCTGCCAGCGAAGATACATCTTGATGGTCGCCAAATCGGTTCCTGCAATCACTTGGTTCAGGCCCTTGAAGAATTCCGGTTCCGCCACGTTGATCTCTTTGAATTCAGGCGAACCGGTTGAGGAGTAAAAGCGCTCCCAGTTTAGAACCGGGGTTAGCGCCTGCAACCCGCTGTCCGGCATCAAGTGGTAAATATTGTGAGGGTCGCGCTGGGAGGTGACGTCCAGAGATACCTTGGCGAGCGCTGTTTCCAGCTTCATGATGGCTTGTGAGTCACTCGATGTCTGCGCATCACTCGCGCCTAGGAGCTTGAGGATGTTACCGATGTGCTGCACGTATTGCTTGCGAATCTCTTCGTCTTTCTCTCCCGTGCGCAAGTAATAATCTTTTTCCGGCAAACCCAGCCCGCCCTGTGACACTGCGGCGATTTCTCGCGTCGCATCTTTAAAGTCCTGCTGTGAACCAAATCCGAGGAATGCATTCACGTTGATCAGCTGAAAATGCGCCAACAGTTCGGGAAGCTGATCTTTGCTGGTGAGCGCATTGATGCGGTCCAGTTCGGGCTGAAGAGGTGCCGTGGCTTTCTGCTGGATGGAAGCTTCGTCCATGCAACTGGCGTAGTAGTCACCGATCTTCTGTGTATTGGAGTCGCGTCCGCCGCCGCCCGCGGCGGCACTGTCGAGAATTTCGTGGAGTACTTGCCGGTTGTACTGCTCCAGGTTGTAAAACTGGTCGGAATATGGCGAATCGTTCGGAATCGGATGCAGCTTACTCCAGTTGCCGCAAGCGTAACGGTAGAAGTCGACGCAGGGATCCGCAGCCGTATCCATAAGTTCTTTGTCCAGGCTGGGGATCAACTTGAAGGTGCGCGACGCCTCGCTCGAAGCAGGCGCACTGGTCTGCGCAAGTCCTGTGCTAGTGGCAAGAATTATGCCAGCCGCGATCAAGAAGCAAATAAGATCCGACTGCCGAGGTAAGCTCATCGGTCCCTCCGGAGAGGAATGATACACCGTCAGATTGCTTCGTACTTACCGGCGTCCCTGGGGAAAATAAAGCCCAGGCGGCCGATTTTAGGTTTCCGCAGGACTGCCGTTCATGATCCGGTATAGAGTTGGAAAGGCGCCCAGTAGAACGGTTTGTGGAAAGCACCGTTGGAATGAAGTAAGGAAAGTTTTGCGGCGCGCAGCGCGGAATCGGGACTCTCTCCTTTCTTCAACCCGGTATAGAGCTCATCCATAAGCCGGGGAGTGGAAACGTCGCTCACCTCCCATAAGGCTCCGATTACGTTATGAGCTCCGGCTCGAAGGAATGCCCACGAGAGACCGACCAGGCCTTCGCCGGAATAGGCACGTGCTCCGGCTCCGTAGCAGGTTGAAATCGTGACCAGATCGGCCCGCAGTGGCCGATGGATGATGTCGCGGGCATAGAGCTTGAATGAGTCGTCCTCGCGGCTCGACCTCGACAGCACGATGGCGGAGTCGAGCGGGCTCATGCGGCTCGCAGTTCCGTGAGCCACAAAATGAATGTAAGAAAACTGCTCTGGCTTGCTGGACAGATAAGCAGTCGGAGTCGCCCGCTCGCGCGCGAAAACATTCTGTTGCGCAGACGGGAAATGTTTTTCGACGACTTCGATCTCTGAGGCTGCGTTGCGCAGTTCGGGATAATCTCCGTTTGGCGCTACAGCGTTGCCTAGCAAGAGCAGGCTGCCCGAATGCTTGGTTATGGCGCGAGGGGTTGCCAACAGGCGAAGCGAGCTCGCGTCGGCAATGGTGACCTCCTCAATCCAGTAGTGTGGCCTCGGATCGGGAACCAGCAGAGTCTCGAAGTTCAGTGTGTTCAAGCTGCCATCGGGGACGATGAAGACTTTTGCGTCCTTTGTCAGCAGGGATGTCGCGGGCGCTACCAGCATGCTGTAGAGTGCGCGTCCGTCGGCATCGGTGGATGGCAGAAATTCCTGCTGTTCGCCAAGCGCTTTGCGGTATCGCCGGACGGTGGAGTCGATTTCGGATTTCGGAGGCAGAGGAAACAGGCTGGTCTTACGGGCCGTAATCGCCCACAGGTAAGATTGCTTCTCGCCGAGCCCATAGAAAAAAATGGCACCGCCGGCGCGCCGGGCGATTGCTTGCGCATTCAGCGCATCAGGCTTGAAAGAAGTTCCTTTTTGTAATATTCCCAATCCTTCCGCCAAGGTCCGCCCGCGGCTGTATTCGGCAACCTGCAAAGCTTCCGTCGCCTTGCCTTGGTTCACCAGGAAGCGGATGTAATCGTCGTAAATACTCGCTGCGTTGGCGGGAAACGGCAACACGGATTCCTCGTGCTTGAGTGAAGATCGGGCTGTTTCAAATGTACTCAGTGCGGCTCGATACTCCTGGTCGGCGGAGGCTGTCTTGTTTTC
>Ga0116130_1001650_pt1 | contig 12332 bp, 8 predicted proteins | sample June2015DPH_17_5_FD_89733 | JGI IMG/M metagenome (GOLD analysis project Ga0116130, IMG submission 89733) | Peatland microbial communities from SPRUCE experiment site at the Marcell Experimental Forest, Minnesota, USA - June2015DPH_17_40 | ecosystem: Environmental > Terrestrial > Soil > Wetlands >...
ATTAATTATCTTCATCCAGTAGCCAGCCTTCGGCTAAATCAGGGTTAATTTCCGTAATAAATCTTGAAGGCTTAGACAGCGTCATTCCTGCTTCCCTGTCGAATATATTCATTGGATAAGAAATAAAAAGATTTTGCTTAGCTCTTGTAGAAGCCACATACATAAGCCTTCGTTCTTCCTCAAGAGTTTCAAGCTTATCTGCCGACCTGCTTGAGGGGAAAAATCCTTCAACAAGATGTATAATAAAAACCGAGTGCCACTCCAATCCCTTTGCCGAATGAATGGTCGATAGAGTAACGAACTCATTTTCTTTATCCTCGGCGCCGATGTCTATAACGCTGTCTATAATCGGTTCTATTGCCAAATCTGCAAGTAGGTTATCTAAAGATTTATAATTCTGTGTTATATTAAGAAGTATTTCCAGGTCTTTGTTGCGTTTATTATAGTCGTCATATTTATCTTTAAAGAGTGGGTAATAATAATCCATTACCAATTGTGCTTTTTCAGATGGTAGGGATTTCACTGTGTGAAGCTTATATAATAATTGAAACAAACCGGCAATTTTATCACTGCTTTTATGTGAACTTGTTTCTTCTGAAAAAGAAGCATTTGATTCGGGATTGGCTTTTATTGTCAACCGTGCAGTTGCAAGCTCATCTAAAATTTTCTGCGCTGTTTTGGGCCCAACTCCTTCATGCAGTAAAAGAACCCTGTACCAGCTTATAACATCCTTCGGGTTTGCAGCAATTCTTAAAAAAGCAAGAACATCCTTTACGTGTGCCGTCTCAATAAATTTCATCCCGCCGAATTTTTGAAATGGAATATTCGCTTTTGCCAGTTCTATTTCGAGATCGAATGAAAAGAAAGATGAGCGAAAAAGTATGGCAATATCTCTAAGAGGCACTCCTTCTTCTCTCAAATCAAGTATTTTTTCAACTATAAATTTTGATTGAAGGTTTTCCGTAGCTGCGGCAACTATTACAGGTAATTCTCCGCCTGTTTTCCTTGTAAATAAATTTTTAGGATATTTCTCAATTGCCTTCTCAATTACATGATTTGTAAAATTTAGTACAGGCTGTACGCTACGGTAATTTTCTTCAAGCTGAATGATTTTTACATTTTTAAAGAGCTTTGGAAATTCCATTATGTTTTTAAAATCAGCGCCGCGGAAAGAATAAATTGATTGAGAGTCATCCCCCACTACCATAATATTATTATTAAACTGTGTTAATCCTTTTATAATTTCAGCCTGAAGCTTGTTTGTATCCTGATATTCATCAACCATAACATATTTAATTGAGGATAATAAAGATTTGGCAGGCAAACCGGATTCAAGTAAGAGATTTTTCAGATATACTAACAGGTCGTCATAATCAAGCAGGTTATTTTTATGCTTATAATTAATAAACACTTTTTGAATATCAAGTATTTTATCGAGCTGTTCTATGAAATGAGGAAAATCCTCTTCAATTAAGTCTTTAACCGGTTTCCCGGTATTTATACTTAAACTAAATACTTTTTCAAGAGTTTGTTTATTCGGAAATCTTTTTTCTTTAGATATAAAACCTGCCTGTGAACGGATAAGATTTATTATATCTTCGCTGTCACTTTGATCGAGAATGGTAAAGGATGAGTCCAAGCCTGCGGCTTTCGCATATCTCCTAAGAATTAGGTTTGCAAAAGAATGAAAAGTTCCGCCGTTTACTTTTGAACACCTGTTATCAAGAAGAATCGATGCCCGGTTCATCATTTCATTAGCTGCTTTGCGCGTAAAAGTTAGAAGTAAAATAGATTTTGGATCATAACCCAGTTCAACCAGTCTTGCAACCCGATAAACAAGTGTGCGTGTTTTCCCGGTGCCAGCGCCGGCAATAACAAGGTACGCTCCGTCAAGAGCAGAAACTGCATCAAATTGTGCAGGATTCAGTTCATTTTTGTAATTTATTACAAACCTTGATTCATCAATTACCGGTTTGGAAAGGGTCGTTTCTTTTAACCTTTTTAAGGTGTATTTCTTTTGTAGCATGAGAATCTTTATTTAGTCGTTAATTCAAAGATATAAACGAAAAAATTAAAATGATATAAAAGTGAAAAGTTATTATGGCTTAGAAGCCTTTTGGGGTCACGTTTGCTTAAAATTTTATATACATATATTCTCTCGGGTTTATTGATATTGAGAAAATTTTGTTTTTGTATTCTTTATTATCGTGGGTTAATATTCCTATCAAAACAGCTTAATATAAAATTTTGAGGGTTTAATTTTTTAAAGAAATAGCATGTCAATATATTCTACCATTCAATCTTGCTTGTGGCGGGTCGTTGTCGAATTGGATACCGGTGAGTTAAGATATTCTTCTCCAAACTTCTTAATTGTGAAGAAATAACAGGTATATTTTGGGTACGGAAAACCTGTCGGTATTTCCCATTTTTTTATAAAAATGAAACTTTAGCATATATATTGTTTACTTATTAAAAATATTTTTATATCTTTGTCCGAATTTAAAGGCAAACCGATTTCAGCGATAAATAAAAACTATTCTTTTTCCGATAATAAATGCGAAATTGTTTTTTCCCGTGATTTATCAAGACTAAATATTAATTCCGGTATAGTTTTTGATTCTTTAATATGTAGTTAGGTAAATTGAGTGAACGTTTTGTCAATTAATCTGTCATAAGTATGTAAATTATCAATAATCTGACAAAAGGTTAGATTAAAGTGACAATTTTTAATTGACGTCATATTTAGGGCATTAATTTGGAACTAAACTTGGAAGTATGTTTCAGGCAAACGAATTTTTCTTGAAATTAAGCTAAATTTGCATGTATTGATTGAGGAAAATACTATTTATATATTGCAGTCAAGCATTTATACAGGACTTTTTCCAGTATAAAAAAATATAGAGAAAAAAGGAAAAACTATGGACGGAAATTTTTCGGATAGACTTCAGGATGTAATTAGATTAAGCAGGGAGGAAGCTCTCAGACTTGGTCATGATTATATAGGCACGGAGCATCTTTTGCTGGGAATTATTCGCGAAGGACAAGGTGTTGCTGTTAGAATCTTAAGGAATCTGGATTGTGATTTGATGAAATTAAAAAAAGCAATTGAAGATACTGTAAGAACTTCCGGCGGAACACTTACGATAGGAAATATACCTCTTACTAAACAGGCGGAAAAAGTTTTAAAGATTACGCAGATTGAATCAAAAATTTATAAAGCAGATGTAATAGGCACGGAACATTTACTCCTTTCACTTTTACGTGATGAGGATAATATAGCTACACAGATTTTACATCAGTTCAATGTAACTTATGATGCTGCCCGTGCAGAGCTTAATGCAATGTTAAGCAGTAAAAGTTCTAAGGATGCAGGTTCAGCTATACCGCCTCCGGATAAAAAGATTGAACGTACTAAAACGCCGGTTCTTGATAATTTCGGACGTGATCTTACTAAACTTGCTATCGAAGATAAACTTGACCCGGTAGTCGGGCGTGAAAAAGAAATTGAGCGTGTTGCGCAGGTATTAAGCCGTAGAAAGAAAAATAATCCAGTGCTGATAGGTGAACCGGGTGTTGGTAAAACTGCTATTGCGGAAGGGCTTGCACTTAGAATAGTTCAGAAAAAGGTACCGAGAACTTTACAGGATAAAAGAGTTGTAACGCTTGACCTTGCAGGTTTAGTTGCCGGTACAAAATACCGCGGTCAGTTTGAAGAGAGAATGAAAGCATTAATGAATGAGCTTGAAAAGGCAAAAGATGTAATCCTTTTTATCGATGAATTACATACAATTGTAGGAGCTGGCGGCGCTTCGGGTTCACTTGATGCTTCAAATATGTTTAAACCGGCGCTTGCAAGAGGAGATTTTCAATGTATCGGTGCAACCACTCTCGATGAGTACCGTAAATATATCGAAACAGATGGCGCTCTCGACAGGCGTTTTCAAAAGGTTATGGTTGAACCGCCAAGTTATGACGAAACAATTCAGATTCTTAATAACATTAAGTTTAAGTATGAAGAACATCATCATGTAAGATATACCAAAGATGCTATCGATTCGGCTGTTAAATTAAGCAACCGCTATATTACAGATCGTCATCTTCCCGATAAAGCAATAGATGTAATCGATGAAGCCGGGTCGCGTGTTCACATGGGCAACTTCGAAGTTTCCCAGGAAGTGCTTGACCTTGAAGGTGATATTGAAAAGGTTAGGCAGGAAAAAGCTGCTGTTGTAAAACGTCAGGATTATGAAGAGGCTGCAAGATTAAGGGATAAAGAAAGAAATCTTCAATCCGACCTTGAAATTGCAAAACGTGAATGGGATGCAAAAACTAAAGATATTGTGCATGATGTTAGTGAAGAAGATATAGCTACCGTTGTTGCGATGATGACCGGAATTCCCGTCACCCGGGTTGCACAAACTGAGTCTGAGAAGCTCCTCAAAATGGGTGATGCTTTGAAAGATTATATTGTCGGACAGGATGAGGCTGTTTCCAAGCTTACAAAAGCTATCCGGCGTACAAGAGCAGGATTGAAAAATCCTACCAGACCTATAGGCAGTTTTATATTTTTAGGACCAACAGGTGTTGGAAAAACTGAACTTTGCAAGGTACTTGCCCGCTACCTTTTTGATTCGGATAATGCCCTTATAAGAATTGATATGAGTGAGTACATGGAGAAATTTTCTCTTTCAAGGCTCGTTGGAGCCCCTCCCGGATATGTCGGCTATGAAGAAGGAGGCCAGCTTACCGAAAAAGTTAGAAGAAGGCCTTATTCGGTTGTGTTGTTTGATGAAATTGAAAAAGCTCATCCGGATATTTTCGGCATATTGCTTCAGGTTCTGGATGACGGCGTTCTTACCGACAGCCTGGGCAGAAAAGTGGATTTCAAAAACGCAATTATTATAATGACCACAAATGTGGGTGCACGCGATATTAAGAATATCGGCTCATTCGGTTTTGGCGGTGAGAACGCCGATGATAAATATTCATCGTTGAAAAATACAGTTGAAGAAGCAATGAGGAAACTCTTTAATCCTGAATTTTTGAATAGGGTTGATGAAACTATTGTATTTAGAAATCTTGAAAAAGAAGATATCCTCAAAATAATTGATATTGATTTGAAAGAGATATATAAGAATATTCATGAAAATAAAATGGTACTTTCTCTTGATATTTCAGCTAAAAACTTTTTAGCTGAAAAAGGATTTGATGCTAAGTATGGTGCTAGACCTTTAAGACGGGCAATCCAGAAATATGTTGAAGATCCTCTTGCCGAAGAAATATTAAGAGGAACATTTAAGGACGGATGTAAAATTCTTGCCAAACATTTTGAGAATTTGGAAGAACTTACATTTCTTGAAGGTGAATTGGATGTTAATTCCGGACAGGAAGAAAAAGAAAAGACTGATACAAGTGAAGTACAATAAATATAATTTTCTTGTTTTTAAGTTATGAACTACAAAAAGCGTATTTCTTTAAATACGCTTTTTTTATATTTAATTTTAAACCGAACTTTCTAAAATTTTTATGCGGAGAAATTTATGAAAATATTAACTGAAAATGAGATAAATGAAAAGCTGAAAGAAATTTCAGGGTGGTCATTCCGGGATAATTCCATCAGCAAAGAATTTAAATTAAAAGATTTTAAAAATGCGCTTGCCTTTGTGAATAAAATAGCTGATGAAGCAGAAAAAATGGATCATCATCCTGATATATTTATTCACTCATGGAATAAAGTTAAAATTAGGATTTCCACACATGACGCCGGCGGCGTTACTCAGAATGATTTTAATCTGGCAAAAAAAATAGAAGAATTATAAAAAGCGGCAGCGCTGTGAATAGACGCTATGCATCATAAATGGAGAGTAAATAATGAGCCTGAGTGAAACAGAAATTCTTGTAATATTCAAAAACGCGGAAGCATTATTGGAAGGACACTTCCTATTAACTTCCGGCAGACACAGTAATATTTATTTCCAATGCGCCAAGGTTTTACAGTACCCTGTCTATATGGAAAAGATTTGTTCTAATATTGTTGAGTATTTTAAAAATTATGAGATTGATACCGTTATTGCTCCTGCAATCGGCGGTATTATTGTTGGGCAGGAAGTTGCGCGGCAGTTAAACAAGCGTTCAATTTTTGCGGAACGTGAAGGTAAAGCGCTTACACTACGAAGAGGTTTTTCTCTGGAACCCAGTGAAAAAGTTTTAGTCTGCGAAGATGTTGTAACTACCGGGGGATCTGTTTTTGAAGTTATAGATATTGTGAAGAACAGCGGCGCTGTAGTTGTCGGTGTTGGCTGTATTGTTGATAGAAGTAATGGTAAAGTAAATTTCGGATTTCCCCAAAAAAGCGCTGTTATGATGGATGTTGTTTCTTTTCCTGCTGATGATTGCGAACTGTGCAAAAAGGGTTTGCCTGTCATAAAACCGGGATCAAGAAAAATAAAGTAATTAATCTTATACAGGACAGCTTCTGTCTTTCAAATATAAAAACAGCATTTATACTTAAATATTCATAAAAGTTGGAAATATGGATCAAAGAAGACTATATAAAACTATAGAAAATCTTGTTTCTCAAAAATTTGAGACAGAAAAGGATATGCTTGAATTTGTTTTACAGCAAATTGTTGAAATGGAGAATATTGAAATTACAGGGGGGAGGATATGGCAGTTTGATCCGGCCTCAGGCGATTATTTACTATTATTCCAGACTGGGAATGTCGAAAAAATCAACCCGGATTTCAGGGTGAAAATTAAAGATTATCCTATATTTGATCTTGTTACGAAGGAAAGAACTGTGCTTGGAAATGAAACAAACCAAGTACTTCGTAAAAAGGGTATAATGAGGTTTTCTGCCTCAGGTGTAGGCTCAAGAATTAAGTATAACGGGAAATTGTATTATGAGTATATGCTTGCTTTAAATAGAGAAAACATTAATGAAGATTTACGTCTAAGACTAAGTATAATTGCTACTGCTTTAACTTCTCAAATAAAACAAATGAGGTATTCCAGAAGAGCTAGTTCGCTTAGAGCAGATTTGGACAAAGCACGAGAAGTTCAGAAATCAATTTTACCCGAACATGAATATACTTTTCATGATTATGTCATATTTGGTATTTCGGATCCTGCTGAAATTGTCGGTGGAGATTTGTTTGATTATATTGAAATAGGCTCGGAAGGAGACTACCTGGCAATTGCAGTAGGCGATGCTGCAAGTAAAGGAGTGAGCGCAGCTGCCGAAGCAATGTACATTTCCGGCGCGTTAAGGATGGCATGCAACTTTGAAATAAAAATTGTTTCTCTTATGAGACGTATGAATTCGCTTGTTAATAAAATATTTAAGGATGAAAAGTTTGCATCTTTATTCTATGGTGAACTTTCAAGAGATAAGGGGGGACTTATGCTATATGCAAATGCCGGACATAATTCTCCGATGTTTATAAAGAAAAACTCCGATAATATAATTACATTGCTGTCAACGGGGCCTGTCTTGGGTCCTTCACCTTATGCAAAATATACAATCGACAGTATTAGTTTTGCGCCGGGCGATGTTTTGCTTATATATTCAGATGGTGTAACCGATGCAGCTAATACAAAATTTGAAAATTATGGAGAAGAACGCCTGGGTAATATTTTATTAGGAAAAAAGAATCTAACTCCTAAAGAAATTACATACTCAATTATGGATGATGTAATTAACTTTTCTAAGAACGGCGAATATTCCGATGATAAGACTATAGTCGTGATAAAGAGGATGAAATAATTTCTGAAAAACCTTTTGATTATTATCTGATGCTTGAAAGGCGCAAATTCCTTATATTATTATAAAAGAAATTGAAAGAAAAAATTAAATGCCTGTTACAAATAAATATATTGGGAAAACAATTGATTTATCGAAGATGTACAATTAGTTAACAACTATTGCTTAAGCTCTAAATTGAAAATTGAGAAAAATTATTTTGAATATACTACTTTCCCTTCCTTAACATAACTGGCAATCATACGGGTTTCATTTTCGTACTCATCCACTGTTAGTTTTATTAAATCTATTGGTATATCAAATTTTCGCATTGTTGCCCTTACGGCATTTCCAGTCATAGGTCCAAGCTCAAAAATGTTTTTCTTTTTAAAATCATTTGAGATAACTGCTATATCCATATCAATATCCTTGCTAGGTATGCCATATTTATAGGAACCGAACAAAACGACTTAATATACATCTATTCCATCCTCAATAAGTTTTTTCGTTAAAAATTTAATTATTTTTTCAGTTCTTCTTTTGTCCAATCCAAGATCTCTTTTGCTTTGGTTAATATAATTAATGTATCGTCCTTTTTATATTTATTGCCGATCTCCTTTAATGTTTCGGGGTATCGTCTTGCAACTCCTGCATCATCCATACTATCTATAAAATCGGTTAAATCTTTAGGTAAAATTAAATTTAACTTTTCGACAAAATAATTTAAGATATGAATTTTAGGCGGAACTATTTTCATTCTTCTTAAATATAATTCTTTCATTGCCTTTTCTATTAAAAGATGGCACATGAAAACAGCATAAAAATATAGTCATGACTCATGCATAATCAGGGCGGTTTCATAATCATAATCAGACTGCTTAAACCATTCCTTATAATCTTTTGCCATAAATAATAAACTTGGTTACTTATATTTAATAAACCTAAATGACATTATCAATAAATAAAGAGAATGATTTATAATGCAGAAGTGAGGTGGGGCTTTTGTTTTCTGCGGTATAATAGTTATTCTTTTATTAAATTGCAGACGAAAAAATCATTGGGCACTAAAATGCTAAAGTCAATTAATCCCACAACTGAAGAAGAAATTCATATCTATAATGAAATGTCCGAAACCGAAGTAAGTAAAATTATTTCCGCTTCTTATAATGCATTTTTAAACTGCCGGAAAACGGACTTTCAGACAAGAGTTAAATATATGAAAAACGCCGCCAAAATCTTGCGATCTATGAAAGACAGATATGCAGAGTTAATAACTTTGGAAATGGGTAAACCCATAAATCAATCAAATGCTGAAGTTGAAAAATGTGCCTGCGTTTGTGAATATTATGCTGCGAAGGCTGAAATATTTCTTGCTGATGAAATAATCCTTACAGATGCAACCAAAAGCTATGTTACTTACAAACCTTTAGGTGTTATTTTGGCCATCATGCCGTGGAACTTTCCTTTCTGGCAGGTGTTTAGATTTGCCGCACCTAATTTAATAGCCGGTAATGCGGGTGTTTTAAAACATTCGTCAAATGTTACAGGATGTGCTCTTGCAATTGAAGAAATATTTCATAAAGCAGGATTCCCAGAAGATATGTTTAGAACATTAGTCGTTTCTTCTAAAACCGTGAAACCTATAATTGAAAACGATAATATCAGCGCGGTTACATTAACGGGCAGTGTACCTGCAGGAAAAGCGGTTGCATCGATGGCAGGAGCCGTGTTGAAGAAAACTGTGCTTGAGCTTGGCGGGAGTGATCCATATTTAATTCTTGAAGATGCGGATTTGGAAAAAGCATCGGATATATGCGTTAATTCAAGATTATTAAACGGAGGACAAAGCTGTATTGCGGCAAAAAGATTTATTGTTGTTGAATCAATTTATAAAGAATTTGAAAAATTGTTTATACAAAAAATGAAAGCAAAAAAGATGGGCGATCCTTTTAATCCGGAAAATGATCTTGGACCGCAGGCAAAAACTGATCTTAGAGATGAACTGCATAAGCAGGTAATTAAGAGCATAGAAACGGGTGCAAAAGTTCTTCTTGGCGGTGAAATACCAAAATCAAAAGGGGCATTTTATCCGCCGACTGTACTTTCAAATGTTGTTCCGGGTATGCCTGCTTATGAAGAAGAACTGTTTGGACCCGTTGCAGCTTTTATTAAAGTAAAAGATGAAGAAGAAGGAATTAGAACTGCAAATAAAACAAGTTTTGGTTTAGGCGCAGCGGTATTTACTATTAATGCTGAAAGGGGAGAAAGAATTGCCAAAGAAAGGCTTATTGCCGGATGCTGTTTTGTAAATGATTTTGTTAAATCTGATCCACGGTTACCATTTGGAGGGGTAAAAGAATCAGGTTTTGGCAGAGAGCTTTCATTTTTTGGAATTAAAGAATTTGTTAATATTAAAACTGTTTATGTAAAATAAAATATAAACCACTAAATTATTTTATAATTTACAAAATTGATTAACCTTTGGGCAGCTTTACAAAGAATTTAGTTCCATTACCAATTTCACTTTCTATCCAGATTTTACCGCCATTTTTTTCGACCAACTCTTTGCAAATAATTAAACCCAGACCTGTTCCTTTCTCGTTCTCGGTCCCTAATGTAGTATGCTGAATATCAAGCTTGAAAATCTTTTCAATATCCGCTTGAGAAATACCGATTCCCGTATCAACAATAGAAATGTTGACTACATTATTATCTTCTTCAGCTAAAACGGTTACCTTCCCGCCGCTGTTGCTAAATTTTATAGCATTTGAGACAAGGTTTTGTAAAATGGACTGAAACATATAAACATCTGCAAACACAAAAATGTCTTGAGATACCTGGTTTATTAATGCAATATTTTTACTAACCGATTTGGGTTTAAGCAATTGAAAATTAGACTCAACAGTTTCATGTAAATTGATTTTTTCCGGGCTGTATATCATTCTACCCGTCTGAAGTCTTGACCAATCCAGAAGATTTTCTACCAGCTTGAATTGGTTTTTTAATGTATTATTTATTTCCTTAATGAACCTGGTTCTTTCTTCAGCACTTAAATCGTCAAATTCTTCAACTAAAATGTCGGATAATCCCAGCAGAGGTTGAAAAGGACCTTTTAGATCATGCGCAATTATAGAAAATAATTTGTCTTTGCTTACATTTAAATCTTTTAATCTTCTTTCGGATTCGGCGAGTTGAGCATTTAAATGAGCAAGCTCGCGGGCTCTTTCTTCCAGAAGATCTTTATGTGCTTTTAATTGTTTTGTATAATTTATTAACTCATCCGACGTGCGTTTGCGGTCAATTGCCAAAGCAATTTGTTCGGAAACGAATATGAGTATTTGTTTTTCAATTTCTCCGAAAGCATTCTTATTATAATAATCCTGTACAGCCATCACTCCTTTTATTTGCCCTTCATGTCTCAGTACAACACCCACCCAAACAGCAGCAGGTTCACCAACTAAATCAACAATTCCTTTTTGGCGAAGTTCAAGATCATATTCATTTGTAATTATTAAACCTTTACCGGTTTTTAGAACATATTCGGTTAAGCCGCGTCCCAGTTTTCGCGGTAACGGTGGGTCATCGAATTCATTAGCAAAATAGGGGAAAGTTAGAATATTCTCCTCTTCATCATAAAGAGCTATATAAAAATTTTCCGCCGCCATTAAACCTTTTATTACTTCGTGGATATCTGAATAAAGTGTTTGTATATCTTCCGTTGTATTAACAGCTTCCGAAATTTTATATAAAGCATTCTGGGTTTTTTCAAAACGTTTTCTCTCCGTGATATCATGAATTGTAGCTTGTATAAGGTTTTTTTCCCCTATAACAAAGCTTTTAAGAGATACTTCGGTATCTATAAGTGAATTATCTATACGCTTATGCTGCCAATAGAAATATTGAGGGATTCCCATATAAGCCAGATTTATTTTTTCCAAAGCAGATTCTTTAGAATTCTTTCCATCCGGTTGAATATCCGGAGAAAATTCCCAGGGAGTATGACCGATTATTTCTTCTTGCGGACATCCAAAAAGATTGGATAAGCGAGAATTACATTCTTCAAATCTGTCTGATAATATACAAATTCCTTCGGCTGAAGCCTCAAAAAGTGAACGGAATCTTTTTTCGCTTTCAATTAACGCTTCTTCCGATATTTTTTTTTCTGTAATATCCCGGAAACTCCAAACTCTTCCCACAATCCGGTTGTCTAATTTTTGCTGGATAGAATATCTTTCAAATGTTTTTCCGTTGATAAATTCTAATGTATCAATACTTTCTGCTTCAGGGAATTCGTAAAGCCAATTAATTCTTGCAATAAATGCATCAGGTTTCTTTAATTTATTTTTTAAGAATCCTAATAATTTACTTTCACTTTTTGAAGAAGCTAAAGTAGAAGGGATATCCCACATTTTAATAAATTTTTGATTCAGCCCGGTTATTTCTCTTTGTAAATCAACAACTAAAATTCCGTCAGCTGACGATTCCAGTGTGGCATTCAATAAAGAAAATGCCTGGTTTATTTTTACTTCATTTAGTTTACGCTCAGTTATATTGTTAAATATAGAAAGAAGATAAGGTTCCTGGTTTTCGA
>Ga0116130_1001654_pt1 | contig 12307 bp, 7 predicted proteins | sample June2015DPH_17_5_FD_89733 | JGI IMG/M metagenome (GOLD analysis project Ga0116130, IMG submission 89733) | Peatland microbial communities from SPRUCE experiment site at the Marcell Experimental Forest, Minnesota, USA - June2015DPH_17_40 | ecosystem: Environmental > Terrestrial > Soil > Wetlands >...
ATGTTCCCGCTGAAATATACGGTATCCTCACCATCTAAAGATACCTGATTTACAAAATTATTATCAACTATTACTTGTCCATTGATAAATAAACAGTTATTACCGCTTATTTGATTTACCTGAAGATCCGTGTTCTGTTGTTTTATGACCTCTTCAAGATATGTCCTGCAAAACAATGAAAAGGGTATCCCGGGATAACACAACCCGGCTTTCTCCCGTAAAGTCAGTATTCCGCACCGAAGATCGTAAACAGGCCGTAGATATACTAAGGGCAACAGGGTAGAATAATTAGGACTTTCAAATAAGCAAATACACTCAACCATATATAAAAACTCCTTTCCTATAACATAAATTATGGGAAGTTATGCTGCAAAATAATCTATTAAAAACAATTAAACCTCTTTAATGAACTTAATAAACATAAATCCTCATTTAAATCTGAAGGAAGAAACTTTGTTTTACAAAGAACAAAGAGAAGGATCAATGAATAACATAACACTTTTTAATAAAATATTAAAGCAGGTTGATAGAAATTAAAGGTAAACTATCATTATCCGCAGAGTAATTAATTAAAACGGTTCAATTATATTTGAAAATGTTGTTTGATATTGTATTTTAAATAAACATTCATCGATTATCATTAATTAAAATTGATAATTATGAGTAAAAGCCGGAATTCTATTCCGGATAACTAAAATTTAATGACTGACAAATATTAAAGGATAATAAATGAAATTTTTAGACACTCTATTTAATTTGGAAAATAAAGTTGCCATACTGACAGGCGGCGGCGGGATACTTGCAGGCGAAATGGCTAAAGGGTTCTTAAATGCCGGGGTAAAAATAGTTTTATTGGATATAAACGATGAGAATCTAAAGAAGAAGACGGAAGCATTAAAACAAATTAATAAAAATGTAATCGGATTTAAGTGCAGCGTTTTAGATGAAGCAAGCATTCAAAAGGCGCAAGCCGCTATTCTGAATGAGTTCGGCCGCATAGATATTTTGGTAAACGCAGCCGGTGGAAATATTGCCGGAGCAACAATAGGCATTGATCAAACTATTTTTGACCTGCAGATTGATCAATTTAAAAAAGTAACGGATCTAAACCTTAACGGAACTGTTTTACCAACATTGATATTTGGGAAAACTATGGCTGAACAAAAAAGCGGATCAATAATAAATATCTCCTCGATGGCAGCCTCAAGAGCTATTAGCCGCATTGTAGGGTACTCTTCTGCAAAAGCCGCTATTGAGAATTTTACCCGGTGGATGGCTGTAGAACTTTCATCAAAATTCGGCGGCGGCATCCGGGTAAATGCGATAGCCCCGGGCTGGCTTATAACCGAACAAAATAGGGCGTTATTAACCAATGAAGACGGTTCCTTAACAGAGAGAGGAAAAACAGTTATAAACTTGACTCCATTTAAAAGATTCGGCGATCCCAGTGAACTTATAGGAGCTGTTTTATTTCTTGCAAGCGATGCGGCTAAATTCGTCACAGGAGTAATTATTCCTATCGATGGCGGTTTCAGTTCTTTTAGCGGTGTATAATTTTTAATAATCAGCCATCAACAAAAACTAATATAATTTAGCTTCTTCCATAGTTGGAACAAGCAGATGGAAAATTAATAACGCAGGCAGGTAAACTATACCGGCTAAAATAAATAATGATAAATAACTGCCTGTAAATTGTAATATAAACCCTGCTGCTGCAGCTAACAGCAACCCTCCGATTGCACCGGCCATTCCGCCTAATCCTACAACGGAACCAACGGCTTTTTTAGGGAACATATCCGGTACAGTTGTAAACAAATTAGCAGACCAACCTTGATGACCGGAAGTTGCTAATCCTATCAAAAAAACAGCCCACCATTCAGGGACTAAAGATGCAAACACAATTGGAACAATCACAATTGCACAAATCAGCATTACAACTTTTCTTCCTTTATTTATGCTCCAGCCTCTTTTAATAAATGTGCCGGAAAGCCATCCTCCGCCAACACTGCCGATTGTTGTCATAGTATAAATGACAATTAAAGGTAATCCGAGGTGGGTTAAATTCAGCCCATACCTTTGACTAAAGAATTTCGGAAGCCAGTAAATATAAAACCACCAAATGGGATCGGTCAGAAATTTACCTGCAGCAAAAGCCCATGTTTGTCTATATTTTAATAATTTTATCCAGGGAATTTTTTCAGATTGAATTTCGGCAGGATCGCTTTGAATAAAAGCGATTTCCTCTTTGGTTACTTTTTTATGTTTCTCAGGAATTTCATATAGCCATAGCCAGAGTACAATCCAGATAAATCCTAACAGCCCAGTAAATATGAAGGCAGCGCGCCACCCGAATGTTAGCGCAATCCATGGAACCACGAGGGGAGCGACAATCGCGCCGGCATTAGCTCCCGAATTAAATATTCCAAGCGCAAGAGCTCTTTCTTTTTTTGGAAACCATTCAGCCGTAGCTTTGATAGCAGCCGGAAAGTTTCCCGATTCGCCTAAGCCCAAAAAAAATCTTGCAACGCCAAAGCCAAAAACTGTTTTAACAAGAGTATGGCCCATTGCTGCAATACTCCATATAACAGTTGATATTGTGTACCCGATTTTTGTACCAACCTTATCTATAAACCTTCCGACAAATAAAAAGCCTAAAGCATAAGCAGCCGTAAAAGCTGCGATGATATAACCGTATTCAATTTCATTCCAGCCAATATCCTTTTGTAGAACCGGGGCTAATATTCCGAATACCTGTCTATCAATATAAATTATTGTTGTTGCAAAAAAGAGTAAACCGCAGATTGTCCAGCGGTATAAACCCATTTTTCTTAGCGTAATAGAATTCCTGCGCCTAATATTTTTTCCCATTCGTTTTAATTGAGTTTATTATTTCCAACAAGTTAAATAAATAGTTTAATTGAATTAATTAGTCATGCTATGCAGTTATTAAAATTTTATTAATTAACTCCGGCTTTTATCCTCCCATTGCTTTTCCAACTGCTCGAGAGTTTTACCCTTCGTCTCCGGAACCATCTTCCACATAAACAAACCTGCTAAGGCTGCCATAACACCATAGACCCAATATGCAAATCCATGATGGAACATGCTTGTTAGAAAAGTACTTTTATCGAGCATCGGGAACGTCCATGATACGAGGTAATTCGCTATCCACTGAACTGCAACTGCAACGGACATCGCCCTTCCCCTGATTTTATTCGGGAAAATCTCAGAAAGGAGAACCCAAACAACCGGGCCCCAAGAAAAGGAAAAACCCGCCATGAAAATGATCATAAACAATAATGCGGTAATTCCGAGATTTCCCGATAAAAATACGAAGCCGAGTCCAATCATAGCTGCAGCCATTATAATTGCCCCAGTTATTTGCAGCGGTTTACGCCCGAATTTGTCTACAGTATTTATTGCAACTATACAAAAAATTAAATTGACCGCACCGATAACAATAGTTTGTAACAGTGCTGAATTTGTCCCGTTACCCAGATTCTTGAATATCTCCGGGCCGTAATAAAGGACAACGTTGATACCGACAAACTGCTGAAAAACGCAAAGCAAAATTCCCGTAACAATTAATTTCCAGCCATACAAAAATAATTTTCCCGGCTTAGATGTTGATGATCCCTGTATTTCTCCAATGATCAGCTTTGCACCTTTTTCACCATTTATCTTACCAAGAATTGAAAGAGCTTTTTCTTCACGCCCCTTCAGCATAAGCCACCTTGGAGATTCCGGGATGAAGAACAACAGGACAAAAAAGAGGACTGAAGGAACTATTTCGGATGCAAACATCCATCTCCAGCCTATAACGTTTATCCAACTATCATTCCCCCGGCAAGCAATAAAATAATTAACAAAAAAAACGACGAGCATTCCTATAATAATAGCGAGCTGATTGTAAGAAACGAGTTTTCCTCTTTTATGAGCCGGAGCAATCTCTGCTATATATAGAGGAGAAAGAAGAGAAGCCATTCCAACACCAATGCCCCCGATCATCCGGTAAATTATAAATTGGGTAAGAACCATATATCCGCCCTGTCCTACAGGTTTAAAACCCGCTTCCGGGATTGCCGAACCAATTGAAGCAATCAAGAAAAGCACTGCCGAAATCATCAACGCCTTTTTTCTCCCAAACCCGCTACTAATAAATCCTGCGATGGCGCCTCCGATTACGGCGCCTATCAAAGCGCTTGATACCGTAAAGCCCAAAAGGGAATTTGCAGAGATCTCCGCTAATCCTCTTGGTAAAACAAAATAGTAATTAAGGGCGCTTACAGTACCTGATATAACGGCAGTATCGTAACCAAAGAGTAATCCTCCTAAGGCTGCAATTAACGTTATTCGAAAAGCGTATGATTCGTTTTCTTTTGCCGGATAGTTTTCCATTTTTTCCCTAAAGTTATTTTTTCAGCATTATTCATTATTTGGCGAAACGTTTAATCTAATGCAGGCAATCAAAAGCCGCAGAGTTGTATCAATAGTCCACGGATTAATCCAGGGGTTACTAATATTATTTTACGTAAGCAACCGGTTCACAGAATGCTTTCAGATTTTCGACGGGAGTTCCCGAAGGTATCTCGCATCCTGCATTAACCATAAACGGATTGCCGACAGACTTGTAAGTTTTGTTTATATATTCACGAATCGAACCGGGTGTTCCATGCAGAACTCCCCCGACGGGATTTATATTGCCGCTGATAACGACATTACTGCCGGCGATCTCCCGCACACGAACAATGTCAACCATGTGGTCAACATCCAAAATATCAACACCCAAATCAGCAATTCCAGGCAAGAGATGCGTGATGTTTCCACAGATATGTAACCGTACATAGGCGCCCATCTCCCGGATGGCTTTAACCAGTAATTTTTCCCACGGCTGAATTAAAGCTTCGTAAGTATTCGAAGATACCTGGCTTGCTATAGCATCACCAATTCCAATAGTATCCGCACCGGCTTCTATCTGCGCTTTTGCAAAATCAATCCCTGCTTTAACGCACAAATCCATTAGGCTGTAAAGGAAATCAATATCTTCTATTGTGTCCATCAGGAAATTCGTTACACCACGCAGGTCCGCCGCCTCTGCAGCGGGCCCTTCCACCCAGCCCATGATAGAATATTTTCCGCCATAAAATTTTTTGTACTCTGCAATTGCTTTTACCCGGTCTGCCATTCTTTCCGAAGTGAGCGGATCCGGTTGAAGAAGAACGGATATATTCTTCACATTTTCCAGAGGCTGAGTGCAGCGCGGTACGCCATCTTTGAAATACGTAACTTTGCCTCCGAATCCCTGAGTCTCACGATAAGTATCTGAGATAGTGCTCAACTGATCAAAACCAAAGTCCTGAGCGCATCTGCGGTTCGCTTCAACAAGTATCCTATAGTTCGATGCAAATGCCTCATAGTCCGATCTTATGTATTCTTCTGCAAACTGCATTAATATAGGTATCCTCGGAACAAAGTCAACTCCGCCGCCCTTAATCATGCCCGTATATCTTTCAAAACTGTTCATGTCTGACGCCTTAGTTATTGTTATGTTTTTGTCTTTTGAGGAAATTATGTAAAATTAATTAGTATCCTAAATTGAATGAAAAATTAGTATAAGGTAAATTTAAATGAAATCAGGGACAAAGGACAAATCGTCTAAACCCTGATTCATGGGATTGAACTGATTTCCATGATTATTTCAATAAGTACTAAGATTGTGTGAACTATACGAGAATCAACAAGTTCAAAGGACGAAGGAAAATGAATATCTGAATTCCCATAGGGACAGGCAGGATTTGTTTGTAATAACTCTTTAGAAATGTCAGTAAAAATTAACTTTAGAGTTCCTAGAATAAGGGGCTCAGAAAATGGAAAGGATTCAGAAAGATCAATCGCTTGATACACAGATGAAAGAAGGCTTGAATGTCGGATTTGTCTATGCGTTTTTGTAACTGAAACAGATTGAGTTGATTATGGCGGGACTCTTAAATTTATTTTGGACAGGAGTGACTCATATTGTTTTTTTAACAGTTGACTTAACCTTAAAAAATCCTAATATTTAATTGGAAAAAAATTTTTATAGAAGTTAATTTTTAAATATATTGCTGAGAGCAACCTTACAAATTACATTGAAAGATGCAAGAATAAACTAAAAAAGCTTTATCCAACACTTCATAATTGAAGAGAAAACAGGAATGTCTGCATGAACAAGTATTTAAGTATAATAGCATTACTGCTGATTGTGTTTGCAGTGAGCGTGAAAGCCCAACTGACACCTCAAGATGCAGTAAAGGGAATGGTTAGAGGGATTAATATAGGAAATACAATGGAACCGCCCGTTGAGGGGGCATGGGATAACCCTCCTTTACAGGAACGCGCATTCGATGATTACAAGAATGCCGGGTTTACCTCGATTCGAATACCCATTACATGGGATGGTCATACGTCAATTACTCCCCCTTACACAATTGACAGTACATGGCTAAACCGGGTGGAACAAGTTGTAAATTGGGGACTCCGGCGCGGGTTGTTTATTATTATCGATGCACACCATGAAACCTGGATCAAAACCTGGTACTCGGACTCGACTGTAGCCCGCTTCGACAGCATCTGGAGTCAGATAGCCACGCGATTCAAAGACAAGTCCGACAGCCTTATATTTGAAATCTTGAACGAACCTAACCTAATGACGGAACAGCATGTCAACGAGTTGAATGCCAATGTACTGAAAATAATCCGTCAAACCAATCCGACTCGAATCGTATCATTTTCGGGATACATGTGGTCGAATTCAGACCAGTTAGTTACTGCCGCGATTCCAGATTCTGCCGACAAATACCTCATCGGGTATTATCATTCCTACGATCCATATCCTTTCGGTCTTGTAGGTACGGGAACGTACGGAACCGCTGCCGATATAAATGCAACCAAAGCGAAGTTCGACCAGGTTACTGCCTGGTCAAAAAAGAATAACATCCCTGTCATACTAGATGAATTCGGATATATGAACAAGTGCGATTATAATTCGCGTATGTGTGCATATGCAACCGTGGTGGACCAAGCACTAAGTCATGGTGTATCTATGTTTGCGTGGGATGATGGAGGTGATTTTCCCACATATAACAGAACGACAGGCGGTTTCAATGAAATCAAAGATATTCTAATATATACCAATCCTGAATCACCGGACGGCATGAGGATAAGCCAGCTTAGCGGCACATCCATAAAGGTTCAGTGGCATAACAGAAACACAGAGAACGACAGCATAGTCATACAACGAAAAGTCGGCGGGGGCAGTTTTGAGTATTACCGGAAAGTTGCCCCGACTGATTCCGAATTCATAGACAACACCATAAATCCGGGAACATCTTACTATTACAGGTTGAATATAATTATGAAGGATTCCATAGAACTTGAATCCTATCCCGTCATGCTGAATGCTGTAGCAACTTCGATTAAATTATTAAACGTCCCGGTTCGGTTTGAACTATCCGATAACTACCCCAATCCTTTCAATCCGGCAACTACAATAGGATTTTCTCTACCAAAGACTGAACATGTAATTATGAAGTTATATGACATATTAGGAAGGCAGGTTGCGACTCTTGTTGATGAAGAAAGACCAGCCGGCAGTTGTGGAAAGTAGCGACGGGTCGCGACCTGTCATTACGGCTCCATATTAAAATAAATCAAATTTTATTCCGATAATAGAGAAGAAATAACAAGTGTACTATTTACAATAACACGGGAAAATGATATTATTATTAAGGTATCATTGAATATTCCAGAACTACATGGCTCTCAATATTTTCATTAGTATTTTTTTTAATACCGGTGATCTTCAAAAATATTGTATTGGATCGTCCTTTTAAATTTTGTGAGGCCTATATGAAAGAGGAAGCAAAAACAAAAAAAGATTTACTCAAAGAGCTTAGATCATTGCAGAGAAAAGTTAACCGTCTCGAAAAAGCCAACCGGAAACCAAGCAGCAGCCAAGCCGAAAAAATACACGTTCACACTAAAGAACTAATCCGCCAGAGCGAAGCCCGGTTAAAACGCGCCGAACTTGCATCCAAATCCGGCAATTGGGAATTGCATCTTGATTCTCAAATTATGTTTTCTTCCGAAGGCGCAAAAAAAATTTATGGTACTAGTAAAGGTCCCTTAGATTATAAAACAATTAAAAATAATCCTCTCCCTCAATACCGTCCTTTGCTTGACAGCGCACTAAAAAATTTAATTGAAAACAATCAGCCTTACGATTTAGAATTCAAAATTAAAACTACCGGCACCGGTGAAATAAAAGATATTCATTCAATTGCAGAATATGATAAGGAAAGGAAAATTATTTTCGGCGTTATTCAAGACATTACTTCGCGTAAGCACATAGAAGATATTTTGCGTGAAAGTGAAGACCGATATCATTCAATTTTTAAAAACAGTCTTGGTGCAATTTTCTTAACTAAACCGGATGGGCAAATCTTTGCGGCTAATCCGGAAGCATGCCGTATTTTTGGTAGAACAGAGGAAGAACTCTGTTTATCGGGGAGTGAAAGCATTGTTGATATAACAGACCCGCGTTTTACTGCTTCAATAGAAGAACGCGCACGTACGGGGAGATTTAAAGGCGAACTCACTTTTATTCGAAAAGATGGAACTAAATTTCCCGGACTTGTAGGCACGAGTATATTCTTGGATAAAGAAGGCAACGAGCAAACAAGTATGGTCATTTACGATATTACGGATCAAAAGCGGGCTGAAGAGGAAATTAAGACAATTCTTCGCACGGCGATTGATGGTTTTTACCTTGTGGAAATGGAAGGGCGAATTTTAGAAGCTAATGATTCTTATTGCTCAATGATAGGCTATAGCCACGAGGAACTGATTAAGATGAGTGTAAAAGATGTTGAAGTGGTGGAAACAGAGGAAGTAATTAAAAAGCGGATTCAGAAAATTTCAGAAACCGGTTCGGACCGCTTCGAAACCAAGCATAAGCGCAAAGATGGTAGAGTTATTGATATTGATGTTAGTGTTAATCTTTTAGTACAAGAAGAGGCAAAGCTTTTTTGTTTTATGCGTGACATTACCGAGCGCAAGCGCATGGAGGCAGAGATTAGAGAGTCCGAAGGAATGTTTCAAATGGTGTTCGAAAATGTATTTGACGGCATTTGCCTTTGTATTGAAGATCCTGACCCTAACAAGAGAAAAATCATTGAGTGTAATGAACAGTATGCTGTCATGGCAGGCAGAAGCCGTGCGGAGCTGCTTAAGCTCGAGAGCTTTGAAGGACTTCAGATAGTACTTGACGAAACGGCAAATAAAAATCGCATGGAATCCTTAGAAAGGGGGACAGCATTTCAGGGCACCTTCTCGTGGATTCGACCGGATGGGAAAGAAAATATTATTGAATATGTGGGTAAGTCAATCATATGGCGGGGAAAGGCATACACGATTGGCATTGACCGCGACATCACGCAACGCAAGAGAATGGAGGCAGAGGTTAGGGAGTCCGAAGAAAGATTTCATATGTTGTTCGAAAATGTGCTTGACGGCATTTGCCTTTACAGCGAAGATCCTGATCCCTTTAAGAGAAAACTCGTTGAGTGTAATGAACGGTACGCTATCATGGCAGGCAGAAGCCGCGAGGAGCTGCTCCAGCTCGAAAGCACGCAGGGACTCCAGATAACACTTGAAGATACGGCAAATAAAAATCGCATGGAATCCTTAGAAATGGGAACATCATATCAAGGCTATTTCTCATGGATTCGACCGGATGGAAAAGAAAATGTTATTGAGTATGTGGGTAAGCCGATCACATGGCGGGGAAAGGCATATTCGATCGGCATTGACCGCGACGTCACGGAACGCAAGCGAGCGGAAAGTATAATTATCGAAAGTGAAAGAAGATTTAAAGAAATGGCAAATCTTCTTCCACTGACCATTTATGAGGCGGATATAAATGGAATCCTAACATTTGCGAATGAAACAGGCTTTACGACCTTTGGTTATTCTACAGATGATATTTCCAGGGGTATTCACATACTCAACTCAATCTCTGAAAAAAACAAAATGGAGGCGCTCAAAAACTTACGTCGTGTGTTGGAAGGTTTACCGACTAGCAGAACTGAATATGAAATGATTAGAAAAGACGGTTCAACTTTTCCTGCGCTTATTTTTACAGTCCCTGTATTTCGTGATGAAAAAATAATTGGACTTAGAGGAACAATTGTGGACATCACTCAACAAAAAATTGCAGAGAATGAACTCAGAAAGCTTTCTGAGGCAGTGGCTCAAAGCCCCGCTTTAATCGTTATCACTGACCTTGACGGTAAAATAGAATATGTAAACAAAACATTTGAAGAAACCACGGGGTATTCTTTTAATGAAGTCATCAATCGTAATCCAAGAATATTAAAATCAGCATACACCAAAAAAGAAGAATATAAGACGCTTTGGAATACTATTATTTCCGGTAAAACATGGCACGGTGAATTCTTAAACAAAAAGAAAAACGGAGAATTGTATTGGGAAGAGGCTTTCATTTCGCCAATTAAAGATAAGGACGGACATATAGTAAATTATTTAGCCGAAAAACAGGATATTACCGGGAAAAAGAAAATGACTGAAGAGCTTATAGCAGCCAAGGATCAAGCAGAAAGATCCGACAAGTTAAAATCTGAATTCCTGGCGCAGATGTCTCATGAGATCAGGACGCCGATGAATGTAACTATAAATTGCGCAAACGTGATTAAAGAGTTATTGTATGATAAAATCGATGCCGAAACACTAAGATATTTTGAAGGCATTGAGACAGCCGGCAATAGAATAGTTAGAACAGTTGATCTAATCTTAAATATATCCGAGATGCAAGTGGGTACCTATTCACCTACTTTTGAAAACGTTGAGCTTATGAAGAACATTCTTGATAATCTAAGAATAGAATTTGAGGGGTATGCAAATCAAAAGGGACTTGAGTTTATAGTGCAAAGCAGTGTATCAATTCCATGTATTTACTGCGACATATACAGCGTCAATCAAATATTCGCTAACTTAATTGATAATGCGTTAAAGTACACTAAAAAAGGGAAAGTGGAAGTAACAGTTGAAAGAGATATAAACGAGCATATAAAAGTTATTGTATCGGATACAGGTATAGGTATATCTGAAGAATTTATGAAGAGAATGTTTGAGCCGTTTATGCAGGAAGATATGGGTTACTCCAGAAGGTATGAAGGTAATGGTTTGGGTCTGGCTTTGGTTAAAAAATACTGTGACCTTAATAAAGCCGCTATAGATGTTGAATCCGAAAAAGGTAAAGGAAGTAAATTTACAGTAACGTTTTTAAAAACAGAAAATAAACCAGATATATGATTTAACATATAGGAGACACAAATGGAAAGAATACCGAAATTAATGATTGTTGAAGATGATGATTTAAGCCGGCTAATCTATAACGCAATTTTTGCGAAGAAATACGATATGGTGATGTGTAAAAATGAAGACGATTTTTATGCGGCGCTTAAAGCAAATAAATTCGATATCTTCTTAATCGATATTTTATTAGTCGGGACAAAAGACGGGATCCAATTGATAAAAGAGTTAAGACAAATGGAAGAATACAAATCCGTTCCAATAATTGTTGTTACAGCCAATGTCTTTAAAAAAGATGAAGAGAATGCCATGAATGCCGGTGCAACGAAATTTATTCGCAAGCCCTTTAATAATAAAAGTCTAATAGTTGAGTTAGAGACTTCATTAAATTAATTTTTCAAATGCTGTCAATAATTAACTCATGTTATAAAAGCCGTGGCTATAAATCCATTTATTTTGGGTAAGGTGAGTTAGTTAGCCTCTCGTTCATTCCGATTCTCATCGGGATCCGGATATGTTTTTAATTTTCAATATTACTCGGATATGTTTCTATATTACTTCCAACATTACAGTATTTAGTGCTTCCTCAATAACCTCTTATGAGATTAGTCCCACAGTGGCATAGTCGGCAGGGACGAAATACCTGTCGGGGTTAAGAAAAATTGAACATATATTTTAAGCCAAAAGCTTACCTTGCGGCGGGCAGGGCTTACTCATATTATTTTATAAAAGTTAATACTTTTATTTTAGCCTACATATATCCATGGGCCTGTTCAAACCTGATAGAAAGTTCGGTATGCTTCAGGCTGCGTATTAAAATAAATCAAATTTTGTTTCGACAATAAAGGCAAAACAATAGTTGTACTATTTACAATTACACAGGAAAGTGATATTATTATCAAGGTATAATTAAATATTCCCAAATTACATAGCTTGC
>Ga0116130_1001659_pt1 | contig 12294 bp, 9 predicted proteins | sample June2015DPH_17_5_FD_89733 | JGI IMG/M metagenome (GOLD analysis project Ga0116130, IMG submission 89733) | Peatland microbial communities from SPRUCE experiment site at the Marcell Experimental Forest, Minnesota, USA - June2015DPH_17_40 | ecosystem: Environmental > Terrestrial > Soil > Wetlands >...
CTGACTTTTGGAGTTCTAATGAGTACAGTACTTATTACGCCTGCTACTTGAACCTGTACTTCAGTGGTAGTAATTTCAGCTTGAACGGTTACGATAAGGTGTGCGGGTTTAGCGTTCGCTGCGTTAAGTATTAGGTGCACCAAGAAGCAAGAAACATACAGCAGGTATGTTTCGGACATGTTGTTTTTGTGATGATGGACTGTTAACAACCGAGATGTGTATCGATAGAAAGGTATGACTGCGAAGGTCGAGCGAACAGATTAACCGGGCGACTGGACAGAGAACGTTATGAAGGCAACAGAGATGAACCATCGGCAGGGAGTATCGGAAAAAATCACCAAATTACCTTACGATGCTTTTGTTTAAAGACAGATGTAGAAACGGAATAGGGAAAATTGTAAATTAATTAATTGAATTATTAATAATTATTTTTAACAATGTAATAAAAATTTAGTGTGTTTGGATTGAAATAAAGCCGGTGAAAATTGGTTTTAGCGCCCAAAATTAGCCCTGCCTGAAAGAATGGAGCGCGTTTAGATTGGAATAACGCCGGTGAAATCAGAAATAATCATGCCTATTAACTCATTAAAAAATATCAAATGTTGTAACTTTATAATAGTCAATATTTCATTCTTTTTGATCAAAATTGTTACCCCATTGTTACTTTAGAGTATCTGAATCGCTATAACATATTATATTATATCTCGTTACGAATTATTATTACATTTCATATAAATGTAGCGTTATTGTTAAGATGATGATTACACACCTTGGTTCGCTAAAACCAATCAAATAAATTCTCGAAATCCAACCCTGGTAGGGATGGAATACCCGCCTAGTCGGGCAGGCCTGTCCGCCGCTAGGCGGATTTGTAGCACAACGATCCCCTCAAAAAACCTCTCCTGAACCCCCGGATGACACAGTGCTTCGATAATAATTTCAACATGCCATATATAGTGTTATGTTGGAATGAATATTTTTATCTGCTCCTTGCTAAATTTAGCAGCAGAACAAACTCCCCCTTCATATTGTTTTGAGAAACAATTGATAGGATTTCTTCAGCGGTACCCCTGTAAAACTTCTCGTTGTTCATAGTCAATTGGAAAGCAAGAACAACCTTTAGGTTTTTACCAATAACTTTCACAATATCTTCAAGCAGGCTTTTTAACCTGTATGGCGTATCCATAATAACAACAACTTCATTTAAACTCCTCAGTCTTTGAAGCTGCTGCTTTCTTATATCCTTCTTTGGTGAAAGCCAGCCGTAATAATAAAATTTTTCTATATCTAATCCCGAGCCGGTTAAAGCAGGAAGTATAGAACTTGCACCCGGGACAGGTATAACCTCAATATTTTGTGAAATGCAAACTTCAACTAAAAGATGCCCCGGATCTGAAAACAGCGGGGTACCACAATCCGAAATTAACGCAGCCGAATTATTTTCTAATAATCTTAAGAGTATATCATTAACAATATCTTTCTCATTTTCATTGTGCTCATTAATAGAAACAAGTTCTTTTGTAATTTGATAATGTGAAAGCAGCCTGCGTGCTTCTTTAAATTCTTCGCAGATTACAAAATCAATTGACTTTAATATATTTAAAGCCCTGATGGTAATATCGTCATAATTACCTATCGGCGTAGATACAAGATAAAGTTTTCCTATCATATAGTTAAAAATAAATAATTAAACCTAAATAATTCATTAGAGATGAATTTTTTACCAAATACCGCTTCGTAAAACGTTACAAATAACGACGTCTTACGGGCTGGGTTAAAAGAAAACAACCTTTATTAAAAACATTGTTCAATTGTTTTATCCGGCAAAATCTTGTTAATTTTAACCCGGCATTTAATTATAATGGGGCTTGCCCGTTTGCGGGCAGGATTTCTGAAAAGATCCCCACTATATAATTACACTCAATAATTAAAAAATAATATCAGGAATAACATTATGAGTGAAACTCACATCAACGGCGAAAATCTTAAAAATCTTCCGTCAAATGCATATACCGAACTAAAACCCGGGGAAGAATATGTCCCGGTTATGCCGCCATCTAAAAATGTACCGGAAGTAAGCTTTTATTCGGTATTCTTGGGAATTGTTATGGCAATAGTTTTTTCTGCTGCTGCTGCTTACCTTGGATTAAAAATAGGACAGGTATTTGAAGCGGCAATTCCTATTGCAATAATTGCTGTGGGATTATCTGCAGGAATAAAAAGGAAAAATGCACTTGGGGAAAATGTAATTATTCAATCTATAGGAGCATGCTCCGGAATTGTAGTTGCCGGCGCAATATTTACAATACCGGCTTTGTACATTCTTAATTTAGACGCAAACTTTTATAAAATATTCCTCGCTTCCCTCTTCGGAGGTATTCTTGGTATTTTATTCCTGATACCTTTCAGAAAATATTTTGTAAGCGATATGCACGGTAAGTATCCTTTCCCCGAAGCTACTGCAACCACAGAAGTATTAGTAGCCGGTGAAAAAGGCGGCAAACAGGCATTAGTATTGGTTGTCAGCGGAATAATTGGAGGACTTTATGATTTTATCGTAGCTTCTTTCGGCTGGTGGAGTGAGGTTTTTACATCAAGAGTTCTGCCTATTGGTGAGACAATTGCAGCTAAAACAAAGATGGTTTTCAGAATAAATATCGGCGCCGCTGTTACAGGGCTGGGATATATTATTGGATTAAAATACTCAGCTATAATCTGTGCCGGTTCTTTTGTTTCCTGGTATGTGCTTATCCCGGTTGTAGCATACATTGGCAAAGGTTTAACATATCCATTAGGAACAAATGTAACCCTGCTTGTAAAAGATATGTCCGCTGAACAAATCTTTACCACTTATGTTCGTCATATTGGTATAGGCGGAATCGCAATGGCTGGTCTGATCGGAATTATAAGATCATCAAAAATTATTGTTTCCGCTTTTTCCTTAGCCGCTAAAGAAATTTTAGGGAAGAAAAAAGTTATTGAAGAAAAACTTCGAACTCAAAAAGATCTTTCTATGAAGTTTATTGCATTTGCTATTATCGTCACTTCAATTTTGATATTTTTGTATTATCAATTTGGCGTAGTAAATAATGTTACCTTCGCTTTAATCGGGCTCTTTATAGTTTTAATCATTTCATTCCTTTTTACAACCGTTGCGGCTACAGCTATTGCTATTGTAGGCACAAATCCGGTTTCGGGAATGACATTAATGACATTAATTCTCTCATCAATTATTCTGGTATCTGCCGGCTTAAGCGGTAACTCCGGTATGGTGGCAGCGCTTCTTATCGGAGGAGTTGTTTGTACAGCGTTATCTATGGCTGGCTCGTTTATAACTGACTTAAAGATCGGTTATTGGCTTGGTTCATCTCCTTACAAACAGGAAAGCTGGAAATTTTTAGGTACATTAGTTTCAGCAGCAACCGTTGGCTGGGTAATACTTCTTTTAAATAAAACTTATGGATTTACAGGCCCGAATGCTTTAGTAGCTCCGCAGGCAAATGCAATGGCTGCCGTAATTCAGCCGCTTATGGCTCATCAACCCGCTCCCTGGATGCTTTACATTGCCGGCGCTTTGATGGCGCTTGTTCTTACTATACTTGATGTACCTGCTCTTGCATTTGCTTTAGGCATGTATATCCCTTTGGAATTAAATACCCCGCTTTTAATAGGCGGTTTAATAGCACACTATGTTTCCACAAGAAGTAAAGATGAAAAAATAAATACCGCCCGGAGAGAACGCGGTACCTTGATAGCTTCGGGGTTTATTGCAGGCGGCGCTTTAATGGGTGTGGTAAGCGCATTTCTGCGTTATCGTGGATTCAATTGGGTTAACAGCGAATGGCAAAGTTCTCATTCGGCAGAACTTGTTGCGCTTATTGCTTTTGCTTTACTTTGCGCCTATGTTATTTGGGATTCAATGCGCGGGAAACCTGAAGAAAATTAATCATCATACGTGAGGCTCACCTCAAAGGTGAGCCTCACGTAATTTAATTTAATAACTCTTTAACTTTCATTAACAAATCATTTAAATCAATATCAAATCGTTCCCCTGATTCTCGAAGCTTCAATTCAACTTTATTAACTTTAAGTTTTTTATCACCGACTATTACCTGAACCGGCATACCAAGAAGATCCGCATCGTTAAACTTGAATCCTGCCTGTGCATCAAGCCTGTCATCGAACAGTACTTCATAACCGGCATCCGTTAATTGCTGATATATCTTTTCAGATGCGTTAACAATTTCCTGCTTGCGCATATTTAAGCCCATTAAGTGAATCTGGTAAGGCGCAAGTGTTTTGCCCCATATAATTCCTTTTTCATCATTGTGCTGCTCAAGGTAGCATGCCATTACGCGGTCTACACCAATACCGTAACTTCCCATAATTAACGGATTTTCTTTTCCATTCTCGTCAAGGAACATCGCGCCCATTGCTTGTGAATACTTTGTTCCAAGCTTGAAAATATGCCCCAGTTCAATAGCGCTGAATACTTCAAGTGTCCCGTCGCTTATCGGGCAGCCTTCGCCTGATTTTACAATCCTTAAATCCTCATATTCTAAATCTTTAACATCGCGCATTAAATCAATTCCGCCTAAATGGTAATCATTTTTATTTGCACCGCTGTAAAGATTATTTGCATCCTTAAGACGGTTATCGGCAATTATTCTTCCCTTAAAACCTATGGGACCTATAGAACCGGCATCGGCGCCTGTTATATCTTTTAATTCATCGGCATGTGCAGGACGAATTGCGCCTCCCAGTGCTTTTTCAAGCTTTGTTTCATTTACTTCATCATTCCCGAGCATTAAAATCAGAACAGTACTGGTGCCGTAAATATATACTCTTGATTTTGCACATTGAGTTTCATCAATTCTTAAAAATTCACAGAGTTCATCAATTGATTTTATATTAGGTGTGGAAACCTCTCTTATATCATCACTTTTCACGTCACGAATTTTCGCAGGTATCCGTGAAGCAGCAACTTCCACATTCGTAGCATAACCGCTTGTTTCACAATATGCAACCTTATCTTCACCGGCATCGGACTTAACCATAAATTCTTCCGACCCGGTACCGCCCATAGCTCCGCTCGATGCGCCCACAACAAAATACTTAAGTCCGCACCTGTCAAATATTTTTCTGTATGCTTTATCATGCAGTGTGTATGATTTATCAAGATCTTCCCATGAAGAATCAAATGTATACGAATCTTTCATCAGGAATTGTCTTCCGCGTATTATGCCGCTTCTCGGTCTGGCTTCATTCCTGAATTTTGTCTGAATCTGGTACCATATCTGCGGTAAGTCTTTATATGACTTCAATACATTTCGGGCGTGGTATGTCATAACCTCTTCATGAGTAGGCGCAAGGATATAATCTCTGTTCTTTATATGGAATAATGTATCGCCAAAAGCTTCTACACGGTTAGTCTCTTCCCAGATTTCCCTGGGATTTAGTGCAGGGAGATGAAACTCCTGCCCCCCGATTGCATTCATTTCTTCCCTTATTATTTGGGAAATTTTCTGCATCACCTTATAACCAAGTGGAAGAAAAGAATAAATTCCGGCTGATAACATTCTTATCATTCCGGAACGGAGCATAAGAATATGACTTTTTACAATAGCATCGTTCGGTACTTCTTTTAATGTTGGGACAAATGATTTACTTAAACGCATAAATGATCCTGATAAAAATATTAATTCGCTTCAGCCGGATAAACTAAATTGAATTGATTTTATGATATAATAGAATGATTTCTTATTGAAGTTACGCAAATGATATTTAAAATAGCCCCGACATTTATGTCGGGGTTTTATAAATTTCAAAACATGTTCGGCTTTAGCCAAAATAACATGAAAATTGTAGCTTGCTAATCCGCCTCTGGCGGAAAAGCCAATAATGTCCGGGCTTTCATTATTCCCCGAATTAAAACTCGGGGCTATTTAATAAAATTTGTAATAACTGCGTAACTTCAGTAAGTAAATATAATATGTAAAGATAAACATAAATTTATTTGCGGAAAAGATTATCTTGTTTTCTTGTTATAAACATTTCATCCCGCTGGATTAAGAATTTTAAGTCCCGCAGGGATGATATAAAATACCTTTATTTTGTTCTATTTTTTTTAATTAACCTCCGGGGTTTGGCTTCAACCTCGGTTTAGCTTCAACTTCGGAGGTTTAATCTTTCCGGGGTCGAATTCCCCGTCGCTTGCGACGAATCCTGGCTCCGTATTTGTATTTCGATACCCCGTCCGCTTGCGGCGGGGTAGTTCATTTCCCTCTCAAAATGTATCCGATCTTAAAATCAGGACCAAAAGCATAAAATATTCCGTTCATATCCATTTCGTTATTATCATAACTCCTGTAGTAAACAGGATTTTTAAGATTTGATACCATTTGTTATATTTACAGAAAAAAATCGGGAAAGATGAATACTATATTAAGCGCTATAGAAATCCGGATAATCGGATCGTTAATTGAAAAAGAATTGACTACACCGGAATATTATCCCTTAACATTAAATGCACTTAAAAATGCCTGTAATCAAAAGAATAATAGAAACCCGGTTGTTTCGTTCGATGAAAACTTAATTGAACCGGTACTGAATAAGTTAAGAGACAAATCTCTTGCCAGAAGAGTGACGGGAAGCGATATTCGGGTTCCCAGATACAAACAGGGCTTTACCGAAGAATTAAACCTTCAGCCTGATGAAACAGCCGTTATCTGCGAATTAATGCTTCGTGGTCCGCAGACACCCGGTGAATTAAAAGGCAGGGCTTCAAGAATGTTTAATTTTGATTCTCTTTCACAAGTTGATGAAGTGCTTCAAAGATTATTGAACCGCGAACAGCCTATGGTAATAAAGCTTCCCAGACAGTCGGGAATGAAAGAGTCCCGTTATGCTCACCTGCTTTCAGGCGAGCCGGAAATAAATAACCCGGAAATCCGGGAAAATGAAATTGCTGCAGCAGAAGATGACAGGATTACAAAACTGGAAGAGCAGGTTCTAACTCTTAGAAATGATTTTGAAGAATTAAAAAATCAATTTGAAAATTTTCGCGCTCAATTGGAATAAAAATTAGTTTATGATACTAACGTTATAACGTACACCCTGTCATGCGGTCTTACTTGAAATTCGCAGGGGAAAGTAATTCTATCACTCTTTTCGGCTGTAGTTATTTCAGCTTCATCTTTTATTATTTTATTCAAGGATAAGTTTACAACTCCTGATGTAGGACCTATTATTAATACCTCATTATCTATTGCTATTTTGCCTGATTCCATCACGATATAAGCAATTTTTGATTTCTTATAATAGTTCAACACTTTTCCCACATATTCTTTCTTTGTTGTAGCCTTACTGCCGTAAATTTCAGCATAATCTTCAGAGCTTGGTTTACCGAAATAAAAGCCCGTAGAAAATCCCCTGTTATATACTTCTTCCAATTCTTTTAGAAGATCCTTTTTTATTCCTTCGGTAAGCTTTTTTTCATAATACAGATCAATAGCCCGGCGGTATACGGAAACAACCTTGGCAACATATTCGGGGCTTCTTTTTCTTCCCTCTATCTTGAAGGAATCAATACCTGCTTCAATTAATTTATCAATAAATTCTACCGTACATAGATCTTTTGCCGAAAGCACATAGTCTTCGCCTAAAACCATAAGTTTCCCTGTAATTGTATCTTTTACTTCATACTCCCGTCTGCATGGCTGGATGCATTCGCCTCTATTGGCGCTGGGGCCAAAAAGATGATGACTCATAAAGCATCTTCCGCTGACTGCTATACACATAGCTCCATGAATAAAGGCTTCAATTTCAAGATCAGTATTTACTCTTATTCTTTTTATTTCTTTAAGGGAACATTCGCGCGCAAGAACTATTCTTACAGCGCCAAGTTGTTTATATAATGCAGCGCTTAAAGAATTAGAAACGGAACCCTGGGTTGAAACACAAAAGGGAATTTCATATTTTTTACAAATCTGTGCAACGGCTAAATCCCAGCAGATGATTCTATCAATTTCCGCAGATTTAGTAGAAAATACTATCTTATCTAATTCTTTAATTTCTTCCTCGTACACAATTGTATTAAGAGTAAGATAAGTTTTAACATTTCTTGCCTTGCATAACCTGGCTATCTGAGGGAGTTCATCAATAGTAAAGTTAGCAGCCTTTGCGCGCATATTCAGTTTATCAATGCCAAAATAAACTGCATTAGCGCCGGCATTTATAGCTGCCGAAAGCATTGTCCAATCTCCCGCGGGACACATAAGCTCAGGAATCGTATTTTTCAGGCTTTTTCCTCCCAAACTTTGCAGATTTCAACAATCAGTTTAACTACAAGTTTCATGTCTTGTACTGCAACCCATTCAAGCTTTGAGTGAAAACTATGTTCGCCGGCAAAAATATTTGGAGTAGGTAGTCCCATAAAAGATAATCTGGAGCCGTCTGTACCGCCTCGTATTGGGCTAAGGATTGGTGTAATATCTAATCGTTTCATCCCTTCTATTGCATTTTTCATAACCACGGGATAATTGTCTAATATTTCTTTCATATTACGGTACTGCTCAATAGCTTCAAACTCCATGCGGGCGCCGGGATACTGTTGAACGGTATTTTCTGCTAATTGTTTTAGGATGTCTTCATACTCTTTTAATTTAGAAGTTTCAAAATCCCTTATAATAAACTTAACAGTCGTTAGTTCTTCCGTACCGTTGAAATTTGTACAATGTACATAACCGTTCCTCCCATCTGTAGTTTCCGGAGACAACCTATCCTTCGGCAGGCTTTCTATGAAAGCAGAAGCGACGCGTACGGAATTAACCATCTTTCCTTTTGCATATCCCGGATGGATATTCTTACCATGAAATTTTATGACAACGGCATCGGCGCTGAAGGTTTCAGATTCAATTTCGCCGCGGCTTGAACCGTCTACAGTGTATGCATATTTAGCGCCTAATTTATTTAGATCAATTTTTTCTGTTCCGCGCCCTACCTCTTCATCAGGTGTAAAACAAACTTTTATTGTACCATGCTTTATTTCGGGATGAATAATAAAATAATTTATAGCATCCGCAATTTCCGCTATACCCGCCTTATTATCTGCTCCAAGCAGCGTGGTACCATCGGTAGTAATAATATCAAAGCCCGTCATATCCATTAACTCAGGGTTATCGCTTACTTTTATTACCTGGTTTGGATCATTAGGCAGCGTTATATCGCCTCCCTGATAGTTTCTCTGTATAATTGGATTAACATTAGCGCCGGTTACAGCCGGTGAGGTGTCAACATGCGAAATAAAAGCTATTACCGGTACATCTTTAGTAGTATTAGCGGGAAGGGTTGCCATAACATAACCCCACTCATCCATAACCGCATCTTTTAATCCTATGCTTTTTAATTCTTCACTTAAATTTTTTGAAAGATTCTTTTGTTTTTCTGTACTGGGAAAACTTGTTGATTCTTCATCTGATTGTGTATCATATTTTACATATTTCAGGAATCTTTCCACAACCGTAAATTTATAGTTTTCATCAAACATAACTGCCTCATATTAAAAGGGTAAAATTTAAATTTATTTATAAAATATAATCTTTTATATTATTTTTCTAAGAAAAATATTCTTTTAAACTAAGCTGTTAAAACTTCCCTTAAGTTTCTATTCCGCTTGATGTACTCCGGGAATCAACGAGAAATCTTTTAATTTTTTGAGTTGTAGTTTTCTCAAATTCTTTATCACGAATATAAAATTTCCTGATTTGTTTATGCAGCGGTAACTCTTTGTTCACTTCTTTAATAACTTTGGCTATAGTTTCATTAATTAATTCATCCGTAATTTTCACATTATTAACTTCAGAATACTCAATAAATGATTCATTTTCTGTTACAATTTGCACTGCAATAATTTCATTATGCTTTTCATTTTTTTCACCGAAGACTAAAGATTCCAGCACAAAAGGACTACGATTAAGAATATCTTCAATTTCCTCGGGAAATACATTCTCACCGTTTTTTGAAAGGATAACATTTTTCTTCCTGCCGCTTATATGAAGAAATCCATCCGGATCAAAAAATCCTAAGTCGCCGGTTTTGAACCAGCCGTCCTCAAAAGAATCTTCCGTAAGCTTCTCATTCTTATAATAGCCCGGCATAATATTAGGGCCTTTTGCATATATTTCGCCGACTCCGTCAGGGGATATATTATTGATTCTTAAATCTATACCCGGCAAAGGCAAGCCTGCGGCATCATCTTTAAAATTATCCAGTTGATTCAAAGCTAAAATAGGAGATGCCTCGGTCAGTCCATACCCTTGAATAAAAGTAAAACCGAATTCCCTCAATCCTTTAGCAATTTTAGGATCAGGTGCAGCTCCTCCGGCAATAAAAATTCTTATTACTCCCCCAAATTTTTCATGAAGTTCCTTAAATATTTTTTTCTTTAGACTTTTCCATCCTATTGCAGAAGCTATGTTTGTTACCGCAATAAGCGGAGGTATTACTTTTGATTTAACTTTATCTTCATTAATTGTCTTATATATCCGTTTAAACATTTTATCAAAAAGAAGAGGCACGCCAAGAAGGATAGTAGCCTTAACATTTTGTAGATCGTCAACCACGGTTTTTAATGAGCGGGCATAATGCACTGAAGCGCCCGCAGATAATGGGCAAAGCATCCCGCAGGTGCATTCATATTTGTGGTGAATAGGCAGTACCGATAAAAATTTATCTGTCGGGTAAATCTCAACAAGACTTGTCATAGCCATTAAGTTAGCTGAAAGATTTTTCTGGCTCAGCATAACTCCTTTAGCTCTACCCAATGAACCGGAAGTAAAAATAATCTCAGCCATTTCATCGGGATTTATCCGGGGAAGTTCTTTTAAGCCTGCAATATCTGCATGATTGATCAATTCGGTCATTGAATGTATGCCGTCTTTAGCCTTAGCGAGATCCATGCTTATATAAAATTTCATTTTTTTCAATGAACTCATTCTTTCACTGAATACAGTCTCAAATGATTCTGAAAAAACAACGGCTTCCGCATCGGATTCATGGATGATATTCAGTATTTCATTTGTATTAAGATTTTTATCTATAGGAACAACAACATAATTAAACATCATTGAGGTTAAATAAGTAATTGCCCACTGGACTCTATTCTCACTTATAATGGCTATATGGGTTCTTTCCGGCAGACCCAATTTTTTAAGCGCATTGCCAAACTTTAAAACGGTTTCCAATAGCTGGTTGAATGTTACATATCTGATTGGAGTATTTTCAAGATCCTCTAATGCCGTTTTGTTTTGGTGCCTGAAAGCTGATTTTATCAGCATATCCTGGATAGAAGTTATTTCATGCGAATGATAGGTTACTAATTTTTTCATTATTCACATCTCACTTAAATGATTAATTTTAATTACTTATTCAAATGAAATAAAAATTGACCAGAAGAAAATACAAAAAAGAATTCTTATATTTTTGAGGAAATTAAAAAAACTATCTGTAACAATCCCGGGAATCTTAACAATTTTATATCAATATTATATTATTTTAGAAATTTATCAGCAGCAGTTCTTAAAATTTCATTAAGTAGCCCCGAGTTTTAACTCGGGGTATAGTAAATAAGTAGCCCCGGGACCTGTCCGACGCCAGGCAGATGCGTTTATAATAGCAAGAATTACACCTGGCTTTAAATGCAATTTTTTATTTAAAATATTTTCCATAAAAGTTCTTGCTTCTTAAATGAATTTTTTACTATTTTAAAGTGAAGTTATTCTACTAATTAAAACTTACTTTATAACATAATAAATAAACTGCCGGTCGTCAAATAATTGCGGACTTGCATGTAATGGCACTTAAAAGTTCTTTTGCTAAAAATCCGGTGCTTAACTGAATTTTCTATTTCAATAATCAAATTTTTATGAGCAAAACATTCAAGCAATTAAAGAGAATTATTATCGCTATAATAGGGTTTACTATCCTTTTAATTGGAATAATTTTATTAGTAACTCCCGGTCCCGCAAGTTTAGTTATTCCTGCCGGATTAGCTGTATTAGCTACGGAATTTGTTTGGGCAGAAAATCTTCTAAAGAAAGTTAAATTAAGACTCAAAAAAAGTTATTGGAAATCATTAGTATTATCAAAAGAAATTCCTCCTTCTGAAATTCACACTGAAAGAATCAAGCGCGGCTGGTAAAGAAACTACACCCTCTCTTCATTATCTTTTTAATATTAACCTCCGGGGTTTGGCTTCAACCTCGGAGGTTTAATCTTTCCGGGGTCGAATTCCCC
>Ga0116130_1001662_pt1 | contig 12266 bp, 9 predicted proteins | sample June2015DPH_17_5_FD_89733 | JGI IMG/M metagenome (GOLD analysis project Ga0116130, IMG submission 89733) | Peatland microbial communities from SPRUCE experiment site at the Marcell Experimental Forest, Minnesota, USA - June2015DPH_17_40 | ecosystem: Environmental > Terrestrial > Soil > Wetlands >...
GACCTTCGTCGCTCCACAGTGTTAGTCTGCCCGACTCGAGAGCATTTTCATCCGCTTTCGCGGGCCGGAGGCCCATGAGGGCAGACGACAAAAACCGATCGTCCGGCCTACTGGCCGCGGCCCACCCACGGTCTTCACTGACCGGCGACGTAAACCTGGAATCCTGGGCTTTGTGCTGAATTAGGGAGGCTCAGTATGATCGGGTTGTCCGGAGCCCAAGAGGGCGCATAGCCAACGACCTGGAAGTTGATCTGGCTCACCCCGGCGGCCTTATACGGCGCTGGTCCCGCATAAGTCACATAGAAATTGGTGTAAGTGGGGCCGGTGGGGCAAGGCAACACACCCACGCCTGGGTGACAGGGTTCAAAAGCCGGTATTGGCGACTGAACTTGGACCGGCAGAACAACGTTGCTGGGCAGGGGAAGCCCCACCAGCGTCCCATCGGCCTGAGCAGGCGCGATCGGACCCAGACCCGTCGCCCACACCGCAACGATGGATCCCACGGGCGCGGGATTGTCCGCCGAGTTGATGGTTCCATCCTGATTCACCGCCGCCGCGTGAACGCCATCCACTGTGAAAACGGCCGGAGCCGTCAGCGCCACCGGCCACGTCAGGCAATTCGCATTCACGTTGTTGTAAAAGACGCAGACCTGTGTGTTCTGCCCCGGCGTCAGTGACCATGGCGCCACCGCGTTGATCTGCGAATCCTGCACCCACAGCAGCGGCGCAGGCGTTCCATCGAAGGTCACCTCAACGCCTGCCGCCTCGATTGGATAGGGGCTCTCCAGCGTAGCCTGAGGCGCGACCCCCTGCTGAGGTCCGAGCCCGTTTCCCATCAAGGTGACAATCTCTCCCGGTGCTATCGGCCCTGTACCGTAGCTCGCGGCGTTGCCGACACAGGCCAGTGGGAGGGTCTGCACGTTGGCACTGGGTGAGAGGTGCCACAGTATGCTCGTCCCGATCTGTCCGGCCGGGAATGGACCGGTTTGGGTGGGCGCGATGGTTCCATCGGCTAAAGCTGCCAAAAAGACGGTCGAATTCGGACCCGTGGCGATGAATGGGGCGCCGTCCGCTGCGCCGGGGATGTAGGTGGCCTGCATGAGGGAGCCATCCGGCGCATACACACTTAGTAAGGCCGATCCGCATTTCATAAGACTGTTTCTGACCGGGTACAAGTAGGATGCGGTTGACCCCGTGACGTAGGCGTTGCCGATTGAGTCCAGCGCAAGCGCACCGCCGGCCAGGGTGGTCTTCGAGAAGGTCATGGCGCCGGTGGAATCGAAGCGCTGCAACGCTCCGCCGCCGTAAACCGCAGCGGCCCCATTTGGATCCACAGCAACTGCCACCTGCGACGTTCCTATAGACGTTGCCGATTGGAATCCGGCGGAGCCGTCCGGCGCCAGCCTCACGAGGAAACCGCCTGCCACTCCCACCGTCAGACCGGCAGCGAACGCGGCACCGGTGCCATCGACGGCGATGGCAAACGGCACGCCCTCTATCTGTGCGGTGTAATCGACCGCACTGCCGATCGCGTTCAGCCGGACTATGCCGCCCTCCCAGGTGTTCAAGCTAATAAAACCGGCCACATACGCGCGGCCTTGGGAGTCCGCTGCAAGAGCCGTCGGCAGCATGGCAACCGGTGTGTTCCACGCGAGGCCTGTCCCGCCGGAGTTTAGCTTCGCCACATAATACGATGTATCGCCAACCTGCCACTCGGGTATCACGTACACGCCGCCCTTGGGGTCCACCGCCATTCCCGGCAGGTTTGATGCAGAATCGACCAAGAACCCAAGATTGTTCTGCCACAGGATTGTCTTCCCGTCCGCTGACAGTTTCGTCACACAGGAAGAGAAGGGGGCGACGGTCGCGCACTGCGACAGAACGTAGAGGGCCCCGGAACCATCGGTCGCAATCTGCGTGACGTCAGGAGTAAGCCATTCGCTGTAATCCACGCCCAGCAGGAAGCCGGACGACGCGGCCAGCGCGCCGGTTGCGCTCACCAGCGCAAGACAGAGTAACGCTCTCGCACGCATGACAAGCAAATGGGCACTTGGAGTGCCGAGAAACTTGCTTTGAAATCAATAACTCTCCCGGAGCCAATGTGTCGCTTTGACCCAGCGGAGGGCCGCGGGAGGGCAGGCTGCGCGTTGCGAAAGCGTCCTTCGACAGACCGGGACCGAGCGCCAAGATTTCGGAGAATCGCGACTGACTGCGATCACTTCTATTACAACGCTAGAGCTGTCGTTCCTCTGAGGCAGGTCGATCCAGTGGCCGCGGACCTGGCGGAGCAGGCGGGCGCAGGCCCCCTTCTCCGCCCGGCCACTGCAGTCCGGCGTCTCGATCCATCCGGCCGGCCCGGCCGGCCACGGCGGCTGGCTTTGCCATGCGAGATCCCCTGCTAGGACCGGTGGCCGCGATTGCCGCCGGGATTCTGGCTGCCCGCTTCGTGCCTTTCCGCACGCACGAGTTGATGCTCATCATCGCCGCCTTTCTGGCGCTCGGCATCGTCGCCATTACGCGACGCGCCCGCGTGCTGGCCGGCATCTGCTGCCTGCTGGGACTGGTTGCGGCGGGCGCGCTGACGGCTGAAGCGCATCGGCCCGGCCCGGCGCCCGAACTAGACTCGACTGGCCGCGAAGTCGTAATCCTCAGCGGCTGCGTGGTCGAACCTCCCGCTCTTTCCGGCGAGCGCGAACGATTCCTGCTCGAACTAGAGCGGCACGCGCGCGTCCAGGTCACGCTTTACGCCAAGCCGGACGAGGCGCTGCCGGCCCTTGCCTACGGCCGCCACATCGAGCTCGATGCGCGCGTGCGTTCGCCGCGCAACTACGAAAACCCAGGCGCGTTCGACTACCGGCACTACCTGGCGCGCCACGACATTTATTGGACGGCATCGGGCGCAGCCCGCACGGTTCGCGTGCTGCCAGGCCGCTGCGGCTCGCCGTTTCAAAAAGCCGTGATGGATTTGCGCTCCGCCGTCATGGCGCGCATCGATAGGCTCTACGGGCGCGATCCCTACCAGGCCGCCATGATGCAGGCGGTGCTGCTGGGGCAGCAGTTTCAAATGCAAAAAGTGTGGACCGGCGATTACCGCTCCACCGGCACGTTTCACACGCTGGTCATCTCCGGAACTCATGTGGCCATCGTGGCGGCTTTCGTCTTTTTCGTATTGCGCGCGTGCTTCGTTCCGGCCAGCCTGGCCGGGGCGCTGACCGCGGCGGTGGCGTGGCTCTACGCGCTGGTCACCGGGTTCAACGCGCCGTGCGTGCGGTCGGCCGCGGCTCTGACGCTGGTGATCGCCGCCGGCTATTTCTTTCGCGAGCGGCGTCCCTTGAACCTGCTGGCCGCCGTGGCGCTTGGTTTTCTGCTCTTCGATCCGGATCAGTTGTTCGATGCCAGTTTCCAGTTGAGCTTCCTGGCGGTGGCGTTTCTGGGCGCGTTTTCGACGCCGCTGATCCGCGCCACTTCGGGTCCGCTCGCGCGCGGTCTGGCCGATCTCACCAATCGCGACCGCGACATCAACCTGGAACCCCGCGTGGCGCAATTCCGCATCGAGATGCGCCTGCTCGCCGAAACCGCGCACGGCGCGATCAAACTCCCATTGGATGCGGCTCGCCGGGGCGTGGTGGTGGTCGCGCGGGTGCTGTTCTTCCTTTATCAAATCACAGCCGTCTCGGCTGTCATTCAGGCGGGGCTGGCCCTCCCCATGATCGTGTACTTTCACCGCGTCGGCCTGTCCGGCCTCACCGCCAACGCGCTGGTGGTTCCGTTGATGGGGCTGGCGATTCCGGTCGGCTTTGTCGCCGTGTTCACCGGCTGGGCGTGGGTGGCTCGGATCGGCGGCGTGCTGCTGGCGGTATCGCGCGCGATTGTGCACTGGCACGCTTCGCTCGATCCCGATTGGCGCATTCCCACGCCGCCGCTGTGGCTCGGCATCGCGTTTTCCCTCGCGCTGATCGCCGCAGCCGTGGCGCGCGGCCGGTGGTGGCGCCTGGCGAGCGGCGCAGCGGTGGCCGCGCTGCTGACATTGCTGCTGTGGCAGCCGTTCCCGCCGGACGTTCATCCGGGCGAACTGGAGCTGGCCGTGATCGACGTCGGACAAGGCGATGGGCTGCTGGTGATCTTTCCCGACGGCAAGCGCATGATCCTCGATGGCGGCGGCATCCCCTCGTTCGGCAACCGGGCCAAATCGCAGCTCGATGTGGGTGAGGACGTGGTGGCGCCGTACCTGTGGGACCGCAACATCCGTGACGTGGATGTGGTGGCACTATCGCACGCGCACGACGATCATATCGGCGGCCTGCCGGCGCTGGTTTCCGATTTTCACCCGCGCGAATTGTGGACCGGCGCAACGCCCGACAGCCCCGCCTGGCGCGTCCTGCGCGATCGCGCACAACGTCTGGGCGTCAAAATCATGCCGCTGCTGGCGCCGCAGCGCTTCGCCTGGGGAGGCGCGCAGATCGAGATCCTGGCGCCATTCGCCGATTACGTTCCAGCCGGCGAGCCCACCAATGACGATTCGCTGGTGATGCGCGTGCGCTACGGCAAGCACTCGTTTCTTCTTTGCGGCGACGCGGAGCGGCCCGTCGAATACCGCATGTTGTCGGAAAACGAGCTGCAACCGGCCGACGTGCTCAAGGTGGGCCACCATGGCAGCCACACTTCCAGCACCCAGGCTTTCCTCGATGCCGTGCGGCCGGTCTTCGCCATCGTCTCGGTCGGCCAGGACAACAGCTACGGCCATCCGCACGCCGACGTGATCGACCGCCTGCTCGATCACAATGCGGTGGTCTATCGCACCGACCTCGACGGCCTAGTCAGCATTCGCACCGATGGCCGCCGGATTCACGTCCAGAGCTGGCGCGACCTTGTGCCCGCGCTGGCTCCCATGCCGGGTTACGGAGAGTAAGGAATCGACAAGCAAGAACTGCGCCCGCAAGCGGGCGTTGGCAAGCTAAAGCATGCCCCACCAAGTGTCCTACAATAGGGCCTATGCGAATCACTCTGTTCGTGCTTTCGACGCTCCTGCTGCGCGCGCAAGCGCAGACTCCGGCGCAGGATGCTCCGCCGCCGCGCGTGCGCATGCTCGATCAACTGTCGAGAATGGTCAACGACTATGGCAACACGGCGCGCTATGCGGCCGAGGATGCGAAAGTGCTTCCGCCGGCGGCGGACGAGGATCGCGTGGTATTCATGGGCGATTCCATTACCGACTTCTGGGGCCGTGGCACCGATCCCACCGGACATTCGCTCGGCGTTTTCTTTCCCGGCAAACCGTACATCAACCGCGGCATCAGCGGTCAGGTGACGCCGCAAATGCTGCTGCGGTTCTATCAGGACGTGATCGCGCTCAAGCCCAAAGTCGTTATCATACTGGCGGGCACCAACGACATCGCCGGCAACGTCGGCCCGATGACCATGGAAGCCACCGAAAACTACTTCCTGTCGATGGCCGATATGGCCCGCGCCAATAACATCAGGATCGTGCTGTCCTCGCTGACGCCGGTTTGCGACTATATCAAACTGCAGACGGCGCAGAGGCCACCCGAAAAGATTCTGGCACTCAACCGCTGGCTCCAGGACTACGCCGAGAGGAACAACTTCGTCTACCTGGATTATTTCAGCGCCACGGTGGATGACAAAGGCATGTTCCGCAAGGAACTGACTTACGACGGCCTGCACCCCAACGCCGCGGGTTATGAGGTGATGGGGCCGCTGGCGGAAAGAGCCATCGCCAAAGCACTGGCGAAGTAAGGGCGTGAAAGAATCGTGGCCACGGATGGACACAGATAAACACGGATAAGAGAACAAGAGTATTATCAGTGTTCATCTGTGTTTATCCGTGGCTCGATATGAATTCTTCACGGCTTTCGCCGGAGCGGTTGGTCGGCTTTTGCGCAACCAGGTAAGGCCGGAAAGGCAGGAGATTATGAGCACCAATCCGAGACGCGATTTCATGCGTGGCGCACTGGCGGCGGCCGGCATCGGCGCCGCGGCATCGCCTTCTGCCCAGGCGCAAGCCGGAAACGCGGCTGCGCCACTGCTGCCCGCCTATGCGCGGGCGCAGCATTACCGGTCGCTCAAACAATCGAGCTACGACCGCACCGGCGGCAACCGCGACTCCTGGGACATTCCCGCCGGCGGCTCGAAGGAGGTTTTCCTCGCCGAAGGCGCCGGTGTGATCAGCCACATCTGGTTCACCATCGCCGCCCGCAGCGACCATCATCTGAAGGAACTGGTGCTGCGCGCCTATTGGGATGGCAACGCCAAGCCCAGCGTGGAAACACCGATTGGCGATTTCTTCGGTTTGAACCTCGACGATTATCGGATTTACGAATCACGGTACCTCGCCTGCTCGCCCGGCAAATCGCTCAACTGCTATTTCGCCATGCCCTACCGCCGCGGCGCCCGGCTCACCGTAACCAACGAGGGCAAACAGGGAGTAGGCTCGTTCTATTCGAACATCGACTATATGGCCGTGCCGTCGCTGCCTGAAGATGCGCTCTACTTTCACGCGCAGTACCGGCAGGCGGCGCCGTCGACGCCGGTCACGGGAGAAGTCGCGAAACTGAACCCGCTCGGCGGCTCCAACTATGTATTTGTCGAAACGCGCGGCCGCGGCCACCTGATGGGCGTCACGCTGGGCGTGCTCGAAAACGCCGACGGCTGGTGGGGCGAAGGCGACGACATGATTTTCGTCGACGATGAAACCAAGCCGCTGATCAACGGCACGGGGTCGGAAGACTACTTCCTGGGAAGCTGGGATTTCGGCGGCCGCGATGGCGCGCAGCCTTTCGGCCACCAGATGTACGGTGCGCCGCTGATCTCGAACGCCGAGCGCACCGGCGGACGCTACTGCTGCTACCGCTGGCACGGCGACAACCCGGTCACCTTCGAGCGCTATTTGAAGCACACGATTGAACACGGCCATGCCAACGACCGCGGCGACAATTTCTTCTCGGTGGCCTATTGGTATCAGTCCGCGCCGTATACCGATTTCCCGGTACTGCCCGCGCTCGATACCCGTATACCGCAAGTGCGCACGGCTTGACCGGGGGCGCGCCAGGACAGTCCGCGCGGGCACGGTAGTGAAGTTGTCAGCGGAGCGGCAGATATCGTAGTTGGCCCTCCCATTCGCCGGGAAGGCTGCATTCCGTCAAAAGGACGATGTCGTCAACTACCGCGCGGATCGAGACGGTGCGGCTGACCTCGAATACGCCCGGCATCGGCTCACCCTTCATCACACGGCGGTAGGCGTGCGCGGTCATGGTGGAGACGTCATGCGTAAGCAGAACCCGTTGTTGTGCCGCAGCCCAGGCAAGAAGCGCTTCATCGTCGACTCCCGTCAGGCCGGCGTCCTGCGCACGAACCACATCGACGTCAGGGCTCCTCCGCAGCAACGCGCGGAGAATGTCGTTATTGAAATTCTCGTCGGCCAGCCAGCGCAAGGCTACCTCGGGTCCCGTCATGCTTCTGTCCCCTAATGAATTAAACGGGAACGGGAACTCATATCGGGCGCCGGGCAAGCAAACGGTCCCGGATGCCCTCTGGCGGCCAGTGAGATTCATTCGTACGTCTGGCCTCACGCACATCGTCCAGTCGCCGCGAGAGATAGGGCTCCAGGTCGGTCGCATGCCGCAGGTAATATCCGATCACCTGGTATACGTCGGCCAATGAAGCGGAAGGATACTGCTGCGCGATTTCTTCCGCCGTCGCACCCTCGGCAAAGGCTGCCACCACCGTGTCGAGTGTGATACGCGTTCCGCGCACGCGGACGACGCCGTCAGCCCCGGTCACAATTGGTATGGACTCTGTCGTCAGCGCTTCCGCCATATATTCCAGCCTAACGCCCGCCGGGCCTTTCAGGCAACATCGGAAGTCGGGCGCGGTAACCGCCGGCCGTTATCGCCGCCCCAGTTGCAGGCGGCGGCCTAGAATCATCTTGACCAGCAGGCGATCGGTGCTGGCGGTCATGCCCACGCCAACGGCGAAATTGAATTCCCAGTTCGGCCCCAGGTTCAAATCCACCGCCGGCATAATTGCCTGCACCTGGTCGCGCAGGGGATCAAAGCCGGTAATCGAGCCGGTCGAGCCGTAATATTCCACGCCCCCGGCGATCCGCTTCGTAATGTCGTAGCTCACTTTGACATTGGGCGCGAAGGTCAGGCCCTTGTGTACTTCCAAACCATGGAAGGAACGATCGGCCGTCGGGTTGAATGCCAGATACCAGCCGCCGATCTGCTTATCGACGATTGGGCGGATTTCCCACGTCCAGGTGTCGGTTGAGAAGCTGCGGCGTTGGTAGCCGATCTCGTTCGACAGGCTCACATTCACCGGCCAGTGCCAACTCTCCGGAATTCGGAAGCGCGGCCGGATATGATCGCCCACCCACTGGTAGCCTTCATCCGCGCGATAGCTCATGAAGATGTAAAAACCGGTTTCAAACCACGGAGTGATGCCCTCTGTGATCTCGATGGTTTCGTGCAGCGCGTGCTCGTCCGGCAGTACGCCATCGGTGACGGTCTTCGAACCTTCGAAGGTGAAGTTGGAATGCAGCTCGACCATGGTGTGCCCAGGCGGAACCAGGTCCGCTCCGTACACCTGGATCTCATAGTTATCCTGCGCGAATGCCAAGCCGGCGTACAGATTCCCCAGGACCAGGAGAGGCACAACGGACGCGGATCGCATCGTCAAGTACTTCTCAGAATGCCGGAAAAGGTACGAGGATGCAAGAATGTCCGTTCGCCTTCGTTCGGTTTAATCGGCCTTGCGAGGTTTGAGGCCGAATTCCATGTGCAGGCGGATGGAGGGAATCCAGACCGGGCCGCGGTCGTGGTTGAAGGCCAGGTTGGTATCGTGTTGCAGATCGAAAGTCGCATAGAGCCCGGGGCACACGCGGGCGCTGTAGTACGATTCCCAGACATACTCGGGAGCGTAGTTCAGGCGGCCATCGCCGATCAGGAAGTCCAGCCCGCCGCGCGACAGGTAGAGCGCGTGCACGCCGGAAATGCCGCTGGCAGTGAACGAGCTGGCCACTACATCATTCTTCCGCTTCCAGCGCGTGCCTTTGACCGATACGCCGCCGGTCGCCAGCCGGTCGATGGCGGTGAAGGCGAAGCTTTCGGTCTTGCCGTCGTTCCAGCCGAGCCGCATGAAGACGCCCACGTCGTGCGTGAGTTCCTGCTCGAGGTTCACTCCCAATCCGTATTTCAGCGTTCCCGGGCGGCGCGTTGCAATTACATCAGGCGTCGAGCCCGTTTGCGCGGCCAGGCGCAGAGCAGTTGCATAGGTGCCGGCGTCGGCGCGGTTCGCGAATCCCATTACGCGCAGCGCACCAGCGTGATCGCCCAGCGAGTAGCGGCGCTCCGCTTCGCCCGTATGGCCGTGATCGCGGAACAGACGGCGGTCGAATTGCGGGCCGTTGGCCACCCTCGGCTCCGCCGCGATGCCATAGCGGAACGCCCAGTTCTGCGTGTGCAGTTCCTGAACCAGGCCCCAGGTGTAGCCGCGGGTATCGGCCGGATAGTCCCACGCGCCGTTATACATCACGCCCCAGGCCATGAACTGCTCGCGCGGATCGTGGGTGTACTCATTGTTATCGAAGTAGTCAGTGAGCGAGAAGCGGCCCGCGTAGATGGAGTAGCGCGTCACCGGGCGCTCGCCCGCGAGCTGATTGGCGTCGCTTTCCACGTGCTCTTGCTCGCTCCCGAAACCAAAATCGTGGGCCACGAAAAGGCGGGCCAGGTAAGGCTTGGGAGTCGCGGTGGCAACACGCGGGAGCTCGCCGTTGGGCGGATTGGCGATTCCGCTCACACCGCTGAATCCTTTGCCTCCGGCGATCTCCGGATTGAAAACGAGCTGGGTGTTTGTGGCGAGCAGCGCCGCGAAAAACAGCGTCGACGTCAGCGAAACATCATGTTCGGGATAGTCCTGAAGGCTCAGTGGGCCTGTGTACGGCGCGTAAAACGTGCCGTGCTCGTCGCCGATGGCGGTCGCCTGGAAATACAGGTTCCAGCGCTCGGGCACAACGGGACTGGCGTCGCTTGCCGCGGCGGTTGGCTGGTCGCCGGTCTGTTGAGCGCTCACCGCGGCTGGCGATACTACCACCAGAGCGGCCGCGATCAACGCTTTCCATGGATTCATCACAATTCCCGATTGATACAACTCTCGATTGACACAGTCCGGGCCGAGTGTAACGATTCTGAAACATTGTATGCCGCGTGCTTAAGAATGGCCGCGCGAAAATGATTCACGCGAAGCGGCATCCCAGGAGCGCCACTTCAGGATAGCATCGAAGAGAAGGAGCGCGCTGCGCGCGGCTCCTTCTCTTCGGACGGGCAAGCTAAAGCATACCCTACCAGTACTTACTCGACTTCGAGCGTCACCGTCGCTACCGACATCGCCGGAAGCATGATCCGCAGCCGGTCCGCTTCCACCGCGACCTCGTGCGATTGAATCGTCACGCGGTCCGGATGGTCGAAGCTGTTGTAGGCGTTGAGATCGGAATCGTGCAGGATCTGCGCCCGGCCCTGTTTGGCCTTGACGCCGCGCAGTGCACACTCTACTTCCCAACCTTGGTCGGCCCGTGGGTTCACCAGGCTTACGACCAGCTCGGAGCCTTTTCGCGAAGCGGAGATGGAGGGTACGGGTTGCACCTCGGAGTCCAGAATGTTGGGCCCGTCGTAGTTCACTGTGCCGCCTTCCACCCGCACGGCGGTCTTGCCCCGGTGCGCTTTGAAAAGCATGAAGGCGTAATAGGTGGTGGTGCGCACGCAGTTCTTGCCCTCGGGCCCATCGGTCAGCAGAACCGATTGCAGCACGTTGACCATCTGCGCGATGTTGCACATGTACAACTTGTCGGCCTGGCGATTGAAGATGTTCAAGCCCAGGCCGGCCGCCACCGCGCTGCGCATGGTGGATTGCTGCCACAAAGCGCCGTTGCGATCCTGGTCCGCTTTGGGGATGCGATCCCAGACGCCCCATTCATCCAGGAACAGGCCGATGCCGCGGCCATGGTCATAGCCATCGAGCAACGCTCGCTGTTCGATGATGGCTTGTTCCACGTGCGGGAAGACTCCCAGTTGTCTCATGGCGGCCTCCGGCGTGTATTCGAGAGGAGCGTGGTCGCCGTTTACGTAATAGTGAATCGAGTAGCCATCGGGCAGGCGGCTGCCGGCCACCGCGTCCATGAATCCGCGCGTCCATTTGGCGTCGTTGCCGCCGGGGCCGCAGCCAATCAGGTATGGCTTAGTGCCGCCGAACGCGCGCGCGTAACTGGCGTAGCGGCGGAACTCGGCGCCTGCGCCATCCGGCCGGTAATTGCCGCCGCAGCCCCATGCCTCGTTGCCCACGCCCCAATACTTCACGCGGAATGGCTCGGGCGATCCGTTGGCGGCGCGCTCGTCCGCGAGCGCGCTACCGAAGGGGAAGTTGCAATACTCGATCCAGTCGCGCATCTCGCGCGGCGATCCCGATCCGACATTGGCGGCGAAATATGGTTCGGCGCCGATCAGCCGGCAGAACCGGATGAACTCATGCGTGCCGAAGCTATTGTCTTCGACGTAGTTGCCCCACCAGATGTTCACGCGCTTGGGCCGTTTGGCCGCGGGACCGATGCCTTCGCGCCAATGATAATCGTCCGCGTAGCAGCCGCCGGGCCAGCGCAGCACGGGCACGCCCAGTTCCTTGAGGTAATCCACGGCCGCCTTGCGGAAGCCCTCCACGTTTTCGATGGGCGACTTCGGGCCAACCCAAATGCCGCCGTACACGCAGGAGCCCAGATGCTCCGCGAAGTGCGAATGAAACTCCGGGCGCACCAGGCCGATTTCGTCATCGGCGCGAATGACGGCTGTGCGATTGGCGGCGGGCGCGCCGAACATTCGTTGCGGCAGGACGGCGGCCAAGCCCGCCGCGGCGCCGGCGCGGGCGAATTGCCGCCGTGTAAAGCCAATAGTCATGGGCGATCGGTCTCCTCGGGTCCCGCGGGCGGCAAGCGCGTCCGGCCTCAAATCCACCGCATATGATAGCGCAGGGGAGCGAAACAAGATTAACTTGATTTGTTTGGATTCGTTTTGGCGCAGTATGGCCGAGAGAAGTGGATGGAAAGAGATAAGAGTGCGTTGCGGGTGGCCGGGCTTCGCGGACTTAGCGCCGTGCGTATCGGCCACCCGATGGATTGAGTAGAAACTTCGTCGATGTGAGCCCGCTGGATGGCGGACAATGTCGGGTCGATTCGTTCCTTACTCTCTGTTATCCGAGCGGGCGGC
>Ga0116130_1001671_pt1 | contig 12206 bp, 10 predicted proteins | sample June2015DPH_17_5_FD_89733 | JGI IMG/M metagenome (GOLD analysis project Ga0116130, IMG submission 89733) | Peatland microbial communities from SPRUCE experiment site at the Marcell Experimental Forest, Minnesota, USA - June2015DPH_17_40 | ecosystem: Environmental > Terrestrial > Soil > Wetlands...
AACAACGCCTATTGCCAGGACAACGAAATCAGTTGGTACGACTGGTCCCTTCTGAAGAAACACGGCGATGTGCACCGCTTCCTCCGCCTTCTCATCGGCCAACGCTTAGTGCGGGATCTCGCTCCGGAAATGCAGCGCCTGACCTTGGTTGAACTTCTCCGTCAAGCGCAAAAAGAATGGCATGGCGTCAAACTCCATCAACCCGATTGGGGCCCGGACTCGCATTCCCTCGCCTTCAGCCTCGATTTGCCCCGGGAAAATCTCCATTACTTCAATATTTTCAATGCCTATTGGGAGCCCCTCGATTTCGAACTCCCGCGTCTCAATTCCGGCGAGTACGATCCCTGGCGTCGCTGGATCGATACTTCCCTTGATTCTCCCCACGATATTTCCGCATGGCACTCCGCCACTTCGGTTCCGGGTTATGTATATCGCGCCGGCCCTCGCTCCGTGGTCATATTGTGGGCGCAGATCACTCCGCGTTAGAGAAATCTCCGCGTCCGTGCTCCACGGCCAATGTGGAGTGCGGCGGCTTGCCGCCGCTTTCACCGTAGCCAGCCCCACCACCAAACTCCAGTTCATCGCGCCCACCGCCCCTTCCCAATCTCCGCGTCCGGCGTTTACCCCGACCCGGTCGAGGCGCCTCTGCGTTATCTTTTCTCTTCCTTCCTGATCGCTGGTCGCTGCTAACTCTCTTCTCCGCGACGGGTGCTCCAGACTTAACTCGCGCGGACTCTTTTGCGTCGCCCTGCGGAATCTTTCTCAAAAACTGTATTTCACTTGGCCAAAGAAGTTGCGCCCCGGCTCGGGAATTTTCACCCCGGAAGCGAACGGGTCGCGATAGTAGGACAGGTTCTCGTAGTAGAAGCGATCGAGTAGATTGTCCACGAAAATGCTGGCCGTCCATTTCCGCCAGAGCAACCCAAGCTTCACGTTCAGCAAGCCATATCCGGCGGTGGGAGTCTCGTGCAGGTCCGTGTCCACCAGTCCTTGCCGTCGCACGCCAGTGCCGCCGATTTCGGCAAAGCCCCAATGGTGCGTGTAGCGCAGCGCCGCCCACGTCCGGAACGGCGGCATCTCGGGAAGATTCGTGTTGAAGACGCCGGCCTCTGGCTTGCGGGCGTTCGTGCCGCGAGAATACGAACTGCCCCCGCGCAGCGAAAAACCTGCGGGCAGACTGACGCCGTAGCTGACCTCGCCACCGTAAATATGGGCGTCCACATTAGTGAAGGAGCGCACACTGCTGCTCATCCCCATCATGGGATTCAAGAGCGGCTGATCGTTCACAAGAATGTAGTTGTCGAGATTCGAGAAAAACAAAGTTGGCTTGAGATAGGAGGAACCTCGCCGATAGATGGCCCCGGCGGTGGCTTCCGTGTTGCGCACCACGGGCAGATTCGGGTTGCCGATGTCCGGCCCTGACATGGAGGACTCCAGCAAGTAGCGTTCCTCCGCGTCTGGGACGCGCCCGGTCACGCCGGCCCCGGCAAACAATTCAATCGCCCGGGGAAGCGTATAGGACAGGCGGAGATTGCCGGAACCATAGTTGTCGGTGTGGCTGGTGCTCCGCGTGTTCTGGTACGCGAAGTAGAGATCGGTGTCGAGGCCCGCAACGCCGGTAACCATAGCGGTATGGTCAAACCGCAAGCCGCCGCTGAGTCGGAAGCGGTCTGAGAACGAATGGTGGTAATCGGCAAAAGCGCCCGCGAGGTCGGTGTCCACATTGGGCAAGGAAGGATTCATGGACATCATGCCGCTCATATTCATGAAGTCCATCATGTTCCAATTGCGGTGATAACCCTCAAAGCCAAAGGTCAGTTCCTTGCCCACGTCGAATTCCGCTCGCCCGCCACCGGTGCGCGAACGCGGCTCGGCAGCCATCATCCACGGAGAACCCATAGCCATTTCGGCGGAGGTCCGGTAGCGGTCGCTCATGAAGTGAATCACTTGTGTGAAATAGCCCTCGACGCGGATCGCCCGCACTACACCAGAAAGATTGCCTATGTCGTACTTCAACGTGGCGCGGTCGGCGTTGTCGTAATCGGAATCCATCGTTTCGTAGGGATTGAGCACCAAACCGCTCTCCTGGCGCGTGTAAGAGAGAGAGAGCGTCTGATTGCCGGAAGGAGTCCATTCGGCATCGAACCAGCCGGTATTGATGTCAAAGGCATGCTTATTTAGCGCCGCGGAGGAGTAGTTTGCGTAATCGAGAAAAGACTTGCCGGAGCCATCCTTATACGGATCGGAAACGCGGTAGGAATAGCCCGCAAGCACACGAAATTTCGCGTTGCCGAAGGAAACGGTAGCGCTGGGATTGAAATAGTTGAAAGAGCCGAAACTCAGGCTGGGCGTGAAATGCCACGCCAGCGGGGGCGTCTTGGTGACCACGCTGAGTTCAGCCCCCAGGCTGCCCGCGCTGTCAATATCGAAGGCGCCCTTGACGATTTCCACGCTCTCCACTTCGGCGAAGTCCACGTGCTGCGCGGCAGGGTCCATGTGCCCGGGGCATGCGCCGTAAATACGCGCGCCATCAATCAGGAAATTGACGTTGTTCTGCTGGAAGCCGCGCACGGCCACATCGTTGGCAATGCCGCCTTTGCGGATTTTAAAGACGCCGTCCACGGCGGTAAGCGCTTCGCCGAGGTCCTTTGCCGAGCTTTCGCGCACTTCGCTCAAATCAAGCTGGTCCTGAAAGGGCACGCTCTTGGCCTCCACGTGGATTTGTTCCGAAGCGGCGGCAATCTCCAGGCGGACCGACCAGTCCACGCGCGCTGACCGGGAAAAATCGAGCGGAGAGCTGCCAGCGGCAAAACCCGGAGCACTGATGTTGATCCGCAAATCACCCGCGACGGCTTGCTGATGCTCGATTTGCAGGACGTAGGCGCCCTTTTCGTCCGTCTTGCCCGACGCAATGATCCGCCCGGCAGCTTGGACTTGGACTACCGCGCCGGAAATGACCGCCCCGGATGGATCCGTGACGACACCACGAACTTCTTCCGCGCACGCGGCGCGGCTGAAAACGAGGAGGCACAGTGCAAGCACGACTACACCAAAAACATTACGTCGCATCTCTTCTCCTCAACCGCAAGCGAAGGTTGCACAAAGTGGGACACCGAGAAACGGGAGCAGACACACTCCCATCAGTGGAGAACGTTTTTCAGGCGGGCAGTGCAGGAGGGCCGCGCTTCGGGTTGCCGCGGATCGCGGAAAGGCGCGCGAGGAGAATCGATTCAAGGCCAGGCGCAGTGTACGAAAAGGCCTGGCCAGAGAAAACAGGCGCGCAAGGCACGAGCAGCACGCGGGAAATAAACGCCATCAGCAATCGGGAACGATAAGGACAAGGAGACGTTACGTCGCGGACAACGGGTTCCGAGGAGCCGCTCTGAACGGACTCCCGGAGCCGGGCAGACATGGCGCACTGATGCTTCCCGTCGCGGCGGCAGCAAGCAGGCAGTGTGGATTCGGAGCCGAAACTGAAAAACGGTATAAAGAGAGGCAGGAGAAAAAACGCAAGCAGAACACCAGACATTGCTCGCAGACCCAAGCTGTGAACGCGCGAAGAACCACAAGGGCGCACTTCAAGACTAGGCATAAACCAACCGCATTTTACGGCGCATTTCTCTTTTCGGTCACACGCAGCGAAAAAACCCGGCATTCACGGAGCGAGCTGCGAATATAAAAAATAGCGTATCACATCCGCGCACGCGCGCCGGTGAGTTCCCGTTCGATTTGCTCCAGGGTTTTGCCCTTCGTTTCGGGTACGCGCAGAAGTACAAAGAAAAGGCCCGCGAGGCAAATCCCCGCGTACGTCCAGAACGTCCCCGCGGAACCGAGCGCGCGATTAAGAATTGGAAAGGTAAAGGTCAAAACAAAGGAAGCGCTCCAGAGCGCAGACACCGAAATCGAGACCCCTCTTTCATCGCAAGGATTTCAACACCGTACACACGGACGCGCATATGGGTCCGCCTATATTGAACGTGGCGGCAACACTGGCGCCCTTCACCTGTAACGGTTGCGGGACCTTGCCAAGCAATTGCCAGGCGCACCACCCGAGCATGGCGACACCTGTTGCGCCAATGGGATGGCCTTTCGCAATGAGCCCGCCGGAGGTATTGATGCCGCATTCTCCATCCACCGCGGCTTTTCCGTCCACCCAATACTGTGCGCCTTTCCCGTACTCGGCTTTTCCTAAAACCTCCGTGCCCAGTGCTCCCATGACCGTGAAACAATCGTGGATCTCCGCGACCTTCACATCCGTCGGCTTGACCCCCGCCATCTGGTAAGCGCTTTTCATGGCCTTGATGGCGCCCGCGGGACGCAGCACATCGCGCCCAGCCTTTTTGAGAGGGTCGGTCGCCTGCGCGTACCCGGCAATCTCCACGCACTCTCGCTTGTCCACGCCGAGCTTTGCCAGTCCTTCCTCAGTGGCGAGGATGAGCGCCGCATATCCGTCGGTGATCTGCGAACAATCGTAGGTCTTCAGCGGCAGCCCTTCCACAATGTAGCGATTAATGCCGCCGATCTGCATCGCCTGTTCGACCGTAAGTTCGACATTGCGCATCTGCGCGTACTCGTTGTGGCGCGCGTTCGCGTACTCCGCGACAGCGATCTGCGCCAGGTGTTTTTCGGGAATGCCATGTACTTTCAGATAGCACTCCATCACTTCCGCAAACAGGTGCGGGAAGATGTACACCTTGCCTTCCCGTTCCGCGGGATGCGAGAAATATCCGAGGGCCTGGCCGATGATCTTGCCATCCATCTTGCCTTCGGCATCGCGCATTTTTTCGTAGCCGACGGCAATCCCAGTATCGCCCCATCCGATTTGCAGTTTCTGGATGACGGAGAGGACGGCCTGACCGCCGGAGGCGCACGCATTTTCCACCGATTCAATCGGCTTGCCCGCGAGTCCCAGAATATCCGCCACCAGGCCCGCCAGCAGTCCTTGCTGGTTAAGTGAGATATTGCAGACGGCGCCCACGGAGCCCACATCGATCGCGGCAGGTTCCACTTTGATTTCTGCGCAGGTTTCTGTAACGGCGCGGCGAAGTATCTCGGGCACCGGCATGCCCATGAGCTTCCCGAATTTCGATTGATGATAGGCGGCGATGTAAATGCGCTTCATAAGGCACCTCTCATGATGGCTTCCGCTCCAGCGAAGCAGAATAGTTTTCGCCGGCGCTCCCAAGCCTGAAATCCCGCAGGCGGTTCTGGAGCTTGCGCTTCAGCACCTTACCATAGTCGAGGGATCTCTCTGCCTCCTTAGGGGGTCGGACATTCATGTCCGACATACAGCCGCCCCAAAACAAAAACTCTCCAACCTCCCTGTTCCTTCCTGTCGCTCGAACCGCCTCCCATCCCGTCGCTCCCTTTCTGATGTAGTGGCCGGTCTTCAGACCGGTTCTTGGGTTTCTCTTGCCTTCCCCCTCCGCCATCCCTCTTTCTCCTCAGCGCCGGAGGCGCGCCAGACGTTAGCCCAGCCCGTCAGGGCTGGGAAACGAAAACAAAACAAACCCTCCCCAAGCTCCCTCTCCCTTCCTGTCGCTCGAACCGCTTCCCGTTCCGCCTCTCTCCTCCGCTGTCATCCCGACCGGAGCGGCCCGATTTTTTCTTTCGTGCCGAATTGTGGCGCGTCGGGCCGCGGAGTGGAGGGATCTCTCTTTCCGCCTGTCAATCGCCACGCCTCCCATCCCGCTTCTCCCTTTCTGATGTAGTGGCCGGTCTTCGGACCGGTTCTTGGGTCGCTCTTGCCTTCCCTCTTCGTCATCCCGATCCCGCAAAGGCGGGAGAGGGATCTGCTTTTCTCTTGCCTCCTGATCGCTGATCGCTGATAACTCTCTCCTCGGAGTAACCCCCTCCCCCCGCCCTGTGACCTCCGCCCTAGCCATTCCTCCGCAAACTGTCTACAATCCCCCTGTACCTTCCCATTTAGTCACCTCGGGGTAACGCCTCATGGCGAAAAAGGACAAGCCTCCTAAGAATTCCCCTGCTCCTTCGCACAAACGTCCCATCGAACAGTACGATCACAAGGGCAAGCACCGCATCAACAATCCTCCCGTCGGTCTCGTCACTCCGCAAACTGATCCGCCCGTCACTTCCCGCAAAACCTACGCCTACGATCCCCATCTCGATCCCCAGCTCGTCTGGGCCGGCAAAGCCGAACACACCGCCTTCGAGGTTCCCACCGTCTCCCTCCACGTCCACGAGCGCATTGACCCGCGCACCATCATCGAAGCCGTCCGCAAACGTAACGGCGCCCCCCTCAAGCCCGCCCAGGCATCGTTCCTCTTTGAAACCCGCGAGGAAAATCCTCCCCTCCGCGAAGCCGTGGACTTCTACCGCCACGCCCACGGCTGGACCAACCGCCTCATTGCCGGCGATTCCCTCCTCGTCATGAACTCCCTCCTCGAAAAAGAAGGCATGGCCGGCCAGGTCCAGATGGTCTACATTGACCCGCCCTACGGCATCCGCTACGGCTCCAATTTCCAGCCCTTCGTCAATCGCCGCGACGTCAAGGACGGCAAGGACGAAGACCTCACCCAGGAACCCGAAATGGTCCGCGCCTTCCGCGACACCTGGGAACTCGGCATCCATTCCTACCTCACCTACCTCCGTGACCGCCTCCTCCTCGCCCGCGACCTCCTCCACGAATCCGGCTCCTGCTTCGTCCAAATCAGCGATGAAAACGTCCACCTCGTCAGGAATCTCATGGACGAAGTCTTCGGTGAAGCTAATTTCAGCGCGATAATTAGTTTCTCCAAAGCAGCTGGCGGACTGAGAGCGGCGACGAGGGTCGGTTCAGTACTCGATTATTTAGTCTGGTATTTTCGAGACAACTCAAAAGCAAAATACCGCCCCTTGTTCGAGGAAAAAACAGATCTCTTGGTTGGCGGATACACGTCGGTGGAGCTGACCGACGGAACCCGTCGGCCGATGACCGCCGACGAAAAAAGTAAGTCAGCAGTCTTGCCCAAAGGTGCAAGAGCATTTGGCTCGTTCCTCATGACCAAACCCGGCCCGGGATCGAAGTTCGATGTCACATACCAAGGGAGAAAATACGACTCGGGAAATCGGTGGTGGGGAACAACTCCAGAGGGTATCGAGAATGTCATCAAAGCCAAACGGGTGATTGCAACGGAACACAACATTCGCTTCGTCGGCTATTACGACGATTTTCCTTATCGTGCTTACTCGAATCTCTGGGACGGACTGGGTGGAGCGGCTGATCCGATTTACGTTGTCCAAACGAATCCCGAAGTCACGCGGCGCTGCATGCTGATGACCACCGACCCGGGAGACCTTGTTCTCGACCCAACCTGCGGCTCAGGCACCACCGCCGTCGTCGCCGAACTATGGGGCCGCCGCTGGATTACCTGCGACACCTCTCGCGTCGCCACCACCCTCGCCAAACAACGCCTCATGGGCGCCACCTTTGACTACTACAAACTCGCCCACCCCAACGAAGGCGTCGGCAGCGGCTTCGAATACAAGAAGGTCCCCCACGTCACCCTGAAATCCATCGCCAACAACGAACCCCCCGGCGAAGAAATCCTTTACGATCAGCCGCTCGTTGACAATTCCCGCGCCCGCGTCTCCGGCCCATTCACCGTCGAAGCCGTCCCCGCGCCCAACGTCAAATCCATTGACGATTTACGTACCGCCGGCTTCCAGCCGGCTCTTCCTTCCGATAAACACATCCACCCCACCGGCAAGATGCCGGCGCTACTGGCCGACGCCTCCATCGCCCGCTCCGGCCCCACCCTGCGCCAATCCGACTGGCGCGATGAACTCCTAAAAACCGGCATTCGTGGTAAGGGCGGCCAGATGATTAATTTCTCCCGCGTCGAACCTCTCGGCGGCACGCGCTGGCTTCACGCCGACGCGGAAACCAAGGCAGAAACTAGAAACCAGAAGGCAGAACGGGTGGTGATCTCTTTCGGTCCCGATTACGCTCCGCTCACGAATATCCAAGTCGAAGCCGCATGGGCAGAAGCGCGCACCCTCTACCCCAAACCCGAAATTCTCGTCTTTGCCGCATTCCAATTCGATCCCGAAGCCGCCAAGGACATTGACGAACTCACCAAAGAAAAAACCGGCATGACCTTCCTCACCGCCCAGATGAACGCCGATCTCCTCACCGACGACCTGAAAAAGAAACGCTCCAGCAACCAATCCTTCTGGCTCGTCGGCCGCCCGGACGTAGATATCCGCCGTGTGCCGCCAGCATCTCTGCCCGCCCGTAGCGCCGGCTTCCAGCCGGCCTCTTCCTCCCCGCTTTACATCGCCGAGGTCCGGGGATTCGACTACTACAACACCCGCACCGGCTCCATCGAATCCGGCGACACTTCCAAAATCGCCATGTGGTTACTCGACATTGATTACGACGGCCGCAGCCTCTATCCCCGCCAGGTTTTCTTCCCCCTGGCCGATGAAGACGAAGGCTGGGCCAAACTCGCCCGCAACCTGAAAGCTGAAATCGATCTCGACCTGATCGAGCACTATCGCGGCACCGTCTCCCTGCCCTTCGAATTAGGCGAACACAAACGCGTCGCCGTAAAAGTAATAGACGACCGCGGCATCGAAAGCCTGAAAGTCTTGCAGTTGTAACGCCGGCTTCCAGCCGGCTCCTGGGGTTGGGGGCGCCGCCAGACTGGCGGCGGCACAAGGACGCCATTGGAAATGTCGACCATCGCCCATTCCATTCGCTCGCGCGGCTATCTTCCCCATTGGGAAAGCGATCATGCCACCTATTTCGTCACTTTCCGTCTCGCGGACTCCCTTCCCCGCGAACTGCTGGATCGCCTTCGCCACGAACGCGATGCGTTCGATCGGGCAGAACAAGCAGGCACCCAAGTCCCCGCGGACCGGGACCGTGCCCGCAAACTCCGCGTTATCCTTCAAAAGGCCGAGCAGTGTCTCGACGATGGATTAGGCCAGTGTTATCTGCGCGACCCTCGCATTGCCAAAATTGTGGCGGATTCCATCCGGCACTTTAACGCACAACGCTACCGCCTCCGTGCCTGGTGCGTCATGCCCAACCATGTCCACGTGATATTTTCTCCTCTGCAAGAGCACACGCTGGAAGCGATTCTTCACACCTGGAAGTCCTACTCGGCACTGGAGGCGAATAAGCTTTTGGGACGCACCGGCCGTTTTTGGCAACGCGAGTATTTCGACCACCTGGTTCGCCATGAGGCGTCGTTGCTGAAAATCACCCGCTACGTTCGAGACAATCCCCAAAAAGCTGGGTTAGTCAATTGGCCTTGGGTGGAGGTTCTAGCGTAGCGCCGGCTTCCAGCCGGATCGGCGTTTTAATCGCCGCCAAGATGGCGGCGCTACAAAGTAGCACCACACTATGCCGACCAAAACCATCGACCAGCTCATCATCAACTCGCCCTACGAAGAACCACGCGAACACTGGAAATACGACCGCGAAACCCGCCTCTTCTCCCGCGTCCCGGGCCGCCTCTCCCATTCTGATGTAGTGGCCGGTCTTCAGACCGGTTCTTGGGTCGCTCTTGCCTTCCCTCTTCGTCATCCCGATCCTGCAAAGGCGGGAGAGGAATCTGCTTTTCTCTTGCCTCCTGATCGCTCATCGCTGATAACTCTCTCCTCGGAGTAACCCCCTCTCCCCGCCCGGGTCGAGTGCTAGAATCAGGTCATGAACAAGCTTCCTCTTGTGATGCTATCCTCCGCCATTTTCTTTTGGCCCTCCACCTTCGCTCAACAGACTTATACGCCTCCAGAAGTGACTTCGGCTGGCGATGCCTATACTTCCTACAATGTTGTCTTCGACGGATTGTTCGTCCTGGACATCGGGCTCAGCGACGAGGGGGACATCCGGCAAATCGAAACTCTCCGAGATCCCGGGGCGATGCTCGGCGCTGCAAAAAACTCTGTGCGCACCTGGAAATTCCAGCCAGCGTCTGAGGGCGGCAAGCCGAGAGCTTCTCGCCTGACCGTGGCGTTTCTATACCGCCCCGCAAATTACGGTAATGCAGGAGCAGTGCCGCCAAAGGATTTCGCACCGGTCATTCCCCCCGCTCAGTCAGATGACGGCAGTGACGACTATGTCCCTGTGGGCATCTTGTCGTTCGCTTACGCGGATTACCCGGTCAACAGCGTGATTTGGGGATCGGTGGTGGTTCAGGCAACGGTGGACGCCGCAGGGGACGTCAAGGATGTCACCTTGCTTCACGGAATGGCCAACTTCGATAGCTTTGCCAAGGAAGCTTTGAAAAAGTGGCGCTTTCGTGCTGCCACACTGCATGGGAAGCCGGTGCCGTCAAAGATCGTCATAGCATTTATCTTCCAATCCCCTTACAACTCAAATTAAGTCCTCCCGCCTATGGCGAGGGACCAGAAGCCATCTCCTGAATGGCTCCCGGGAGGGCACGGCTTTTTACCCTGAGCGCCTTCTGCGAAGGGCAGCCGTGCCGAAAAGCCTCGCGAATTCAGGGGTTTTAACCCCTGAGGTGAGCAGGATAGTGGCTCCAAGCATTTATGAGATAGGCTCTTGCGTCGAAACTGGGACAAGGAGAGTGGCGGGCGGGTAGGGCAAAGAGTGTTTGCGATTTCTGGTTGCTAAGGCGCCGGCCCGGAGTTCTCCTGTCACGTTGAGTCTGCGCTGCCCGCCGTGATCTTTCTGTCGTAGAATCCAGAGTTAGTCAAGCTCGGTGATCTCCGGTCTTTCAGAAAGCAGTCGCGTCTTTGGGCACCCACAAGAGGCTAATCATGAACACGTCCTTGCTTCGAGAACACATCAGTAATTATCTCCGCAATTTGCAAAACGACCGTAAGAAACACGACGACGACTTGAGAGAACGAGCGCAGCGGAAGGCATTTTTTCAAGGATGGTCCGCGGACCGGATGCGGACCATGGGCGATGAGGATATCTATGATTACGTTTCACAACTCTGGGCCATGCGAATTTGGAGCAACAAACGGTATGTCGTCGAGAAGATGATTCGCGAGAACGGCATTGAAAAGCTAAAGGCGGAACTGGTTAACCTCATTTGGGGTCAAGATAGCGTCGACGCAAGATGGGACAGATTTCGTAACGGCGTACGTCACGTTGGTCCCGCGATGATGAGCGAGTTGCTGTGCCACGCTCACCCTGACACTTGCATGCTTTGGAACCGTCGCGCTTACGTCGCTTACCGATATTTGAACATCGCTGGCCTCCCGAGATACGACTACCAGTTGACAGGTAAGAAGTACGATCAGCTTTCGGCGTATGCTCGGGACATTGGGAAAGAAATGAGGACTCTCGGGGCAACCGAGGTCGATCTACTCACTGTGGACTATTTCCTGTGGGATGAACTGCAAGTTGAGGACACGCTTTCGCAAATCCACAAGAAAGGCCCTAAGACTGCCGACGACGCTGGAGATGTTGCGGAAATCGAGGAAGTTGACAAGCTCGATTCTGAAACATCTCAATTCGTTCATAACGAGACCAAAGACAAGCTGGCGGAGATTGGGCGATGGCTGGGCTTTAGCACTGACACTGAAGTGAAGGTGGCCGACGGCTCGGTAGTCGATACCGTTTGGGAAGCCACGATTGGCAACATGGGCCGCGTGATATACGTGTTCGAAGTTCAGACGAAGGGTTCAATCGACAGCCTGATTCTGAACTTATTGAAGTCAATGAATAACCCCGCTGTTCAAGGGGTCGTCGCAGTGTCGGATTCTGCTCAATTGGAAAGAATTAAGAAGCATGCATCTGCTGTTAAGGGCCTGGGCGATAAGCTGAAATACTGGGACTACAGGGAAGTCTTGAAGGTTTACGAATCACTTCAGGCGGTCTACGAGGCGATCAACAAGCTGGGACTGGTCCCGCAAGGATTTTGAATTTCAACTTCGCCTGGGTTGAGACGTCATGTTGTACGGTCATGCGGCATATGGTAGCCTCCGCCCATGCCCACGTTTTCGAAGCGCAACCAGTATGCACAGCCCCCAGAGATTAGCGTGCGTGAAGAGTTGCCGTCTAAACTCCGCCGACCACTCGCTGATATCGCGGCCCGGCGAGTTGGCCCCAAGCCATTACGGCAAATCGTTGAGCACGTGCTTGACCCTTACGGCCTTAACCCGGAAATCTCACAAGGGATAAGAACAAAACGTTAAATAGAAGTGGAAAAAGGCCGCTTTCTCGGGCATAACTGCGTTGTCTGAGCGTAGTTAAAGTCCCAGGAAAGGCGGCCTTTTCAATG
>Ga0116130_1001673_pt1 | contig 12199 bp, 8 predicted proteins | sample June2015DPH_17_5_FD_89733 | JGI IMG/M metagenome (GOLD analysis project Ga0116130, IMG submission 89733) | Peatland microbial communities from SPRUCE experiment site at the Marcell Experimental Forest, Minnesota, USA - June2015DPH_17_40 | ecosystem: Environmental > Terrestrial > Soil > Wetlands >...
AATACGACTAATTGCTAGTTGCTTCCTGCTTCCCGAACGTGCGCAGCAACAGCATGGCCAGCACGTACGCTACTGCGCCGCAGGCCAGCGTGACATTCAATCCGAACTGGATGGCAATCACCATGGCCAGCACTGAACCCAACACGCTCGACGCAGCATTCATGGCCCATGCCCATTCCACCGCGCCGTGTTTGGCCGTGGAATTCCGCAGGTGAGAATCCTGCGACGACAAGGCGCGCAGGCCACTGGGGAACGGCATGCCCATGGCGAAGCCCGGCGGGATCAACAGCGCCGCGCTTAGCATGAGCTTCACCACGAAGGGAAGCCCCACCAGCGCCTCCAGCAGATGTGGCAGAGCGAATAAATAGATCACCAGCGCCGCCACGATGAATGCCATCGCCGACGCGACTCGAATTGGCTCGTGGAACCATCGCCGCGAGAGCACGCTTCCCAATCCGCTGGAAAGCAGCATCAGGAATATCACTACGGTAAGAGCGTAGGTTGGATTCCCCAGAAACAAAACGAAGCGCTGAATGAACGCGATCTCCACCAGGATGTATCCCAAACCGATGGCGATGAAATACAGCAGGCGAACGCTGCGGCCACTTCGGGCCTGCGGCGAGAGCAGCAGCGGAAGCACGAGAAAACCGATGACGGCGGCGACCGATATGACCAACACCAGCCCCAGGATCGCGATCCCCAGGTTCACCTTCCAATCGATGCCGCCGCGGTCCTGGCCGCGGAACACCTGCCCCGGCTTCAGAGTGAAGAAGAAGAAGGGCGCGTTATCGGTAACCGGCGAAACGTTAAACGCGTAATGCGCGGAGAAGCCACGCGCGTCCTGGCTGCGAATCAACTCGGCGAACGCGGGATGTGCCATGCCCGGAGTGGCAGCGGTAGCAGGCAGGTAAAGCACGTGCAGGTTCAGGTTCGAATCTCCGGGCGTTGCGCCCTGGATGTGCTCCAGCACGGCCTTCTGCTCTTCCAAAGTGAAGGGCGACTTCTTCGCCAGCACCAGCACGGGACGCCCATCCACATTCAACTCGCCGTCGCTGATCACGATGAAATTCTGCGTGCTGTCGCGCACGCCGAGTTGACGCAGCGCTTCCATGGCCTGCGAAACCACCCGCAGGGCCTCGCGGGGTTGGGTAAATTCCCATCGCGTGATGGCCACCATGCCGTCCGGCTTCAAGTGCTCGAAGTACTCGCGGAAGGCCTCTACCGTGTACAGGTTGTTTTCGCTGAGGGCAAACGCCCCGGCCGCGGTGGAAGCCCAGGTGTCAACCAGGGTCATCTGCACCACGTCGTACTGATCGCGGCTGTTGCGCACGAAGGAGCGTCCGTCGCTGACGTGCATGTGCACCTCGGGAATCTGGTAGAGGTGGTGAGCGTAGTCAGCGAAGCCGCCGCGCATGATGTCGGTGGCAATGATGGGATTGACCTCGATGCCGGTGACGTTCGGGCTGCCGTTGGCGACAGCGCGCAGCACATCCACTCCGCCGCCGGGGCCGATGACGGCGAAGTCTCCGCGCGGACGCAGCACGTTGGCCATCGACGATGCCGCCGACATCAGATTGCGACGGTAAGCCTCGTCCCAGTGATAGGGATCGGAGTTCATGATGTAGGTGCTGGCGTCGGCGTCGATGACGATTGCCTTGGCGTCTCCCCACCTGTCCACTTCCACGCGCGAGAGCGCATTCCACTTGGCGTAGAGCGGCGTCTCGCGCTTCATGCCCTTGGCATAAACGATGTCAATCAGTTTGCCGCGAAAGTTCGCCACGATCAGCACCAGCAGCGCCAGCGCGAGGCCCGATGGAATGCGGCGGCTTCGCGAAGCGCCCCAAGCCACGCCTGCCGACGCGACTGCCACCGCCGCAAACAAGATGGTGTTGGGACCGCCGATAACGTTCAGCAGCGGCACCAGCGCCAGGCAGGCCAGCGATCCCCCCAGCAGGTCGGCCCCATAGAGCTGGGTTATCCGTGCCGGATGGCGCGCAAAGACAAGCGAAAACAGCAGTCCAGTGATGAAAAAAGGAACGGCCGAAGCCAGGTAGAGCACCGAAAGGTGCCGGAAGTTCGACCAGTCGAGGTGCAGCGACACCTGGCTATGTAGGACGATCTCCAGCACGGCAAGGATGACCACGGCATTGGCCGCACACAGCCATGCGCCTAGTTGTTCCACGCTCCAGCGCTCCAGCCACTGCCGCCGCAGATAAGCGACGACCGCGCCTGCGCCCAGTCCGAGCAGCGCAATCGAGATAGCCAGAAAAGCGAAGTGGTAGAAGAGCACGACGGAGAACAGGCGAGTGAGACCCAATTCCAGCAGCAAGGCCGAGAAGCTCATCAGCCCGATCGCCAGAGCCGCGCCGCGAGGCGAGACCGCAGCCGCAGCTTCGACCGGGGTGGCTGGTTCAGTTGTTCCGATCATGAAGAATTGAGATTACTACGAATGGCGCTTGCATTCGTCGCCTAGAAGTGGGACGCTTTCCCCAGGAACTAATCAAGCAGAAGCAGGGAACGCTTCTGCTTTGCCAAGCTGTTGACGACGCAAGCACGGGATCTTATATGTCACAGACAAATGCTGGCGCGTTGCGCTAGACTTTCGACGAGCAAGATCTGTACCGATTCTGATGGCCCACGGAGGATGGCTCATGTCTTGTCCTATTGCAGCAGCGCCCCAACGAGTTCTTGCGAGGTTGCTCACAACCGCGTTCGCGGTGGCTTTACTGGCTGTCTGCGCCGTGGCACAGAACGCGCCTCAGCCAAGAGATGAGATCTTCGGTGGATATTCCTGGCTAGCGCCGAATGGATGGGGTGATCTCGACTATAAGATCGACAACCTTGCAAAAGGCTTCGCCGCTTCCAACACCTATTACTTTTGTGCCAGGTGCAATCTTGGCGTCGTGATGGACGGCAGCGGCCATTTTAATGGAGCCACCACACCCGGGAATCCTTTTACTGCAAACGACAAGACCAGCGTCGGCTATGCCCTGTTCGGGCTCCAGTACAAGTACCACACCAGATCCTTGTCGCCGTTTTTCCGTGGATTCGTGGGAACGGCAAATATATCTCCTGATTGCTGCCATGACACGGAGTGGAGTTTCGCAGCGGGCGGCGGCGGCGGACTCGATCTGGGCGTGAAGCCGCGGTTCTCGATTCGCCTGGTTCAGGCCGACTATATTTATTCAAACTACAGTCACATATTCGCAAGCACCCACTCGACCCAATGGAACAGTGTCCGTTTGGCGACGGGCGTAGTCTTCAACCTCGGCAGCTGCGCCGCACCATTGCCGATTTCCTGTACCGCGTCAGCGGCCCCCACGGAAGTTTGGGTAGGCGACCCGGTGACGCTCAGCACTATCGCCACGAACCTTAACCCGAAACACACACCGAACTACGGCTGGACCGCAAGCGGCGGCAAACTTTCGGGCAATGCCGCCCAAACCGTCACCATCGATACGACCGGTATGGCGGCGGGCAGCTACACAGCCAAGGCGACCATCGCCGATCCGAAAATGAAGAAGAACGGCTTGGCCACGTGCGCGACGCCTTTCACAGTGAAGGAGCGTCCGATACCGCCAATGCATCCGCCCGTGGTGAGTTGCTCCGTCAGTCCGATGAACGTGAAGGCCGGTGAGACCGTCACCATCGCAGCCACGGCGAGCAGCCCCGATAACGCGGAAATCACCGGCTACTCGTATCAAGCCACCGCCGGCAGCATCAACGGGAGCGGTGCGACGGCTACGCTGAACACAGCCGGGATTGCTTCTTCCGGCACCGTTACCGTCTCCGTCACCGCCACCGATGCCCGACAACTCACGGGCACAGGAAGCTGTCCGGTCGAAGTCAATGTGCCACCCCCGGTCAGCCACCGGACCCCCATCGAGTTCATACCGCGGCCCCATGAGCGGTACATACCGTGGCGGGTCGATAACGTGGCCAAGGCGATTCTCGACGATGACGCCAGCGCCCTGAAGAACGATCCTGGGGCGAAACTGGTGATCGTTGGTTACGCTGACGGCGAGGAGGCGCCCAGGGTGGGCAAAGGCAAGAAGGCTGAGCCCATGAATCTGGCGGCACAGCGCGCCGTAAATGCCAAGGCATACCTGGTAGCGGCTCCGCCCGATGGACAGGGCGTCGACCCCGGCCGTATCGAGGTGCGGACCGGCGCCGGCAAACAGCACCTGGCTGACATCTTCTGGGTGCCTCAGGGAGCGGATGTCAGCAGCTCGACGCTGCTGCAATCCACCGTGCCGGTGGACGAGACCAAGGTGAAGCCGAGCAATAACGCGTACCCGAAACCGAAACCGGCAAAGCACCGATAACCACCGGAGCAACAACAGACCGCCTTGTGCCGCGAAAGCGGCGTAAGGCGGTCGCCGTTACCATTATTGGTTGAGAACGATGAAGAACCGGCGTCCCCGCCGCTCGCAAGGTCGCCATGGTTCGCGACCAGCCTATGGCTCGGTCAGCAACTCTTCCTCCACAAATGTCTTGTCTTCCACGGTGGTGCCGGCGAGAGCGAATGAGCGAGTAAGTTGGGCTTTGCCAGCCTCTACGCTGGTAATGATGTAGGAGCAGCCCAACCAATACGCCTGCTCCAGATCGGTTCGCGACCAGTACGCGGGATGATCGGGATGCGAGTGATAAAAGCCGATGATGTCGAGTCCGCGGGGCCGCGCGTCGCGCTGGATACGCACCACTTCCACCGGATCAATTTCATAGCGATCGTTTGCAGAGTCGGTGCGCGTGTTGCGGCAGCGCACGCTCGCGCTTACGATGCGAGCGTCACCTTCTGCCCTGCCCAATAGCGCGCCACAGCACTCGTACGGATACGTCTCTTCGCCGTGGCGGCGAATCTCGTCGTAAATGAGCTGGCGGAGTTTCAGCATGTCTTCGCCGCCTTTTCTATCACGTTCATGCGCGATTTCCCGGGGAAAACATTTTCCGCTCGTGGCGCAACGACTGGTTAGGTTTATGATTCTGGCCGCAACGCAGGTTGCCGTGTCCCCGTGCAGTGTGCGACAGTGTGAGTCTGTGCGCTGCCGGGCTCGAGTAAAGTGTATTTGAAGCCGATGCAACATAAGTACGGTATTCCGGTATCGCATTCCATGATCAAGACGGTCATGGCGACTCCCGTCTGACGGGGGTCGTTCTCGAAGGGTTATTGCTGAAGATGACCAAAAAGATCAAGGCGAAATCGTACGAAGACGCGCTGGCGTGGTTACGCAGTCATGAATTTGACGTACTGGAAGCTCCGGGCACCAGTAACCGGGTGTTTCTGAAGAAGCACCACTGCTCTGCCGCCATTGAGCGCACAGAGGATGGTGGGATCAAGCTATTCGCCTATCCCGGATACCTCGTCGATGGCGAGATATCAAAGCTGGTCGATCATGGCTACCAGAAGGTCTTGAAGACCACCAAGGCCGAGCACCCCGCCACCGCCGACCACCTCACAGCGTTGCACCAGTTCACGGACGAGCTGAAGGAAGGAATTGGCGCCATCAGCCTCTACAATGAAGGCTTGGGCACGGTAAGCGAGTCGTATATGTATGATCGCATGCGCGGACGCGATCTGCCGGAAGCGGAGCGTCCCCAACGCCCCTGGCAATCATCAACCGGCAAGCGCCGCGCATAGCTTTTTCCCTCCATCCGCGATGTGTCCCGGCTCCGTCAGGTTGTAAGTTTTCCGGATAATAAACTCGCTCCGGTCGCTGGCGGATCATCCACGATCACACCTGCGCGGAGTAGAGTCGCGCTTCCTCAATTCGCATCATCCTGGCATCCGGCGGCATCGAAAGAGCTATGGCTGGGCCCTCGCGCGGGTGTAAAATCAACCGGATACAGGCGGTATCCCTGCCAGGTCGGGGAACTGCACTGGAGGACATCGTGAGTATTACCACCGGCGACTTCCGCTCGAAGATCACCTCTTCCACCCTTCTCGAAAAGAAACAGCGCAAGGAAACCATCACTTGTCTGACCGCCTACGACTGTCCCAGCGCGCGGCTGGTGGATGAGGCCGGCATTGACATGGTCCTGGTCGGCGACTCTCTCGGCATGGTGATGCTGGGCTATGAAAACACCCTCCCCGTCACCATGCAGGAGATGCTGCACCACACGCGCGCAGTGAGGCGCGGCGTCAAACGGGCATTTCTGGTGGCCGACATGCCCTTCGCTTCGTTCCATGTCACACAGCGCGACGCTCTGCGCAACGCGGCCCGCTTTATCAAGGAGGCGGGCGCCGAGGCGGTGAAGATCGAGGGCGGCGAGAAGCGCTCGCGCCTGGTCGAGCGCATGGTCGAGGCCGAGATTCCTGTGGTCGGCCACATCGGACTTACGCCGCAATCGCTGCACGCCATGGGCGGATACAAGGTCCAAGGCAAGACCCTGCAAGCCGTCGAGCAGCTGATGCGCGATGCGATTGCCCTGGAGCGCGCTGGCGTCTGTTGCATCGTTCTCGAAGGCATCCCGCGCGAGGTCGCCGGCATGATCACGCGCGAGCTGGAGGTCCCGACCATCGGCATCGGCGCCGGCCCCGAGTGCGATGGGCAGGTTCTGGTCTTCCACGATCTGCTGGGACTGACGTTTGCGCCGCCAGCCAAGTTCGTCCGCCGTTATGCGGACCTGGCATCCGTCATCGGCAATGCCGTGGTTGCTTTCAAGGATGATGTGAAGGCTGGAGGCTATCCGTCCGACGCCGAGTCCTATCACCTGCCCAAGGAGACGCTCTCCGCGTTAGAGGGAATTGCGCAACGCAAGCGAGCTGTGCAACTGTAGGAGACATGCGCCTGTCGCTGCGGGTTGTCATCTGGTTAGTCCTGGCACTGGGCCTGCCCGCGCTTGCGGCCGGCCAGAAGCCTTCTACGGCTCCAGCGCCGCTCCACAAGCCGGTTCCCAGAAAGCGTTATTGCCAGCCGAATGGCGGGTTCTGCTTCAAGTATCCCGGTTCCTGGACCATGCTGGGCGAAATTTACGATGGCGATGGCGTGGTGGTTGCGCCTCCTCAAAAGCTGGACAAGGCACTGTGGGATGAAATCACGGTTGCGCTGATCACGCCATTGTCCGAAGACGATGAAGAGCCGGTAAGCCTGGACGTGATGATCGAACAGGCGTCCAACAGTATGCGCGAGGGCGGCCAGGCGTTCGAGACTTTGCAACGCCAGCAGCGCACCGTGGACCACAAACCGGCCCAGATGCTGAAGGTCCGCTATCACGAGAAAGCGACCGGTCGCGATTGGGTCGAAGAGCTGATTTTTATTCAGGGCCCCGATGGCGAGGTATATTCCGTCGCCTTGAAATGTTCGCCGGAAAATCTGGCGCGTCTGGAACCGCTATTTGCGGGCGTGCTGGAGAGCTGGGCACTGCCTGAGCCTGAGCCGCCGGCAGGAGCAGAGGAGGAGAATGTGCCCAAGCAGGCGCCTCCAGCTTCGAAAGCAGCGCCACCGAAGTACTAAAGGAGTTTATTCGAGCGCACGTAATTTCTTGGAGTGTCATCCTGAGCGACGAGCGTAGCGAGGAGTCGAAGGAACCCTATAGTCGCCAGCAATCCTAGACTTGGTTATTGTGCCCGGCGACCACACTGTGATTTCTTGCAGGTATAGGGGTCCTTCGACTCGCTACGCTCGCTCAGGATGACAGACATGAAAAGCGGACCCTTCGCGCGCGCGCTCAGGATGACACTTCGTGTTCATGAATAATCCAGCTGAAGCGGTGCTCCACCCATTGCTTCAAACCAGATTGAAACTGCTATAACGAACATCCCGTGAAACGCATTGCAACCATCGCCGAGATGAAGGCAGCTTGCCGCCGGGTGACCCGCAACGGCCAGACACTGGGATTCGTGCCCACCATGGGCGCGCTCCACGAAGGCCATCTGTCCTTGGTGCGCGCGTCAAAGGCGCGCTGCGATGTGACCGCCGTTTCCATCTTCGTCAATCCGCTGCAATTCGGTCCGGCGGAAGATCTGGACAAGTATCCGCGCACCATGAAACGCGATACTGCGCTGCTGGAGCAGATGGGCGCCGACCTGCTGTTCACGCCTGGGGTGGAAGAAATGTATCCCCCAGGCGCGCAGACCTATGTGCTGGTCGAGGGCCTGAGCAACAAGCTCGACGGAGCATCGCGCCCCGGACACTTCCGCGGCGTGGCGACGGTGGTGGCGAAGCTGTTCGAAATCATCCGCCCCGATTTCGCCTTCTTCGGCCAGAAAGACGCCGCACAGGCAGCCGTGCTTCGCAAGTTAGTCAACGATCTCGATATGGACGTGGAGGTCGTTGTCTGTCCCATTGTGCGTGAGAAAGACGGCCTGGCGATGAGTTCCCGCAATGCCTACCTGACATCCGAGCAACGGCAGCAGGCAACGGTGTTGTATCGGTCTCTGCTTCGAGTGCAGGCCGCTGTGGACCACGGCGAGCGCGACTCCGCCAAGCTGATCGAGATTGGCAAGCAGGTGATTGCGAACGAGACTGGAGCGAAGCTGGACTACTTCGCCATCGTCGATCTCGACACCCTTGATCCGGTTGCCGATGTGTCGCACTGCGCGCTGGTGGCGGTTGCGGCGTACGTGGGCAGCACCAGGCTGATCGACAATGTCCTGATCGCGCCTTCGTCACGGTAGGACTCTTCTTCGGTTGATCCCCGACAACCATGCCCCGCCGAGAACCAGCACTACCGGAAAACACTCCAACGTGTAACGCGGCTCGGGGTTCTCCATGGTCCCCAGGAACGCCGAGCGCAGCAGTACGAGCAACAACATGAGCACGAGATAGCGAGGCCTCGGCCCGCGCAGCACTCCCATCACCGCTGCGAACAAGAACAGCAGGTTGAGCACGCCCCAGAGTGTGGCCAGGACGCTGCTCCCGGTGTCGTTGGCGTACTCCCACCAGCGCGTATTGAGCGGCAGCATCTCCGTGCGTGGGCGCAGCCACATGTCGGCTATGCGCAGCCCTGGCAACCAGACGTAATAGCGAAACGGTGCTTGCTTTATGCGCTCATTCGCCAACTCCGCAAAGCGAGCGTTCAGTTCGGGATCGACAAAATGCGTCTTGGCGTAATCGTTGAAGATCGCTTGCGTCGTCTCGCGCTGCTGCGCGCTGTCGAACGCCCGCGAGGGTAGGTCCTGCAAGGTAACGTCATCGCCCGGAACCTGCCAGTAAACTTCCTCCGTCGAAACGTAATCCACGACCCAGGTTCGCATCCACTTGTCGAAACCTGAGGGAACAAACTCGTCCGGATCGCTGGCGTAACGTGGGGCCAGGGGTTGGAAACGATGGAAGTCGCGCCAGTTTCTCGCTGTCCATGGCACCAGGGGAGCCAGCGAAACCGCCAGCATCAGCGCTCCCGCCCAGAACAGGCGCGTGCGCTCCGCAGGCCTTTGCCAGATCCGCCACAGGAGGAATAGACCCAGCGCCACCAGCACAATGCCGCCGTCGGGGCGCAGAAGAATGCCTGCCGCAACCGCGAAGGCGCAACCCATCCAAGCAGACCAGCGGGTAAGCCCCTCCTCCGCGGCCTGGAACGCGGCGACCGCGCAATCGAGGGCCACCGCAGTGAAGAAGATGCTCAGCGTCTCGGCCAGAGGAGCCACCGTGTAGTTGGCGGTGAAGGGACACAGCGCAGCCAGAAGAAATGCGAACCGCGCGGCCCGCGGCGACACCGTTCGGCGCGCCAGGTCGGCGATGACAAAACAGCCGGCGACGTCAACGACAATCTGCACCAGCAGGACCGCGTTGTAGTGCTCGCTTCCAAACAGCGCAAAGCAGACGGCCAGAAACGCGGGATAGCCGGGCAGTCGGATCCAGGTAGGCCGCGGCCCCTCGGCATGAGTCAGGCCGTAGATGCCGTGCTGAAGCCAGTTCTTGGCGATGTCGCCGTAAACCAGCGAATCGCCGGTCACGTGCGGGAATCTAAGGTAGAAGAAAAGCCGCAGGGCAAAAGCCGCCAGGGTAACCAGCAGGAAGTACTTCCCAGACTCCCGCAGCATGTTCCAGAACGGGTGCCGATCCGTTCTCCCCAGCGAATTGCGCTCCGCTTCCAGCACGTGGCGAATATAGCAGCTTGGGGGGAGCAGTTGGCAGTTAGCAGTTGGCAGTTGGCAGTTGGCACTTGGCACTTGGCACTTGGCACTTGGCATTTGGCGCAAGCGCCCTGACCAAACGCTAAGGCGGAAAAACTCTGCGCAGAATTAGAGAGTGTGTTCCTGGTGGAAGCCCCGCATTTATGCGGGGGTAGGAGCGCTTCAGCGCTCCGGGAAGAGTTCAGCCGCGATCTTGCGCTTTAGCGCTGGGGATCGAAAAGGCCCGGGGCTGAAGCCCATCTGAAAATCGCTCGTTTTTCCGCCGGACTGAAGTCCGGCTCCCCCCTGCTAAAGCAGGGGGCTCCCACCAAAAGCTTTCCCCGGAGTTTTCCGCAGCCAGGGCGCGAGCCATTTGGCGGACGTTTCCACTAAATGCCAAATGCCAAGTGCTAAATGCCAACTGCCAACTGCTAACGGCTAACTCCTAGTCCCTAACTGCTGCTACGATAAATTGGCTCCGAATGCCTAAGTCGAAACCGATTTTCTTCGATCCCGATCGCAAGCGCTGGCGGCGTTTACGCTTGGTGCTCGATACCAGCGTAATCGTAGTCACGGTGCTGGTGGTTTTTTTTGTCGCGACCATCATCCGTGGATCGTCCGTTCCGGGCGTGCTCCTCCCTGGAGTGAAGAAGCCTTACCACGCTCTTAAAGAGAACCAGAAGCGCAAGCCGCCACGCCGGCAGAATACGCACCGCAATACCAAACAGCCCGCGTCGCAGGTGGTACTGAACTCCGACGAAGGCATTCGTGGAGCGTTCTATGTGCAGTGGGACGCGGCCAGCTTCGCCTCGCTGAAAGAGTACTACCCGCAGATCGATCTGTTATTCCCGGAGTGGATGCACGTCCTTACCGCGGACGGCCGGCTGCAAGCGGTCACCGAACTGAACACTCTGTACGACCTGATGGACAACAAGGGCAAACCCCGTTCGGTGGACGAAAGAGTGATGCCATTCCTCAAGGGCGAGAAGGCGCAAACCGAGGTCCTGCCGCTGGTCAACAACTTCGACCCCATACGCAATGAGTGGCAACCCGACGTTACCGCGAAATTCCTGGCCGACCCTGCGGCGCGCCAGCGCTTCCGCAGCGAGCTCATGAGTTTCCTGGCCACCGACCAGTACAAAGGCCTCACGCTCGACATTGAGGCTTTTCCCGAAAGCTCGCGCAGCGACTACCACGCCCTGGTGCAAGAGCTCTACGACGATCTCCACGCTAAGGGCCTGAAGCTATATATCGCCGTGCCGGTCAACGACAAGACATTCGACTATCCCGCCATCGCGCAGGTCTCGGATGGCTTGATCCTGATGAACTATGACCAGCACTATCCCGGCGGCGATTCCGGCCCAGTCGCCGGGCAGGATTGGTTCGTGAAGAACCTGCAGGACGCCCTCAAAGTCATCCCTAAGGAAAAAATCATTTGCGCGGTCGGCAATTACGGGTACGACTGGGCGATGAAAAAGGGCCAGAAGAAAGGCACGCCGCCCGCCAACGTGCACACCGTCTCGGCGCAGGACGCATGGCTGGAAGCCGAGGACGCCGAGACCGACGTGAACTTTGATGACGATGCCATGAATCCACACTTTGCTTATCTCGACGACAGCAATGTTCGCCACGACGTGTGGTTTCTCGATGGGGTAACGGTGCTCAACCAGATGCGGGCCGCTCACGCCTTGGGAATTGATACCTTCGCTTTATGGAGGCTGGGTTCGGAGGACCGCTCGCTGTGGGCGGTATGGGACAAGCCATTCGAGGCCAATGCGCCGGCCAAGCTGGACACTGTTCCCCCGGGTCAGGATGTGGACATCGAAGGGCAAGGCGAAGTCCTGCGCATTGCCTCGCGCCCGGCCTCCGGCGAGCGCACGATCAAGGTGGATCCCGACACCAACCTGGTCAGCGACGAAGTCTTTAAGACGATGCCGTCGCCGTACGAAGTTGACATGTACGGCGGGACCTCGCAAAAAAAGGTTGCCATCACCTTCGACGACGGCCCCGACCCGACCTGGACTCCCAAGATTCTCGACGTGCTGAAAGAAAAGAACGTCAAGGCCACCTTCTTCCTCATCGGGCTGGAGGTTGAAAAGTATCCCGGCATTGCCAAGCGCATTTACAAGGAAGGCCATGAAATCG
>Ga0116130_1001674_pt1 | contig 12197 bp, 11 predicted proteins | sample June2015DPH_17_5_FD_89733 | JGI IMG/M metagenome (GOLD analysis project Ga0116130, IMG submission 89733) | Peatland microbial communities from SPRUCE experiment site at the Marcell Experimental Forest, Minnesota, USA - June2015DPH_17_40 | ecosystem: Environmental > Terrestrial > Soil > Wetlands...
CGCTTTCTATGTTTTAATCCGAACATTTTTTCTTTCTAAATATTTTACTATGGTTTCATCACAATCACCTTCTCTTACCAGGGTTTTAATTGCCATATCACCAAGATGATGTTTTGATTTATCCAGAAAAAATTGTCATGTTATATTCTTACTTAATCTATTTCTTTTTCTAAACAGCAGCCAGGCAAGTACAGCACTCAAAACGAGAGTAATTGTAGCGGGATACATTCTCCAACTCATGCTGCCTGCCCAACCGTTTCCATGCAACCTTCCATATATTCCGCGATCTATCATAACCCCTGCACTGAAGTAAAAAAAGAGCACAACCACTATTATAAACGCAATCATTAAAAATCCGTTTTTAATCTTTTGCATTGGTTTTACCTTTCTTGAAAATTGTGAGTGAAATTTTTATCTTTTTATCAAAATTTTACTTGTATTTTATTTCTATATTTAATTTATGAGTTCAGGACTTAATATTTTTTTACAAATACCTAATGACTTTAGGATTTACAGAAGTGCAATCCTATACTTTATAATAATATGAAGAGGGCGGTCTAAATTCAATCGAGCAAAAGGATGAAAAAAGGACTAATTCTTTTGGGTGAAGCCGGTACCTGCATCAATCAAAGGAATTCGTAAAATCACTTTTAGTCTAAAAGTAATTTAAGTCTGCTGTTTTGCGATTTTTTTTTTGTATTGAATCGTGTCAGACAGAATTTAACTTCAGATAGACAAAAGTCGTCCAACCGGAATTGTTTGAGCAAATCCTTGATTACCGAAACCACCGGAACATCTGCGGGAACGACATACCATGGCGCGTGATGCATGCTTGTCGCGTTCAGACAAGCCTCAAAAGCTTTCATATAATCCTCCCAGTAATTCCTCTCGTGAATGTCTGAAAGGCTGAATTTCCAGTTCTTGTCCGGGTCATCAATTCGTTCGAGGAACCGCTTTCGCTGTTCGTCTTTAGACAGGTGGAGGAATATCTTGATGATCAAGGTACCGTTACGATAAAGATGCCGCTCTAAGTCCACTAAAGAACGATACCGCTCTTCCCAAATTGTCTCTACATCGAGCAGCTCATCCGGAAGACCTTGACCGCGAAGAATTTCGGGATGCACCCGAGTAATGAGCACTTCCTAATAATAGGAACGATTGAATATGCCGATCCACCCGCGTTCAGGCAGCCGTCTGTTCCCGCCGGGTAGCCTCCTGAGAAAGCCGCACATGCCGATATGCAAGGCTGATGATGAAAGTACATCTGCTTTCATAACGGCAGCCGCAAAACCGTTGACAATAGTGAAAATGAAGAAGTGAGGCAGCCAGTCCGAAAACATAATCACTTTCCCTCCTTGGGCTTTGCTTTGTCTTCAGGCTTAGATTCGTTTTTGGCTTTATCTTCCGAATTATCGCGCTCAGCCTTCTCCATGTTTTCAACTGCCCGGAGATCATTACGCCCTAGTTCCTCGTATAGTTCATGGACTCGCTTTACCATCCCCGGCGTTAAATCGGTAGGTGCTTTGGCTTGAGCGTCAAGCTTAGCCTCTGCTTTGTCTTCGGGTTTAGGTTCAACTTTGGATTCTGGTTTATTCTGGTCTTTTGCTTCAGGTTTGGTTTCAGGTTTAGTCGCGTCTTTAGCTTCAGATTTGGCCTCAACTTTGGCTCCTGGTTTAGGTTCAGCTTTTGGTTTTGTATCGGTTTTAGAGTCTGACTTAATCTCTGCTTTGTCTTCAGGTTTAGCTTTGGCCTCAGTTTTCCGAATTTCCTGCTCCGCCTTCGTCCAGTCTTGAACTGCTGGGCCATCCTTACGGCCGCGCTCTTCGTACAGTTCATAAGCTCGCTTGGCGATCTGCGGCTTCAAATCGGAAGGTGTCTCTGCTTTGTTTTCAGAATTAGTCTCAGCTTCAGGTTTTGTTTCGTCTTTAACTCCGGGCTTTGTTTCATCTTTAACTTCAGGCTTAGCAGCAGCTTTAGTGTGATCAAAAATCCGGTACGCCAGCAGCTTTACACGATCATTTAAAAGGAACCAAAGAAGCGCATAACCCCACACAAACCCGGCCCAACCCCAGCCAAGGGGTGTCATAAATAGACCATAAACAGCTATTAATGTTGCCACTATTTGTGTCCCAAGTACGGCCCCCCATAAAATCTTTGCAGGACGTATTGACCAGAACGAACCGCGTGTGCGTGTGAGGAATATCGTAAGATGTCCCGCTACCGACAGCTTCAAATACATCAGAGTTTGAATGTGTGCGCGATCGAGATGGAAGACACGCTCACCAAGAAAAAACAAACCGAAAGCTGCGACGACTCCGATTACACCAAGAACAGTGGATATCCCCAACACCATTCGCATATTCCATGCTTCCGGCTGATCCTTGTAATGAACATTGTCATAAGCAATAGACAGTATTGCGCCATCGTTGAGTAGCGCCAACATTACGATCATCACTGCAGTCAAGGGATAGAAATTAAAAACGAGGATAGCAAGCGTCATGAAGAACAACACACGCAGCGTTTCTGCGATCCGGTATATCGCATAGCTGTTCATACGCTGAAAGATGCGTCTGCTCTCTTTGATTGCATCAATAATAACTGAAAGCCCAGGCGTCATCAGAACTATTGCCGCTGCCGATCGCGCCGCATCGGTTGCATCTGAAACGGCAATACCGCAGTCGGCTTTCTTAAGCGCCGGAGCATCATTCACGCCATCACCCGTCATGCCGACCATATGCCCGCGTTTTTGCAGCACATCTACAATATGGAATTTATGTTCGGGAAAAACCTGTGCAAATCCGTCAGCTTTCTCGATAGATTCAGCTACCTCTGTGGTCTCTTTCTTTTTCGAGTCGCCCAGGCTGGCGGCATCAAGAATATTTGTGCCCATGTCCAACTTTTGGGCGGTTTCTTTGGCTATGGCAATTGCATCGCCCGTAACCATCTTGATCTTTACACCCATCTCTCCCGCAGTCTTAATCGTTGCCTTTGCATCTTCACGCGGCGGATCGAATAAGGGTAGCACGCCAACAAACTGCCATTGTCCATCGCCTTCAGCCCGTGCTACGCCTAATGAACGAAATCCGCGTGCTGCGAATTCATTGACTGCCTTCTCGACGGCGGATTTCACTTGCCCGGCATTGGCGGATAATTCCAAAATTATTTGCGGCGCACCCTTTGTTACTTTGAATGTTTTTCCGTCTTTAGCTTTAATGGATGCCTCGGTACGTTTATGCACAGGGTCAAATGGCAGAAAATGTATCACATCATAAAGCTTTAATGAATCTTTATCTTTCAGTCCGCCCAGGACCGCCAGATCAATAGTATCATTGTTTTCTGCACGCGAGGCAAGCGCTCCATCGAGGATTACTTTTTCGGCTGGAATATTGTTCACACTGAACGGATCACCCAGAGTCAGTTTGTTCTGTGTTAATGTGCCTGTCTTATCTGCACATAGTACATCTACACCCGCTAATTCTTCGATGGCCACCAGTTTGCTTACGATCGCTTGTTTTCTTGCAAGCAGACGTGCACCGACTGCCATAGTTACTGATAACACTGTCGGCATAGCGACAGGAATCGCTGCCACGGTTAGAACCAGGGCGAACTGCAGAGTAGAGAATATCGGATCGCCGCGGAAGATTGCAACAGTAATAATCACGGCAACCAAAGTAACCGCAAGGACAATAAGGTAATTTCCAATCTTCAAAACTGCCTTTTGAAAATGGCTGACTGTGTGCGCCTCTTGCACTAATTGTGCCGTCTTTCCGAAATAAGTGTTTGCACCAGTAGCATAAACCAGAGCGCTGATTTCACCCTGGCGTATAATTGAACCCGAAAACACTGCTTCGCCAGGTTTGCGAGTGGCAGGCAAAGACTCCCCCGTCAATGCAGATTGATCTACCTCCACTTGATCACCATCCAGTAAGCGCGCATCTGCAGGCACAATATCACCCAGACGCAAACGTATAACATCGCCGGGTACCAACTCACGTGCAGGCGGAGTGATCCATTTGCCATCACGTTTCACCCGCGCCTTGATCGCAAGTTTGGCCTTCAGTGCAGCGATAGCGTTGCCCGCTTCTCGTTCTTCCCAGAATCCAACCAGGCCGTTGGCTGCAAGCAAAAGGAGAATGATGAAAAAATCCGGCCAATGACGGACCACACCAGACAGAATAACCGCAATTTCTATCATCCACGGTATGGGGCCCCAAAAATAAGAAAGGAATTTCAGAAACATATTAGTTTTCTTTTCTTCAATCTCATTAGGCCCATATTGTGTCAAACGTTTCTGCACTTCAGCTTGGCTGAGACCGTTTGGTGATGAGCTCAATTTTTTTTCTACTTCCGGCATGGGAAGTGTTTTTAAATCGTCTTTCGTCCCTGGTTTCGATCCCGGCTTTGGTTCGGGAGCCTTGTGGTTATCGTTTTTAAGTTTCATAAAATTTTTCCTTTCCGTCATTGATATGCCACAGGTATCTTTAGCTGTGGAATACTCGTTGTCTTACTTATAATTTTTTCACCAAGACATTGAATTCGCAATATGGTATGACACTGAATAATTAGTTTTCATAATAAATATTTTTTAATTTAATCATTGATTCTAAACCGCCGTATGTTCTTCCGCCTGTCTAAACCGTCGTCTAACTTTGCAGGCGTGCTCATTTGTATCGGACACGGCCAAAATGACTAAGATTCGCCTAACCATTCCCTTGCAACAGCGGCATCGGTATGGTCGAAATAGCGGATGGTTGCTTTCGTGAAAGGTTTGCAGAACACCGCCATAGCGTGATGCCACTTCTTATCGCCGACTATAGCGAGAAATTCTATATCGGCAAAATATTTAATGTCGAACTTTATTTCGTCCCATAGTGCATCGACTTCCAATCCATTGAATCCGGTCATATCAAAAAGCAGGCGCATCTTTCCGTTCTGACGGATTAACCGCTCTAACTCGGGTACAAAGTGCTCGTAATCTGCATTTGTCAACTTCCCGCTCACATGAACAGCAAGCACCTTCCCACTATTTTCTTCGTTGAATTGAATAGGCATATTCGACTCCTTTGATTTGATTCTTGTTAATACTATTCCTGTTAGCTAAAGCTTCGAGGAAACCGGTTAGCCATGTCATTAGTAGTTTAATATCCCTGGCTTTTTCATATTCATGGACGTTACGTACCGGTACCACTTTCCAGATATTTGAGGTACTAATTTTATCGCACATTATACAGCTCCTTATATTTACCGTATCGCAGGATTAAATTATTGGTTGAGCTATCATGTTTGAGTTGAAGCCCGGTACCCGCCTCAAGTTCGGGAATGATACGCGCAGCAAGCGCCTTTCCTAACTCAACACCCCATTGGTCAAATGAATCAATACCCCAAATGGTACCCTGGGTAAATACACTGTGTTCATATAGTGCGATAAGCTTTCCCAAAGCCGCCGGAGTCAAACTTTCCATGAGTATTGTACTCGACGGACGATTACCCTCGAAGGTTTTGTGGGGTACCAGCCATGCCGGAGTGCCTTCATCCTGAACCTCCTGAGATGTTTTGCCAAAGGCAAGCGCTTCTGCCTGGGCAAACATATTGGCCAGAAGCAAGTCATGGTGGCGGCCGAGAGGGTTAAGCGGCTGAAGAAACCCTATAAAGTCGCAGGGAATGAGCTTGGTTCCCTGGTGAATGAGTTGATAAAAAGAATGCTGACCATTTGTACCAGGCTCCCCCCAATAAATCGGCCCGGTTTGGTAAGTGGCTTCAGTCCCGTCAAGTTTAACGTGTTTGCCATTACTCTCCATCGTCAACTGCTGTAGATAGGCAGGAAAACGCTTCAAGTACTGTTCATAGGGTAAAACAGCAATAGTTTGCGCATCAAAAAAGTTATTATACCAAAGGCCTATCAGCCCCATGAGAACCGGCAAATTGCGGTTGAATGGAGCAGTGCGGAAATGTTCGTCCATCTGGTGGAAACCATCGAGCATTGCATTAAAATTTTCCGGGCCAATAGCTATCATTGTTGAAAGACCAATAGCCGAGTCCATTGAGTAGCGCCCTCCGACCCAATCCCAAAATTCAAACATATTTGCAGTGTCGATGCCAAACTTAGCAACTTCCGCGGCATTGGTTGAGACAGCAACAAAATGCCTAGCAACAGCATCCGGATGTTTTAGAATATTCATGGCCCAGTCGCGGGCTGTGTGAGCATTGGTCATAGTCTCTAAAGTGGTAAAAGTTTTTGACGAGATTATGAACAAAGTCTCCTCAGCGTCGAGGTCACGGACAGCTTCGGCGAAGTCGGTACCATCGATGTTGGAGACGAACCGGAAATTCAGTTCACGCTTACAGTAATAACGTAATGCTTCGTACGCCATAACAGGCCCCAGATCAGAACCACCGATGCCTATATTAATAACGTTGCGGATCAGCTTACCGGTATAGCCTTTCCATTCACCGCTTCGAACACGAATGGAGAATTCAGCCATCTTGTCAAGCACGGCGTGGACCTGTGACACGACATTTACGCCCTCTACGATAATGGATTGTCCTTTGGGAGCACGCAGCGCCACGTGCAGAACGGACCTGTTCTCCGTAACGTTGATCTTTTCGCCCCGGAACATGGCATCAATGTGGTTGCGCAGACCGCACTCCTCCGCCAATTGCAAAAGAATACTTAATGTTTCGCAGGTAATGCGGTGCTTCGAATAGTCAAAGTAGATGCCTAAAGCCTCAACGGTCATGCGCTCTCCGCGATTTGGGTCTTCGGCAAAGAGTTTGCGAAGATGAAACTCCCGGATTTTAGGATACTCGGATTCGAGTCGCTGCCATGCGGGTAGTTTAGCGAGCTGTTTGATAGTTGTTTTCATATTTGTGCTCCTTCCATTTCAGAATTGTATTCGCCGCGGCGTGCGGCACTGTTGCACATTGCCCGATGATAGAGCGCCTTTTGTGCCGACAATATCTGAGACTCCTTACCCTGCCAAATCTCCAGAGCCGGCTGCTGGATTGCGCGGGCAAATGAAAACGCTAATTCCCATGGCAAATGCGATTTAAATCTGACATTCATAGCATTCAAACGGGCCGAAGCCAGTTTTGCAGGTTGTCCGCCTGATAAAAACGCAATTCCCGGAACGGCAGCAGGAACGACTCGCAAAAGACAATTTATAGTGGCATCGGCTGCCCTGTCTACTTCAGACATTTCTTCTGGGCGGCAATCAATCAATCTCACCTGATACTGCTGTTCGCCAACCCCCACCTCGGAAACCTTTTCCTGGGAAGGGTAATTTAATCCGGGAAGCACCATATTGGGCTTAAGGATCATACCTTCCAACATCACCCGCTGAATATAAAGCTGGTTGAAAACTGCTCGCACGACTTCTTCGGTTACCTCGCTACACCTTTCTATGGTATGGTCGCCTTCCATGAGTACTTCCGGCTCGACAACCGGAACCAGGCCGGCTTCCTGGCATAATGCAGCATAACGGGCCAATGCCTGCGCGTTGGCTTCAATACAACCGCGGCTGGGAATGCCGTCACCCACTATAATAACTGCACGCCACTTGGCAAAACGTGCGCCCATTTGAAAATATTCATTGAGGCGGTCACGCAATCCGTCCAATCCTTCGGTTATTTTTTCTCCGGGATGACCTGCCATATCCTTTGCTCCGATGTCAACTTTAATACCGGGAATGATTCCCGCATCCGTAAGGACTTTAACAAAGGAAGTTCCATCTTTCTTATTCTGGCGGATCGTCTCGTCATAGAGGATTGCACCGCTTATGAACTCACCAAGCTTAGGCGTGGTCACAATCAACTCCCTGTAGGCTCGCCGTGCATCCTCAGTCTGTGGAATTCCCAGCCTGGCAAATCGTTTATTACATGTTGAATTACTTTCATCCATTGCAAGCAGGCCCTTGTCGCCGGCAACCAGCATCCTCGCAGTATCTATAGGTTTCTGCGAACTCATCTCCAATTCCTCCGTAATTTTATTAATTATTAATGGCTTATGTTCCGACATGTTCGCTTTAATATAAGCAAAGTATTCTATCTATTAAGTCTTCTTATTTTGTTCGAGCGCTGCAACTTTTGCAAGACGCCGTTTGAACCGTTCAAGCTCCTTGAAATTTGCTTTTAGGAATATCCTGGTCAAATCCAGGGCTTCGGCATATCCTGTTACCTGGCCGCCAAGACACATTACGTTCATATTGTCGTCCTCAACACCCTGATGAGCGGTGAAGGAATCTGTAATCAAAGCGGAACGAATACCCGACACTTTATTGGCTGCAACACATGCACCTACTCCGCTGCCGCAAATAGCTAAGCCTCTGGTAACCTCACCATTTGCCATTGCTATTGCAAGCGGAACTACGAAATCCGGATAGTCATCACCGTTATCCAGTTTAAGGGCACCGAAATCGACCACATCATAACCGTCTTCAATTAAGGCTTTACTTAATTGCGATTTTAATTCAAACCCTCCATGGTCTGCAGCTATACCGACACGCATCATATCTCCTCCGGTAATTTTAGTTCAGATGTAGATTGTTCAGTTTTGCGATCCCTTTGATCGCGTTGACGTCCAAGGATGCTTTCTATCATACTTACTAATTTATCAATAGCACCGTCGAGTGCTTCGTTCAAGGTTGAAGCATGGTCTGTGACTACAATTGGCTGACGTCCTTCGAGGTGTGCTTCAATCATGCAACGTTTGTCGTTCTTTCCTCTCTTGTCACCATCTTCATCTTTCAGATGAACTTCCACATTGGTAATATGATCACTCATTCGACTTAATGAACTTTCAATTATATTGCTGAACTTTGCAATCAGAGCCTCATTACACTGGATATTATGGCCTGTATTGATTTGGATATTCATGGTTTTTCTCCTATGGTGATTGTGACTAATAATATAATGATAGGTGCAACAACCGGCTTCATAGTTCGATCAACTGATTGAAAATCTCTATCACTCTGTTTAAAGTTTAACATTCGTTTTGCTCTCTTTATTTTTCTTTTATACCGGTTGTAAATGATCAACCACTTTTGTAACTATATATGCAATATGTTTTCTCGCTGAGTTTATCAATGCTTGCGCATTCATTTTGGGTTGCTCCACTTCCAGTCCCGGATTTCCGGCATATCCTGTCCGTGTTTATCTATGTACTGCTTATGCTCGATCAGTTTATCCTGCATCATCTGCTTCAGGTAGGCGCCCTTAGCGCCTAACTGGGGCAGCCTGTCAATAACGTCTTGTACAAGATGAAACCTGTCTAATTCGTTTTGCACTCTTATGTCAAAGGCTGTTGTAATCGTTCCTTCTTCCTTGTAACCCCGGACATGAATATTGCGGTTGGTCCGGCTGTAAGTTAGACGGTGAACTAACCATGGATATCCATGAAAGCCAAAAATGATGTGTTTGTCTTTTGTAAATAGTGAATCGTAATCCTTTTCGTTAAGCCCGTGAGGATGCTCTGAATGCGGCTGAAGTTTCATTAAATCTACGACGTTTATCACCCTAATTTTCAGATCCGGAAGATGATTACGAAGGATAGAAACTGCAGCCAGGATTTCCAGCGTTGGGGTATCTCCGCAACAGGCCATTACCACATCTGGTTCTGTTCCCTGGTCGTTGCTTGCCCATTGCCATATACCTATTCCCTCAGTGCAATGTACAACTGCTTCGTCCATGGTCAGCCATTGGGGCAGTGCGTGTTTTCCCGCAACCACCACATTTACATAATGCCGGCTGCGCAGACAATGATCAAAAACCGACAATAGGCAGTTGGCATCGGGCGGCAGGTAAACACGAACAATATCTGCCTTTTTGTTTATAACATGATCAAGGAAGCCGGGGTCCTGATGGGTGAAACCGTTGTGATCCTGCTGCCAAACATGGGAAGCAAGCAGATAATTCAAAGATGCAATCTTCCGGCGCCAGGGCAGTTCCAATGTTACTTTAAGCCACTTGGCATGCTGGCTGAACATCGAGTCAATGATGCGAATGAAAGCCTCATAGCTGTTAAACAGCCCATGCCGCCCGGTTAGAAGATATCCTTCCAACCAACCCTCGCACTGGTTCTCACTTAGCATCGAGTCAAGCACGCGTCCTGAAGGAGCCAGGAATTCATCATTTTTTACTATTCGGGCGTCCCACTGACGATTAGTTGATTCGAAGACAGCACCCAGAAGATTTGAAATTGTCTCATCGGGGCCGAATATTCTGAAATTATTCTGATCCTGATTTAGTTTTTCCACGTCACGCAAAAACTTACCAAGAACTAACGTATCCTGTCCGTTGACGGCTCCGGGCGAGGGTATATTCAAAGCGTGGATATGGAAGTCCGGCATGCGTAAGTCGTGAAGCAAAATTCCGCCGTTTGCGTGCGGGTTGGCTCCCATTCGCCGGTTACCCTTAGGCGCCAGCTCAGCCAATTCAGGTATGAGCCGGCCATTTTCGTCGAATAACTCCTCAGCTTTATAGCTCTTCATCCAGCTTTCGAGCTGCTTAACATGATCAGGATGATCGGAATCCACCAATAGGGGCACCTGGTGTGCCCGGAATGTGCCCTCAACCGGCAGCCCATCCACAACTTTTGGCCCGGTCCACCCCTTTAGAGATCTCAGGATAATCATTGGCCAGCGTGGTCTCGTTGTATCATTCTTATCCCGTGCATTGCTTTGGATTTGCCGGATTTCCTCGATTACTTTTTCCAAAGTACCGGCCATAAGCTGATGCATTGCTTCCGGTTCATCACCTTCCACAAAGTAAGGTATCCAACCGCAGCCTTTAAAAAATTGCTCCAATTCCTCATGTTCAATCCGAGCCAGGACGGTCGGGTTGCTTATCTTGTATCCATTGAGGTGTAAGATTGGCAGCACGGCTCCATCAGTAATTGGGTTGAGAAACTTGTTTGACTGCCAGGCGGTTGCTAAAGAACCCGTTTCTGCCTCACCGTCGCCAATGACACATGAGACAATCAGACCGGGGTTGTCGAACGCTGCTCCGAAAGCATGACTGAGCGAGTACCCCAGTTCACCACCCTCGTGAATAGACCCGGGCGTTGTCGGTGCAACATGGCTTGAAATCCCGCCGGGAAACGAGAATTGTTTGAACAATTTTTTTAACCCTGCTTCATCTTGTGTTACGTTCGGGTAAACTTCACTCCAGGTTCCTTCGAGGTAAACGTTACCCACAATCGCAGGGCCGCCGTGACCGGGACCAGCGATGTAAAACATATCCAGATCATACTTTTTGATGACCCGGTTCAAATGCATATAAATGAAGTTTTGGCCGGGTGTTGTACCCCAATGTCCCACCACCAGCGGCTTTATGTGCGATAGTTTCAGCGGCTCTTTCAAAAGCGGGTTATCATAGAGATAAATCTGACCGACTGAAAGGTAGTTGGCAGCGCGCCAGTAGGCGTTAATCTTTCTCAGAAGTTCATGCGATAATGGTTGATCCTTTTCATCTATGCTTTTAGTTTTAGTGACAATATTTTCTTCAAAACCTTCTCTTACTTCCTTCACTATTTCCTTTTCAGACACTTTTTTTGTTTTCATGTTACTTTCAAATAGAATGTTTTTTGATGACAGGCTCATCGGCCCAGTATCCCGGGCGATTATAATGCTTATGAAGAGCGCTTTCATAATTCCGTGATAACAGAGAATCCTCAGTAAATCCGGGGGACTGCTTAATTTTTTCACGGATAAGATTGACAAAAACTCTGTTCTCGTCCCAACTAACACGCTCTATCCATTTGGATGAAATCAAAACTTTGTTTCCAGGCCACCAATTTTTTGTATCAATAATTAAATAACGAATCGCCCATGTCTCATCGTCTATGATAAAATCCTCTATATGACCAATCTCGCCGTCTACTGCTTGTATATTATAACCGCTCACTTTGTGCGTGCTGCGCAAATGCGGATTCCATGCTTTCTCACCTTTGTCGGATTTATTCAATTTTTTACCGTCGCGCACAATATTGGGGTAAGTTCCCAACATATTTGGTCCTTCCCAATACAGCGGCCAACCATAATACATATAGTAGGTCTGCTCATATTGTAGCGAGACTGGTTTGTCACTTTCAAGGGATGGGCTATTCTCAATCTGCTTTTTAGTTAAATTGACGGTGATACATTGTCCGTCCTTAATTACACCTGCTAAGGCATACGGAGAGATCAATACTTGCCTGCCTGTAA
>Ga0116130_1001676_pt1 | contig 12187 bp, 4 predicted proteins | sample June2015DPH_17_5_FD_89733 | JGI IMG/M metagenome (GOLD analysis project Ga0116130, IMG submission 89733) | Peatland microbial communities from SPRUCE experiment site at the Marcell Experimental Forest, Minnesota, USA - June2015DPH_17_40 | ecosystem: Environmental > Terrestrial > Soil > Wetlands >...
CCGATTACCCCAAGATCGGGGTTTGGCCCACCGGTTACTTCCAGGCCCACAACAATTACGGAGTCAACGAAGGCGGCTGGGTAGGCCCCCAAGTCTGTGCCTACAACAGCGCAAAGCTCCTGCTTGGGGACTCCACGGCGGAACAGCAGTGCTTCCAGCTCACCAGCGGCGAAGACAGCTTGTTGCCCGGAGATCTGGACTCGCCAACCCCTCCGCCCGCTGGTCAGGATGAGTTCTATATCGGCAGCGTGGGAGATGTGGACAATACTCATCTGTCCGTGTACTCCTTTCATGCTGATTTCGCGAATCCGGCGAATTCGCACGTCACCGGCAGCGGCAATTCCCAACTGGTATCCATTGCCAGCTTTACACCGGCCTGTTATTCCCAGCTCGGCACCTGGGGCGGCGATTGTGTTCCGCAGCAGGGTATTTCGGACCTGCTGGACTCACTGGGCGATCGCTTGATGTATCGCTTCGCCTACTACAATGACACCTCGACCTTTCCAAACCCGCGGCAGCACTGGTACGTGAACTTTGATGTGGCCGTCTCGGGCGGACAGATTGGCGTCCGCTGGATGGAGTTTGCAACCCCACAGACGGTCGTCGGCCCTACCGCGCTGACCATCGCGCAGCAGGGTACCTACGCTCCCGACACCAACTGGCGCTGGATGGGTTCCGTAGCCCGCGACCAGAACAATGATGTCCTGCTGGGGTACAGCGAATCCAGCGCCAGTATGTACCCATCCATTTTCCTCGCTGGCCGCACGCCCGCTGATACGCTCGGCACCCTGGAAAATGAGATTCCGGTGGTTGCGGGAACCGGTTCGCAGCCCCATACCGCCAACCGCTGGGGCGATTACAGCGCGATGCAGATTGATCCCGTGGACGATTGCACCTTCTGGTACACCACGGAGTACTACATGGTCACGCAGGTTTTCGACTGGAGTACGCAAATCGCTTCGGCAAAATTCGCAGGTTGTCCTCCCTTGTCGATTGCGGAGCAATTTGTGCCCCTGAGCCAGCCGTGCCGTGCGGTCGATACTCGTCCGCCGAACGGCGGCGGTCCGATTCAAGGCGGCACACATCAGGAATTTCCCATTTCCGGCGAGGGGAGCTGCGCGACTCTGCCGAACGCTGCGGCTTATTCCATGAACGTCACGGTGGTTCCTGGACCAACACTGGGCTACCTGACAATATGGCCTGCCGGACAGGTGCAGCCGACGGTTTCGACCTTGAACTCGCAGGATGGCCGCATCAAGGCCAATGCGGCGATCGTGCCGGCGGGCACCAATGGACAGATCAGCGTATTCGTCACCGACACCACCAATGTGATCGTCGACGTCAACGGTTACTTCGCGCCAGTGTCTGGTTCCACGCTGGCCTTCTATCCGCTGCCGCCGTGTCGGGTCGCCGACACCCGCTATAGCAGTTATCCGGAAGGCCTGGGACCGCCGTCGCTGACCGGTGGCCAGCAACGCGATTTCCCCATACTCAATGCCACCGCGACCTGCAACATTCCGCCGATCGGGGTCGCCGCGTATTCGCTGAACCTCACGGTCGTGCCGCACGGATCGCTGGGTTACCTGACGGTCTGGCCCACGGGTCAGATCCGCCCCACGGTTTCCACCTTGAACGACGTTCTTGGTAAAGTCATCGCCAATGCCGCCATTGTGGTTGCAGGTACGAATGGTAATGTCTCGGTTTACCCCACCAGCAACACCGACCTGATCATTGATATCAATGGCTACTTCGCAGCGCCGCCGCCGGACCGACTGGCGGCCCCGGTCGGGCTGTCGCTTTACAGCGTGACGCCCTGTCGGGTCATCGACACCCGCCACGTTGGCAGCGGTCAGCCTTTCACCGGAACACTGAGCCCACCGGTGGATGTACTGAACTCGGAGTGTGGAGTCTCCAGCTTGGCACAGGCGTATGCCTTCAATGCGACGGTGGTGCCGGTTGCCGGCTTGGGCTACCTGACGCTGTGGCCGGACGGCATCGACCAGCCCCTGGTTTCGACCCTGAACGCCCAGGATGGATTGATTACCAACAACATGGCCATCGTGCCAGCGGGTACTCTGGGCAAGGTTGATGCTTATGCGTCGGGGCTCACCCAACTGATCCTCGACATCTCCAGCTACTTTGCGCCGTAGGTGGAAGTCGCGGTCCGGCCAGACTGATTCACGAAGGCAGGTGGAAGCGCCCAAGCTCCACCTGCCTTTTCTCGTCGATCTACCTACATCCTTGATGTAGTGAAAGAAACTTTAGTCAGAGCCGGCGCGACGGAACCATCGCCCGAGATCCAACCCCGCAACCGGAGTCCCCGGTCGCGCCCCGCCGGGGCGGGCGAAATGCCTGAAAGGCCTGCTCCACCCAACCCCGGATGCAGGAACTCTGGAATTGCTCTAGCCCAGCTCTAAACCGCGGATATTCATGGGCGTAAGTAATTTGGATTGCCAGGATGCCGCCTCAACGTTCCTGCATAAGGTTGCTGGGCCCGGCACTTATGTTGAGGCACGTTGCGCCGATAAGTCTGAGAGGGAATGCGATCTTTCGAGGCTATTGGGCCCCCTGGAGCCGCACATGGACTGGGTCACGGAGCCCGCGCTTGGCCGCTGAAGCCAGCCGCCAAAGCAAGAGAACGATGTACAGAATTGAGGATGGAAATGATCACAAGGAAGATGTTCCACCTGTCCACGGCCGTCGTGGGCATGCTCCTGTTCTTCTTTAGCGTACCGCTTACCGCGCAGGACAACTCTTTGAAGCCCACAGTCAATCATGCCGCTGCCTTCGGCATTTCGGCGCCTCTGCGGGACTTGGCCAAGCTGCCCGTCACGCTGCAATATGGATTTCATGAGGCCAACCCGGTCGATCGTATCCCCATGCGTCCCGCGGCTTCGGTTGTGGACCGCGTGGAACAGAACACTGCCGGGAGCTCGGCCAATTATTCGATCGGTATCAATGTCCTTGGACTCGGCAACGGCTTCCCCAACTTCACTATGAGGGTCGCTCCTCCCGACACTGACATGGCGGTGGGCGACACTCAGCTCATCGAGTATGTGAACCTCTCTTGGGAGGTATTCGACAAGAGTGGCAACCCGCTGATTGGACCCTTCGACGGCAATTCCCTTTGGGCGTCGGGCATCCCCGGAACGTTGTGCGCTCTGCACGACTCCGGCGACCCCATTGTGAAATGGGACCGGGTCGCGCATCGTTGGTTGCTCTTCCAGAACGTGTTCGTTTCTCCGTACGCCATTTGTATCGCGATTTCTACCAGCGCCGACGCAACCGGAACCTACTATGTTTCCCAGTTCTCTATCCCTGGCAACGGCTTCCCCGACTACCAGAAGATCGGGGTTTGGCCCACCGGTTACTTCCAGGCTAACAACAATTTCGGAGTCAATAAAAGCGGCTTCGTAGGTTCCCAAATCTGCGCCTACAACCGCGTAAAGCTGCTGACTGGGGACGCCTCGGCGGAACAGCAGTGCGTCCAGCTCAACGAAAACGACTACAGCTTGTTGCCTGGAGATGTGGATTCGCCAACCCCTCCGCCCGCAGGTCAGGATGAGTTCTTTATCGGCGGCTTGGGACGTGTGGACACCTCTCATCTGTCGGTGTACTCCTACCATGTCGATTTCGCGAACCCCGCGAATTCGCACGTTACCGGCAACAATAATTCCCAACTGCTATCCATTGCCGGCTTTACCCCTGCCTGTTATTCCCAGCTGCAAACCTGGGGCGGCAATTGCATCCCCCAGAAAGGCATTTCCGACCTCCTCAACTCCCTGGGCGATCGCTTGATGTATCGCTTGGCCTACTACAATGACACCTCGTTCTTTCCAACTCCCAAGCAGCACTGGTATGTGAACTTTGACGTGGGCGCCTCGGGCGGACAGATTGGCGTCCGCTGGATGGAGTTCGCCACACCACAGACGGTCGTCGGCCCTACCGCGCTGACCATCCTGCAGCAGGGCACCTACGCTCCCGACACCAACTGGCGCTGGATGGGTTCCGTGGCGCGCGACCAGAACAACGATGTCCTGGTGGGATACAGCGCGTCCGGTAGCAACATGTACCCGTCCATCTTTATCGCAGGACGCACGCCCGCCGATACGCTCGGCACCTTGGAAAACGAGGTTGCGGTGGTGGCGGGAACCGGTTCGCAGCCGGGCAGTAATAACCGCTGGGGCGATTACAGCGCCATGCAAATTGATCCCGTGGACAATTGCACCTTCTGGTACACCACGGAGTACTACATGGTGACGCAGGTTTTCGACTGGAGCACGCGGATCGCTTCGGCAAAATTCGCGGGTTGTCCTCCCTTGATTGCGCAGCAGTTTGTCCCGCTGGCCCAGCCGTGTCGTGCTGTGGATACCCGACCGGAGCAAGGTGGCGATGGCCCGATTCAAGGCGGCACACAGCAGGAATTCCCCATTTCCAGCGCGGGTAGCTGCGCGACTATGCCTTCGGCAGCCGTCTATTCCATGAATGTGTCGGTGGTTCCCAACGGATCTCTGGGCTACCTGACGGTGTGGCCTGCGGGACAGGCGCGGCCGACGGTTTCGACCTTGAACTCGCAGGATGGCCGCATTAAGGCCAATGCGGCGATCGTGCCGGCGGGCGCGAATGGAGAGATCAGCGTATTCGCCACCGACACGACCAATGTGATCGTCGACGTCAACGGTTACTTCGCGCCAGTGTCTGGTTCCACGCTGGCCTTCTATCCTCTGCCGCCCTGTCGGGTCGCCGACACGCGCCACAGCGGCTATCCTCAAGGCCTGGGACCGCCTTCCCTGACCGGCGACCAGGAACGGCAATTCCCCATCCTCAATGCCACGACCTGCAACGTTCCTTCCACCGCAGCAGCCTACTCGCTGAACTTCTCGGTTGTGCCCCACGGTCCGCTGGGTTACATGACGGTGTGGCCCACAGGTGAAGCCCGGCCTACGGTTTCCACTCTGAACGACTCCCTTGGTCAGGTCATCGCCAATGCCGCCATCGTGGTTGCCGGCACGAGCGGTAAAGTCTCGGTTTACCCGACCAACGATACCGACTTGGTCATTGACATCAATGGCTACTTCGCCCCGGCGGGTGAGGGTGGACTGTCGCTCTACGGTGTACAGCCTTGTCGCGTCATCGACACTCGCCATATAGGCAACGGTCAGCCTTTCAGCGGAACGCTGAGTCCTCCGGTAAATGTGGAGGCCACGGGGTGTGGAACATCGAGTTCGGCGCAGGCCTATGTCTTCAATGCGACGGTGGTGCCGGTTGTCGGCTTGGGCTACCTGGCGCTGTGGCCGGACGGCACCGCCCAGCCGCTGGTTTCGACGCTGAACGCATCGGACGGATCGATCACCAACAACATGGCAATCGTGCCGGCGGGTACTCTGGGCAAGATTGATGCTTATGCGTCGGGGCTCACCCAACTGATCCTCGACATCTCCAGTTTCTTCGCGCCGTAGAGCGGCTCTCGGAGGCGATCTACTGAATTATGAGGCACGGTTACGATCAGGGCCGTCGGCAGAGGCCGACGGCCCTGATTTTGCGCCTCTCTCCGTCCGCCGCATTGCAGCCGCCTTCGCGAGCGAGGTTCCGATGGCAGCCAGCATTTTGCCGACATTCGGACCTTCACTTCAACGAAAGAGCTATGTGGCAAAACAGAGCGTCAGTCTATATGGTTTAGCAGGCCACATTTATTAAGGTGTATTCTTGGACTGCTTGTTCTCGGCGGCGTCGCCCACTGACCGGCCACTCGGTTACACGCGTTGCTTTCGCTCATCTGTGCTGAGGGACTATGCTTGTGGCGATGTTTCTGCTTAATAGTCTGAAGAATGCCGAGTCCGCGCGGAGATTTGGGCCTTGTGTTCGCACCCTGCTAAGAATCCACATCATGGATCTAAAGTGAAATTCCGCCTAACGGGCGCGCTCCTGATTGTTCTGGCCAGCATGGTCGCGGGGGGACCGCGCGCTCACGCGCAAAACATACCGACGACCATGGGTCCCGGTCTTCCAGGAACTCCGACCGCCACGCGAGGTGGGGCGACTATTAAGGTCACCATTCTCGACGAAAACAAGAAGCCCTTAAAACAGCAGTCCCTGGTCAGGGTCACCAACCAGGCAACGGGCGCGATGTTCTTCCAGACCACCAGCGCCGCCGAGGCCAAGTTCCCGGACCTTCCGTCGGCCAAATACCTGATCGAGGTGGGCGCCGCCGGGTATTTTGCGGTGCATGAGCAGATCGCAATTAGCGATATTGCCTACGACGTCAATGAGACGGTGTCCTTGGTGCGCGATCCGGCCGCCGTAGACCTCAAGTTGAAAGACGCGGGTCAGCTTCCCTCCAAGGCCCGCAAGGAAGCGGAGAAGGGCGTGCTGGCGCTGGAATTCTCAAATTTCGTCGAGGCGCACAAGCATCTGGAGGCTGCCAATCACCAATATCCCTCGAGTTCTTCCATCAACTTCCTTCTGGGATATCTGGCCCTCCAGCAAAAGGACCAGGACCGCGAATTGCTCTACCTGACGGCCGCGACGAAACTCGACCCGCGCAACGTGCAGGCACAAAATCTTCTCGGACAGCTTTATTACCAGCTCGGTGATTACGCGCACGCGGCTGAAGCAGAAGAGATCGTGGTCGCCAGCGGTGCGCAGTCTCTGATAGCGCGAAACATACTCGCCAACTCCTATTTGAAGCTGAGGCAATACGAGAAAGCTCGCGAGAATTCGCAGTGGATCGTAGATAAGGGGGGCAGCGAAGGTGCGTCGGCCCGGCTGGTTCTGGGACAGGCGCTCGCAGGTTTGCAGAAGTACGAGGCTGCGATCCAGACTCTCACCGCCTATCTTGACGGGGAGCCCGCAAGTTCGGTGGCTCCCCAAATTCGGGCCCTGCTTACCCAGCTAAGAAGACAGGTATCGCAGGGTGCCGCTGGGGCCAATGCAGACACCGCCATTGGCGACCCGGAACTCACCGCGGAGAGCGAATCCCTGGGCGCAATCGCCGGCATGCCGCTTGACGTAGATGCGCAGAAGCCATCCGTGGCGGCCGCGGTCCAGTGTCCCGCAAACATTCTACAGACTGCCGCGAACCCGTCCAGGCAGTTGGTCGAAAGTCTGGCACAATTCTCAGCCATCGAGCATATGGTCCATGAGGACCTTTCTCCGCAAGGCACTCCGCGAAATCGCCAGACCCGGCAATTCAACTATGTGGTTTCCATCAGTGAGCCCACACCAGGCGCCTTGATCATTCAGGAGTATCGCGATTCTGCCGGCGGCGAGTTGGATATGCCCGACAAAATTACCACCACCGGACTGGCGGTCCTGGCGATTGCCTTTCACCCGCTTTTCCGCGATGACTTCGAGATGCACTGCGAAGGTCTCGGCGATTGGGATGGGCAGCCGGCGTGGCTGGTGCACTTCCGGCAAATTGAAGAAAAGCCCAGTCGGCTGCGGAGATACGTGGTGAATAAAAACAACTATCCCGTCCGCTTAAAAGGACGGGCATGGATTCGGGCCGACAATCTCCAGATCGTTCACTTGGAAACCGATCTGGTGCGCGGTATTCCCGAGATTTACCTGACCAGCGAACACACCAGCGTCTCCTACGGTCCCGTGCAATTCAAAAGGAGCGGCACCGAGTTGTGGCTGCCCAAGAGCGCGGAACTGTACGTCCACTTTGCCAAGCTGCGCTTCCACCGCAGCGAGAGCTTTGACCATTTCATGCTTTTTGCCACCGACGCGGTCGACAAAGCCAAGCTTCCGCAAGCCGGATTGACCCAAAGTCCGCCCGCCGATCCCGGGGCTGGATCACGCCCGTAGCCCGCGACGATGCGTGAAGAAACTGTGTTGCAACCTCTGTCGTCCCTACCGTGACTCGTATCTATTTCCCACTCCTATGGGTGGTCAGGATATAGCCCCTGGTCTGCGATTGCCGTCACCAACCACCATCTCTGGCTTGTGATAATGATTGCGGCCCTGTACCATGAGAATAGCCAACCCTGAATAGAGTTCAGCAACCTCCCAGGAAATTCATGCCCGCCGGGGAACCTCCCCGTTCTCTATTGCTCGGCCATAATCCATTGGCACCTAGAAAGGTCCCCAAGGGATTGGTGCGGCCATGTTGCGGAAGTTCCAGACTGAAGGAGTACTACTCATGCAAGGCAAGACACTTTCCATCGGATTGAGGGCGGCCCTGGCGATCTGTGCTGCGACCCTGTTTGTGATGAGCACCGGGGCAACCGCCCAAGAAAAGGTGCTGCATAACTTCAACAACGACGGCACGGACGGGGCATATCCCCAAGCCGGCCTGATCGTCGATGCCGCCGGCAATCTTTACGGTACGACCAACAATGGCGGCACTTACACCTACGGGACGGTGTTCGAGTTGACGCCTGTAGCAGGCGGGGGCTACACGGAGAAGATCCTGCATAATTTCACCAACGGTGCGGACGGGGGTAATCCCCAGTCTGGCCTGGTCCTCGATGGCGCCGGCAATCTGTACGGCACGACCTATGTAGGCGGCGCGTACTGCTGCGGAACGGTGTTCGAGTTGACACCCGCCGGGGGTGGAACCTGGACCGAGAAGGTGCTGTACAGCTTCGGCAGCGGCAACACGGCTTATCCCACCAGCGGCCTGATCTTCGATGGCGCCGGCAATCTCTACGGTACGACGTTACAGGGCGGCCCTGCCCAAGGCGGATCTGTCTTCGAGTTGTCGCCCGCCGGGGGCGGGACCTGGACGGAGAGGGACCTGCACGACTTCGGCGCTCTCAGCAGCGGGATTTTTCCAGTTGGCGGCGTGACCTTCGATGGCGCCGGCAATCTCTACGGCACTACGTCCACGGGTGGCGGCGCTTCCAACGGGACGGTGTTCGAGTTGACCGCAGGAAGCTGGACCATGAGGATCCTGCACAACTTCACCGGCGGCAACGATGGGGATTTTCCCCTCGCCGGCCTGGTCTTCAACGGCGGCGATCTTTACGGCACCACGTCCGGCAACGATTCCGGCTGGGGGACGTTGTACGAGTTGACGCCCACAGGGGGCGGAAACTGGACGTACCAGGTGGTGCATAACTTCGGCACCGGCAACGACGGCTCCACTCCCTACGCCGGGCTGATTGCCGATAGCTCGGGCAATCTCTACGGCACGACGCTCTCTGGCGGCACTTACGGCGGGGGAACGGCGTTTCGATTTAACGCCCATGGAGAGCTAGTGCTGCATAGCTTCGGCCTCCCCGAGGGGTACGGCCCGGTGGACTCGCTGACCTTCGATGGTGCAGGCAAGCTCTATGGCACGGCCCAGTATGGCGGCACTCACGGCTACGGAACAGTGTTCGAGGTGACTCCTCCTGGCGCGTTTGTTCCGCTGAGCCAGCCATGTCGCGCTGTCGATACCCGGCCGGCGTACGGTGGCAATGGCCCGATTCCAGGGGGCACGCATCAGGAATTCCCCATTTCCGGCGAGGGCGGCTGCGCGACTCTGCCGAACGCAGCGGTTTATTCCACGAATGTCACGGTGGTTCCGGGACCAACCCTGGGCTACCTGACGATATGGCCCGCGGGACGACCGCAGCCGGTGGTTTCGACAATGAACTCGGTGGATGGCCGCGTCAAAGCTGACGCGGCGATCGTGCCGGCGGGCGCGGACGGAGCGGTCAGCATTTACGTCACGGACACGACCAATGTGATCGTCGATGTCAACGGCTACTTTGCGCCGGTGTCCGGTTCCACGCTGGCTTTCTATCCGCTGCCGCCGTGTCGCGTCGCCGACACACGCTACAGCACTTATCCCCAAGGCTTGGGACCGCCGTCGCTGACGGGCGGACAGCAGCGCGATTTCCCCATACTCAATGCCACGAGCTGCAACATTCCCCCGACCGGGGTCGCCGCCTATTCGCTGAACTTCACGGTCGTGCCGAGCGGCAGGCTCGGTTACCTGACGGTCTGGCCCACAGGTCAAACCCAGCCTACGGTTTCCACGTTGAACGACGTGCTGGGGCGGGTCATCGCCAATGCCGCCATCGTGGTCGCAGGCAGCAGTGGCGAGATCTCCGCTTATGCGACCAACAACACCGACTTGATTATCGACATCAATGGCTACTTCGCGCCGGCGGGTCAGGGTGGACTGTCGCTCTATGCGGTGGCGCCTTGCCGGGTCATCGACACCCGCCACGTGGGCAGCGGTCAGCCTTTCATGGGAGTCTTGAGTCCTCCCGTGGATGTCGTGGCTACGCAGTGTGGAGTCTCCAGCTTGGCGCAGGCGTATGTCTTCAACGCGACGGTCATCCCGGTTTCCAGCCTGGGCTACTTGACGCTGTGGCCGGACGGCGAGAACCAGCCGGTGGTTTCGACGCTGAACGCAGCAGACGGATCGGTCACCAACAACATGGCAATCGTGCCCACCAACAATGGCAGTATCGACGCGTTCGCCACAAATCTGACCCAACTGGTTCTCGACATCTCCAGTTACTTCGTGCCGTAGCTGGAAGTCGCGCTTCAGTCGGCTGATTCACCAAGGCAGGTGGAAGCATCCCAGCTCCACCTGCCTTCTTCGCATCACGTAGCCTGCCGGAGCACCCGGCACCTTGGGTCGAGGACCTGAGTGCAGGTTGTCAGGAGATAACCCATGGTCTGTGACCGCCGTCACCCAAATTGCCATCTCTGGTTCGCGATAATAATGCGACCCTGTATCGTGAGAATGGCTAGGATCGAATGGGGTTCAGCAACGTTCCCGGGAATTCCTACCCGCCGGGGAACCTCCCGTTCTCTATTGGTCCACCATAGCTCCACTGGCACCTAATGAACGTCACCAAGGAACTTTGTGCGGCCATGTTACCGGAAGTTCTGGCCTAAACGAGGACTACTCATGCAAGGCAAGAGGGTTTCCATCGGATTGAGGGCGGTCCTGGCGATCTTTGCTTCGACGCTTTTTGTGGCAAGCACTTGGGCCGTTGGCCAAGAGAAGGTGCTGCATAGCTTCAACAATAATGGGGGAGGAGAGGGGATTCGTCCACTTGCTGGCCTAGTCCTTGACGCCGCTGGCAATCTCTACGGCACGACCTATGAGGGCGGCCTCTACGTGGGTTCTTGCGGCAGTTATGGCTGTGGGACGGTGTTCGAGCTGACGCCTACAGCAGGCGGGGGCTGGACCGAGCAGGTGCTGTACTATGGCTTCAACAACGGCGGGACCGGGGCCTATCCCGGCGCTGGCCTGATCTTCGATGCTGCCGGCAACCTCTACAGCACGACCAGCGGGGGCGGCTACTACTACTACCCGGACGGGACGGTGTTCGAGTTGACACCTACAGTGGGCGGGGGCTGGACCGAGCAGGTGCTGCATAACTTTGGGAACGGGACGGACGGAAATGTGCCCTACGCCGGCCTGATTTTCGATAACGCTGGCAATCTCTACGGCACGACAGCCGGGGGCGGCACGCACAACGCCGGCACGGTGTTCAAGTTGACGCCTACGGAAGGCGGCTGGACGGAGCAGGTACTGCACAACTTCAACGACACGGACGGAGCTAATCCGGAGGCTGGCCTGATCTTCGATGCCGCTGGCAATCTCTACGGCACGACTTGGTTCGGCGGTACCTACGGCAACGGGACGGTGTTCGAGTTAACGCCCATGGCGGGCGGGGGCTGGACGGAGAACGTCCTGCATAACTTTGGCAACGGCACGGACGGGGCTGGGGCCTTCGCCGGCCTGATCTTCGATGCCGCTGGCAATCTCTACGGCGCGACCTACGCGGGCGGCACTTACAGTAGCGGCTACTGCCCTGCCGGCTGCGGCACCGTCTTCGAGTTGACTCCCACAGAGGGAGGCGGCTGGACGGAGCAGGTGCTTCATAACTTCGGCAACGGCGCGGACGGGAGTGTGCCCTACGCCAGCCTGATTTTCGATGCCGCTGGCAATCTCTACGGCACGACATGGGCGGGCGGCACTTACAGTAGCGGCTACTGCCCTGCCGGCTGCGGCACCGTCTTCGAGTTGTCGCCCAGACAGGGCGGCGGCTGGACTGAGAATGTGTACAGTTTCAACGGCATGGACGGCGCTGGACCCCAGGCCGGCCTGATCCTCGATGCCGCTGGCAATCTCTACGGCACGACCTACGCGGGCGGCACCTATGGCTGGGGGACGGTGTTCGAGCTTGAGTCGGCAGCGAACTACACGCTAACGGTCTCGACCGTCGGCAAC
>Ga0116130_1001690_pt1 | contig 12117 bp, 15 predicted proteins | sample June2015DPH_17_5_FD_89733 | JGI IMG/M metagenome (GOLD analysis project Ga0116130, IMG submission 89733) | Peatland microbial communities from SPRUCE experiment site at the Marcell Experimental Forest, Minnesota, USA - June2015DPH_17_40 | ecosystem: Environmental > Terrestrial > Soil > Wetlands...
CCCGCTCCATCGCGGCCTTCGAGTAGAAATCCATGCTTCGCATGGTCTCCTACTCTCGCCGCCGGAAAAGCGGACAGATCACGTGCTATCGCAACCGGACATATCATGTGCTACTGACAAGCCATGTTTTTCTTGTTGACTGAGAAGCACGCTAGTGACAAGATGTGCGCTACCAAGGGGGTACCTTATGCCACCGCCTATACTCATTTGGATAACGCTGCTTCCGATTGTTCCAGCCATCATCCTGTTCAAGGCCTTGCCGGAAGCCAGTTCCGGGTCAGTTGGCGGGAAAGTTTACGGCGTAACCGTTAAGTTCGGCGGCCCCATTGCGCTCTACTTCGCCATCTTCTGGCTGGTGATGAACAAACCGAATATTTGGAATCCGCCCCCGGCTTACCAGTTGTGGGAAGTCTCGGGTCGAGTGGTCGGGCAGAATGGAGGCGGGATGGACGCGTTGACTCCCGGGGACGTCCTGCTGGATCCACCCATCTCCCACATTGAGCCCAATGACGGGTCATTCAAAATCAAGTTTGCCACCCAACCGGGACCGAATGGCGGCTTAATTTATCCGGACCTATACGTGTCTCACCCGGGCTTCATTGGCGCCCCTCCCCTTCATCTTGACCCAAAGAAACTTAAGCAAGCTGGGATGGACGTAAATGAGCAGACGCAGGAGATTGTCCTGAAGGCGATTGCGCTCAGCCAGCCACCGAGTTACAACACGGCGACGAATCAAGCGCCGCCCAAGTCCGTGGCTCCGGTTCAAGGCGGCCCGCAATGAAGGCGCGGCGGATTTTTTCCAGCCTTCGCAAGGCCCTGATCATCGGCGTGTTCCTGCTGGTCATTACGCCGGCCGCAAGTGCTGCTTCGCTACGAGGGCAGTTGGTGCGAGTCTTCCCAAATGGCGCCCGGGCTCCTGCCCCGGGGATTACGGTAACCGTCTACAACCAGGCGCTTGGAAGATCGATAGCGGTAAGAACCGATCAGAACGGAATGTATTACTTGCAGCTACCGGCAGGCCCCTATTACTTGGAAGTTTGGCTCTCCAACACGCCTACAACCTATCCCATCCAAGTTAACGAACCTTACACCGATATTCCTCCCATCGCTGTGCGGTAGCGCTGCGGATGTGCTTCCCTGCGACAGGAATTGCTGTAGGTTGGTCGATGGGAGACACGGGAGGATGCACTTGACACTGGCGATTACCGCGCCTACCGTGAACGACATGGATGTGATTCCCATTAAACCGGAGCGCAAGGCGCAGCTTGAAGAATACGCGCAGCGGCGCGGGCAAGACCCTGCTGCCGCCCTGGATGATGCTTTGGCCGAGTATCTGGAATGGGAGCGTCAGGATTTTGAGCAAGCCGTAGAAGGCATCCAGCAGGGCTCTGAGGACGTGAAAGCCGGACGCACCCAACCCATTGAAGAAGCCTTTGAAGAGCTACGCCTGAAGCATGGCCTTCCGCGTTAAAACCACTGCCACAGCAAAGCGGGATTTGGACGAAATCCTCGAGCGGTTGTTGTCGCAAGAGGCGGGAGAAACCGGACTGCGCTGGTTTCAGGGACTGCGCCAGGCCGTCGCAATGCTAGCTGATTTTCCCCAACGCTGTGCATTGGCTCCCGAGAATGCCGTCTTCCCGTTCGAGGTCCGGCACCTGCTCTACGGGCGCAAGCCTCATGTTTACCGAATCATCTTTACCGTTGAAGGCCACACCGTCTCTGTTCTTCATATCCGCCATGGACGCCGCCAGCCGATCGCCAAGCATTAAACGAAGGCAGAAGGTTAGAATTGAGAGCACGGCACTCGCCGCCGAACGGAGACGCACCTTTCTATGCCCGGCATTGATGATCTCTACCTCGACGAAGCTTTCCGCAGCCTGCGCGGCCACAAGCGCCTTGCCGACGACGCCATCGCCCAGCTTACGGATGAGCAATTTTTTGCCGCGCCCGACGCTGAGTCCAACAGCGTGGCCGTCATGGTGAAGCACATGGCGGGCAACATGCGCTCGCGCTTTACCGGCTTCCTCACCAGCGATGGCGAAAAGCCCGACCGCAATCGTGATCGCGAATTTGTCATGCACGCCGACGCCAAACGCGAAGAAGTGCTCAGCTCGTGGGAGCAGAATTGGCATCTGGTTTTCGAGACGATCAACTCGCTCCATCCTGACGACCTGGGGCGCACGGTCATGATTCGCAGCGAACCACATTCCGTGCTGCAGGCCCTCAATCGCCAGGTCGTGCACTACGCCTATCACGTGGGACAGATCGTGTACCTGGCCAAGCATTGGAAGGGCGCGGCGTGGAAATCGCTGAGCGTCCCCAAAGGCCAGAGTGAGCAGTACAACGCGGAGTCGCTGCGCAAACGCGGGAAGTGAGTGCGGCGCGCAGTCGTGATGCGGCGGGACGTCATTCAGCATTCAGCAATTAGAAGCTATCAAGCTATCTCATAAATCGGTTTGTGTCAGGGCACGGCTTCAGCCGTGCCGCAAATGGCCCGTTACGGACTGGGCTTTAGCCCCTGAGGTACTTTGGGCCGCCCCGCTATTTATGAGACGGCTTCTAGCAATTAGAGCTGTGGGAGGGGCGCAATCGTGAGAGGAAAACTATCCGGCTGGGCCATCTTCCTCGCGGTGCTTTTGCTGCTCAGCTTCGCCGCCACTCCCAGCTTCAAATATTCCAGGGCGGCCGATCTTAGTCTGATGGCGGTGCGCTTCTCGCTGGTGATCCTGTTGTCGGTTTTGGTGGTGCGAGAAAAATGGAGACATCGCGACGGTCCCGATCATCCGCCAACCACATCCGACGCAAACGACACCATCCTGCAACGCTTCCGGCGCTGGTACTACGACGACCGGAAAACTCTTAACTGAATCCTGTATTCCTTTAAAGCGTCCGTCATTCTAGCAAACTTCAAAGCCGTGCGACTCCCCCGTTCGCCCCATCGGTATAGGTCAATTCCGGTGATTACTCTAAAATGAATTGGTGGAACCATATTCATGGACGTTCTCCAACAACTTTTTGAGCAGCACTTCCACACCGCGGTGGAAAAGGCGGAGCCGCTGCACGGCCGTCTGGGTGGCTCGGGGCGTAGCATGGTCCGGCTGGTGAGCGAGAAATTCAGCGCCATTGGCGTGCGTTACGCGGTGCGCGAAGAGAACGTCGCTTTCCTGGAATTTTCCCGGCATTTTCGCCGCCACGGGCTGCCGGTGCCGGAAATCTATGCACAGGATTTGCCCCACGGCGCTTATCTGGAAGAGGACTTGGGCGACACCACGCTCTTCGATTTTCTCTCGAACAATCGTGTGGGCGATGCCGTTGCTCCCCAGGCCGTCGAAGCCTATCGCAAAGTTGTGGCCGTGTTGCCACGCTTTCAGGTCGAAGCCGGCCGCGATTTGAATTACAAGCTGTGCTATCCGCGCGCCAGTTTCGATCGCCAGTCCATCGCCTGGGACCTGAATTATTTCAAGTACTATTTTCTCCGGCTGGCCAACATTCCGTTCAACGAACAGACGCTGGAAGTGGATTTCGGCCGCCTGACGAAGTTCCTGCTGAGCGCGGCCCGCGATTACTTTCTGTATCGCGATTTCCAATCGCGCAACGTTATGTTGCGCGGCGGCAATCCATTCTTCGTGGATTACCAGGGCGGCCGCAGAGGCGCGCTGCAATATGATATCGCTTCGCTCCTATTCGACGCCAAGGCCGACTTGCCGCCGCACTTGCGCCAGCAATTGCTCGATCATTATCTCGACACGCTTGCCGGTTTCATCGAGCTGGATCGCGAAGCGTTCATGCGGCACTACTACGGCTACGTGTACGTCCGCATGATGCAGGCGATGGGCGCTTATGGCTTTCGCGGCTTCTATGAGCGCAAAGCGCATTTCTTGCAAAGCGTGCCGTATGCGGTCAAGAACCTGCGCTGGCTGTTGCATAACGTCGAGCTGCCGATCGCGCTGCCGGCGCTGATGGACGCGTTCCAGAACATTCTCGGCTCGGACAAATTGCAGGGTCTGGCGCCCGGAACCGGCAATGTCACAGTGCGGATTTGCAGTTTTTCATTTCACCGCGGCCCGCTGAAAGACGAAACCGGACACGGCGGCGGCTTCGTCTTCGATGCGCGGAGTCTTCCTAATCCCGGACGCGAGGAGCGCTTCAAAGCTCTTACCGGCAAAGACCAGCCAGTGGCCGATTATCTCAATCAGCAAGAGAGCGTGCATCAATTCCTGGCTGGCGTCACCGCCCTCGTGGATGCCAGCGTGAGCGATTATCAGCGGCGAGGCTTTAAGAGCTTGACTGCGTCGTTTGGCTGCACCGGCGGCCAGCATCGCTCGGTCTATCTGGCGGAGCAATTGGCCAGACATTTGCGCGGCAGGGAAGGGGTGGAGGTGGTGGTGCAGCATCGTGAATTGGAGAATGTGGGCAAATGAAAGCGATGGTTTTGGCCGCCGGCCTGGGCACGCGATTGCGGCCGCTCACCGACGATCGCCCCAAGGCGCTGGTGGAAGTTGCTGGGCGCACCATGCTGGAGATCACGCTGGCCCGTTTGCACGCCTTTGGAATTCGCGAGGTGATCGTCAATGCGCATCACTTTGCCGGCATGATCGTCGAGTATCTGACAATCAACGACAACTTCGGCATGAACATTGAGGTCTCGCGCGAGAAGGTCTTGCTCGACACCGGTGGCGGCCTGAAAAACGCTGCCCATTTCTTTCTCGCGGATTCCAGCGACGCGGACGAGCCGTTCCTTTTGCATAATGTCGATGTCATCAGCACCATCGATTTCTCGCGCATGCTGCAGTTTCACCTTGAAAATCGGGCCCTCGCTACACTTGCGGTGCGATCGCGCAAGAGTTCTCGCTACTTGCTGTTCGACCAGCAGTTCCAACTTTGCGGCCGGCGGACCGGTAGCGATGGCGAGCCTGAATTGGTTCGACCGTCACAGCACACTCAGGCGCTGGCGTTTTGCGGCATCCACATAATTTCTCCGCGTCTTTTTGGGAAAATGACGGAAGAGGGCGTGTTCTCCATCATCGATTGCTACCTGCGTCTGGCTGGCCTGGAAGAAAAAATTCTCGCCTTTCGGGCTGACGAATATCATTGGCGCGATCTCGGCACGCCCGACAAGGTGCTGCAAGCCGCTCAGGATCTAACGCAAAAGCAATAAGTTCGCCGCACCAATGGTCCAGAAGGAACCATCGCCCACACGGACGGTACTCATTTCTCGGATGAAGCCACCATGAAATCTTCGTAATGTGCAATTTTGACCATACAGGAAACATTCCAACTGCGGTAGAATTCCCTAATGCATCACGCCGTTGCGCTAGACGTCTTTGGCCGTCGCGGGTGAGAGGTCAGACCTCAGCAAAGGCGGCATTCAGTGTCCAGTGCGTTTCTCCGCAAAATACCTGCTTATGTCCTGCTCACCATGTTCCTCATGCCTTGGGTTTCGGCCCAGGAGAGAAGTGCGATTCCTGCCACATTGACCATTCCCGATGGGACCCCCATCAAGCTTCGGCTTGCGGAAAGCGTTTCCTCTGCCCACGCCCGGGTTGGAGACCGCCTGGATTTTGTCGTCGTGCGGGATGTGAGCGTGGAAGGTTTCGACGTTATTCCGGCGGGAGCCATCGCCCACGGCTCCATCACTGGAGTTAAGGGCAAGCGGTTGCTGGGGATCGGAGGCAAGGTAGCCCTGAAACTCGATTCCGTAGAACTGATAAACGGCGAGCGGGCCGGCTTGCGAGCCCACCTGGAGGTGAGAGGACGGTCTCGTACCAAGCTAATGGCCGCTGCCATGATCACCACGGGCCTCATCTTCCTACCCGCTGCGCCAGTTTTCTTGCTCACCCGTGGCCACGACAGCACCGTCGTGGAGAGTACAGAGATCACTGCGCAAATCGACGGCGCAGCTTCGCTTCTATCGGCAGGGTTACCGGGTCCGCCAGAAAATTTTTCCGAACTCGACGAGATGATGAATTTCTTACCGCCCCGTGTCTTCAGTGGTGAGGGACGCCAGGGCGACATGCTGAACCTGGTTTTTGTCGGCCACCAGGAAGACGTGCAGCAAGCATTTAAGCGCGCCGGTTGGGTCATAACTGACAAATGGAGGCCGTTATTCGTCTGGCACTTGTTGCGGCATCGGACCAGCGACGCGCAGTTGCCCATGGCCAGGTTTTACTTGTTCGGAAGAGTGCAGGACTATTCGTATGCCTTGCCCGATCCCGGTGCCATCATGTCACGACGGCATCATCTTCGCATCTGGAAAACCGATTACACGGTTGACGGGATGCCCATCTGGGCGGCTGCCGCCACCCACGACGTCGCCATTGAAATCGCCAAGCGAGGACGTTTGATCAATCACAGGATCGATCCCGCGGTCGATGCCGAGCGTGATTTCGTTGGAACCGATCTGACCAATACCTTGTCGGTGAGCCGGGAGGAATATTTGCATTCCGCTGCTCCAGTTTTCCAGGCGCAAACTGCGTCCGGCGAGCCCTATCACTCCGACAGCAGAATTCTGCTCCTGGACCTCCACGAGAGTAATCCCGCTAAGGCCGGCGTGTCCGGTCCATCGTCGGCCATGGTTCGGGCTACGCCGCAGCCTATCGCGGCCCCAGCGGAGTCGTTCCAGATAGTGCCTTTTTAACTGGGTCGAGGTAGGTCGTTGCGGACTCAAAAATTAAAGGCTCCATGTGGACAACATGGGGCCTTTTCCGCTGGTAGACGGTGAAGCGATATCCAGCACAGCAGCCAAGGGACCGGGAAGTCGGGAAACTATCTCGCTGCTATGAGGCTGGTCGCTCGACGGACTGCTCTTTCCGCCGATTGAGGCAGCTCAACAGGGACAAAATATTCCTCAGGGTATAGGTAGTCCTCTCCCGACTCGTCAATCACTCGGATCTGGCCATGCTTAGCAGCGCCTTGGTCGGCGACGACTTGATATAGCTTTCGCAACTCCAAGGAGGCAGGGTACTGCTTGTTTCTAATACAAACAACGAATTGTGGTTCCGTGTGTTTCATTTCTCCCATTGCAAAACTTGCTTAATCTTGTATTCCTTTGCGCCGATCCCATGGGCCTCATACCAGTGAATTTCGGCCCGGCAAATCGCACCATCAGAAAGCCGGATGCGCGCCAAACCCTTCCGTTTTTTCCATCGGCCTCGACCGTATGTCTTCTGAAGTCGCCTCCGCTCCCGAATCGCAGCGCCGCTTGCGATGGTTTCGATTGCGGCCACACGGCCGATGATTTTGAAGTGCATTTGCTCCGGATTCTGAGGCTCCCGAGCCGAATTGTACTATCCAAGCGACCATTTCCGCGATTTCCGCGGTCAGACCAAGGCTGTACAAGAAAGTGTGTGGCACAGGAGGTCGTCGCCGACGAATAAAGGCTACCGATCCGACTCGTGGTCTCAGTCGAGGTGAATCGCGATCACCGCCTGCGTCCGGCCTCGCAGCCTGCTGAAGAAGTCGCCGGCAATCTTCATCCAGCCATATTTGCGGCGCAGCAGCTCCTGCCCGTGTGCCGCTTCGGGGCCATCGCAGATGCGGGCGCGGGCCTCCACCCAGGCTCCACGAAGGTCGCCGCGAAGGCTGCAAGGCGCAACCCGCACCTTGGGATTGTTGCGAATCCGCTTGACCTTGCCGGTGTCCGGCGTGGAATAAACGTAGAAAACGCAGCCTGCGTTAGGCGAAAAATCGGCGCCCGACGGCGAGCCCGAATCCTGCGCGAACCATACCGGAGTGCGTATCCCCACTCCAGTTTTGCGGAAGGTTTCCAGGTTCAGGTACTTGGCTTTGGCAAATTGCCCGATCGCATCCGGCATCGTCAACAACCTCTGCCATGAGCTTATCGCATCGCGCGCGCCCAGCAGCGACGCAGCCGCTCTCCCTCGCGGTATAATTTCCGCGAATTTTCGGCCCGCGAAAGGAACATAATGCGTTTGCTGCTGAATTGGTTGTTGAGCGCGATCAGTCTGCTGATCGTGTCGCATTTGGTGCCCGGATTCTACGTGCACGGATTTACTGCGGCGCTGATCGCCGCGGTGGTGATCGGGCTGGTCAATGCCACGCTGGGGTTGTTTCTGAAACTCATCACGCTGCCTTTGACCGTTGTAACGCTGGGAATCTTCTGGTGGGTCATCAATGCGTTGATGCTGATGTTTGCCTCCACGCTGCTGAAGCCCGATTTCGTGGTCCACGGCTTCTGGCCGGCCTTTTGGGGAGCCATTGTGCTGGCCCTGATCAACATGGTGCTGAAGTCGCTGACGCGCGAAGCCGATCGAGGGTAGCCGTCGCATCTCTGCCGCAAATGATTTCGGGCGGACCGACCCGCTGCGCAAGCGTGCGGCCTCGGGGACCGCTGGTGGGCACACTGCAACTGCGCCGGCCGCCTGGACTACAGACGCCTGCGCTCAAAGTCAAAGGCCGCCATCGCTGGCGGCCTTCGCAATTGCAATGCAATCGCCCTAGTTGTTTTCGCTGCTGGCGCGCTTCCACGACATGAACTCGCCAATGGTCGAGCCCGTGCCGGAAGAGGTGGCCGCCGGAGCTTTGTAGGTCTCGACCTCGCGGCGCGTGGCCTCTACGCCACCCACGGCACGAATGCTGAGTCCCACCTTCTTTTCGGCAGGGTTCATCTTAATGATCTTGAACTCGAACTCCTGGCCGGATTCCAGCTTGATCGGCTGGCCCTGCGGGTCCGCCGCTTCCGAGTTGTGGCATAGGCCTTCGATGCCATCGGCAATCTCGACGAACGCGCCGAAGCTGGCCAGGCGCAGCACCTTGCCGTGAATGACATCGCCCACGTGATGCTGCTCGAAGAAGGTGTCCCAGACATCGGGCTGAAGCTGCTTCACGCCCAGGGACAGGCGGCGCTGGTCGGGCTCAATGGCCAGTACGATGGCCTTCACCTTGTCGCCCTTCTTCAGCACTTCGGAAGGATGCTTCACGCGCTTGGTCCAGCTCAGGTTGCTGACGTGGACCAGTCCGTCGATTCCGTCTTCGATTTCGATGAACGCCCCGAAGTCCGTCAAGTTGCGGACTTTGCCTTCCACCACCGCGCCTACTGGGAACTTCTCGTGCAGACTTTCCCAGGGATTCGATTCCAGTTGCTTCAGACCCAGGCTGATGCGGCGTTCCTGCGGATTGACGTTCAGCACCACGGCCTCAACCTGGTCGTTCACATTGACCAGCTTGGAGGGATGCTTCATGCGCTTGGACCAGGTCATCTCGCTGACGTGTACCAGCCCTTCGATGCCCTGTTCCAGTTCGACGAACGCGCCGTAGTCGGTCACGCTGATAACGCGGCCGTGCACATGCGCGCCGATGGGATAGCGCTCGGCGGCGTCCAGCCAGGGATCGGGCGTGAGCTGTTTGAAGCCCAGCGACACGCGCTGCTTTTCGCGGTCGAACTTCAGCACCTTCACCTGGATCTGGTCGCCCACCTGCACCAGATCGCGCGGGTGGGTCAGCCGGCCCCACGACATATCGGTGATGTGCAGCAGTCCGTCAATGCCGCCCAGATCGACGAAGGCGCCGTAGTCGGTTAGGTTCTTGACTGTGCCGGTGAGAATGCCGTCCTCGTGCAACTGGTCCAGCGTCTTGGTGCGCTTCTCCGACTGCTCTTCTTCCAGCAACTGTTTGCGGGAGGCGACAATGTTGCCGCGCTTCTTGTTCAGCTTGATGATGCGGACCTCGATCTCATGGCCCTTCAGGCCGTCGAGGTTGCGCACGGGACGCAGATCAACCTGCGAACCCGGGAGGAAAGCGCGCGCGCCCAGGATATCGACGGTCAGGCCTCCCTTGATGCGATCGATAACGCGGGCTTTGACCGAAGCCTTGTCGGTGTAGGCCTTCTCAATCTCGTCCCAGGCGTGCAAACGCTGCGCCTTCTCGTGCGAGAGATGAATGTAGCCTTCCTCGGTGTGGCCGGGCTCGCGCATGACCGCGATCTCGTCGCCGCGTTTCACCGTGACATTGCCTTCGGAGTCGGTAAATTCCGCGACCTGCACCACGCCCTCGGACTTGTAGCCAATGTCCACGACCACATACTGCGCCGTGACCTTCAGCACCGTGCCGGTAACGATCTGCTCTTCGTTCAGCGCGGCTTCGGTCTGGGCCTGTTCCTGCTCGAAGGTTTCCAGGGCGGAAGCGAAATCTTCCATCGACGGTTCTTTTTCGGAGCGAGGAGCGGCGACAGCGGTCCGCTCGACAGGTTGAGGGTTGGGCTCAGAGGCTTGCTCGAGATGACGCTGCTCGAAAGCAGCGGGCTCGGAGGCGGGCTCGATGTGAGGCGGCTCGGCAATCGGGCTGGGCTCAGACGCTTGCTCTATGTGAGCCTGCTCGGAAGGAGCGCTGGGCTCCGTTGCCTGCTGGGTTTGCGGCTGCTCTGGAGCGCCGGAGTCTTCGGTTTGGGTGGTCGGGGCGTTAGGAACTTCGTCGAAAGACATGTGGTTGCGTATGTACACTCGCGCGTTTTGAAAACACGCAGAGAGCCTTAATAAGAAATAAAAGCGGACTGCTGGCTTGAATCTTCAGGTGTGATTGCCCGCCAATGGCGGGCTTGGACAACCCAGCGGCCGAATCCCATGGAGCGGTTTCACTGCCATGGAACTCTTTGAATATAACAACCGTGCCGAGCAGTGTCAAACTTGTAAGTTCAATATTCGCACTGATTTTACAAGCTTTTTCAGGATAATTAACCTCCCTGTCAAGTTCGCCGGACACCCGCCGCTGTGATTGAGTTGCGCGGGCTGTTAGGGAACGCAGTGACGGTTTGGTACTCTGCTCATGACATGGATTATCTGTGGACCCCGTGGCGTTACACGTACATCACTGCCGGCGAGGCGTCGGCTTGCGTCTTCTGCGAATTGCTGCGCGCCGGCGACGACTCCAAGTCGCTGATTGTGTACCGTGGCGAGCACAATTTCATCATCCTGAATGCCTTTCCCTACACCTCGGGCCACGCCATGATCGTGCCCTACGAGCATCTCAACCGTTTGCATAAGCTACCGCTCCCGGCTGCAATCGAAATGATGGCCTTGTCGCAGCGCTTGGAAGTGGCGCTCATCGAACTGTATCGCCCGGACGGAGTGAATGTGGGAATGAATATTGGCAAAGCCGCGGGCGCCGGCATCGCCGAGCACATTCACATGCACGTGCTGCCGCGCTGGGTGGCCGACGCCAACTTCATGACCGTAATCGGCGAGACCCGCGTGCTGCCGGAGTCGCTGGAAACTACCTACCAACGGCTGAAGTCGAAGTTCTAGGCGGCGCGGGTGCCCCACCCTTGTCGCCCTCCTTTGGCGAAAGGAAGGGAAGCTTTTACTGACAACTGACAACTGGCTACTGACAACTGCCCCTACGGCGCAAAGTAGCTGGACATGTCGAGAATCAGTTGCGTGAGCCCATTTGCAAAAGCATCGACCTTACCGTTCGTGCTGGGCACAATCGCCATGTTGTTGGTGAGGGCGCCATCGACGGCGTTTAGCGTCGAGACCACGGGCTGAGTGCTGCCGTCCGGCCAGAGCGTCAAGTAGCCCAAGCTGGAAACCGGGATGACCGTCGCGTTGAAGACATACGCGTGAGCCCCGGCGGGCGGCTTACAGGGGCTATCCACCACATCTACCGGAGGAGCCAAGGTTCCCGTAAAGGGTTGGCCACTGCCAACCTTGCGGGTGTCGATGACCCGGCAGGGCACTGCCGGATATAGCGACAGTCCACCTGGGCCTGCTGGCGCGAAGTAGCCGTCGATATCGACCAACAATTGAGTGGCATCGGTCGAGTACACGGTGATGTCTCCACCGGTGCCGGCGGGCACTATGGCGGCATTGGCCACGATCGTCCCGGTCTGGTCATTCAGCGTCGAGACTACCGGCTGATTTTGACCCGTCGGCCACACCGACAGGTAGCCGACGGGATGGCCGCCGGGCACTACGGTGAAATTAAACGAATAAGCCGCCGGATGGACGCCGGTGGGAATGCACGGGCTCAACAGCACCGGGAGGTCACGCGGCGTAAGGGCAGACAACTGGGGCGTGCCCAAGCCTGGCGGGAAGGTTGACTGGCGCGTGTCGGCCACTCGGCAAGGCGTCAGCGGGTAAAAGGCCAGCGTGGAGCCGCTCACCG
>Ga0116130_1001694_pt1 | contig 12106 bp, 9 predicted proteins | sample June2015DPH_17_5_FD_89733 | JGI IMG/M metagenome (GOLD analysis project Ga0116130, IMG submission 89733) | Peatland microbial communities from SPRUCE experiment site at the Marcell Experimental Forest, Minnesota, USA - June2015DPH_17_40 | ecosystem: Environmental > Terrestrial > Soil > Wetlands >...
CAACCACAGTGACATTGGAGAAGAGACGCGGCAACGCGTGCTCAAACGCATCAAGGAGTTGAACTACGAGCCGAATATGGCCGCCCGTGCGCTGGTCACGGGCCGCACCTATGCGACCGGGTTGATTGTTCCGGACCTGGTGCACCCGTTCTTCGCGGAAGTGGCGGGCGGTCTTTCCGACGTGCTGCGCCGCAAGAATTATAGCCTGCTGATCTCCTCTTCGCAGGGAGACCCGGACCTGGAACGGCAGGAGACCAAGCGGCTGCTCAGCCGGCGGTTGGATGCGCTGATGATTGCTTCCACGCAATGGACCGTGGAGAGCTTCCGGCGGATTGAAGCGCAGAAGGTCCCGTATGTTTTGATTGACCGCGGCTTTCCGGGGATGCCGGCGAATTTCGTCGGCGTGGACGACGTCGCGGTGGGCCGTCTGGCAACCGAACACCTGATATCGGCAGGGTGCCGGAGAATTGCGCACATTCGCGGTCCTGCCACAAGCACGGCGCTTGGGCGCCTGGAGGGCTATACCCAGGCCCTCGCTGTATCCGATCTGGCCCAATTCCAGGACTACGTGGTGATGGGGCGCTCGCCCGACGTGGATAGCTGGATCAGCGGCCATGAGGCAATGAAGAAGCTGCTCCAGCTCGACCCGCGCCCCGACGGCGTGTTCTGTTACAACGACCCGATCGCGATCGGAGTGATCGATGCCATCCTCGAGACCGGATTGCTGGTTCCCCAGGATATCGCTGTGATTGGCTGTGGCAACCTTCATTACGACAAGTCCCTGCGCGTGCCCCTGTCGAGTGTCGACCAGCAGAGCAGGGCCATCGGCGAGCGCGCCGGGAAACTGGTGCTGTCGCTGATCGAAGCCAAAATCCCGCCACAGCCAAGGAGCATCATGCTCCAGCCCGCCGTGGTGCCGCGAGAATCCACGCGAAGGAGCGCCTGACGGTAGAGCATGCTTTAGCTTGCCCTTATGTTTGATTGTCTTTAGCCGAGTCATCCCCCAAGCCTGCCATGCCGAACCGAACCGATTGGGATTACCTCATCGTTACCGCCGCCAATGCCCCCCAGGCAGTGGCCTACCAGGCGCAGATTCAGCTCCGCCGCGAGATCGGCGAACTGCCGCAGGTGAGGCACGTCCTGGCGATCCCGGATCAGGATGGCCGCCGCGTCGGCAGCGGCGGCAGCACGCTCGAGTGCCTGGCTGAGGTGCTGCGCCGCGAATCGCAGCCGGGCGATGACGGGAGCACCCTGAATTCCGCGGAGGCGATCCTGCGCCGTCTGCGCATTTTGATCGTGCACGCCGGCGGCGACTCCCGGCGCCTGCCCGCGTATTCGCCTTGCGGCAAGATCTTCATTCCGCTTCCCGGCGATTCCCGCTCCGCCGTGGGATCCACGTTGTTTGACCGGCTGGCCGCGGCTTTCCTCGGGCTGCCCGCGGGCGCGCCCGGCGCCGGTCAGGTGGCGATCGCTTCCGGAGACGCGCTCATCCGTTTCGATCCGGCGGCGGTCCGCTTCCCAGCGCCGGGGATTACCGCGCTCGGGGCGCCGGCATCTCCGGCCGAGGCGGCGCGTCACGGCGTGTTCTGCCCCAACGCGGATGGCTCCGTGCGGCTGTATCTGCAAAAGCCGGACGTGTGCGCGCAAAACGAAGCGGGCGCCATCGGCCTCGACGGCCGGACGGTGCTTGACGCCGGCGTGATGAGTTTCGATGGCAGCGCCGCGGCCAGGCTCCTGCGGGCGTTCCGGACTCCGCCGGCGCGCGAGGCGATTTTGTCTCATGGCATCGATCTGTACCGCGAGGTCTGCTGCGCGCTGGGAACCGAGGCGACGCTCGCTCACTACGTGAAGACGGCGCGGGGAAGCGGATCGACGCTGGATGAAGCTCTCCTGGCCAGCCTGTTCGCCGAGTTGCACCAAATTCCCTTGCACGTCCAGATCCTCGATGGATGCGGCTTTCTGCATTTCGGATCCACCAGCCAATTGATTTCGAGCGGCCTGGAACTGGTCGCCCAGGACCAGGGTGCGCCGCCCGCCAGCACTATACTCGCCATCGACAACGACGTTCAGGCCAACGGTGGAATCGACGGCCACGAAGTCTGGGTGGAAGGTTGCCGCTTGCATGCGCCGCTGGGCCTGCGGGGCCGCAACGTGGTGGTTGGCGTCGATGTTTTCGATCCGCTCGAACTGCCGGAAGGAGCCTGCCTGGACGTTTCATCGGGCTTGGATCGAAAGGGCTGCGAGGTATGTTTCGTCCGGTGCTGCGGCGTGGATGACACGTTCAAGCGCCCGGTGGCGGAAGGCGCTACGTTCTGCGGAAAGCCGCTGGCGGAATGGCTGCTGGCGGCCGGCGCACCGGTCTCCGGCGTCTGGGACGACGAGACGCCTGATGCTGAGCGCACGCTTTGGAACGCCAGGATGTTTCCGGCCGAGCGAGAGCACGGAGCTTTCCGGCAGTGGCTTTGGATGTTCGACGTGGCCAGTGCCACGCCGGAGCAGAAGCTTGCGTTTCGTTCCGCGGATCGCTACAGCTCAGCCGAGATCGCGGTGCGGGCCGACCACACAATGTTTTACGCGCGGCGCGCGGCCTTACGCGCGGCGGCGAAGTAGCCGCCAAGAGCCGAACCAGGGCGTCCGCCCCACAGGAGGAAGTGTGGAGCGCACCACTCAGCCGTGCCGATCCCCGTTATTGACCCACGTCTGTAAACGGGGCAGGGCCCCCCGAGCGCCTTCAGGCTTCTCCCTTGCGAGGCCCGGAGGGCGCCGCCGCCAGGAGCTTGCTCACCAGCGCGTTGTAATCGAGTCGGGCCCCTATTTTGATAGTGTTGGATCAAAATAGGCGGACAGACACCTGCTTCGCAGGAACGCTCCACCCGAATTATACCGCAAGCCCGGCGCCTTCTGAAGTGAATTCCCACACCTGCCCTTGTATTCGCCTTGCAATGGACATAGCATGGAATCGAGGATGCGATATTCAGATGAAACTATCTGTTTTGGTCTCGCTGCTGCTCGCGGTCGGCATGGCAGTCTGGGCTGAGCAGCCCATGCCGAAAATGGTCACGGTGGATCCGCTGAACGGAAAGGCGGGAGACGTGATCGTCGCGACCGGAGAGAACCTCCAAAAAGATGCGGTTGCCAAGCTGTACCTTACCGATGAAAAGAACGACTTCGCCTGTGAAATGGTCGAACAGACGGACACCACCATCAAGTTCAAGATTCCCGCCAAGGCGCCTCAGGGAGCGAGGCTGACGGTGATGGTGCTGACCACGGGCAAGGACGCCAAGTTAATCGAGCAACCGGTCAAGGTTGAGATCGACGAACCGTAGCGGCGCGCGCGCTTAGCCAGCGCGACGGCGGTAGGGCGTCTCCAGGTATTTCCTGGCCTCCTGCGCGCCGTCGGCTTCGGGCGCATAGGCAATCGCCTTGCGATATGCCTGCAGGGCTTGCGCGCGGTGCTGCTGCAAGTCGTAGATCTGGCCAATCCTCAGATACGTATATGCGCCCGTATTCAGGTCCATCTCAGGGGCGGCCGCAACCTGTTGCAGATGGCCGAGTGCGTGGTCGAGCTCGCCATACCAGAATTCGATGGTTCCTTGCTGATAGTAGATTTTCTCCCACGGAACGCGATCGTAGCCAGGGGCGTGTTTGGTCTTGAGTTCGGCCACTTTCCCGACCGCCGCCAGCGCATTCGTCTTGTCGCCCGCCATGCTGTACATCTGGGAGAGTTCGAGCCGCAGCAGGTAGTTGCGCGGGAAGCGGCGGATCAGATCCTCGACGATCGGCACCGCGCGGCGGGTCTGGTTTTCCCGCCGGTAGAGCGCACCCAAGAAGACTTCGGCATCGATCCGGTTGTCGTTCCCGTGCGCCGCCACGTCCTGCACGATGCGGATGCCCGTCTCCTTATCGCCATGCATCCCGATCAGAAAGCCTAGCGTGCGCCAGGTCCAGGGAAGGCTGCCGATGATGTAATCGTGCAGCCCCTCCACCAGACGCGCGTCCACGTTGTCGGGTTCGAGCGCCTCCACCCGGGCGTGCAGTCGCCGCGCCATCGTGGCGTCCTTGAGCGAATCGCGCCACGCCTTCTTCACCACCCAGTAGTAGTTGGACCGCAGGCCGTAGGAGATGCCCAGCGCGTACAACGCCGCGGCGTCCTTAGGATTCTTATCGATCCGCGCCTGGGCTAGCGCCATGGCCTTCGCCACCTCGTCCAAAAACCATTTCTCGGTCCGTGCCGATGGGTTCAGTTTCGGCCACCGCAGAAACGAATTGTTGCCCGAGACCATCTCGCTTTCGAGCGCGCCATCGCGGCACATCTCCTGAAAAACGATAGTCTGCGCCAGGTGATTGTGCAGTTCCGGATCGTTGGGATGAAGGGCGATGGCGCCCTGGAAATCGGCGATCGATTCGTCGAAGTCGAGATTGTAAAAGTGGGCGTACCCGCGCTCGACCAGCGGATCCCCGGCCCAAGCCGTGAATATCAAAAGCGAAGCCAACACGAGCAGCCGCACACTTTCATCGTATCGCGGCGGGGGTTTCAGGTTGTGGAACTGCGGCGGGAGCGCGGGTGACCGACACAGTAATGACGAAACCCTCAGTTCCTGGTGAACTCGCATGAATCTGAGTGTAGGGGTACGCACGGCTTTGCTCTTTCAAGAGGATTTGTATCAGGGCACGGCTTGAAGCCGTGCCGAAGGATCGGAGAAAGGTCTGGGCTTCAGCCCCTGGGAAACGCAGGAAGGCCTCAGAGGCTAAAGCCTTTGGCTGCCGATGCGTTGCGGCACGGATGAATCCATGCCCTGATACAGAGCCAGCCGCCGGGCTCCACTTCCATGTCGCACACCCCGCAGCGCACGGCGCGGGAGGGAAGCGCCCACAGGCCGGGCGCCGGAGCACGGAAAGTGACATAATTATGGCATGAGTGTCCGAACCACGATCGATATTCCGGACGATCTTCATGCCGCGCTCCGGCGGCGTGCGGCGGCAGAGCGCACCTCGATTCGTTCGCTGATTACCGGCGCCATCGAGAGCAGATTCCAGCCGCAGCCATCGCGGCGTGTGACGGCGCCGCTGGTGGGGAAGAAGGGTAAGCCCGCCGCTGGCAGTCCCGACAGGGAGAATCCGTACGACGTCCTATTTGCCTGATCTGAACGTGTGGCTCGCCTTGAGCTGGGCCAACCACATGCACTCCGACGCCGCATGGGCCTGGTTTTCGCGGGAGGAGGACAATCGCTTCTTCTTTTGCCGGTTCACGCAATTCGGGTTGTTGCGGCTGCTGGCGACGTCCGCGGTGATGGGCAAGGATGTGCGGACCATTGGCGAAGCCTGGAAGGTGTGCGACCGGTGGCTGGCGGATTCGCGAGTCGGGATCCGGCAGGAGCCGTTTGAGCTTGACGTGGCCTTCCGCGCGGCAACCCGTTCGGTATCTCGCCTCGCGTCGCCGAAAGCGCTTGGCGATTGCTACCTGCTTGCGGTCAGCCAGGTCACTGACTCGACGCTGGTGACGTTCGATCGGGGTCTCGACTCCATGTGCCGCAAAGCCCGCCAACGCGTAACGCTGCTGGAGCCTCGCACCCTGGCCGGAGGTTGAATGAGCGCGCATCGCGCGACACGCACCGAGTGCGATCATTATGAAAAAGGAACCGGCAGCCAAACTCAGTGACGACTTGAGGCCCGAGTATGACCTTTCACGATTGAAGGGCGGCGTTCGTGGAAAATACTACGCGCGCGCGGCTAAGGGAACGAACCTGGTGCTGATCGATCCCGATCTCGCGAACCTCTTTCCGGACGTCGAGGCGGTGAATCGTGCGCTGCGGGTGATCGCCGGTGCCGCTCTATCCGCCACCGCTTCCAAGCGCCGGCGCACGCGATAACTGATCCTCTCAAGAGACGTGGTCAACGCGCCCGCGGTGTGGGTGAAGGTGTGCTGTCCTCAACCAGTTTCCCCAGCGCCCACCGCGCGTGCTCGGCGACCATCGCGTCTTCCGACGCCGCCAGTCTTTCCAGCGCGGGGCGGAACTGCGGTAGGGCGCGGTTGCCCATCGCCACGGCCACGTTGCGCAGGAAACCGGCATAGCGGGCGCGCCAAACGGGCGTGTCGCTGAAAAGCTCGCGGAATTCGGACTCGCTCAATGCGGCCAGGCGCTCCAGTGGCGGCGCGACCTGGCGCGGATGGAACGCGGCATCGCCGGTGACGGGGGCTCGGGCGTTCCATGGGCACACGTCCTGGCAGATGTCGCAGCCGAAGACGTGGCCGCCGTTGCCGGCGCGCCGGTCTTCGGCAATCCCGCCTCGCAGTTCAATCGTCAGATAGGAGATGCACAGGCGCGAATCGACCGCGTGGCGGCCGCCAAAGGGCACGATGGCCTGGGTGGGACAGGCATCGATGCAGCGGCGGCAAGTGCCGCAGCGATCGGGCGGCGGGGCGTCGGCAACGATATCGAGCGAAACCAGCAATTCGCCCAGAAAGAACCACGACCCGCGCGGCTGGTTGATGAGGCAGGTATTCTTGCCGATCCAGCCCAGGCCGGCGAGGCGCGCATAAGTGCGCTCCAATAGCGGCGCGGTGTCCACACAGATCTTCGAATCGAAGGGCGCGCAGGCAATTTCGCGCAGGCTCGCTTCCAGGCGCAGCAAACCCTGCCGCAGCACGCGGTGATAATCCTCGCCCCAGGCGTAGCGCGAAATCCAGGCCAGCTCGGCGTCATTGAATTGGGTGGAATAGGGCTGCGGGGTGTTGTACAGCTTGCCCACGCAAATCACCGAACGGGCCGAGGGCAGCAGCGCGCGCGGATCGTCCCGCATCGCAGCGCGGTGATCGGTGAGATAGCTCATCTCGCCGGCGAATCCGGCATCCACCCAGGCGTGATATTGGTCGCGGCCGTCCGCCGGCGTTGCGCGGGCTACGCCGGCCAGCTCGAAGCCGCACGCTTCGGCCAGGCGGCGTACGTCCGCACTCGTCAAATCTCCAGCCCCACCGAGCGCATCAGCTCGATGGCGTTGCTCTTGCGCACCACCCCCGGCTGCATACGATAGTCGAAGTGAATCTTGCCGTCGCCGATTTCGTCTTCGAAATGGACATTGCGGGCGCGTTCAGCCATCGCGTCGGCGATGCCGGCCAGCGCCAGATCGTGGGTGGTGATCAGGCCCATCGCGCCGCGCTCCACCAGGCCGCGCACCAGCGCTTCGGCGCCGATGCGCCGGTCGTGGGAGTTGGTGCCGTGCAGGAATTCATCGATCAGAAACAGCACCGGGCGCGTGCCAGCGGTCTGATCCAGGATCTGCCGCAGGCGCAGGATTTCGGCATAAAAGCGCGAGATGCCGCCCTGCAGCGAATCGTTGACACGAATCGACGCGCCCACCGCCAGCGGCGAAAGCCGCAGCCGCTCTGCGCGCACCGGCGCGCCCGCCTGCGCCAGCACCACATTGACGCCCAGCGTACGCAGCAGCGTACTCTTGCCGGACATATTGGAACCGCTGACCACCAGCAGGCGAAGGTCGCCGCCGAGCGAGACCGAATTGCGCACCAGCTTCGATTCCGGGATCAGCGGATGGCCGATCTCGACGGCTTCGAGCAGCGGCGATTCTTCGGTGAACTCGGGGAACGGATCCTGCGGATGCTCGAAGGCGTGGCTGGCCAGCGAGGCGAGCGCCTCGATTTCGCCCACCGCCGCCAGCCATCGGCGCACCGCCGGTCCCGAGCGGCGGCGCCATTCTTCCACGCGCGCCGCCAGGTGGGGCGTCCAGAAAATGAAGATCTCGGCCATCCGCACGAAAACGTTGTCGCGCGAGTCCAGGTACTCGATCAGGCGTTTGAGTTGCGCCAGGCGGCGCGAAGGCGGCGCTCCCTCGGCGGCCAGCGAACCGCGCAGCGAAACCAGCAGCGGCGCCTGGAATTGCTCGCGCTCGATCAGCACCAGCACCTCGGAAATGAGCCCCAGTTCGTGGCCGGCGCGATCCACCGACGCCACCACTTCGGCCGCGCTTTGGTGCTGGCGGTAATAAAACCAGCCATTGATAGCGAGCGTCGCCAGGAACAGATCGCGGAGCAACAGGCGCATGCCGCCGGCCAGCACAACCGTCCCGGTCAAATGCAGCAGCAGCGCGACGCCGGCGGCCGCGCCGCCAATTCCCAGCAGCGTGCACGCCCACAGCGCGAGCCGCAGGCCGCGCCCGCCGAGCCGCGGCGGCGCCTCGCCCCAGGCGGCCAGCGCATCCGCATCCACGCCGGTCCGCGCGTCCTCGGCCAGCACCGCCAGGCGCTCACGCAGATCGAGGCGCGGCCGCAGCTCCGTCACCGCCTCCTGCCGGGACTTCACCACCTGCCGGTCCGCCGGCTCCAGCAGCCAGCCGGCCAGCGTCCGCTCGCCGGCGTGTGTGCGGGCGGTGGATAGAAGCTCGAACAACGAGCCGATGCCGAACAGGTCCAGGTCCTGCGCGTAGGGATGCGCCAAGTCCAGGAAATTGTCGCCGCTGCTGCCGGTGCCGGGCCAGGTGCCGTCCAGCCGCGCCAGGCCGCGCTCGAAGAATCGCGCCGCGCGACGCTGTTTTTCGAGCTGCCGCGCGAGGCGTGCATGGAACGCCATCAGCGCCACGAATGCGGCGGCCGGAATCAGCGTCCACAGAATCGTGATGCGCGGCCCGGAAAGCGCCAGCCACACCAGCGCGCCCGCAGCGGCCACAGCAGCCAGCCGCCAGTAGCCAAACCGGCGCTGGCGCCCTTCGCCCGCAATGATGGAGGCCTGGCGCTCCTTGTGCAGCGCCGTATAAATATCGCGCGGTTCTTCGATCACTGCTGGCTGCATAAAGACAAGGTCATAGGCGATTGCCCACCGCTCCCAAAAGCATGGTTGGCAGGCGAAAGCGCCTGCCCCACCCGCCTGCAAAGTGGGACAGACGCTTTCGTCTGTCAACCCCCGGTCTGCTCGATTTCGCCGCTGCGGCGCAAACATTGACGCCGCAGTTTTATTCTCGCAGACGGCAGCGAGTGATTTTGCGGAGGGCCTGAGGCGGCGAGTGGTCATGGATTTGATCGGTGATGGCTGGCGGGCTTGCCTCCGCGTCGCAAAGCGTTCGCAGGCCGAGCCTGCGCTACTCGGCATGTTATATTGAGGTCATGCCGGGCGGTTATCTTCCTATTTTCATTTTCCTGGCAGTAGCGGTCGCGTTTCCGGTGGTTGCCATCGGGGCGGCCAAGCTGCTCCGGCCGTCGGCTCCCTCGGTTACCAAGCTCGAAGCCTACGAGTGCGGCATCCGCGCGGCATCGGATTCACGGGGCCGTTACACGGTCCGGTTCTATATCGTCGCCATCCTGTTCGTCATTTTCGACGTGGAAACCATCTTCCTTTACCCATGGGCCGTGCGCTATGGATCGCTGGGATGGTTTGGCGTGGCGGAGGTGGCAGTGTTTCTGGGCATCCTGGTGGTCGGCTACATTTGGGCGTATAAGAAAGGTGCCTTGGATTGGGTCTGAGGCTCGTTGGTTCGGTCAAGTTTCTTCGCCATTTAATTTGACCTTTGCCGGCTGGTGCTGTAGTTGAAACGGCTGTTCGAGGGTCTTAGGATTGGAATGCGCTACGGTTTGCCCGGGCGATTCGCGCGCGGCGAGAGTGGCAGCGTTCCTGGCTTTCATCCGCGTCGGTTAATTTTGCCTACATAAGGAAAGGTGTACTGTAATGGCTCTGAAACTCGTTCGTTCGGTAGTTTTCTCCGCTTTGGCTATGGGAGGGCTCAGTTCGCTCCTGGCTCAGTCCGGGTCCGGGTCGCTGCCCATGCTGCGCCTGGTGAGCGCCACCGTTGGACCGCTCTCGATCGTTCCCGGCTCGAACGGGATCAACCAGACTGTGGAAGCGTATAACGCTGGCGCCGGCTCGCTTGCGCTCTCCGTGAGTTCGTCGGTTTCGTGGATTACCCCCAGCGTCGGCGCGGCCGGCGCCTGCCAGACGACCAGCGCCGCCACGTCGTGCGTCCCGCTGATTCTCGGGCTGAACACCGCGTCGCTGGCGGCATCCGCGACGGCATATACGGGCATCGTCACCGTCACGGCGCCCAACACGGTGGACGCTCCCCAGACGATTACGGTGACCGTCGAGATCGGCGGCGCCGTGCCATCGAGCGTGAATGCTTACGTGACGCCTTACGTGGCGCCGCCGGGCGCGGCCAGCACCGTCGCCGTTCCGTTTTCCCTCGGTGCTGCCAGTTGCCCTTACCTCAACGGCTGCCTTTCCGGTAAGTTCACTACCCAGGATGGAGCGAATTGGCTGAGCCTGACGCTCAGCGGCGCCGGCAGCAATCAGTCCACGCTTCCGTACGCGATCAACATCACCCCGCAGCCGAGCAACACCGCGGGCAACACCTACACCGGCTCGGTGATTACCTCCGGCTCTAACTTCGCCCCGGACAATAAGACCATCGCGGTGACCATGAACGTGACCACGCTGCCGATCGTGGAGACTCTCGCTCCGATCAGCCTGCAAGTATTACCTGGCTCTTCGACTACGCCCTACACACAGTTAGGCAACCTGGGGCAAGGCACACTTGCGATTTCCAGCGTGACCGCATCGGGAACAGGGCTCACATCGACCAATTCGGGAACCGACCTCTCTGGGCAGGGCGGGAACACTCCATGGTTCAGTGTGACCATTGACTCGACTGGCCTTTCGCCCAACACATACACCGGCTCGGTGACTGTCGTCACCAATGCGGCTAACAGCCCCACCGTGATTCCGGTGACCTTCCAGGTGCTGGCCACGGCGGCGCCCACCATTTTCTATCAGGGTGTAGTGGATGACGCTGTGTTCGGCCAGGACGGCCTTACCGTGACGCCGGGCGATGTCATTGCGCTGTTCGGGCAGCAGCTCGACGCGAATGTCGGCGTGGCGGGGCTGCCTCCGCTGCCGACGAGCCTCGCCGACGCGACTGGGGTCACCGTGAACGGCGAGGCGGCGCCGCTGTACTACGCCTCCCCCGGCCAGATTAACTTCCAGATGCCGATGGATACGCCGCTGGGGACGGCGCTGGTTCAGGTCGGCACCACTGTGTTTTATTCCGCACCGTTAAGCCAAGGCCCCGAAACCAGCAACACCGTATCGGTCAACGTGGCGGCGCGCGCGCCGCGGCTGCTGCTGCTTTTCAATACCGGCGGCTACGGAGCGATTGTGGATGCTTCGCAGGGCAACGGCTACAACACTCTGCCCATTCCATCGACCGTCTCCGAACCCAACTTCATCACCCAGCCGGCCGCGCCGGGTGACGTGCTGGTGATCTACGCGATCGGACTCGGACCCACGAGTCCCTCGGTGGCAACCGGGCAGCCCGCTCCCGACGGCTCGGCAGGGCACCCCCTGGCGCAATTGACGTCCACGCCCACCGTGGTTTTCGACGTGGACAAGGATGGGTTCCAGGTGCCAATCAGCGTCCCTCCCGCTTCAGTCGGCTATGCGGGCTTGTCGCCGTACTATGCCGGCCTGTACCAGGTCAATGTGCCCATTCCGCAGAGCTGTCCCCCGGGCACGGTGCAGGTATCGCTGACATTTCCGGATGGGACCACCAGCAACGCGGTCAACATCCAAGTGCAATAACGCGCAAGTAAAACCGGGCGCGCGGCCTCGCGGATCGCGCGCCCGAACGGAGCCGCCGGACACCGGCCCGGCGCCACGCTACCATATGGGTTGAACCCTTTGAAACCCGCTTCCACCCCCTGGCCTCAGGTTTACCTGTGTGTCGCTTTGACCACCCTGGCCACCCTGCTGCTCGAGCTGTCGCTGACGCGCATCTTCTCGGTGGTGTTCTATTACCACTTCGCATTTCTGGCGATTTCGATCGCGCTGTTCGGCCTCGGCGCCGGCGGCGTTTTCTCGTACGTGGTGGCGGGTTGGAAGGCGCCGCTGTGGACCAGCCTGGGCCGGCTGAGCATGCTGAACGGCCTGCTGGTGGTGGGCGCGCTGATCGTTCTGCTGGCGCAGAAGAACAACCCCACCAACTGGGACCTGGCGCTGATCTATTTCAGCACCGCGCTGCCGTTTTTCGTTTCCGGCGCCATCGTCGCGCTGGCCATCGGCGAAACCATTGCGCACGTCAACCGGGTCTACTTCTTCGACCTGATGGGCGC
>Ga0116130_1001697_pt1 | contig 12087 bp, 9 predicted proteins | sample June2015DPH_17_5_FD_89733 | JGI IMG/M metagenome (GOLD analysis project Ga0116130, IMG submission 89733) | Peatland microbial communities from SPRUCE experiment site at the Marcell Experimental Forest, Minnesota, USA - June2015DPH_17_40 | ecosystem: Environmental > Terrestrial > Soil > Wetlands >...
CAGTTTAGCCAGTCTGGATAAGATTTGAGACTGGAATTCTCAAGCCCCCGTACTTACCTACGGGGGCTTTGCTTTTGGTTTTGCCCTTGCCAGGGAATCCCCGCCAAGGAATTGGTTTGATTCTGTGTCAGTGAAGTAACGCTCGCGTGTGTGGAGGAGAGCCGCCGATGATGTAGTGGCTGAAGTCTCCGGCTGGATGGGGAGGGTGAGCCGCGTGAAAACCCGATCCTCCCGAACTCTCGGGAGCACGCATTACGTTGTTTGACTCCCCACAGGAAAGGGGGTTTGGAGCCACAGAATCGTTCGGGAAGCCGGGGTTGGTGCCTACCAGGCAATCGAAATAGCAGCCTAAAACTCCCTTCCTCTGGGAGAAATGGCTGCATCTAATCCTGCCGCGAGGGATATCCATCACACCCTCTCCCCCATCTGGCTGCCTGAACCCCATTTGAGAAGGAAGAGTCCCAACGATCTTCTCCATGATGATCGTGCATGAGACTTGAGCCATAATATGGCAGCGTTTTGAACCATAAAATGGCAGTTGCTCTCTCGTAACCCTTTTCAGATCAATATAGCCACACCAGGCGTCCAAGGCCGGTTTGAACCATAAGTTGGCACTAGGTGCAAAACGGAAGGATAAAGTGGCAGTAAGTGCCAATTGGCCTTGCGACGATTCCAACCGAGAGTGGCTTCATTTCGAAGGAGATAGCGCAAGCAACACCGCACGATCATAGCGCATACCCAGCTTTGGGGCAGAGTGGAACCCCACTGCTGCCACCTTATGCTTCCATTACTGCCATCTTATGATTCAAATCTCAGTACAGGCTCTTCAGAGAAAGGAGGTCCCCGGTGCGCTTTCAGGGCAAAAGTCGGCTCGGCTTCTACCCGCTACCCTTGTCCGAGGGCCAGCAGATTCGCAGGTTCCTCTGGTTTCCAGATGCTCCATCGTCCGCGATCGACCCGTGTGTTGGCGATGGCATGGCCTTCGAGGTTATCACCAGCGGTGCTGAGGTGCTTCGCTATGGTATCGAGCTTGATGCCTACCGTGCCGATCAAGCCAGGCAGCGGATTCCCAACATCGTCCAGGGAAATACGCTGGAAGTGCAATGCGCGGTCGAGTGCTTTGGCCTCCTGTATTTGAATCCACCCTATGATTGGACACTCGGGCCGGCTGACAGTCGTCGCACAGAGCAGTCGTTCCTGAGCCACACCTATCGCTGGCTGAAACCAGGTGGCGTACTGCTATTCGTTATCCCCGGCGACCGGCTGGCCGAATGTAGTCAGATTCTCTCTACGCATTTCCGTGACGTCCGGGTTTACCGGCTCGAAGCCTCTGAGTGTGTGCGCTATAAGCAGGTGGTGGTGATCGGAGCACGACGAAGCCGACGTGAGAAAGAGCGTCTCACCGACAGCGACATCACCCGAGCACGGCTTTACTACGCCACCCTGACCAGGAACCCCTCCCAAATCCCGGTCCTGCCATCCGAGTCCGAGATGCGGTACGACGTGCCTGTGAGCGGACCAGCCCAACTGGTTTACCGTGGACTGCCACTGGATGAGATCGAGGATCTTCTGCCGCAGTCAGCGGCGTATCGACAGGCGGGGCACATTCTCTTTGCTGAGCCCGTGTCTGCCACAGGCCGGCCCCTCACACCCTTACACGCCGGCCACGTTGGCCTCCTAGCGTGTTCGGGACTTCTGAACGGCATCTTCGGGTCCGGAGATCAGCGCCATATATCCTTCTGGCAGGCTGTTAAGTTGGTGGAAAAAACAGAAGAAGAAGATGACCAGGGCGTGATAACGGTAAGGGAAAAAGAACGCTTCTCCAATGAATTGACGGTCGTGTACAGCACCGGCCAGGTTGCCATTCTGAAGTAGTCCTCCCACTTCGGCTTTCCATTAAGTCAAATCCCCGACTCGCAAGAGGTCAACCATGAAGAATGCCCACGAGCGCTTCGGCGTGTTGGAATACACGAAGCGAATGAAGGACACCACCACGCGAATCCGGCTTCGGCTGGATCGATTTATCGGAGAGGTCGAAGACGCACGGAACCGCAAGGTCCACCTCATTTCGGTTCTGGGTGGCGACTCCGACGTTGGCGCCATCTGGGCAGCCGTCATCGAGCAGAACCTCTTTACCGTGGAAGCTCCGGGGATCGAGCCGCTAGCAGCGACTCTGGGTGAAGACGCCCAATGCTTCCGCGGGACTATCACTGTAACCGGCCGCAGACCGATCCGCCACTTGGTGGCGATCTCGGCGGAACTGGCCAAAACGCGACCGGGAGCAGATCCACAAGGGAGGCGGACCATCCTGTGTGACAACAACCCGACGTTTGTGCTGTACCGCATCGCGCAGCGGTTTGGGTTGCCGGTCGTGCCGGAGTGGGCTGGCTGGTTCAATGAGGAACTCAGCCGTCGTGGAGCGATCAAACCACTTATCGGGCTGGGATGCTCTCCGGCGCTGGTCAACGGCACGAAGAAGTTGTTCCTGAAATGGATTCGACGCGCCCTGCGGCAGAAGCGAATTGAAGTTCCTTCCTGCAATGGGCCGGTCCGCTGGAGCCTGGACAATAGTTTCTTCCAAATCAACCAGGATGACCTGGAGGAGGGGAGCCGCCAGGAGATAAGCGAGGAGACTTCCGCCATCTGGGCGGAGGAGGTACCGTCATGCGAATCGTCTTGAGGGTTTCAAGCAACAACGAGTATTGCAATGGGGGATGTGAATTCGCCCTCGTGGATTTGACGCCGGAACTCGCTGAGCTGGCCCTGGGACGGATCGCCACACTCAGAGAACAGAAGAGCCTCGACCCCGACGTCGACGAGACGTATTACTGGGCTTACGTTGTGCAGTACTTTTCCCCTTGGGTAAGTCTTGCCAGCACTGAAGAAGAGGTCGAACCAGCCACACTCAAGGTTGCGGATATGCTGGATGAGCTTCGGATCGAAGTGAACGAAGTACTTACGGTTCCTGAAAGCTTCCGGGTGCCCTCCGGGCAGTTCGCCGCCATGGAGTGCGAGCAAATGATCGTGCGTGAAGATTGCATCGCGTTCACGGCCATCCCGAAACATGCCAGCTTTCATGTCCAGACGGTAGAAATCGCTCTCGCCATGCTCGAAGCCGCAGTTACCGGCGCTTCGACCATTCACGTCTGATCCACTAACAATCACCCACCTGTTGGCGCGGGTCCGGCGCCACGCGAACCGCATTTACTCGTTGCACTCAAAGCGAAAGGAGAAGACTGTGCCCATACCGGAGTCGATCGGTGATTACCTCAGGATGTGCTCGTCGGAACTGGGTGAGAGGATCGTTGAGTCATACCCGCCGTTGCATTCCATCGACGACCCACCGTCACCCCTGATCAGCAAGCTCCTGCGGAAGCCCTACCCGGCCCAGACCCTCGCCATCATGGGTCTGGTCCGGCGCTGGCAGCAGGCCCGCGCGGGGGCAGTGATCGCGGAGTGCGGTACAGGCAAGACGCTGATCTCACTGGGTGCCGTTCAAACCCACGCTGAGGACCGACCGTTTACGGCTCTCGCGATGGTTCCGCCGCAATTGGTCGAGAAATGGTGCCGAGAAGCGATCCTCACGCTTCCGCGTGTTCGCGTGTTCATCGTCGACGGGCTACGGACGCCAACCAACTCCAACAGTCACCACGGCGTGAACGAAGTCAAGCTACGGAACAAACGCATCGTACGCGAGGGATTGCGGACCAGCTTGAGCGAGTTGCGCCTGCGCAGGACTTCATCCTCGGCTCGTAAGCGTTGGGACACGCTTTGTCCTTCTCCGGCACTGTTCGTGGTCGGCCGCGATCGCGCCAAGCTCGGATACTTTTGGCGGCATGCTTACCAAGTCGCCCGTTGCGGGCGTTATCAGGGCAGTGTCGTCAATCCGGACAGCGGGGCTCCGGTCTACCTTGGGAAAGAAGGCGAACGGCTGTTGGCGATGGACTTCAAGAAGGTGAAGCTCAGCGAAATGCTGGGCCAGGCGGAAGGGACAAATCATGCCCGCCGTCCGCTCTACAGCGCCCTTTGGCAGGCAGATGAGACGAAGATTCGACGCTTTGCGCCGGTTGACTTCATCGGCCGGTACATGGATGGCTTCTTCGATTACGCCATAGCTGACGAAGTTCACGAGCTGAAGGGAGGAGATACGGCCCAGGGCAACGCCCTTGGTACCCTGGCCTCGTCCGCCCGCCACATCGCCGTGCTCACCGGCACGCTGCTCGGGGGCTACGCAGACGAACTCTTCAACATTCTGTTTCGCCTTGAATCCTCCAGAATGCTGGAAGAGGGCTTTGAATACGGGGAAGCGGGTGTTCGGGCCTTTACCGAGACTTATGGATTGCTGGAGAAGATCACGGTGATTGAGCCCGCCGACAACGCTTGTTCTGAGGCGCGAGTCACCACCCGGCTCCGCCATCGGCCAGGAGCCTCACCCCTGCTGTTCGGCCGCTTCCTGATGAGTCTTGGTGCGTTCGTGTCGCTGGAGGACATCTCCGCTGCCCTCCCTCCTTACCGGGAGGAGGTGGTCAGCGTGGAGATGGATCAGCCTTTGCAGAAGGCTTACGAGGACATGGAACAGGACATCAAGAAGGCCCTGCGCGAGCATCGAGGCAACCAGTCGGTCGCAAGCGTCGCCTTGAATGCTCTCCTCGCTTATCCTGACCGGCCTTTCGGTTTCGGGGACTTGATAGGGCGTGAGTTCAATCCCGAAACTCAGCGCCGTGAGCCTTTCCTGATCGCGGCCACACGCGACCTCGATGAGGACTTTGTCTTTGCCAAGGAGCGGCGCCTGGTGGAGGAAGTCAAAGCCTCCCTTGAGCGCGGGAGGAAGGTGCAGGTCTACGCGGTCTATACGCAAAAGCGCGACGTGACACGGCGCCTGGAGCGGATCCTGGCTAAAGAAGGGATCAGGGTTGCGGTGCTGACCACGGAGGTTGCCCCGGAGCAGCGTGAGTCCTGGTACGAGAGGCAACTGCGGGCCGGCGTTCAGGTCGTGATCGCGCACCCGCGTTTGGTTCAGACGGGACTCGACCTGTGGTCTTTCCCGGACATCTTCTTCTACGAGACCGGCTATTCCATCTACACCCTGCGGCAGGCCAGCCGGCGCTCGTGGAGGATTGGACAGTGGTCGAACGTCAACGTCAAGTTCTTCTACTACGTCGGCACCATGCAGGAAACATGTCTGCGGCTGATGGGGAAGAAGCTGTTAGTTTCGCTGGCGATGGAAGGGAAGTTCGCAACTGACGGCCTGCAAGCGATCGATGAAGGTGATGACATCCTGATGGCGATGGCGCGGGAACTGGTGACGGAGAAGGGCATTGGGGAGAGTGCGGATGCGGTTTGGAAGCGGCTCGTGGAGAAGCAGGCGGAAGTATTCGGAGTTCGGGCCGTGGAGACATCACCATCGGAAATGGAAGCAGAACCTCCGGAGAGGGATGTGCCAGAAGTCATCATTCCGCCGCCAGCACCGATCCCGGCAATGGTGACACAGCTTCTGATGTTCGGTAATTCACTCGAAAACGTTCTCAAGCGCAAAACTTCACGGCGCACGACGGCTGCGACCACGCCGTCGAGCCAACTGGGTCTGTTTTAAGACATCCACATGTCTATTTTGAACTCCACCTACGAATCTCCGAATCGTTAGCGTCATCAATATTTACACGGGCCTGAGGGCAATGGAGACGCTCGGGAGGCCCACACCCGTGGGTGAAAAACCAAACGAGCCATTCCAGCTTTCCTTCGACGCCTCGCTGAAAGTGGATTTCAAAGATCACGCATCACCTCCGATGGTGGCCTCGTTCTGGTGCGCGAGTTGGATGAACGTTTGGGCTTCGGCGAACCGATCGCCCTGCACCTGAACGACTCACGGCGCGGGATAAACATGCAGCTTCCGCTGGCGGATCGACCCAATCCATAGGAGAGGTACAAAAGACAACGTCGTCATCTGCGCAGCATTGGACTTTGCGAGTGAGCCGTTCGCATAAGATTTTCACGTCAAGGAACGCGTAGCTTGGCATCATTCGCAGCTGCGACCAAGAGTTTTTCAGTGCCTGCTATGGTCCGAGGGAGCCGTTCCGGTTGACCCAGCCGCCTCTAAAGAAGCGGTGACGCACCATGCTTTGGACAAGGAGAAAAACGATGACTGCCAAGACGACTACAAACAGGAATTTCCCAATTCCGATCCAGGGTGACTTTTCTCCTTCAGGGGCCGGCGTATTCGAATAAGTTTTCATCAGAGCTGCCTCTCCGCAGGGTCAGGCGCCTGCCATGGGAGCGCCATTCATATGATCAGTCATTTTATGTGTTGCCGTTCAAACTGTATCGTTCCTCCCACGCGGCGTTCACGTGGCAGCTTTCACCCACTATGATCAGGCTGTAGTTTGTTCTGAGCCAGACTTGACATAGAGGCCGTACGGGGAATCATCGGCGCCGTCAATTAGTAATATCGATGAGCGGCTAGGAGGTTTCTTCATTTTCATTGTGTACCGGCGAGAAAGGGGTGTCTGTACTATTTTGAACACCTAAACGCGAATTTCTGAGGAGTGCCTCATGGCGATTCATAGCGTAGAGCTGAGGCTGAAAGGATTCGCGGCAGTCGGGGGGTTCAAGGATTTCGTCGCGCCAATACTTGGGCACTCTTCGACACAGACTGTTCCGAGATATGCGCAGGTTTTGCATCAGAACCTCCTTGACGCGATGAGGAAATTGGAGGTTGGGAACAGGACATCCCCCGAGCTCCCGCAGCCACGAAATCTGTAGCCCGCACCCGCTCTGCGACTCCCCCGATCCTTTGACGCTCCTGTGAATTAGCCGCCCTTGGTGGTCGATCGAGCTTTCCGTAGGGGCAGAATGTGAATTGCCTTGGGCATAAGAAAGTGGTCTTATTAAGTTCTCAGCTTCAGGAGATGCAGTCCCAAAGGAGGTGTTTTCGCAAGTGAGGGAGGATGGACTTAAGAGTGAAGGCGGTTGGCCGTCTGGGAAGCTGCGGCTGACCTTGCTGATCAGTTTCGGCGGGTTATTGGCCCTGATGGTCATCGCGGGCCTGGATGCCCTTCGTCTCGCACGCCAACTGCACACGCAAGAGGAAGAGATCCGCCAAACCTTTCTGGCCCATAGCCAGCCGCTATTGGTCCTATCATCGTCAATCTATGTTTACAACGATCGGATACAGGAATATCTCATGAGCCAAGACCCCCAAGCCGACGGACTCGCGGCTGAGAAATTCTCACGGCTCACTGCGGAGATTAATTCGACGCTAAGAAAGTATCCCGAAAGACGCGAGGCACAAGAACGGGCGTTGGTGGAGAGCCTCCAACAGTTGTTCACCGAGCAACAGGGCATGTTAAATCCGGTCTTGTCGTGGAGTCGAGAAGAGCGCCACAGGCAGGCTTGGCGTTTCCTGAACGAAGAGGTTCTTCCGCAACGCTCACGTATCCAGGAAACATCGGAGAAAATCGCACTTTGGAACAATCAACAACTTGGGGCGGCAGACCGGGAGATGTTTGCAAGTTTTGCCAGCTTACAAGCACGGCAAACCAGATTGCTGGCGATAGCTCTTACCGCCGGAATTGTATTGTCTCTCGCCAGTATCCTTTACCTTCTCCGTCTCGGAGAGGAGGCTCAGCGGCGGTATCAGGAACTTGCTCGTAGCCGCGCCGAGCTCGAAGAATTGTCGGCACGGCTCGTCGATGCCCAGGAAACAGAGCGGCGGTCGATTTCCCGTGAACTTCATGATGAGGTCGGCCAGTCCCTGGGGGCCTTGTTGGTGGAGGTCGGAAGATTAGCGGCGTCGGTCCCTTCTGACAACACGCAGATCAAGGACCATGTCGACAAAATCAATCGGTCGCCGAGACTACGGTCCAAACCGTGCGCAATATAGCCCTGCTTCTGCGGCCTTCCATGCTGGATGATCTCGGCTTGATCGCCGCTCTGGAGTGGCAAGGCCGCGAGGTCTCGCGCCGCGGTGAAATGGAAGTGGAGGTTCAATCCGAAGACGTTTCGGAAAAGATCCCAGACGAATACAGAATCTGCATCTACCGCTTGGTTCAGGAAGCGCTCAACAACGCCGCCCGTCACAGCTCGGCCAAGAATGCCAGAGTCACCGTTGAACAAACGGCTGACAAAATTCTGGTCTGTGTATTGGATGACGGTCGCGGGTTCGATCCGTCCAGGGTTCGCGGCCTTGGCATTTTGGGAATGGAAGAGCGGGTGCGGCGCTTGGGAGGAATTCTCACCATTGACTCGAAGCCCGGGCACGGCACAACGCTGAAGGCGGAGTTTCCGCTACCCCACTCTTAATCAGCAACGACCATGAATTCGATTCGAGTTTTGCTCGCAGATGACCACAAGCTGATCCGGGCCGGCCTCCGCCTGGTGGTTGACCAACAGGCTGACTTAAGCGTTGTCGGCGAAGCTGACGATGGAAGGCAAGCGGTGGAATTGGCAAAGTCCTTAAAGCCTAATGTTGTGGTAATGGATATCGGAATGCCGAACCTGAATGGAATCGAAGCCACGCGTCAGATTAGGGAGATTGACCCGGACGCTGCCGTGGTGATGCTGAGCATGCATTCCGATGAAGGTTACGTGCTGCGGGCGCTTGGTGCCGGGGCTCGCGCTTATTTGCTGAAGGACTCCGCCGCGACAGATCTTGTACAGGCCATTCATGCGGTGGTAGAGGGGAAGTCATTTTTCAGTCCCGCGGTTAGCAAGATTCTGCTGCAGGATTACATGAGGAAGTTGCAACGAAGCGGTGTGGAAGATTCCTATGACCTGCTGAGTCCGCGGGAGCGCGAGGTACTTCAGTTGGTCGTGGAAGGTAAGTCCAACAAGGAGGTTGCCAGCCTCCTGAACCTGAGCGTATACACCGTGGAAACGCACAGGGCAAAGATTATGCAGAAACTGAATCTTAAAGGCGTGCCCGAACTGATTTTGTATGCTGTGCGCAAGGGGATCATCTCTTAAACTAAGGAGCTGGGGAATGAAGGGAAGAGCAACTCGCTCTTCCCTGTTCCCTATACTGCGCCAGTTACGCGGCTATGAACAAAGTGCTCCCCTGGCGATTCACGAGCAAGAGAGGATCCTTTCCCGCCTTGCGAACGGCTCGATCGAAGTCGGTGACGTTCGTGACAGGCTGGTGATTGACTTCCTGGATCACATCACCCTGCCGCAACCCCGAGTCGGCCACTGGGCTTGAGGGATCGATGTCCGTCACGACGACGCCCTTGGTGTTGGCAGGCAAACCCAACTGCTGAACTGCCTCATCGGTAACGTTCCCCACTGAAACCCCTTCCAGAGCCCCTTCGGGATTCGCTATCTCAACGCTAGCCTGCTCTTTATCGGTTGGCAGCACGCCCAGCTTCACCGCCATATCACGCTCACTCCCGTTACGCAACACCTTCAAGTTCGCGGTGGCGTCCGGTGCCATCATCGAAATGCTCATCCGCAATTGGTTGCTGTCGGTTATCGGTTTGCCGTTCAATTCCACAATGATGTCTCCCTTTTGCAGGCCGCTCTTTTCCGCCGGGCTCCCGGAGCTGACATCACCCACAAGAGCGCCGCGGGGTTCAGTTTCTCCGAACGCCTTGGCTAATTCTGGACTCACTTCCTGTATGGAGACTCCCATGTATGCTCGGATTACCTTGCCATTTCTTACGATCTGATCCATGACATTTCGGGCCAAGTTTGAAGGGACTGCAAATCCAACACCCTGGTTCCCGCCGGACCCGTGAGAGAGAATCGCAGTGTTGATGCCGATCAGCTCGCCGCGGTCATTGACCAGCGCTCCACCGGAGTTCCCGGGATTAATCGGTGCATCGGTTTGGATAAAATCTTCGTAATCTTCGATACCCAGATTGGCTCGGCCCGTGGCGCTCACGATCCCCATGGTTACCGTTTCTCCGACGCCAAAGGGGTCGCCAATCGCCAAAGCGTAGTCACCCACTTGGACCTTGGATGAGTCAGCAATCGTGGCTGATGGCAGGTTCGTTGCGTCCACTTTAAGGACGGCAATATCGGTCCTGGGGTCCGTGCCGACGATGCGAGCTTTATACTCGTGCTTGTCGGACGTGGTGACAAGGATTTCTGTCGCTCCCGCCACGACGTGGTTGTTGGTAAGGATATAACCTTCAGGGCTGACGATCACGCCAGAACCGAGGCTCCGCTCGCGATCCTCCCGCGGAGCGTTGAATTGGCGGCCGGAATGACCTCCGAAAAACTGCCGAAAGAATGGGTCCATCGGCATCCCCTCGGGCATCTGTCCCGAGGAGTCAGCCGAAGTTTTGACCACCTTAGAAGAAGAGATATTCACAACTTCCGGCAGCACTTTCTTTACGATCGGTGCGAAACTATTCTTGCTCGGACCTTCGTTCGGGTCGGCAAGCTTCAGCGATGCAGGCTGATTGGTTGTATGCATGTCGCCTCGAAGGCGAGTGACTCCGAAGCCGGCTGCAACCACCAGTCCTAAAGCCGTTGCGAGAGCTATTCCCCCGAAGCGTCCTTTGAATTGTCTTATGTTCATGTACCCTCCCTTTTGCAAATTTCCTCGCCAACATCACGGCAGCTTAGACCACCGGATTGCTGGTCCGTTCGTTGAGATGCCAGAGGAGAGGCGAATGCCCATCACTACGACTTGGTATTTGCAATACTGACGAATGGGTATGCCGCCACCCCGGTCATTGTGGCAGAGCATTACATGCGCCCGGAGGCCCCCGCTCACATGCGGGAGCTGCTAAGAGCAGTGACAAGTGGCGAGTGACCAGTGACAAGGGCGGGCGATGCTCACCCCGAGGCCGAAGGCAGTTCGGCCCTACACTTCCAGCGGTGCCCTTGGAATCCGAGCCCTGAATCCCTGCACCCGAATCCCTAGCCCCCAATCCCTAGTCCCCAGCCCCGGCGGTCACGGGGCTAGCTGTACCCCTCTGCTCATCGTGTGCAAAATGGAACAGATTGTTGTTGCCGCTGATGCGACGCTCTCGTAGTGTGCGAGTGCAAGTCCCCAAGTTGCAAGCGGCCGATGAAGGACAAACAGATATCGGAAGAGGAACCAACATGGCAACAACCATAGCACCACTCAGTCAACGCGCGGCATGGAAGGCCCTCGCGGCCCATTACTCGAAGACTCGGGAGTTGCATCTTCGGAAGCTCTTCGCGGAAGACCCCAAACGCGGCGAGCGCCTGACCGCCGAGGCCGTCGGCATCTACCTCGATTACTCCAAGAACCGCATCACCGACGAGACAGTGAGGCTCCTCCTGCAACTGGCCGAGGAATCCGGCCTGCGGTCCCGTATCGACGCCATGTTTCGGGGAGAGAAGATCAACGTTACCGAGAAGCGGGCCGTCCTGCACGTGGCCCTGCGCGCCCCCAAAGGTCAATCCATCGTCGTGGACGGCGAGGACGTCGTGCCCCAGGTGCATGCCGTTCTCGACAAGATGGCCGACTTCTCCAACCGGGTGCGCGGCGGCGAGTGGAAGGGCCACACCGACAAGCCGATCCGCAATGTCATCAATGTCGGCATCGGCGGGTCTGACCTGGGGCCGGTGATGGCGCACGAAGCCCTGCGTCACTATAGTCAGCGCAACCTGACCTTCCGGTTCGTTTCCAACATCGACGGCACCGACTTTGCCGAGGCCACGCGCGACCTCGATGCCGAGGAGACGCTGTTCATCATCTCGTCGAAGACCTTCACGACTCTGGAGACGATGACCAACGCGCACACGGCGCGCGACTGGGCACTCACGACCTTGAAACATCCCGCCGCCATTGCCAAGCATTTCGTTGCTGTCTCGACCAACGCCGAAGAGGTGGCGAAGTTCGGCATCGACACCAGCAACATGTTTGAGTTCTGGGACTGGGTTGGCGGGCGCTACTCGATGGACTCGGCGATCGGACTCTCGACGATGATCGCCATCGGCCCCGAAAATTTCCGCGCCATGCTCGACGGCTTTCATCAGATGGACGAGCATTTTCGCACCGCCCCTTTCGCGCGCAACCTGCCGGTGCTCATGGGACTCTTGGCCGTCTATTACAACAACTTCTTCGGCGCGCAGACCATCGCGGTCTTACCGTATGAGCAGTACCTGAAGCGCTTC